>Ga0196970_1001823_pt1 | contig 12662 bp, 15 predicted proteins | sample S1v_513CmetaG_FD_148672 | JGI IMG/M metagenome (GOLD analysis project Ga0196970, IMG submission 148672) | Soil microbial communities from Anza Borrego desert, Southern California, United States - S1+v_5-13C | ecosystem: Environmental > Terrestrial > Soil > Desert | place: USA: California... | reverse complement strand
TTGATTTTACAGTTTCAGCCCTACTCAAAGGATCTGTTCCCCGTGCCATGGAAACAATGGACGGTGCGTTTGATGGTACAGTTTCATCCCTACTCAAAGGATCTGTTCCCCGTGCCATGGAAACAATGGACGGTGCTCGCGATGCTGACAAGTCGAACGATTCTGCGTTTAGACGTGCACTAGACGAGTTGAACAACCCATCTGCATCTGCTGAAGCCGTAGGCCAGGCGACCATTGCCGCGGTAAAAGAAAACGATTGGATGATGCTTGCTGAGAAGCACAAGTATGAAGGTGCAGGAGTGCTTGTGAACTTTGAAGATAAGTTGTTGTTCCTTGTGAACAAAAAGGGGCAAGCGGAATTTCCTGGTGGAAAGATTGAAGCCGCGGATAACGGGTCAAAACACGCGACTGCTCTTCGAGAACTTCGCGAGGAAACGGGCATGGTACTGAACGCAACCGATTTATACCATTGCTTCAAGACAGAAGGTGGAACATCTGGATTCCCATCGTATCAATTTGTTACTAGGAGATTGAAATGGCCGGAGTTCCGTACGCACCTTGAAGGTTCACACTTTGAAGGTGCAACATTGAGTAAGATTTACTTTGTGGATAATAACAAGTGGATGATTAAAGATGGTCCGAACGGAAAATTTATTCCCATTCGCAAGTTCAACACGTTCTTTATTGAACAAAACAAGGAAGGGTTGAAGAGTCTTGGGTTTTTAGAGGATGCCGTGTCTACGTAACAGGATGCACGCAAACAAAGTATCGGGGTTAGGGAAGAGAAGGAGGTTTTCAATACATTATACAAAGATGTTTAAAGTCACGTTGATTTTCATACATTTGCATTTTCGATACACTGTTCATGTATTAATCTCTCCAAAGATTGCATCAAAATCTTTCTCGTCGACCAAATTTAATTTAAGCGTAAGGTCTCGCGATATCATCGTACTTCTATCACCATGCCTCACGCGTACGCATATACCATTTGCTGCACAATACTCGGTGCCATTTGATCGAAAATTTTGGGCCTTGACTGTCGGGTAAGTATCCATAGCATCACCTAACTTGACATGAATCTGTGTCATCTCTTGGATGTCAAAGAGATAACGGATGAAGTCAATACTTGATGTCGGCAAAGGCACTTCCTTTGCTTCTTTTCGATGGGTAATCCCAACAAATAGAGGCAGAGCTTCGGCTCTGCAAGCGATTGCTTCGAGTAATATCCTTTTGCCAACGGCTTTTCTTGCTTCTTGATGTGTTTGTTCCAATTCAGATATGCTGTCCATTTTTGATACAAAAAAAATTGAAGCTTTTAAACAAAAGTGTGAATAATAATTGTGTGTTTTGACCTTTTCTTTTACACGCTGTGTATATAGAAATAATATCATTTACTCTACCTCTTGTTTGGAATGGTTGTCCCCCTTAACCCTTTCAACAACCTCTTCAATTTCCTCGTCGTCGTCCTCGTCTTCAGATTCCTCCTCCTCCTCGGATTCCTCTTCAGATGATTCTTCTACATAATCAGAATCGTCTCCAATAAGTCGATCGCTTTCAACTGACGAAAGGCCAGATGATTCATCGTCGCCTTCATCTTCATCTTCATCTTCATCTTCATCTTCATCTTCATCTTCTTCTTCTTCGTCTTCGCATGCTTCCTCTGGTTCATCCGCTTTTGGCCTCTTGCGAGCCTGGGCATCAATAGGAGGCGACGGAGCCACGGGGCTAGTGAGTTCCTTAGAAACAGTTGCGTTACTGTGTTCTGAAGTCAAGTCTATACAAATAATTGAATCACCCATCTTTTTCATACATGTACTTTAATGAAATTTTAATAAATGTTTCCCACTGTTCTGTTTGTACATCCAACTTCTGCTTCTTGGCAGCCTGTTCAGATTGTTTGATGTGAGCAATGATTGCTCTAATTGCATGTCCTTGATCCTGCAACGATCCACCGTCAAATGCCCGCTTCGCCACTGCGCGCAACCCTGGATCTGTACACTTTGCAACTATGTGTGGTACTTCTGGCATTGTTTTCAATACTTGGTTTTAGTTTGTGTACAATCCTCTCCCTCTCTCTCTCTCTCTCTCTTGGCGCGCTCGCGTTTTTTTGTTCACAAATCCGGTTGTGGATCACCGGACGGGCGGCGTTTCCAACCACACTGTAAATCAGAATTATCAACTTGATTTACATATTCCAACTTGCGAGCCTCGTCATAATAGCGTTTAGACATTGGTTGCGTATAAATTTTTATTAACTCGTCAAACAAAACGGATAAACCTTCAACTTGTTGTGCATCTGAATGCACCAGAGCTTTCATCTTTCTATATATTTTTGGGTCTTGTAATACTTTGGGATCCAGCCCGATTGGATTAACCCCGGCCAATTTATCGATATCCGTTTGACCTTTGATTTTAGCAACGCGTGCCATTTCTTTACGCTTGCGTAAATATTCATTGTAATCTAAAATACCTTCCAATTCAGCTTCCTCCTCTGCTTCTTGGGCAGCTCCACTTTTCTGTTTTTTGCCCGCAGGCTCTTGTAAATCACCTGGGCCTCGTTGCATCTTATTTTCTGTAAAGGTAGAAAGCTAACACGTATTCTTTTGTGTGAATTCCATCCTTCCCCCATTTTTTTGGAAAGGGGAAAAAAATGGGGTGTATACGTAGGCATGTATACTAAGGAATGATGAGTGGTGATCACTTTTTTGACGCCTGAAAAAGAGGGGGGGTATTTTTAGGAAAAATTAACGGTCATATTTTTTTGAATTTACTAGTAAAATCACCTGAATGGTGATCTCAAGTGGTACTTGACTTTGGGTATGTGTGTAAGAAGGCGGACATGTATAATTTAAAAAAAAATGCTTTTACATAGATAATGCATGCTTAATGTCATGCCTTACAATTTCACGAACCGCAAGGCTTTCCGTCCAAAAACCCACTTCGTATCCGAGTTCCACATATCGAGCAAGGCGAGGATTTGTATGCAATCCCGAAAAATTTTCATTTTTAAAAACCAAATCTCCATTAGAAATGGCATGGCGAAACAGGCAAATTTCAAATGCTTCTTGGGCTCCGATGCAGTTTGAACCAATTCTAAACTCAAGCAATATATATTCAAGCGCATCCCATACACTTTCACCAACTCCCCCAATTTTTTTACGATCGATAACTGGAACGTTCAATTCCTCCAATCGCTTTTCAGCTGATTTCAACATAAATGAACAAACATTCCACCCGGGGCTAGCACATGTTGCAAATTGCTCCATTACTTTTGATGGTATCGGGCGAACCACTTTAACCTTATTGTAAACGGACAGAGAGCTGGAAAGTTCCATGTCTGGTGCAAGAGCCAAAGTACGCACAGCGCAACACGGGGCATTCACTTTTGATCTTAGTAAAGTAGACTTATAAATGCCGTTAATCATATCCATGTAAGGCCCGCGTGGATTCCTGGTAAACATGCGCTGCACGGAAACTGCCAATGTTTCGTGCCCCTTTTCCGCTAATTCGATACAAACATCTGCAAGTGCAAATTTTAAACGATAGCGCAACCAGCTAACCAAATCATCGTGAACCTTTCCAAGTACGTCGTCGCTTAGCCCCGATTCTCCAGTAAGCACATTCACGGAAATCCCTTCGCCTTGGGCAATCAAATCAGATTCATCTGTAACATCCCACATTCCAGGGCGGTCAGGCAACTTATACTTGATCGGTCCACATCCACGATGGACAAGTGTTACCTTTTCTTTTTTAGGCCCATTTGCAGTTGCGGCTGCAATAATCAAGCTAGTTTTCATCCTTTTAGACTAGCCTTGCAAAAAGGTGAACGAGGGGAAAAAATTCCAAGTGTGTGAGTGCCAAGGTGGACTATACATCCTACGTTATACACATATGATCGTGAGTGGTGTTCACTTTTTTGGCGCCTGAAAAAGAGGGAGGGTATTTTTAGAAAAAAGTAACGTTCGGATTTTGAGGTATACCCTGCTAAAATCACCTGAATGGTGATCTCAAGTGGTACTCGATTGTGGGTATATGAAGGGGAGTCTTTTTTTTTCGTTCAAAGTATATGGGAAAGTGCGCAAAAAAGGGGGAGGACCATTGAATCACTCTAATCTAAAAGATGGATTTTCGGGCCATAATAATTCAAACATTCATTAAAAAGGTTCACAGTGGAATAAACGTAATAGCATCAGCAACTACTAGACTTAATCAATTTTTGGGGATTGTTTTACAATTTATTGTAAACATACAAACCAAAATTGAATCTGCCATGCAAGCAATTAATGTAGCAATTACTCCTCCTCTAAATATTTTAAAGATTGTTCTCATTTCGACTGCAGCAGTTATTTGCGTCGCACATGTTATGGTTTATGCGATTGAAACGTATACTGCACCTAAGAAGAATGTCCCAAGAACAAAGCCACACTTACAAGAAGGTCAAGAAAGCGAAGGCAGAAACAACCAAACGACTCCCGGGAATAATGATCGATCCAGTGCCATCGATCCCGAAAGTAGAAGAAGTGCCGAACAATCCAACGGTGAAGATGCCGGAGATTCCAACTCCCAACGTAACCCCCTCATCTTTGAATCCGCCGCAGCCTCCAACGCCAGTACCTTCGCCAATAATGGCGCCTCTACCATCTCCCCCGAAGCTGGAGAGGCAAATAGGCGTACCAGAAGATGCGGCAAACGATGAGTTAAAAGTGGATGGCACTGAAGAAGAGGAGGGCGAAGATGAGGGCAGCAGTGTCTATGCTACAGTTTGGACGGATGAGGAGAAAGAAGAAGAAGAAGAATCGAACGGCGAGGATAATGCCGCGGATTCTGTTTGGGCTGTTAAAGGTAAGGAAGAAGTCGATAGCCAGACCGCCGCGGAACTTGAACAATATACTACTCTAAGTACATTGTTAAACAAGTATCGAAAGAAGAAACCGGTGAGATATGTTCGAAGCATTTCTCCTCCTGTTAGGCGCGACGCGACAATTTTAGTCGAAGATAATGCGCGGTCAGTGTGTTCGATAAATACATTGAAACTGCTTAGTATCGTGATTGTCACGATACTCTACATTCTATCATGTATGAGCATTATCTCCGGTACGGTTTGGAACAATCAAACAACCGCCAAGTCACAAAAGGGAGTTTTAAGTGACGCTGCAAAGTGCCCATTGCCGGATCCAGTGCGTGAGAAGGCAAGGTGTTATGCACATAAGAAGAAGAGAACATATGCGAAGAAAGCATCTGAGCTTGAATCATTTCCAAGCCAAGTCACATAGAGGAAGGGGGGATTTTAAATTGGGGGCAAAAGGGTGAGTGGGAGTACATTTTTTGTTTCAAGGGAAGGAATTTTGTTTTAACATGAGTTTTGTTTGGTCGTTTAAAGTATAAAGCATTCAATAAAAAACCAAAGATTTCCTTCTCCTCCATCTCGCACTCCCTTACATGCCTTTTTTACATGAAAGGTTTAATCATCGTGTAAATGGCCGAGTTACAACACGGACACTTTAGATTTGGACGCAACTTGTTTGCACAAGAATAACAAAAGTGAAAATGTCCACAGCTCACTGCAATCACTTTGCGATAGTTTTCATTGCATAAAATGCACCTTTCTTTAATCAATTCTTCGTCTTCAGTATCTGGAAAAGGTACATCTGGTTCTTCAAAGTGCCACTTTTCCCATTGCTCCGCGGGTTTTGGGTTATCTTTTCCAGTACCTGGACGGGGCATGGATCTGTTTACGCCTACTACATGAACTCCCATAAATTGCATGGGTGGAACGGCTTCTCTAAATGCTCGTTCCCGTAACTGCTCATACGTTAAACGCATGGGATCGGTCACGCCGCCGACTAGAGTAAAATCAGGGCCACCTGAAGGACGATCAGTGCTTGGAGCAGTACCAGCCGCTTGTTCGGGTTGATTTTCTCGGTTTGCTTGATCGTTGATAACGGAGTTAAACAGACCAGAAATTGTAAATCTTCGACGGCCCTCTGTACCGTTCGCCGCGGGTTGTGACCCTGAACCACTTGACGGAGGAACCGTACCCGTTTGCTCCTGCCCTGCTTGTTCGGCTTGACTTCCTTGTCGGTTACCACCAAGGAGTTCAATAAAATCATAAAGCGTAAATCTTCGACGGTTCTCTGTACCATTCGCCTCGGGTTGTGACTCCGAACCACTTGACGGAGGAATCGTACCCGTTTGCTGTTGTGTTTCGGGTCCACGACTCGGAACCGACAAAGGAGGACCAGATCGAGTTTCAGTTCGCTCTCTAGCTTCGCTGATCTCGCTAGTCGCACTAGCCGCACTAGCCATAGCCGTAATGTCACGAAATACGTTTGATATGGCTTCAATTTGTCGGAGAGTTTCGTCTCGGCTCATTCCACCTTCCGCATCGGAAGCAGCAGATTGTTGATTTGCAGAAGAAGACCCTACAGGTAAACGTTGAGAACTAGATACTCCAGCCTCATTTCGTGTCCCTTCTTCCTGGTTTGCATTTCCGTCGTCGCTCTCTTCGTCGTCAGACGGGGGAGATACAGATGAAACGATGGCTCTAGCAAGCATACGAGCAAATAGCATATCTGGATGGTTTCCATGTGCAGGGCAATATGGGTTTGTGCACTCAGTATCGCTATCGTCGCCATCGTCGCTATCGTCGCCTTGGTTGCCATCGTTGCCTGTATTTACAGGGCCTGCTTGCTGCGTTGCATTTAGCCCAATCGCGTTCGCGCGCATAGCAGCGTCGCCTTCGTTGCCTGTATTTACCGGGCTTGCTTGTTCGGTCGCCCTTTCTGCAATTCCATTAGGTGTAATGGAATCAGCTGTGCGCTTACGGCTGGACGATTCGATTTTCTCGGTTTGTTTCTTATCCATGGTATTAACAGTTTATCCTTCCACTATAAGACGTTGTTGCATTGGACAATTGGTTTGTGTGAACTATGTACGTGCTGTTTGCAAGTTTAACAGTGTGTACTACTTTTTAGAAAATAGTCCGCGCCTTTTTCTCAATAGTCCGCCTACCTAGTGGTACACGATACAAACCATCCAACTCTTTTATCGCCGCACAAACCACAAAAGATGCTTTTGTACTGTTTTACACACCAATAAACGACGCGTGTACATGCAAAGAAAAAGATGGCAAGAATTTTATGGACTTTGTTTTTTGCATTAGCTCCGAGCTATTTGCTTGTGACGCTACACGGATTCTTGTATTCCAAGATTACCGTCACTGATCTTGGAAACTACATTCATTTACTTTCATTTGCAGAATCCATGTTGTGTATGTTAATCGGAGCAACGCTTGGCCTTTTGATTGTTTGTTATCGGTGCTACGCACACGAAGTAGACATTGAATTTGAAAGTCGATTTCCTCTCATGTTGGCCATGACTCATGTGTTTCGTTTTTTAATGGATAAGCGAATCCGAAATTTGCCAGTAACGGCTACTGAAATCCAAGTTTACGGTGGAGGGGCTTCCATTTGCTGTTGGTTGCATTTGTATGCAAAGAACGATGTATGGCACAATTTGTTTCTGTGCTGGAGTTTTGTTGATTGGCTGCGTTGCACTTACACGTATTTGTTTTTTCAAGGAAAGACGTTTCCAAAAGAACTTGTACCGCTTGTGGGTGAACTTTATGGAGCTTTGCTCATTTTACCAGTTCTTGCTTATGTAAACACTCAAGGCCATCCAGATCCATGGGTTTTTATGTACATTGTCATTGTAGCTGGGATCATTGCTCCGAGGTTAAAGGTTGAGCTTCGCGATGAAGAAGATTTACCTTTACCAAAGTTTCATGTTACAACTTCTATGCTTTTAACAGATCCTAAAATTGGACTGTTAACTAATGGACCAAGTGAAAATGGTGGTGCTACAATTACTTCTATTGAAGCAGAGCTAGAAGAAGAAGAAGAATCATACGATGACGCCATGGAAGAAGAGGAAGCTACGCGAATTCCAGCGGTTAAGCCTACAGTTATTTTATCTGGGCCAGCGAGAACCGAAACAATATCAGCTCCTAAGATTCTACATCTTCAGCCTTCAGTCAGAGTTGCTTATTCTGAAACTCTGCTTTATCAATCAGAACAAGCAACGCCGCCGTCTCCTCCTCCTCCTCTTGTATTTGGTACACAAGAACGCCAATCGAAAGAAGAAGATGAAAAATCTGCCGTCGAAGCATCTCGGCCTGTAAGAACTACTTCTCCTCCTATTCCAATACCTCAAAAAGTAAAGCGCAAGAGGCTACGACAAGGGAAAACAATGGCTAAGCGCCAATCATCCTCTGGTATGATCATTGATAGTGCATGTGATTAATAATTCACGAGTTGAATGTGGCTTTTACATATATATATATACTTTAAAACAGAGAGAGAGACACAAGACTTTTGTGTTTAAAACGACTTTATTCATTTTTGCTAACAAAAATCGTATCCCCATCCTTAATCCCTAGGTCGTGCAATGCAGTTCTAAATTCATCTTTAGCAAGAAAAATCACTTTTTTACGAATTCCAATTTGGCGAATAATCCGCATATTATAATCAAAATCTCTTGCGGTTTGTATCATTCCCCTTTCGTACATAGTTGAAGAAACAAACGCACATAGCGCTCCAAGAGACGTTGCATTTGAAAAATGTCCCTCAAATTCCTTTCCGCCATACACTCTAAACCGTATGTTCACACCATTCCTTTCATCTAAATTAGAAGAATGCATTGTCGGTTGGTTTTCCTTTGCTCGTGCAAGTATAGTTTCGATAGATTCTTCCTGCGTTCGGCGCGTTTGTTGCTTCCATGTTTGAATTGGAGATGTTAGCATAGCTTTACTTTGAAGAGGGGGAGTAACAACTATGTTGATATGAACAGGAGGTTCATCTCTTTTCTTGTCCGTAATCGCCATTGACGAGAAGCGTAAAGCTGCATGGTCCTCATCTTCTTCTGCTTCATATTGGGCCAATGAAATAGAAGCAGCAATCCAACGATTGTCTCGAGGACTGCCGCGAGAATAATCCAATGCAAGATACGAATATATCAAATATTGAATAGATTCATACCCTTGTTCCATTGTCACCGGGCGAATAGAAATTGCATCTTCTTCTGATTCTTGCAAGCGAGATTGATCCACATTGGGTTCGATGAAAGCCAATCGATTGTGAAACAGCAAACCTAGTTCATTCGTAGACACTGAAACAAAAAGCCTTGCATGCCTCAATGAAAGAGTATGATGTTTATATAGGCTAATCGCATCGTCGATTTCTTTAACCGAGGAAACATAAACGTCAATTCCTTTCATACCGCGGCGAAGGTGATCCATTGCTTTTAACGGGGGCATGGAAATCTTTGCAGCATTTAGGTTAAGTAGATATTTGGTTTGCGCTGGAACCAAACCAAGCGCATCAGTTCGGCCATAATCAAACACCCCAACAAACGAAAACAAGTTATGCGTAAATTCGCTTATACTATCAAACATCACTGGCCCATAAAGGGATAGATATCCAACAACCAATTTTTCATTCAAGTTTGTACATTTTAATACTCTGGATTTACCTTCAAGCACTAACGTTCCAATACTTGGTGCCAAATTCACTGACAGATCAATAAGCGAATCAATTACTTTTACGCGATGAATTATTCTCTTGGAAGTATCCATTGGTATTGTCCCATGTGTAGAATCGAATGGCCTTGAACTAAAATTTCGTATGGTCAACTCTCCTATGGGTAATCCTTTCAACCGAGTAAACGTTTCCAAATCACATGGCATATCATGGTTATCTGATATATGACATTTTCCAAATTCACTAATAAAAACGTTAAAGTAATTCACTTTAAGCCCATGAGAATTAAGAAAGCTTTCGCTTTCTTCGTTTCGAGAAGTTTGTACAATTGACATTTTTTTTTAGTTTAAGGGAGAAGGTTAGTTTTCCTTTTGTGGGAATATAAGACTATATACCCAAAACCGAGTACCACTTGAGATCACCATTCAGGTGATTTTATATGGGTACACCTCAAAATCCGAACGTTACTTTTTTCTAAAAATACCCTCCCTCTTTTTCAGGCGCCAAAAAAGTGAACACCACTCACGATCATACATGTATACCGTAGGACATATAGTCCCCCCTTTTTTTCCTCTCGTGGCGATGAACCACACTTGGAGAGAACGCAAAAAGGATGGAGTATTACATGTGGAAATCGAACACCGGCGGCATGTCGGGTTGGGTGGTTCATATCGGAGAACCGCTATTCGAAATAGCGGGGTATGTATTGTACATTCATACGGACCAATTAAAATCCGGAAAATTCGTTGGAGTTCGTAAATACGCCCCAACAAGTGCAGACAAAGAGAAAGAATTCAATTCACTAGAACTGATTGCAGGGGAGATTGTGGAAGAATCCAACAAATGGGCAGATGGCGTAGACGAAGGACGAATGCTTCGAGCGTTCCTAAATAAAAGATTTGCAATTAAGATGCAACGTGGGTGTACATGTTTTTGAATGAGGCATTAATGCTTTCTTTATTTTGCATAAGCAGTAATCCATCAATGTAAAATATCGTGGTGCCACAATAGAAATATATCTTTATATTCACACTTTAAATACATAAAGTTATAAGGTGTATCTTTTTGCTTTTCAAATACATTTAACAAAAATGTCCTATTGCATCCGGGAAAATAATCAGGTCGGTGACTCTCCAGATTGGGACGTTAACATTGGAGGAGAATCAACTGGAGATGGAGCGAGGCAATATGCTTTGGGTGTAAAGCTGAAATCCGGAAAGGTTTGCAACATCCGCCAAATGATCCGCCAAAATGAAAATTTTGGTACAAACCTCACAAATCTTCAACTTCTAGCACTTGAGTTGAAACGTAACGTTCAGCTATGGGGGGACAATGTGGACGAAGAAACCATGTTGCATGAATTCTTCGCCACGCACATCGGAGAGCGTGCGCGACTTTAGGTGAAATTGTAGGATAGTGTTTCACTTTTTCCCGCGAAAACGTTACAAAACATTTGGCTGGGGAGAATTGTTTGGAGATCCCAGCGCAGTCATTTAGCATTCACATTATACACGTGTAACATTAAAAATCATTTTCAAAAACCAATGTTGGTGTTTCTTTTTCTTGGCTCTTGTATGTAGCCACCTTTCCCAGAAACACTGCTGGGCCTTCCACTGTTGGCGGTGTAAACATCTCGGGTTTGACTTTAAGAAATGTATACCCGGCAATTTCGTCGACTGTAAACCATTTCTTTTTATCTTCCTCTGTTAGATTGTCCATATCCGGAAACTTATCCTCTTTTTCAGTTGGATTACTCTGGATCTGTTCTTGACCTTTTCCAGTTTGGTTTTGTGTTTTGACAGTGTCGGCCATTTTTGTTTTAGCCTGGTTTTTTAAAATGTAAGTTTACCAAGAGGCAATTAGCATCACTATAAAGACTATAGAGCGTTTATTACCTAAAAAGATGGAAACCCAAAACTTTGAGGGGAGTCTTTTTTTTTCTGGTGTAAAAACCTAAAGAGGTACCATCAAAGGTGGCGGACTATACATTTTCGTCAAAAGAAAAACAAAAAATCACAAATACATATGTTTCCTTCCACATTAAAATGTCATTGGCGCATGTTAAAGTTGTACGTGGTAAATTGATAAGTCCGTTACCGCTAGAAGGCGAAAAAGTTGAAGCATTACACTTGAGTTTTGGTAAATATAGACTTTGTGATTATCCAACTTGTTCGAAATTAGTTTTGTGTTGCGCAATAGTGGATTTCCAAACTGGCGGACCGTGGCCTCGAATTGAACACATTGAAATACTCGAAGATAGTTCGATTGCACCTGTTAGGCATACTGTTATTCCAGCACGGACGATTTACTCGGATTTGCCTAATTTAATATCTATTCGAGGTCCTGATTTAATAGCTAATCGACATAACGCAAGAACAGCCATCTGTATTAACTCAGAAGGTGATATATCACTCTTGAACGACTTTACCTTTGTTAAGAGTTTTTCGTGGTACACTTTTGAGAGTTTACAATCATTATTAGACAGGAAATTGAATTTACGATTCAAATCGCGATTGGATTTTCTAGAGTTTGTACACGTTATAGAACACGTCTCAGAGTTTTCCAAGTGGAGGTGTTGTAAACCGTGCCTCCAGTTTGATTTTCCGCTGGCCATTTACGATTATAAGCGGTTTAACATTGCTTTTTACGGACTTGAAGTTAAGCTTACTATGCTTAACCTCCCAACTCAATTACAGCTGTGTATTCTCAGTCTATTGAAGTAAAACAAAATGGATTTCATCTGTTTTGAAGATGAATGCGCGCTGCGCACCCAGGAAAGTCGGATTGGTAATCGATATTCGTATCCGGCAATATGTGACCTTATGGAGAAAGGAAAGATTAAACATGTTCACTGCGCTACCATCCAATACGAACGCTTGTACGAGCCTCCGTTTGACATGAGCAAAATGAGCACGGACATGTTGTGCTTGTCGTATTGCAGCCGGCCAGGCGAAGCGTTTGACTTGTCTCATTCATGGATGCCAAAGTATAAGGAGATTTACATTGGAAACACAAAGGTGTGCAACTCTGGGGAACCAATCACAAGAGTAACAATCGTATCCACCAACGTCGCGGGGACGGATCCCATGGTAAGCATTGATCGCGAGTATGAATATGTGAAAGGAT
>Ga0196970_1001821_pt1 | contig 12667 bp, 15 predicted proteins | sample S1v_513CmetaG_FD_148672 | JGI IMG/M metagenome (GOLD analysis project Ga0196970, IMG submission 148672) | Soil microbial communities from Anza Borrego desert, Southern California, United States - S1+v_5-13C | ecosystem: Environmental > Terrestrial > Soil > Desert | place: USA: California... | reverse complement strand
CGGGAGGGCGATGACTACCACCTGGCGGCGGAAGCAGGGGAGGAGCCGGGCGGGCGTGAGCGGCTGCCCCTGGTCCACCGGGAGGAGATGCTGGGCTATCTCGTGGTGGGCTGGCGCAGTCCTGGGGAGCCGTTCAGCCGGTCGGATCTCGACCTGCTGGAAGGGCTGGCTCGGCAGGCGAGCATGTCGATCCATGCCAGTTGGCTGACCCGGGACCTACAGCGCTCCAGGGAGCGGCTGGTCACCGCCCGGGAGGACGAGCGGCGCCGTCTGCGCAGGGACTTGCACGATGGGCTCGGCCCGGCGCTGGGGGCCCAGACGTTGAAGGTAGGGCTGGTCAAGGAGTTGGTGCTGGAGGACCCCAAAGGCGCCCTGGAGCTCCTGGATGAGTTGGAACAGGACATTGCCTCCTCGCTGCAGGAGGTACGGCGGCTGGTCTACAATCTTCGTCCTCCCACCCTGGATGAGTGGGGCCTGATCGGGGCCGTTCGACGGAGCGTTGAGCAACTGCAGCGCACCGCCCAGGCACAGGAAGAGCCGTTGGAGTTCCGTGTGGAAGCGCCGCCCACTATGCCGGTTCTGCCGGCCGCCGTGGAGGTGGCCGCCTTCCGGATCACGCAGGAAGCGATCACGAACGTGGTGCGCCACGCCAGGGCGAGGCGGTGCGAGATCATCTTCCGGGTGAATGGTGCACTGGAATTCGAGGTGACCGATGACGGCGTGGGGTTGCCGAGGGCGCATCCAACCGGTGTGGGGCTGATCTCCATGCGGGAGCGTGCTACCGAGTTGGGGGGCGCCTGCCTGGTTGAAGGGGGAGCGCAGGGCGGAACGCGGGTGTTTGTGCGCCTGCCATTGCATGGGGAGGGTATGATCGATGGAGCATGAGCAGCCGGAGGAGCGGCAGTTGCAGGTACTGATCGCCGACGACCACCAGATCTTCCGCGATGGCCTGAAGGCGCTGATCAGCAGGTCGAAGGAGCTGAAGCTGGTGGGGGAGGCCACCACGGGGGAGGAGGCTGTCGCGAAGGCGGAACACCTCCAGCCAGATGTCGTTCTCATGGACATACAGATGCCCGGCATGGGTGGAATTGAAGCGACACGCCGGATTCTCGAGGTCAGTCCGCATATCAAGGTGCTTATGGTCACCATGTACGATGACGATACCTGGGTCTTTGAGGCGATGCGGGCCGGTGCTCGTGGGTACCTGCTGAAGGGAGCGACCCACCGGGAGGTCCTGAGGGCGATCCAGGCGGTTGGCAGTGGGGAGGCGATCTTCAGCCCCGGGATCGCCAGCCGCATGATCAGCTTCTTCGGGGAGAAGCGAGTGAGGGACTCGGCGCCGCCTCAACCCTTCCCGGACCTGACGGATCGGGAACGGCAGATCCTGGGCCTGATTGCCCAGGGCTGCTCTAACGCCGAAATCGCCGAGCGGTATGACCTGGCGCTGAAGACGGTGCGCAACCATGTCTCGAACGTGTTGACCAAACTCCAGGTTGCGGACCGGGCCCACGCAATCGTGCTGGCCCGAGAGGCGGGGCTGAAGTAAAAGGTCGAACCCGTGGGTGAAAGCCCACGGGTTCGTTCATGCGCGCCCGGCTGTCTGCCGCTTCTGGATCTCCCTTGCCGCCCGATAGATCACCAGCCCCGCCACCGAGAACCCGGTGAAGCGGTAGAGGTAGGCTACGGCCGGCAACTGGCTGTCGGTGCCCAGCAGGACCCCATGGACCAGTGCCAGGAGGAAAGCGATCAGGCTGAGAAGGTGGATCGCTCGCCAGGAACTGGGCGAGAGGCGGGAGCGGAGATAGGTGGAGACGGTCACCGCAAGGCCGAGATAGAAGGGAATGATCCCCATAGCGACCAGCGCCGGCTGGTAGTCGGAGGCCAGGGGAATGGTGATCTCCGCCAGGGAGAAGGGGACGTAGGTGTCCCACAAGAGAATGACGGCGTGGAAGACGGTGGCGTAGAGCGACCAGAGCGAGAGGTGCTCGTGGACGTCCAGGTTGGCGAGCGGGGCGGTGACCCCCTTCAGCATGCCCAGGGACTGGAGCAACCCCACCGACAAGGCTCCCCAGAGGAGCAGGTAGGCGATCAGACCAGAGGCACGGGTCACGTACCAGGGTTGAAGCCACTGACCTGGATCGGCGAGATTGCCGACGAGAAGGTAGCCGGCAACGACGAGAGCGGTGACCAGGGCGAGAATGCCCGCCCATGGGAACCTGGATCTATTCGGAGATGACATGACGGACTCCCTCCAGGCCTGGGGTCAGGATCTGCTCGCCCGCCTCTGTGATCAGGAGGCCGTGGGCCCCTTGCGAGGCCAGGAGTGCGGGAGCGTGGCCCTGCCCCAGGAGAATGCAGACCTTGGCCAGCACATCGGCCAGGGCGGCGGACGGGGCGAAGACGGTGGCGCTGACGAGGGACGATTCACAGGGCCGGCCGGTGCGCGGGTCGATCAGGTGGTGGCCGCCCGCCCAGCGGCGCCCCAGGCGAGACGAGGTCGCCACGGCGCCGGCGTACAGGGAGAAGGCGGCGACCGGCGAGGGGGAGCCGAAGGGATCATCTACCGTTATCGTCCAGGGTTCCTCGCCGGGCGCTGACCAGAGGGCAATGTCCCCGCCAGCGTTGACGAGACAGGAGTGTGGCCCGCCTGGGCGGCGGCGCTGCTCCCGCAGCAGTCGCCGCAAGGCGAGGTCGGCGGCCAGCCCCTTCCCAATGCCGCCCAGGTCCAGGGCCACCCCCGGCGGCAGCCAGACAGCACCGGGACCAAGCCTCACCTCACGCCAGCGCCCGGCTGGGCTCGTGGGGCGGGCCTCCGTGGGCCCCTGCTCGAAGGAGCGGCCGTAGCCGGCCGCCACCAGCGCTGGCAGGATTGTCGGGTCGAAGAGCCCGCCGGTCAGGTCGGCGGCCCAGAGGGCCTTGCGGATAGCCCGATAGAGCAGGGGAGGGACCACGACCCAGCGACCACTCATGCGGTTGAGCTGGGAGAGCGGGCTGGCCGGGTCGAACCGGGTCAGCATCGCCTCGTAGCGGTGGAACCAGGGCTCCCAGTTCCGGGTTGCTCCAAGGACCTGGATCTGGGTGTTCATCGCCTGAAAGAGCTGGGGCTGGGGGCTACGAGCGACCGGTCCGAACTCGCTTTCCATTTTGGGCTGTCCCTTGGGGGGCTGGTGGGTTGGCAAAGAAGAGCGAACCAGTGCGCCAGCGTTCATCGTCGTCATCGTCATCATCATCGTCGTCGTCCCAGTCGTCGTGATCCTCGTGTTCCTCATGTTCCCAGTCGTCATCATCATCGTCGTAGTAGTTCCGTGGTTCGGCGTACTGGTAGGCCAGATCGGTCCCCCGCCCCGGAACCGCCCCCTGGGCAGAAGCGGGCTCCGCTGGATCGACCGGCGCCTCCCCGCGGGCAAACTGCCCGGCGACCCCTGCCAGGGCGGCAACCCCCACGATCGATACCGCTAACTTGACCAGTTGAGCATTCGGATTCGCAGCCATGACAGATCTCCTCCCACACTTCGTAGCTAGCACTGCTTGCTCTCTCTTCCTCCGCAACCATTGCGCGGTTTGGGTGGGTACTCGCTAATTGTTCCAACTATCTTTCGTCTCATAGCCAAGGTGTGGCAGGGATTACTCGCCTACCTGATGAAGAGACATGCGATACTTTTTCGCGGTGAGGTGCCACCCCATGTCCTGGACATTCGTCGCCGCTACCGTGGGGTTTGTTGGCTGGGTTCTGTGGCGGGCTTACGAGGCGTGGGCCTTCCGCATCCTGCTGGAGTCCCTGGGGAGCGATATGTCCGACGAGTCGGTGCGCTCCTTCATGGAGCGGCTAGCCACTCGCTCTGTCCCCAACGCTCGCGGCTTCTGGAACCAACTGCGGAGCCTGGAGGCCCGCGTCATGGGGGATGCCCGGGTCAGCCCCCAGGTGAAGAGTGAATTCCGCTCCTTGCTGCAGTCCAAGGGTGCGCAGTTCTAGGGCGGAAGTGGGGGGAAGAGTGTGGTACGTTCGTTGGGGGGCCTGTTCCAATGGTCACGGCGACGGGCTACTGCGGGTCAACTCACCCTGATTTCAATCACCATGGGCCTGGCCGCCCCCTACCTGGTGGCGGTCCTGCTCTACCTGTCACGCCTCGACCCGGATCGATGGCTGGGGCTCCCGCCCTGGGGCGTGGTAGCCGGCAAGGCCGTCCTGGCGCTTGTGGGTCCCCTCGCCCTGGCTGTCGCCTGGCTCCGGCTTCAACCGTCGCGGCGGGCGATCTGGGTCTTTGACTGGATCGGCGGGGGGATGATCGCCTACGCCGCGGGCTGGCTGGGCGCTATCGGCCGGGATCTTATCGCCCCGGATCGGACCGGCCGGTGGCTGCTGGTCGGAGGCGCCGCCCTTTGGATGCTCTCTGGGACCGCCATTCTGGTGCTGGGGGCGGTCGCCCTCACTCGCCTGATTCAGTCGGAGCGCTCCGAGCGGCAGCGGCTGGAGTCGCTCATGCGGTTTACCCGGCAGATCGCCAGCCTTGACTTTCAGTCCACGCTGGATGCCGCAGCCCGTGAGCTCTACGACCTCCTCCATGCCGATGCCTGTGTGATCTTCCTCTGGAATGAGCAGGAACAGGTGCTGGTCCCCGTGGCGGGGGTGCACTCAGAAGCGGTTTACACCAAGGATTACATCGAACGGGTGATGTCGTTTCGCTGCCCGAAGGGCTACGGCTTGACCGGCGTCGTTATGGAGACCGGACAGCCGCATCTCTCCTCCGATGTCCGTGCCGATCCGCGAACGGCGTCGGTGCCGGGGTATGAGGCGGATCCCAAGTCCAGTATCGTCGCACCGCTGATCCTGGAGGGGCGGTCGACGGGGGTGGTCCGGATCACCCGGCGTGGCCTTGACCAGTTCACGCAGGAGGACCTGGACCTGGCCCTCTCCTTCGGTGGCCAGGCTGCGCTTATGATCGAGCACGGGCGGGTATTGCAGGAGTTGAGCACCCTCTCCATGACCGATGCCCTGACGGGGCTCCTCAACGCCCGCCAGTTCCACCGCACCCTGGAGCGTGAGGCGCCCCTGGCCGAACGGCATGAGCAGCCGCTCTCCCTGGTCGTGATCGACTCCGACTCGCTCCGACAGCTGAATGACCGGATGGGGCATCAGACCGGGGACCTTCATTTGAAGCAGATTGCACGGGTGATCCGGGAGACGATCCGCCGGACCGACTTTGCCGCACGGTATGCCGGTGACCAGTTCCTGATCCTCCTGTCCCAGACCGATTCCGAGGCGGCGCTCCAGATTGCGGAGCGGATCCGGCTGGGTGTCGAGCGGACTCGGACCGCCCAGGAGATCCCCAACACCGTGAGCATTGGCGTGGCCACGCTCCCGGCTCAGGCCAGCACGGCGGAGGGGCTGATCACCGCCGCCATGGAGGCGCTCTCCCGCTCCAAGGACCTTGGTAAGAATCGCACCTCGCTGGCCTCCAGCCGAGGTTGAGAGGTAACACATTAGGAGGTTGACTGCTTTATGGGTGTGCTGAACCGGGTCTCCTATCTTCTGGTGAGTATGATCCTGGTCGCTGGTGCGATCGCAGCAACAATCCTGCTCGACGGGGGGGCGGCTGGTCAGATCGCTACCCTGGTGTTGGTGGCGGTCTTGATCATCTTCTGGATTCTGGCCCGGCGGGGAGATGTGACCCCGGCGGACCCGGAGAAGAAGCTCCGCCGTGCCCGCAACGCCGGGCGCCCTGTGGTCCTCCACTTCTTCAGCGATCTCCACCTGGGCTCCCTGCTCGGCCGCACCCGGGCCGCCAGGCTGGAGAAGCAGTACAAGGGACGGTTTGAGTTCATTCAGATCAGCGCCTTCCACCGCGAGGCCGATGGGCTCATGGAGAGCCTGAAGTGCGGGATCGGCGACTACCTCTTTTTTGATGCGACGGGCAGACTAGTGGGACAGGATCGGTCGGTCTCCGATGAGCGGCTGGAGCGGTTCCTGGAGAGCGCCCCCTGACGTCTAAAGGACAACGACAAGCAGCACGCCGGAGCGATTCCGGCGTGCTTTGACTGAGGTGATCTTCCATGCAGTTTGAGGAGCTGTTCAGCCTGGTCCAGACCCGGCGCTCCATTCGCAAGTACAAGCCGGACGAGGTCCCCGACGAAATGCTGCTCAGGGCGATCGAGATGGCCACCTGGGCGCCTAACGGCGGCAACTTCCAGCCGTGGCAGTTCTGGATCGTCAAGAACAGGCAGGTGATCGAGCAAATGGCCGACGCCATGGACGCTCGATCACGGCTCATGGCCTCCTGGCCCGAGTCCGAGCCCTTCCGTGAGCACGCCGACCGCTGGGTGCGGGTGGGCGCCTTCTACCGGCACGCCCCGGCCTGTATCGCCGTGATGATCGGCGGCTACCAGTCGATCGCCGACCGGCTGCTTGCCGCTCGTGGCCCCGGCGACCCCGCCGCCGCTGAGATGATCGAGTGGCGCCGCTTCGGCGCCTCCCGAATCCAGACGATTGGCGGGGCGATCATGCTGCTGCTGCTCGCCCTGCACCAGCAGGGGCTGGGCGCCTGCTGGATGGCCGGGCCACAGCAGGCGAAGGGGGAGATCGAGCAGATCCTCGGTATCCCCGCGGAATATGAGTTTGTGGCCCTGATCCCCGTTGGCTACCCCGCCGAGGAGAAGGTGGGGGCGCCGCGCAAACCGCTGACGGATGTGACCCGGATCATTCGGTAGCGGCTATGACCGGAAGGCCTCCACAGCGGCTCGCCAGGCCACGGCGGGCTTGCCCTCCAACTTGCACGACACCAGATCGCCCGCCTCACGGAGGTGGGCGATCTGCTTTTTCTGCCAGGCCTCGCCCCAGGGGAAGAGCTCGTCTAGCCCCTTCTCCTGAATGACCGGTGTCAGCGTGAAGAACCGGAGCAGGAGCCGCTCGGCGGCCTCTCTGGTCGGGATCGCACTGCCGGCATCGACCGCGTCGGGCCAGAAGTTGGTGAATAGGTCCCATATGTTGGCGATCGAGTTGCCGCCCTCAGCCCCGCTCTTGACAATCAGCATGGCGTTATCCAGGTAGAAGAGCGCCTGGTTCAGGCCGACCTTAGACTCCTTGGTGCCGTCGGTCAGCTTCGCCTGCAGGGTGCGGGTGCCAGTGGGGCCATACTCCTGCAGGTAGTGCACCACCTTGACCGCCTGTTCCGGCACCCGGCCCGATTCCCGCAGGTGGAGCAGGTCGTCTTCCAGGTCGCCCGTATTGCCGGTCAAGGCGTAGAAGAGGGGGAGCCACTCTCGTGAGACCAGGGTCGGCTTGCCCCGGACCACCTTGCCATAGAAGGCGAGCCGTTCGGCAGCCAGCCTGTCCTTCCAGCCCCAGACCCACTCCCAGCGCTGTCCGTCGCTCTCGGTCTTGAGGGCCGTGAAGAGGGCGGGCAGGTAGCCGGGCGCCGGGGTGAAGGCCCAGAGAAAGCCGAGCCGCTCCACGGCCGCGAGGCAGTCATCCAGGCTCTGGACTGAATCCGGGGGCAGGAGGCCAGCTCGCATTGCCTGGAGGTCGGCCATGGTGAACTGCATGAGGGTCACTCCTATGCTGCTATCTTGCACTGGAGAGATTCGACGAGCCCCGGTATCGCCCTCCCAGGGGTCGGGAAGACTAGAGGTGTCTTCCCCTGGTAGCGATAACACAAAAAAGTTCAAAAATCCAGGGCGAAGGTAAAACCTGAGGGGGTCCATATCCGTATTAAGGATATGAGAGGGGATCCTTCCTGATTTAGGGGGCTACATAGTGGAGTATACCCTATTTCGACCCTCGCAGGTCTGGCTCCGGAGGCGGGGAGGGGACCCGCCTGCAGGCGAATTTCGGCGCAGTGGGGAGTGCTGCTCATGTGGACAAGGGGCTCGGGGCGGCGGTTTTTAACGCCCGCAAGGGGCAGGGGGCGAGTGCGGAGAAAGGTGTGGCAGCAGAGTGCGGTCTCCTCCAGGCCCGCCCGGCGGAGCTTGCAGGCGAAGGGGTTCCGGGGGCTGTGGCGCAAGCTGGAACGGCGTCTCCGCTCCCTGTGGCGGTGGACCATACTCCGGGCGATTCGATCCTGGTACCCGATCGGTCGGGGCGAGACGACCACATATACAACGGGCGATGTGCGGGAGTTCCCGCAGAGCCGCTGGCGCTAACCAATACCATGAGCAGGGCGGGTATCCGGGTGGGTACCCGCCCTTACGTGTTGCGATTTCGCTAGGGGATAGGAGGGGGGCGCCGGCCCTCCACCGAAACCAGGACAGGAACGCCGCCAACCGGGAGGATGACCGTGGAGCAGTACCTATTGTCGACCCACCCCTACAGTTTCGGCTACAGCCTGAAGCGCCTGCAGGATCTGCCCCGCCAGGTCATCGGCCGGGTGGAGGATGGCCCTTCCTACGTGCGAACCCTGGTGCAGGGCGACCGGGTCGGGCTGGTCCGCATCTCCGACGCTGGCCCCGCCGGACTCCGGCTCACCGTAGAGGGGGACCTGGATCCTGCCCTGACTGTCGCAACGGTAAGGCGGGCGCTCTCTCTGGATCTGGACCACGACTCCTTCCTGCGGCATGTGGAGCAGGCAGACCCTGTGATCGCTGGCCTTGCCCGCCGGTTTCTGGGGGCTCGGCCAATCGGGCCCTTCAGCCTCTGGGAGGCGCTGGTCTGGACGGTGATCGCCCAGCAGATTAACCTCACCTTCGCTTACAGCCTCAAGGAGGCGCTGGTTCGGTTGGGCGGGCAGAGCTACCTGGGGTATCTGGCCATTCCGTCACCGGAGCGGGTCGCACAACTGGACTATGGCGACCTGCAGGCCCAGAAATACAGCCGGCGGAAGGCCGAGTATGTGATCGACCTCGCCCGGGCGGTGGCGAGCGGTCAACTCGACCTCGGGGCGGTTGTGGCCCTCCCCTTCGGAGAGGCGGTGGAGCGGCTCGTCGCCTTCCGGGGCATTGGCCGCTGGACCGCTGAGTGCCTCCTCATGGACGCAGGCCACCTCACCGCCTTCCCGGCAGGCGACATTGGCATTCGGAATGCGGTGCAGCGGTTCTACGGGCTGGATCATCAGCCGACCGAGGCGGAGGTTCGGGAGCTGGGCCGGGCCTGGGCCCCCTACTCCGCACTCGCCTGTTACTACCTGTGGCTGGGGTTGCTTGATCGGGGGTGATCCCGTTGCTCGGGCTACTGCTGGCGGTTCTAGGGTGGGTGATCTCGGTACTGGCCACGTTCTGGTACGTGCGGGTCTTCCACCAGATGCTCCAGGAAATGAGAGCGATCCGGCGCTACCTCCATGCGCTCTACGAGCGAGGGGAGAGGCGCTAGCCATGCAGAAGCCCCCACCAGCCGCCTCAGGAGAGGTGGGCCGGTGGGGGCGTTTCATTCGCCGATGGGCCTTAGGTTAGAAATCTCCCTGCAGGGCGTAGGTGCGAGCCTTCTCCAGCTCACGGTAGACCAGGGTCTGGCCCTCGTCGGTGTGCCACCAGTTTTCGCGGGTCACATCTTCCCGGCGGTCCGGGCAGCAGGTGATCTTCACCTCACGGGGGATATAGTGGGCAACGGTCTGCTTCACACGCTTCATATGGTAGGGGGAGGTGACCAGGAGCACGTTGGTCATGTTGCGCCAGCCAATGGACCGCTCGATCCGGTCGACAGAGAAGCGAACGTTCTCCAGGGTGTTTACCGACTCGCATTCGACCTCGATCGCATCTGCCGGTACGCCCAGGGCGATCATATGGTCGCGGAGCCGCTCGGATTCACAGACGCCAATCCCCCGCTTGTCGCCGCCGCTGATAAAGACCCGAGGGGCCAGCCCGGCCTTGTAAAGCTCGGCCGCCCGTTCTGCCCGCTCCAGCCGCTTGCCGCCGAAGACAAGGATCAGGTCACCACTGGTCGGCTCATCCTCCACGAACAGGTACTCGGAGATCTCACGGAGCGACATGCCTTCATACAGTCTCGGACCCATGTGGCATTCCTCCCGGCGCAGTGTATTTGCGGCGCCCTATCTCCCGCCTGAGCTTCGCCTGCACCGCCGGTCTCATGCCGGGCGCCATGGCAGCATGGCCGGGTGTGCAGGTGGTCTGGACCTGGAACAGACACCTCCCGAGTGCCGAGTATTGGGGGGAAGAACGACAAAAATCGCCCTCACTTCACAGACAGCGTTGCAGATTCTGCCGGGCCGTGGTGGCACCAGGCAGAACAGACGCTGGCTCTGAAGCAGGGGCGATACCGGATTGGGCGATGGGGTGGACAGGGAAGGCCGCGGGCACACGATTGTAGAGCCTGCGGCCGAAGCCGCTGTTGGGCTCAATGTTAGCGCGCGGGGCAACCGCATGTGATGCAAACCCATGGATCAGTTGCCGCGTGAAGAGTGGGTAGCGCAACGGCTTCACCTCCTCGCCTCTTTGATAACCTATTCGCCAGGGGCGAGCGAATCCCCTCCGCCGCGCGCATTCCCCATTGTCATCCTTTTGCGATGAGCCTAACGAAGGGGGAATATAGACTTCGACCTAGGAGAGAGACCGTAGTTGGTGCTAGAATAGCCATCAGAATGCTGAATGAGGAGGCGCTCCACCCCGCCATGAGCCAGGCAGTGGCCGCACCGGCGATCTTTCTGTTCACCCTTTACCTGGTCCTGGCCCGGCCCCGAAACCTGGGCACGGGGATTGCCGCCCTGATTGGCGCCCTCCTGGCGCTCCTCTTCGGGGTGATCACCCTGGCAGATGTGACTACCGTGGCGGGGATCGTCTGGGACTCGACCTTCGCCCTGATTGCGATCGTGATTATCTCCGTCGTCCTCGACCAGGCCGGGTTCTTCCGGTGGGCGGCTCTGCTCATGGCCCGGCGGGCCGGGGGGAACGGGCAGACGATCTTCACGGCGGTGATCCTCCTTGGGGCCCTGGTCTCCACCCTATTCACCAACGATGCAACCGTGCTGATCCTGACCCCCATTCTTTACGAGATGCTCCGGGCGCTCGGCTTCGATCAGCGGATGATGCTGCCGTACATGATCGCCTCCGGCTTCGTGGCGGACGCTCTCTCCATTCCCCTGGCGGTCTCCAACCTGACCAACATGATCACCGCCAGGTACTTCGCCTACCCCTTCGCCCGCTTCGCCATGCTGATGCTCCTGCCCTCCGTTGTGGCCCTGGTTGCCACGCTAGTCGTCCTCCGCTGGTACTACCGCCGGGAGATCCCAGCCAGCTATGACCAGTCCGCCGTGGCCGACCCGGCTCAGGCGATCCGCGATCCCTTCCTCTTCAAGGTCGGCGTCGGGGTGCTCCTGGCCATGGTGCTCGCCTTCTTCCTGAACAGCGCTGCCGGTGCGATTCCCGTCTCCTTCGTGATCGCCTCAGGCGCAGCGGTTCTTCTGCTCGCCTCCCGGAAGAACCGGGTCGTGCAGCCCGTTCAGGTGCTGAAGGGCGCCCCCTGGCACGTGGTGATCTTCGCCCTGGGGATGTACCTGGTGGTCTACGGCATGGGCAACGCCGGACTCACCGCCTGGTCGGCCAGCCTGTTGGAGCGGCTGAGCAGCCTCGGCCTGGGATCGGCCGTCATGGGCACGGGCCTGCTGGTCGCCCTCTTCTCCAGCCTCATGAACAACCTGCCCGGGGTCATGCTTGGAGTCCTCGCCATTGACGCCACCGGGGCGACCGGGCTGGTGCACGACGGTCTGGTCCTGGCCAACGTAGTCGGGGCGGGCATCGGGCCGAAGCTGACCCCCCTTGGCTCCCTCGCCACCCTGATCTGGATGCACACGCTCGAGCAGCGGGGGCTGAAGATCACCTGGGGATCCTACCTGAAGGTAGGGTTGACGATCACCCCACCCGTCTTGCTGGCGGCCCTGGGCTCCCTCTGGCTCAGCCTCCTGCTCCTGGGGTGAGCTCGCCCCCATTGCGATCGGCACCTGGCCACCGCCGTCCGGGCTCCTGCTGAAGGAGCCGGCTGACGGCATCGTCGAATAGATGGAGAATCACCGACCCCATGCGGCTCGAGGAGGTTTCCGATCATGACCCCGTATGAGCGTTTGGAACAGGCCTGGATCAAGGCCGGTTACCCCAAGGAGTACATTCCCAGGCAGCAGTTCCTCAAGGCGGCTGAGCCGGTGGCGGAGGCGTATGCCGCCGGGGAGGAGGACTTCCTCCGGGCTGGCTGGGCCAAGGCGCAGGTGGACTTCCCCTTCGCCCCGTCGCACCCGCGGTACCAGGCGATGATGGAAGCCTACGTGGAACTGGCGGATCACGAGGAATAGGGCAGCGACCCCGGGACGTGCGCCCGGGGTTCTCGTTTGCCTGGCGGCAGGAGGCTGGGCGGTGCCACAGCGAACGGTAATACCGTGGGAGGGACGCGAGTTGATTGAGATCGCACACCTGCAGGTCGCAGGCAAACTGTCCGATGTTACTCTGACCGTGGCTCCTAGCGAGGTGCTGGTCCTGGTCGGCAGCCGCGGCAGCGGCAAGTCCACGCTACTTCGCACCCTGACCGGGCTCCAGGCGCCATCCGGGGGGAGTGCAACGGTCGCCGGGCTCCCAGCCGGCGACCCGGCGGGCCGGGCCAAGGTAGGGGTGGTGGGCGAGTCCTGGGGCTTCATGGAGCGGCTCACCGTCTGGGAGTCGCTGATCACCCATGCCGGTTTCTACGGGCTGCCCGAGCGCCGGGTGCTGGAGTTGGTGAAGCGGCTGGACCTGCTCACCA
>Ga0196970_1001820_pt1 | contig 12669 bp, 14 predicted proteins | sample S1v_513CmetaG_FD_148672 | JGI IMG/M metagenome (GOLD analysis project Ga0196970, IMG submission 148672) | Soil microbial communities from Anza Borrego desert, Southern California, United States - S1+v_5-13C | ecosystem: Environmental > Terrestrial > Soil > Desert | place: USA: California... | reverse complement strand
ATACAGCAGCAGCAGGGGGAAAATCACCGATCCAACGGCGGGTGGCGCACCCTTTCCGCCTCACCACAAATGGGGTGCCGCACCCTTCCCCTCTAGGGGAGGGTGCGCCAACGACGCCGCCTGCAGTTTCACTTTCGGAACACAAAACGGAATCCACGAAGGGCGAACCACATCTCGCTCTAGTCTCTCCTCATGTCTCCCGCACCACCGCGATTTCACGGAACACGTGATCTCCACTTCATCACGTTCAGCTGCTCTGAAAGACGGCCCTTACTCGGCACGCCGCGCGCCCGTACGACATTCGAGCAAGTTCTGGAGCGCGTTCGCCGATGGTACGGGATGTTCATCACCGGGTACGTAGTCATGCCCGAGCACGTTCATCTGCTCGTTGGCGAACCCGAGCGCAGCACACTCGCGGTCGCGATACAGATGTTGAAGCAGAATGTTGCGCGCGAACTCGGTCATGCCCACCCGCTGCCGAGGTTCTGGCAGCGCCGTTACTACGACTTCAACGTCTGGACGGAACAGAAAAGAGTGGAGAAGCTGAAGTACCTTCATCGGAACCCGGTAACTCGTGGTCTGGTTTCGCGGCCGGAAGACTGGGCATGGAGCAGCTTTCGACACTGGGCAACCGGGGAGGAGAGCCTGGTTGAGATTGAGTCGCAGTGGACAGCCAGAAAACGCGAACGAATGGGACTTCAGCTGACTGTGAAGATCAACCAGTCGTCCACACGCACCCTCCCCTAAGGGGAAGGGTGCGGCACCCCGACTCCGGATGTGGCGATCGGCAAGGGTGTGCCACCCGCCTTCCATCCATCTATCCAGAGTGGCACGATAGTGAGCGGGAAGCCCTGATATCGTCAGCAATACGGCATCAAACCCTATCTGGCGAGTACAGCCTTGTCACGTTTTGCATTATCGCTGGGTGTACTACTCTTGGCCGCAAACTCTGTTGCGGCAAAACACCAATCGGATTGCCGTCCGATTGCAGCAATCGGCAGCGGTGTTTGCAGAGACAAACAAGGGCGTAATTGCTCGAAGACTGTGGAGAAGAGACAGCCTCGGCTATGTGCAGACCCCGGAGCTTTCGACCCACAGTACACCGCCAACGCGCAGGTGGCTCACGTCAAGGGAACCGTCGTTCTGTCGTTTCGACTTTCCGCAAAGGGGTGCGCGGAGAACATCCGCGTCGTTCGCGGCCTAGGCTACGGCCTCGACGAATCTGCGATGTATGCGCTGGAGCGATACCGCTGGCAGAAGCGGAAAGAGCCGGTCAGCTATGTCGAGATTGAATTCAATTTCAACCCGCTTTATCACTCGACCGAAGCACCCAGGTTTCCGAAATGCTCCAGCCAACTGGACGGTCGCCAATAGTTGACGGTAAATCGGCATATCGCTCACAATCCCGAAACGGGATAGTGAGCTATAAGCCCTGATATCGGCAGCTATCTTGGACTTCGCGCTGTTTTGGTGTAAGTTCTGCGAAGTGAAAACGCAATGTACAGTTGTGCTCGCTGGTTTCTGCGCTTCTTTACTCGTCCTTGCGGTTGGACGGTATCGCCCTGCACTCCTGCACATATGGATGGGAGCATCAGTTGTCGCGTTGGGCGGAGTATCGTTGCTTCTGGTGAGCCTCGGCCAGTGGGTCGAGTTTCGGTTCTTCATCCCGCCATCTGAGGCTGAGTCGTACGTGATGGGGCGCACCGGCGAGTGGGCGCTCTACGGCGCGATGGGAGTGCATATTCTCCTCTATCTCTGGCTGGGTGCCTCAATCGGGCACCTAGCGATTGCGCTGCGGCGGAGATTGTCGAGGGACAAGACAAACGTTCGGCAGCAAGCAAACCCGTAGTTGGCGATATATCCGCTTCTGTACAGCACTCGGCGCAGTCGAGGGACAGCGATGACCCGCTTCAATGAACTTGCGAGAATCGAAGCCGCAATCGAACACCGGAACGAGCCGGAACTTCGTTGGGCAGAGTCTTACTGCCGAATGAGGCTGAGCATCGTTTCGCGGAAAGAGCACGCGAAATACTGGCGCAACTTGGAGCGGAAGGTTGCGAATGTTCTGCGTGAACTCGCGGAGGCGGCTGGCGACTCACGATAGGTGTTGGTAAATCGCACTTCTATACAACAATCCTGTAACGGGAAATATGCAGGAGAGCACATGAAACAAGCCGCAGAGCCAGAGTCCGTTCGAGTCGTAGGCTACTTGACTCTGGTGGTCGCAACCGCTTTCCTCATCCTGTATGCCGCAAACATCCGTGCGCACTTCTCCTACGGTGCGGCCAGTATGCCTTGGCTTGCTGCTGCGGGGCTTTACGCAGTCGCCGTGGGTTGGGGCTTGCTGCGATTGCGAAAATGGGCAGCGGTGATGTTGGCGTTGCCGCTGTGCATATACGGCTTGTTACTTGGCACGTTGTCGATTGCAAAGAATCACAGCTTTGCCAACATCATCCTTGCTTTGGGATGGGCAGCACTCCTGTGTTCCCCAACAGCGATGACCGCTCGCGCTTGGCGTGCCCTGAAGTGAACGCTGCGCGATTGTTGACGGTAAATCCGCTTAATACAGATATCTCAATCTGAGCCATCGCTCGGAACAAAACCAATCGTCAAGGTGTCATACTCAATATGGCCAGCCTCAATCTCGGATCAGTCGTGCGGTGGATTGCTGCGTACGTCCTGCTCCTCGGGGCAGGGTTCGCCGCCGTCATGGTGGCAGTTGCACTTTACCTTGAAACGCAGCGTTTCGATTCTAGGGACATCGCCATCGTAGTGCTCGCGTTCGCCGCATTGTTTCTGCTGATGGCACTAGCATTTCATCTTCGCTCCGAAGCGAAATACGCGAATTGCAGATGGCCGCCGTCGATATTGGAATAACAGTTTTTATCGAATCAGGTTCGTTAGTTGTCGATAAATCGGCTTCTATCCACCTATCCAGAGCAGCCGCACTGTCTGTCAAGCCCCCTCGCCTACGCAAGAGTCCGTAACCTACTGCACCATAGGCGGATATTTCACCCGCGCCTTGGGGTGTTCCACCCCCGCATTTTGCTACTCTGGAAATAGCACACAAAAATGTCGAGGCCCATGTGCTCCGCAACACACAGTAATCAGAACCTAAGCTCTTTGTTTACAGGAATGTGGTAGATCACCGTCTCTGAAAAGCGCATAAACAGGGGGTTTCCCGGAGTAGGGGGGACTCTGGGGGTACAGAGCGGGCACATACCTGACCGGGGCATACCGCTGCGAGTAGAAAGAAAAAAGCACGACCCGATCACGAGCCGTGCTTTTTCTCTTGGTCCGCTTTTACAAGGCATTCGGTTCACAATGGCCGCCGGATTACCACGGGCAATCTCCGTCACCGCTTCAGAAAGTGTCGGTCATCACCTGGACGACATCACCACTAATGCGAGAGATACCCATTACCACCCGGGGCGTTGCGCCACTTCCATCGAATGACTCGCGGACCCCTTCAACGTCAATGAGAACGCCTTTATCGGCGCCTCGAACTTGTCTTTCGGCGATCGCTCGCCTCATTCTCGCCCAGAGGCACGGAACGCCAGGTTCATGACCTGGCGCTTCGCAAAGCCTGGCTGTTGTATCGGTGTTGAGGAGCGAAGCGCCGGGCTGGTTCACCTCGGCGTTCGACTCAACATGTTGCTACTACATTCGATGCAATTTCCCTTCGCGCGTTGCGTGAATCGGGGAAGAAAAGAACATCGTGTGGTGATACTGGAAACCATCTGCGACTTTCGTGACGCGGAGCATCGAATGTTTCGAAGAGAACCGACAGTTGCCATGTGGCCCTTAGCAAGGCTATAAACGGCGTGATGGCGACCAGGATCGCGCTCTTCATCCCGTGTTTCGTGGACCAGATAACCCCTCAGGTCGGGCTCGATACCGCGCGCGTGCTTGAGCGTGTCGGATGCAGCGTCTACTTCCCGTCAGAACAAACTTGCTGCGGGCAGCCCGCTTTCAACACGGGCCACTGGGATGACGCGCGTCCGCTAGCCGAGAGATTCGTTCGGGTGTTCGCCGACGCCGAAACAGTGGTTTGCCCCTCGGGTTCGTGTACGGCCATGGTGCGCAACTTCTATCCAGAGCTGCTGGCGTCGAGCCCGCTCCGCCAGGATGCGATCGAGTTAGGACGCCGCGTATTTGAGCTATCGGAATTTCTGGTGAAGGTAGCAAACGTGACCGACGTCGAAGCCAGTTTCCCGCATCGTGTAACGTTTCACGACTCCTGTCATGCGTTGCGCGAATTGGGCATCAGGAATGAGCCCCGCGAACTGCTTAAGAACGTACGCGGCCTGGAACTCGTTGAAATGCCGGCATCCGAAGAGTGTTGTGGTTTTGGCGGCATGTTCGCGGTAAAGTTCGGCGCAATATCGGCTTCGATGGGCGACTCGAAGGCAGAGAACGTCGCCGCGACCGGCGCCGAGTACGTCGCATCCATCGACGGCAGCTGCCTTATGCACATCGAGGGCGTGCTGCGGCGCCGAAAGGATGCCGCACGTACCATCCACCTTGCCAGCGTACTGGCACAGGAGATCCAGTGAGGAGCAGCGCTGCAGCCGAGTTTCTGCGCAAAGCGGCCGAGAAAGCAGCGGACGTCGCTCACCGGCAGACGATTCGGCGAAACATATCGAGCTACGACCTCTCTGTCGGGCGGGGAAAGCTCCGCTTTTCAGACTGGGAAGAAGCTCGGCGACGCTGTGCCGAAATCAAGTGGGAGGCCATCAACCATCTCGACAAGTACTTGCTCGAGTTCGAACAGAAAGTGCAGGCGCGAGGTGGCCACGTCTTCTGGGCTTCAAACGCCGAAGAGGCGAGACAGTACATAGAAGACTTGGTCACCAGTCGAGGCGTAAAACTCGTCGTTAAGGCCAAGTCGATGGTCACCGAGGAGATTCACCTGGCCTCGGCGCTCGAGAGACGTGGCGTTGAGGTGCTGGAAACAGACCTCGGTGAGTTCATCGTTCAGCTGCGTAAGGAACCTCCTTACCATATCGTGACTCCGGCGATGCACCTTTCTCGCGCCGACATATCACGCCTGTTCCGGGAAAAGTTGGAAGGCGTCACGAGCGACGAACCCGAAGAACTCGTTGCAGCAGCGCGGCGCGCCTTGCGCAAGGCATTCTTCGCGGCCGATGTGGGAATCACGGGCGCGAATTTCCTGGTGGCTGACGCGGGCATGATTGCACTCACGACGAACGAGGGCAATGCACGGCTCTGCACTGCCTTGCCGCGCATACATGTTGCCGTTGCCGGCATTGAGAAAGTGATCCCGCGGCTCGCCGACCTTGCCCTGCTCTGGCCAACACTAGCAACGGCCGGCACCGGCCAGCACCTGACAACTTACAACACGCTAATCGGGGGACCACGACAACCGGGCGAACAAGACGGCCCCGAAGAATTCCATGTGATTTTGCTGGACAACGGCCGCACCGAACTCCTCGCAGACCCGGAACAGCGTGATGTGCTGCATTGCATCCGCTGCGGCGCGTGCCTGAACGCCTGCCCAGTCTATCGAACGGTCGGCGGCCACACTTACGCGACTACCTATCCCGGACCAATCGGCAGCGTCCTCACACCGCACCTGCGCGGACTGGAAGGCTGGCAGCACCTCTCCTATGCATCGTCGCTTTGCGGGAATTGCACGAGCGTCTGCCCAGTTCGGATCGATCTGCACCACCATTTGCTGCACAACCGCAGAAACGCAGTCGAGAAAACACGTCACGGATGGCTCGAGAATGTCTCCTTCCGCGCGTGGCGTTGGACGATGATGAGTTCCGCGCGTTTCGGCTTTGCGGGCCGAGTTGGGCGCTTTGCCGTTCGATTCGTAAACAAACTCGGCCTGAGCGGCACCATCATAGACCCGATGAGGACGTGGACTCGGCATCGAAGCTTGCCTGAAGTGCCTCGGGAGTCCTTCCGACAGTTGTGGAGAAAACGCCATGGGCAGCGCTGAAACGCACAACCAGAGTCGCGAGGCTGTACTGGCGCGCATTCGAGCAGCGCTGAAAGCGCAAGCTGTGCGTCCCGAACCGGCAACGCACTCTCCTGTGTTTCCGCCGGTCGGCAAGGATCTCCTCGCCACATTCCACGCGGCATGTGCAGCCAATCTGATGGAACTTGTTGTGACACGTAGCTGGGACGAAACCGCCGGCGCGCTGAGAGCAGCGCTAACTTCAGTTCCGACCGGTGAGGTGTTCGTAGAAGATGCACCCGAGTTGCGCCAAAGCGTCGACAGCTTAGAAACACCGGTTCGATGGTCGAGCAAGGGAATTCCGCAGGAAAACGCCGTTGCCACGATCACCGGGTGTGAAGCCCTCGTCGCGGCCACAGGTACGATTTTGGTGGCGTCAGAGCGCGGCGGACGCGGGGGATCTGTGGTCGCGCCCTGCCACATTGTGGTGGCCAGGGAGTCGCAACTGGTTCCGGACCTTGAAGCAGCGTTCGCTCACCTGCGAGCTGAGTCCATTGCGGAACGAAATTCATTCGTCGGCTTCATCACTGGCTGTAGCCGAACCGCCGACATCGAAAAGATTATCGTTATCGGAGCTCACGGTCCACGCAGGGTGGTGGTGATCCTGCAGATGGACAGCTAGGCGTCTGCGCAAGAACCCTCAATGCTGATCGGATTTCATCCCGCGAGCGCAACGCCGCGCAAGAAGTCCTCGACGCCAACCTCCGGCGCGCTCGGGTGCACACCCAATGAGCCCTGTCGAGACGCTCCGTCTAGTGCGTAGCTTGCACTAGAGCATTCGCGCCGACCAGCACATCAGCGATTCTCTCAGCGGCGTGGCCGTCCCACAATGGAGGAACGTGTGCGCGCTTGATCTCTCCAGACACGACGTTCCGCAGTTCGCGCCGCAGGACTCCCATGTCGCGACCGACCAGAACGTTAGTTCCCAAGCTTGCCGTCACTGGCCGTTCTGTGTTCTCGCGAACAGTGAGGCACGGAACTCCGAGATACGTCGTCTCCTCCTGGATACCGCCAGAATCCGTGATGACGACAGCGGCGCGTGTTTGCAGTGCAAGGAACTGCAAATAGGAAAGGGGATCCATCAATTTGACAGACGAACGCAGCGCCGCAGTCAGACCGAAATCCGCCAACCGTTGACGCGTTCGGGGGTGAATCGGAAAAAGAACCGGGATGTGCGCACTTATTTCGCTGAGTTCATGCAGCATGTCGCGCATGAAATCTCGATCGTCCACATTGCCGGGCCGATGCAGAGTCACGAGCGCGTACCGTTCAGGTAGCCCGGGAATCATCTGCTCCTTGGCTTTCGGCAGCAGACGAACCAGCGTATCGATCATCACATTACCAACCAGGAAAACCTTCTCAGGAGCCACGCCCTCACGGGCGAGATTCTGGTTCCCGTCTTCGGAGGGCGTGAAGAGAAGATCGGAAATCTGGTCGGTCAGAAGCCTGTTGATTTCTTCCGGCATGGTACGGTCAAACGATCGCAGTCCTGCCTCTACGTGTCCGACCCGAATGCCGAGCTTGGCACACACCAACGCAGCCGCGACTGTCGAGTTCACGTCGCCATAAACCAGCACGACGCCTGGCTTCTTATCGAGCACGACCTCTTCGAACCGGCTGATGATCGCCGCCGTCTGCTGCGCGTGACTGCCAGAGCCAACCTGCAGGTTCACGTCCGGCGCAGGAATACCAAGTTCCTGGAAGAAAACGTCGGACATGTTCGCGTCATAATGTTGCCCAGTGTGAACGATGGTCTGGTTCACACCGTCGCGAGCAGCAAGCGCACGGACCACCGGCGCCACTTTCATGAAATTAGGACGTGCCCCAACTACGTGAAGAATATGCATCAGCAAGTAACCTGGCGATTTCCCTTGATCGTTGTCAATTTAAGCGCAGCCTGGCCGGTGCTCTAGCAGCGCAACACGTTCTCAGCCTCGATGCCCTTGGTGGCGTTGCGCGTATCTACCACCAGCTTCGACTCGGCGACGATCTTGGAGTAGTCGTAATCAGAGTGGTCGGTGACGATGAGAACGCAATCGAAGTCGCCGATCTGCTCCAGCGGGGTCGAGCGCATCTGCAGGTCGTAGTGGCGTCCGCGACCCACGAACGGGAAGTACGGATCGTTGTAGCTGACCTTCGCCCCCTCGCGCTGCAGCAACTCGATGATCGTCAGCGCCGGCGACTCTCGCAGATCGTCGATGTCCTTCTTGTAGGCCACGCCCAGCACCAGCACCTTCGAGCCGTTGATGGCTTTCTTCTGGTTGTTGAGTGCCTTCGCCACCGAAGCCACCACGTGGTACGGCATGTCCGTATTGACCTGCCCGGCCAGTTCGATGAAACGCGTGTGGAAGTCGAATTCCTTGGCCTTCCACGACAGATAGAACGGGTCCACTGGAATGCAGTGTCCGCCCAGCCCCGGCCCCGGGTAGAACGCCTGGAAGCCGAACGGCTTGGTCTTGGCCGCCTCGATCACCTCCCAGATGTCGATGCCCATGCGCAGGCACAGCAACTTGAGCTCGTTGACCATGGCGATGTTCACGCAGCGATAGATGTTCTCCAGCAGCTTGGTCATTTCCGCCGCCGCCGGGGTAGAGACCGGCACCGTCCGCGCAAATATCGAGCCATACAGAGCGCCCGCCAGTTTCGAGGCCCGCTTATCCAGGCCGCCAACCACTTTCGGAATATCGTGCCGCTCGATGTCGGTGCGGCCCGGATCCTCACGCTCCGGCGAAAACGCCACGTAGAAGACGTCGCCGCTCGTGTCACCGTTGCGCGCTGCCTTCAGTCCGGCCCGGTTCTGCTTCTCCAGAATCGGCACCAGCACTTCTTCGGTCGTGCCCGGGTAAGTCGTGCTTTCCAAAACCACTAACTGCCCGGCGCGCAGGTGCGGGGCAATGGCTTCGGCCGTCGCGGTGATGTACGTTAGGTCGGGCTCGCGAAACTCGTTCAGCGGAGTCGGCACGCAGATGATCATGGCGTCCATTTCGCTGATCCGGGCGTAGTCGCTCGTAGCTGCAAAGCCCTGCGCGCGCGCGCCTTGAATCTCCCCAGCACCGATGCGCACGATGTACGATCCGCCCTCGTTCAGCGTCGACACCTTCTTGGGGTCAATGTCGAAGCCCGTCACCGGAAACTTCTGCCCGCTAAACAACAATGCCAACGGCAGGCCTACATAACCCATGCCAATCACGGCCACTTTAGCTGTGTGCGCTTCGATCTTTTGGTTGAGTTCGGCAACAGAGGTGATCACGGGCGCGGTTTTACTCGACATCTTCTCTCCATACAGAATTTCAGTTAATCAACATGGGTGTTCCGCGGCAGACATGTGCGGTCAGGGAACCCGTTGAGTAAATTGCAATTGAGCTGCCACCAAAATTTAGAGCATTTCCACCGTCGAGAAAAGGCAAAGTTGCAGAATACTGCATAGGTCAGAGAATTATCTTTCGCAGAAGTAAAGCTCTGAACACTCACATTTACAATGTCTCGGCCGTTTGTCCTTAGGCGGCTGTAACACCTGCCTTCTTCCACCGCAAGGCGCTGTCAATCATTCCGGCCGCACTCAACTCCTGAATGTGCTTGATACGCAGATATCGCGTACCCAAAAATTGTTCTGCGGTGAGACCGTAATTTCGATACGCCTCGTACAGTTGCTCAATTCCTCTGCGCACGTTCCACTGCGGCTTGAACTCCGGCAGTGTGGTTGCGATTTTGGTGCAATCAACGCGGTAACAACGAGGATCCGGACCGCCGCCGGGCATGTAACTCACTCTGCTGCCGGGCACGATCTCCTGCACCATGTCTGCAAGTTCGCGAATCTGGTAGTTTTCATCGTTGCGACCGACGTTGAAAGCCTGGTTGTGTACCAATTCCCTAGGCGCCTGAAGGACGGCCACGAAGGCTCGCGCTATGTCCTCGGCGTGCACAAGCGGTCTCCAGGGCGTGCCGTCGCTTTGGATGAGCACCTCTCCGGTGGTGTAGGCGTATCCCACGAGATTATTCACCACGACATCGGCCCGCAAACGCGGAGAGAATCCGTAGGCTGTCGCGTTACGCAGATACGTCGGACTGAAATTGTCATCGGCCAGCGGAGCCAAGTCGCGCTCAACCAGCACCTTCGACTCTCCGTACGGTGTGATGGGGTTGAATTGCGCCGTTTCCGTCAGCATTCGTTCCGTGGAGGACAGGCCGTAGAGACTGCATGATGAAGCGAACAGGAATCGCCGCACACCGACTTCTTTCGCTAACTGCGCAAGCCGGACAGATGCGCGGTGATTGATCTCGTAGGTAGAGTCGGGATTCAGATTGCCAAGCGGATCGTTGCACAAAGCAGCCAGGTGAACAACGGCGTCGAATCCGGCAAGATTGTCCCGCTGAACGTCACGAATATCGAGGCGTAACTCGGGAACCTCGGGGTTGGCCGGACCGAGCGTGCAATCTTCGAATAGGCAACTGTCCAGACCCGTAACGTCGTGCCCCGCCGCCTGGATGAACGGAACCATGACCGACCCGAGAGACCCCTTATGACCTGTGACCAGTACTTTCATCTGTCCTCCCAACTGCTGCTGCACACATCCGTGTTTCACGAGTGTTGTTCCGTCGGACACACGGCCATGCTATCCAGAGACAACTTGCGGGCGTAAAACGCCTCGGCGTACCGGCCCGGGGCATTGGCTTCGATTCCACGCAGCCGAAGAAGCGAAAAGAACGTCTCGTGATCGAACCAGTGTTTCTCGCTCTGCGACTTGAATGCCGACTGGAGGTTGCTGACCTTTAGCTCGCAAACATCAAGCCCAAGTGGAACGAAGAAATTTGGCTGTCCTAGATCGCCGTCCCATTTGGGGATCTCATACTCGAGGACCAGTTGATTGCGAAAGGCGTTCCAAGTGAGGTCGGAGATGACCCGGTGATCCTGGTGCAGATCGTTCCTGTAATGCGTGAGCACAAGGTCGGGAGCAAACGACTTCAAGTCATCGAATAGCTGCTTAATTGCTTCCCACTGAGACGGAAAGTAGGTATCGCGAAAGGTGTGAACTTCGACGTACTTGCTCTCTGCGCGCGCCAGGAAAAGCTCGGCGCTGTCTCGCGCTTCTTGGCCACGGACGCCATGACCGCTGAAAACGACCCACCGCACATCAACCCTGGGGTATTTATCCAAGAGGGCGAGCACCGTTCCGCCACAGCCGATCTCGATGTCATCCGAATGCGCACCGAGACAGAGCAGCTTGAAGGGCGCGTCTTTTCGTCTGCAGAGGTCGAGACTAAGCAACGCCTACCTTCCTTTTACGGACCGGTTTCCACACTTCCCAGGGTGCGTCATCCTTGGCGTACATATCGTCGAGCATCTGCTTGTCTTTGAACGTGTCCATGCACGCCCAGAACCCGTCGTAGTTATAGGCGTAAAGCTGATTCGCCGCAATCAGTCGCTGGAACGGCTGCTCCACCAGCTCCTCTCCTTCGCGGATGTAATCGAAGATCTGCCGCTTGAATAGAAAGAAGCCGCCGTTGATCCTCATTCCGGACTGGCGAATGTGCGAGATCTCGCAGACACGTTCGCCATCGAGTTTCAGCACGTGAAAACTCTGGGTTGGCACTACTGACACAAAGCTGGCAATGTTGCCCCGCTTTTCGAAGTGATCGATGTACTTAGGCATGGGCAAGTCGGAGAGACCATCGCTGTAGTTGGCCATGAACTCTTCGTCTTCGCCGATGTAATCTCGCACGGCGGCCAGGCGCTGGCCGATGTTGGAGTTGATTCCGGTGTCTACGAACGTGATATTCCAGTCGTCGATGTCGCTGTTGAGCAGCTTTATATCTTTGCCGCCGTTTCGCAGGACGAAGTTGTTAGAGACGCACTCGTCGTAGTTCAGGAAGTAGTGCTTGATGGCATCGCCCTTGTAGCCCAGGCACAGGATGAACTCCTTGTGGCCGAAGTGAGCGTAGTACTTCATCACATGCCACAGAATCGGACGATATCCGATGTTCACCATCGGCTTCGGCAACACTTCCGAGTACTCCCGGAGGCGGGTACCGAGCCCGCCGCAAAACAGAACGACTTTCATAACTCGCGTCCCTTCGGCTGCCGTTCTTCTCTCAACAGTCCATGCGCGGCAAGGACATCGGCAGCGTGCTTGATACTTTCGAACGGCAGGTTCGATTTCTCGGCGATGTCAAGCAACGAATGCTCGCCATCAGAAAAGTTCAATACCCAAAGCAGCGCAGTTTCCATGTTGGGAGCACCGTGCCCACCGATGACACGGAACAGTCCCCGGCGACCCAGCTGCGGCTCACACTTTGGGTTCAGGTTCAGGTAAGTCCTATTTGCTTCGACGACGTGCAGCACAGAAAGGATGTGCGCATACGATTCAGCGAGAGCACCCGGCTTTACGAAGTCCAGGTTATCCGCTGAACTGTGGTACTCCGGGAAGCAGCCGTGCTGGGTACGCATGAAGAGCCCGATTGGCAGGTTGAACCCGGGCGAGCAGTACTGGCGTTCATCGTACCCGTAAGGATAGAAGTCGAGCACCTTCCAATGTTTGCCGCTGTGTTTCAGAACGAGTTCGGCAGCCCGGTCGATTTCGGCACCGCGACGGGACCTCTTATACGTGAAACCGCCGTCATCCCCCAGGCAGGTAAGCACCAGGCCATGCTTGATCCTGCCGATCTTTTCTTCGTTTCTGCTGAGC
>Ga0196970_1001817_pt1 | contig 12681 bp, 16 predicted proteins | sample S1v_513CmetaG_FD_148672 | JGI IMG/M metagenome (GOLD analysis project Ga0196970, IMG submission 148672) | Soil microbial communities from Anza Borrego desert, Southern California, United States - S1+v_5-13C | ecosystem: Environmental > Terrestrial > Soil > Desert | place: USA: California... | reverse complement strand
TCACCACACTTCACTGAATCAAATATCGTTACAGAAGCAACTTGGACGCCAAGGATGATTGCAGAAGATGATACCAAGATCATCGGTACACCTAAATTTTCCGGTATGGTGTTGCCTGATTCAGAACCTATACAATCGGGCGGTAATGATAACACAACGCTTAACGGTATGCCTTCGCTGGACGGTTTGCCTTTCGTACAGGTAAATACCATGATCAAAAACATGAACGCAGCAGCAGCAAAAGCATTGCGCCTGCTTGCACCTGAAAGTGCAATACAACCGGGCGAAACTGATCTTGGCGCTTACTTCATCAACCGTTTTGGTGAGATCATTTACAGAAAAGTTGGTACGAATGCCTTGCCTTTCCCGGTTTATAATGTTGTGGTAACTGATGTATCAAGTGAAGGCTTGAATGCACCTAACGTTCACCGTATGTTCTTTGCGCTTGAACCGGGTTGGTCGCAGGATTTTGCAATGATCAAGATAACTGCTTTCAACGTGCTTTCGATCAAGAACGCGGCTTAATTTATTTCACCTACCAATTACATCAAGATGAAAGAAAATACTGAAGGCCGTGAACGTAAAGCGGCCAACATCAGTGGTAAAGATGAAGTAACCATTGTTACAGATAAATTACCTAAAAATGATGAATCACGTGAACGCGTTGTAACACGTGCATACGCTGAAAAACTTTTTGCGTATGAAAAAAAGCGCGGATCAATTAACTGGAAACTGAAAGAAAATGATAGCAACAGCACAGCAGATTCAGGATCGGTTGAAAACACCGATCAACAATAATGCTGTACTTGATGCTATCAATCACGAGAACCGTATACGCTTTCATGCTGAAGCGGTACACGATAAGGCCAAAGCTTCACCGTATTACTGGTTGTTCCTGCAATGGGTGAAAGATGGCATAAAGTTACCAGCAGATAAGTACAGCGCTTTTGTTGAAATGTGTAATGCACCTTTTGCAACAAATGCAAGCGTATCTACAATTCATGATGAATATGAAAAGATTTTCAGCGCCAATGATTCGTACTTCAATGTTGCTTTAACTGATGAAGAATTAACACAGGATGCACTTGAATACATTGGCAGAAATATCAAGCTTCATGAATTGTTCAAAACTGAAATTTTTGAAACGTATAAAAGCAGGCCCAATACGCTGCTTGTTATTGATTTGCCAAGTGAGCAAGTTACACCTTGGCCTGAACCGTTCATAAAACAGATACCCATTGGTGCTGTACGTGATATTGAAGTAGAACGCAACAGTGATGGTACAGATCGTGTAGGTTTTCTGATTTACAGAACTACCGATAAGGTCTTTGAAATTGATGGAAGGCGTGCAAGCGCGGCCCGGTACGTTGTGCTTGATGATGCAAGTTATCAGGTATGGTATGAAAGCACTGGCAGTACTAATACGCTGGATCGGTACATACTGGAAAGTTATGCAGCGCACCAGTTGGAATACACACCAGCTACTTTCATACCCAATGATAAGCTGTACAAGTTTGATGAAAACCCGGTTGCGCGTAAAGTACCGCTTTCAAGGTCGCTGTTTGATCTTGATTGGCTGCTTTGGTACATCACGGCCAAACGTTGTTTTGAAACATTTGGTGTATTCCCAATCATCACGCGGCCTAAAGTTGATGAAGGTACAGCGTGTACAAATGTGGAATGCGTTAACGGTTGGATTGAGCACAAGATATATGATGCAAGTGGTGCAACTTTACTGGATATACAAGATGTTCCCTGTCCAACGTGCGCGGCCAACAAGATGAAGCAAACCAGTTTAGTAGGGCCGGGCACTGTATTTAACCAGCGTGTACCCGTTGAAGGTGATACGGGCAAATGGATAAATGAAGTAGTTGCTTTTACTGTACCACCTGTTGAAACACTTGAATACGTTGCAGCAGAAATTGATAGGCTTGAATGGAAGATATATGAAGATAATGTTGGTGATAATAATGAAATGCTTACCAAGCAGGCCGTTAATGAAGATCAAGTACGCAACAGTACCAAAGGAAAAGAAAACCTGTTTTTAAAGATCGCAAAAGATTTTGAACGCGCTGAAAAGTTTTGTGCTGAAACAATTTGCAAGTTGCGTTATGGTGTGAACTTTTTTGTATCATGTGAATTATCATACGGCCAACAATTTTTACTGTACACTATTGCTGATCTTCAGCAGATGTACAGGGATTTTAAAAGCGCTGGTTTACCAATGCACATGATTGGCCAAAAGCGTGAACTGCTTGCACAGACTGAACATAAAAACAACCCTTACCAGCGTGAACGCACGCGCATATTAGACCGCTTAGAACCGTTCATTGATTTATCCGTATCTGAATGTATCACACTTCAGTATCACTTAATGTTCCCCGAAGATTTTGATTTAAAGGTAAACTTCATCACTTTACTTCAGGATTTTGAGGATGCCAACGGTGATATTGTTGATTGGGGTGCTGAATTGGATTTTAGAACAAAAATTTTTAAACTCAAAAATTTACTGAAAGAAGATGCCAAAAAATTCAAACGCGCGCAACTCCCGGAACAATTCGGGCAACCAGCGCAACAGTAATGCAGGCATTGATGATGTGGTAAATGAAAATACGCACACATCAAGGCGCGCTGAACTGCAAGAAAAAACGCTTGAAGAATTGCGTGAAAAGTATGAACAGGTGTATGATGTTCCTGCTAATGAAGAATTGACAGAAGAACAACTTGTTGAACTGATCATTGCAGCCAAGCCACACGGTGAACCACCTGTTGACAATACAGAATCTTTTACCATTGATGAAGGTGGTGATGAAGATGAAGTATACGGCAATCAGGATAAAGATGAAGAATACGCGATACCCCGCCAATTACGCTTTACCAGTGATGGAAAAGAAACAGATTGGAAGAATCACGTAATTGTACGCCAAGTACCAACACGCGTTGTTGAAGGTGAATCTGTTGAACTTCGCGGCCAAGCATCAATCCAACTTTACCGGGTTGATACGTACAAGCGTATGCTTGCCAACAAGTACTTCAGTGAAGCGAAGATGAACGTAAAAGTGCTTCACAAACCTTAAAATACAATCACACTACAAAAGCAGATAACCTTTGTAGGGAAAAGCAAAAGTTATGACATTAGCAGAAATACTGGCAGCACTTGCCAAATTAAGTGCAGAAGAACAAAAAGAATTTTTCAAACAACTAACACCTGAAGTGAAGGCCGCTAGTGGTTTGGTGATTCGCACAACAGAAGAAGATAGCCAATACGTTACTTCGCAGGTAAACTTGCGTGCAAACCAAGTTGCTGAAGAAAACTTCAACAGAAAGTATAAAGAACGTATGGATGCACTTGATGCTGATATTTTGGAAGCAACAGGTGTTGCCAAGAAAGCGCATCAAGATAACGTACCTGATGAAAAAACAACTGATTATTTAAAGCGTGCTATTAAAGAAGCTGAAGCACTAGGGAAAACTGCTGATGCTAAAATGGTACGCAAGCTGCAAAATGATTTACGTGAAGCACAGCAGCAACGTGAAAGAGATTTAGCTGAAAAAGACAAACAGCTACACACTTTTAAAGTTGACACGGTGCTTGATAGTGAGTTTAACACGCGCAAAGTGCATTTACCTGCACATCTTAAAACAGATGATGAAAAGCGCGCGCATGAACAGTTAACACGTGATTCACTTAAGCAGCAATTCAAAAGCAAGTATGAAGCAAAAGCAGATGATAAGGGTAACATCATCTTCTATTTGAACGGTGAACCCGTTACAAGCAAACAAAACGGCCAACCGTTGAAAGCTGGTGAAATACTTGATCAAGAGTTTAGAACATTCTTTGCGCCTGTATCAAACCAACAAAACGGTACGGGTGCAACACCACCTAATGATGGTGGTACTGGTAGCTTCAAAACAACAAAAGAAGTTCACGCACATCTTGCATCTAAGGGTATGGATGCACGTAAGCCTGAATATCAGGAAGAATTTAATAAACTCATAAAAGAGAACAAAATTGAAATTGGTGGTGTAACCCTTCAGTAACCAATTTCTTCAACATACGTAAGGGAAAAGCGTATGTGCGTGCTTGTTAGGGAAAAGATAAGCAGCAACAGTTAAGGGATCATTATTAACAAACAAAACTTATTTAAAATGGCTTTAGAAGCAACCGCAATGCTAGAAGCACAGGTAATGGCTCAACGCTTTTACGGTGCATTCGAGCAACGTTTTTCGGGCTACGGTGCTATACAGGCGTTTTTTGATAATGCTGCTGCTTTACTTCCTATTGAACAGTTGCAGCGCATGAAAAACGCAAGGAACGCACAAGATATTGCTTTTCCAATTTTGCAGAAAGGCACACTCTCAATCATCACTGCACATTCCTGTAACATCTTAGGTACAGGGCCAACCAGTGTACGGCCACAGATTGCAGATATTGTACGTGGTTTTGAGATTAAGCTGTACCCAATGGTACACGATAACAACATGATCAGTATGCCTGAAGCATTCGCACAGCAAATGGCAAACGGGTTACGTACTGTTATGACTTCGCTTGATACCTTTGGTGCAGACAGGCTTGAAGCAGGTAAAAGTACTTCACTGGCAACAGTAGATTTACCGGGCGTATCAATTGCTGCAAACGCTTACCAGATTGATTTTGAAAATGCAGATGATCTGTATTTTATCCTGCCTACGATCTTGCGCAAAAATGACATGAATTGGTGGCAGCACAACAACATCACCAATACTGAAGCAATGAAGCGTATGCTGGATTATGAAAGCTATGCAGCTAACAACCAGCAAAACAGGCGTGCAGTACTTGAAGGTACTTTACCATCAAGTACCGGGCCTTTCAGGCACTTTGTGAGCAACAGGATTGTACCGGGCGCTGGCATTCAGGAATTGCATTACCTTGTACCATTTGGCGGTATTGGTGTGTTTACGTACAACCACAATGATGCCGTTGCGAATCGAACCGGGCCAAATGGGCAACGTTTCTACACGCAAACCGATAACATTTTCGGTATCAGGTGGAATGTGCGTGAAGAAGTAGTGTGCGAAGATTTAAGTGAAGTATACGGGCCTGAATTTACCGCAGTGTACGGTACTAAATGGCAATTCACTGCTAACTTTGTTTTCATTGATGCGTACAGCAGCGATAACACGCGTGCTAACCTGAAAGTGGAAGTATTGAAAGCAGCAGCTTAAAGATAATAGCGGCTTTTAACCGGGCCGCTTTTATATCACTTCAAAAAACAAAAAATGAAAGCATTTATTTTTTTCTTTATTGCTGCTTTATCCTGCTTTTCACTGAAGGCGCAAGAAATTACGCTTGCAGTGAGTGCAGCAGCAGATACGATTACAACAGGTAATTCACCGCAAACTATCACCGCAACAGTAAGCAGCAAAGCCAAGGCCGTTGGTATACAGCTTGTGGTAGCTGAAAGTGCTGCTGGCACGCTTGCGGGCACTGCAACGCTGCAATGCAGTACAGATGGTACAAATTGGGTTACTGTACCGGGTGCAGCAGTGTACACAATTACTGATACCGCGCTACAAAGTACAGTTTGGAGTGTTACACACGCGTTTAAACGATACCGGATATTAATAGCTGTAACGGGCGGTACAGCTTCACCGACAGCGCGCGTTTTCGTGAATTAGTTTTTATTGAATACTCACTTAGTGCCCGGTTTGCCGTTTAACGGGCCGGGCACTTTAATTTGAAACTATGTACCAACAAGCGAAGGTGATAAAATGCTTAAGCGGCCTGATAGGCTTTAGCAATGATTACAACAGCAATGTGCCTGATATTGATGAAGATTTACTTGCATCACGATCCGGGCGGTATGTTAACCAGCTTCATGAATTGCTTGCTTATGAAAATATTTTAATTGCAGCTAACCAGTTTAACAGGTATACGCCTAAAGTATGGAACGATACAAAGAATTATAAAACTGGTGAGGTTATTGCACATGAAAATGTGTTGTATCGTGCTTTACGCGATAACGTGAATAAATCACCTGAAGCTAGTGGTGATGATTGGGCCACAACAAATGCTTTTTCACATTACTTGCGTACAAAATACACGCAATCCGCGCTTGCTATGATTGATACCGTTGTTCAATCAAACAAACTCAATGGAACAGCAAGAACGCTTTTCGCAAGTAGACCATTATTCGTGGGCCAAGGCTACATACAACACCAGATTACAAAAAATGGTGCTTTTAGAGGCATACGCATTACACTTAGAAATGCAGATACTATTATGCTGCTTCGGGCAATCGGACTACAAACAACAGCAGCGCAAAACGGCATAAAGGTATACGTATATCATTCTTCACGCCTTTCACCTGTTAAAATTATTGAAGTAAACCAACCAGCAGGCATACAGTACACTTGGCACGTACTTACAGAAGAAGTACAACTTGCTTTTAAGGAATTAAGCGCGCACACACTTGGCGGGCACTGGTATATCGGTGTGTATGAAGATGAATTAACAGGCAACCTGATTGAGAAAGAAGTAAGCTTTACGGGTGCAGGTAGTTGCGGATCATGTACGCACGCAGTTGAAAATAGCAACCTGTACCGTTCATGGAGTAGTTTGATAGGCGTAAAAAGCTTTTATGTTGCTGAAGAAAATACGTATGTGGATAAAAGTTTGTGGGATGAAACAGATGAAGTGTATGATGATCGGCGCGCTTTCGGTATCAATCTTCAGTTTGCCGTTGAATGTGATATAACTGATGTGCTTTGTGAAAATAGTGGCGTACTCACTACTGCCTTCGCACAACAATTAAAAGTGGATATGTTGCGTGCGCTTTCAGTAAGCTTGCGCAACAATAGTCAAAATGAAAAGATTGCAGCACTGGCAAAGTATGAATTAGAAGGCAGCGAAGGTAAACCGGGTGAGGGTGCAGCATTGCAGCGTGCTTTAAAAGCGCTTCACGTTGATCTTTCAGGTATGAGCAAATTGTGCGCAGGAAAATCATTAACGCAATTTAGCCAAAGTAGTGTATGGGGGTAAGCTTTAAACATATTTTTGTTACACCGTTGAAAAAGATTAAGCCTAATGAAGCGCTGAAACAAGCTTTAATGGTTAATGATGAAAAAATATTTGATCTTAACAGGCAGCAGTTGGATCGTGGACTTGATGCAAAAGGGCAATCACTTGGTGATTATGCGCGCTTTAGCTATAAACAACGCTGGCGGCCAATAGACTTGTTGAAAGAAGGTGATTGGCGTAAAAAGTTCACGCTTGATCAATCACGTAGGAATGAATCTTTTATTTTTTCACAGGATTGGAAAGATGATATACTTGTATGGCGATACGGTAAAGATATACAAGGTGTGCCAAAGGTTATGTACCCAACGCTGGCGCTGGCAATTATTGATGATTTTGTAAACTTCGCAAGAAAGCAACTAAATGGCTGATATTTTACTTGATATACCAACGGTTGAATACCCAACATACGCGGCTATGCAGGCAGCGCGGGCAAGCGCACCTTGGTTTAAAAAACGGTATGTATTCATCAAGAATAATGAAACACTTGGTGGCGGTTGGAGTTTTCACCTGTACACTAATATTACTGATCCACAAACAGGTGAACAAACAGATACACTTTTGCAAATTGCAGCGCAGGCAGGCAGTATGCAACCAATCGGTATACCGCCGGGCGGGTTGAAAGATCAGGTATTAGTGAAAGCTAGTGATGCTGATTATGACACAACTTGGAAAACAGTAACACTTGATGCTGGTGAAAGTTCAGGCTTGTTACTTGCACCCGGTACACGTTTGAAACTTGGTACAGGAAAACTTTTAAAATTGTAACGTATGGCAGATGAATATTTACAGCAGCAGGATGAAGTAACTGAACCTGATGAAGCCATGATATTATTGATCGTGCAACCGGGTTTAGATGATCCACCAGCAGATAATGTACCGAAATACGTTACACTAAAGAATTTGCGTACTGCAAACCGGATATTCTTTAGAAGGCCGGGCGGCGGTTTTGTGGAAATGTCGGCAACTGATGATGATGCAAACCCTATTGTGTGGCAAATTCACACTGAATTACCTGAATAAAATTTTATGAAACGTTTACTTTTCTTTCTTAGTCTATTGATCACCGTTAGTATACAGGCGCAAACATATAAACCTGTATCTATTTTGCCCGCATACACGCCTGCTGTTGGGCATGTGCCCATTTATACCAACACGCCTAATAACGGTTGGCAATCACGTCCTTTAGCGGTTGCAGATATATCCGGGTTACAGCTTGCACTTGATGATAAATTAAGCATTAGTACACCACCTGTTTTTTCATCACTGAAAATTGGCAGTAATATAGCTTTTCCAACAGTGCTTGATGGTGCTGGTGTAGGGTTTAACCCAACAGCAATGGTGAACGCAAGCGGTCAAGCGGGTTTTGCCGTTTACGTCAATGATGGTACGTTTAACACACGCCTTGGTATGTTCGTGGATCACACCAACGGCGTTGTTGGTTTATCGCAAACACAAGCAGGCACTTCACGGCCTTTTGTATATCGCAACAGCAATGGCGAAGCTTTCCGGGTTAACAGTAACCGTACATGGAATTGGCCTGCTTACAACGTTGCCAATGGCTTTATAATGAGCAATGGCAGTGGAGATATAAGCGCGCAAAGCGCGGCAACAGTTAAAGGAATTTTGGCGTATACAACAAGTGATGTTACAGAAGGTACAAACCTGTACTATACTGATACGCGTGCGCGCAATTCATTTAGTTTAACTACAACAGGCAGCAGTGGTGCAGCTTCTTATGATCCGGGCACAGGCGTGCTTAACATACCTACTTATTCTGCCAGTGGTACTGGTGATGTAAGCGGGCCTGCATCAAGTACAGCAACAGCAATTGCACGTTTTAGCAACACAACAGGCAAATTGCTGGATAATACAGGTGTGTTGATTGATGCAACTAATCACATCATCACGCCCGGTAATATCTACTCAGCAGGTGGATCAGGTACATCAACTTATTCATACCGGGGCATTTACTTCAATCCTGCTTCATCAACGGTTCAGTTGAGTGTTGAAAACAGCAGTAATGTTGAAGGTGGTTTTTTCATCAACTCAACAAATACGGGTAATATAGGTACGTATTCTTCACACGCATTGAATTTTCTTACCAACAACTTAACGCGCGGTTCGATCAGCAATTTAGGTGAATGGCGTATTAACAGCTTATCAGGTACAGGTACTCGCTTTGTTGTTGCTGATGCTGATGGTGATTTAAGTACGGTTGCAGCGCCAACAGGCGGTGATCAATATGTAAATCCAACATCTAACTTTCAAACTGCTGCTGATGCTGTTGCAGGCACGTTGTATGATGCAACAGGGTTTGCTTTTCCAGTTGAAGCGGGCGGTAAATACTCGTTTGAAGTGTATGTTGTTTATGAAACGAATGCCACAACTACTGGTGCAGGGTTTAATTTTACCGGGCCAACAGCTTCATATTTCAGCGCGTTGGTATATCAAACAGATGTTAGCTTAATCACTTTTATTGACAATAATATCCGATCATACGGGGCGGGCACTAATACCACAACAGGTGCGCTAAGTACAGGTAACATACTTAACATTAAAGGTGTTGCCAACGTAACAGCTTCAGGTGATATACAATTACAAGTTACGCCTGAAGTTGCAGGCCCGGCATGGGTACGATTAATTGCGGGTGCTAGTTGGATCAGATACAAAAAAGTTAATTAATATGGGTATATTAAATCCGCAGGTAGTTTTTGAACCAGCGCCACTAGGATTTGAAGCGGTGGTAAATTCATACCAACAAGCTTTTTCAGCGCTGATGTGGAACGAAAAAAGCTTTGGCCGGGCGTATGAACAACCAGATGATGAAGCGGAAAGACGTACACCAAAGGTGTATACGCAAGGTGGTGAATATATTGATGCGTTGCCTAATGATAATCTAAATGCTTTCAGTTTTATCATGGCACGCAGCGAAGAAAGGTATATTGATGGTGAAAATTTAGAGCGTGATGTTAGTGCAGTATTTTGGCTTGATCTTTCGCGTGTACGGCCCGGCGTAGATAAAGCAAGTGTAACACAATTTAGCACAGAAGTAATTAAAGTAATTCAACAGCATCCGTACACAATGAATGTGCAGCGTGTGTATGATGAACGTATTGAAGATATTTTTTTCGGGTACATCACTAATGAAATGATGAAAAGCAACAAGTACCTGATGTACCCTTTTGGCGGTTTTCGCATAGACTTCACAGTAGGCTATCCGAATCCGTGTGATAATGTGAATGTACCCATGTTGCTAACTTCAGGTGAACAGGCCATAAATTATTTTACGCTGAAGGCAGGCAATAAGGTTGCACGTGTGTATCTTGTGGAAGATAACGGCCAATTAACACTTGAAATTGTACAACAGTGAGCAGACTAATAGCGATAGGCTTACAACCGCAAAATGGTGATGTTGTAAAGTTTGTTAACGGCAAATGGCAACCGTTGCCTGAAGGTGATACCAGTGATCTTTTAGCGTATGTGGCAGGTGAAAATTTAAGCGGGCAAACACTGGTATATGTACAAGATGGTGCAGCCTATAAATTCAACCCTAATGATGAAACATTACTTGGCCGTTTGTTTGGTATCACTACTAATGCAGCACTTGCAGGTGATGATGTTTTAATTAAAACAAGTGGCGTATACGAAGTGCAGGGTTTTAATCTGATACCCAACCAACAGTATTTTGCCGGGCCTGATGGTGCGCTTGTAAGTAATCCTGAAGGGTTGCTGATCGTGCAAAGTGTAGGCATATCCGTTACACCTGATTCAATTAAGTTAAATTTCCTTTCACCAATTAAAACAATACAGTAAAATGCCAAAGTTTTTAAAGTTATCTTCAGGTAACATCACGGAAGAAGCAACAGTTGCCGCAAGCGCGGGCGCTGGTGATGCAGGTAAAGTGCCACAACTTGATGGAGCAGGCCGCTTGGACAATTCAATGATGCCAAACGGCATAGGCGCTGAATCAATCGTACTGCCTGCTTCAGAAAATCTAAGCGCGGGTGATTTTGTCAATATTTGGAGTGATGCAGGTACAGCAAAAGTGCGTAAAGCAGATGCAACCAGCATATCAAAAAAAGCTGATGGTTTTGTAACCAGTGCAGTTGTTTCAGGTGCGAATGCAACCGTGTATTACGGCAACCGTAATGAAGCGCTTGCAGGATTGACAATTGGATCACAGTATTTTCTAAGTGATGCCGCGCCCGGCGGTGTGATTGATGCACCACCAGCAGGATCAGGTAAAATTGTGCAGAAGCTTGGCCGCGCATACGGTGCAGCAGCGCTGCTGGTTGAAATTGAAGATGCAATAATACTGGTGTAAATGTCTTTACGCAAACCGCTAGTGCTGGTAAGTGGCAATGTATCTGAATTGCCTGCAAATGATCGCATAGGTAATGCTATCAATACGCAAACGGGCGCAGCGTACACGCTTGCAATTACTGATGATCATGTTGAAATGAATAATGCAGGTGCTAACACGCTTACCGTACCACCTAACAGTGATGTGGCATTTGACATAGGCACTTCAATTGTTATATCACAATACGGTGCAGGCAACACCACTATTGCACCCGGATCAGGTGTAACACTTCGCAGCAGGGGCGATGCGCTGAAGCTGGCGGGCCAATATGCGCAAGCGATACTCACCAAGCGCGGTACGAATGAATGGTATGTAAGTGGTGATATTACTGTATGAGGCACGTAATTACATCAAGTCGCAGGCGCGTTACTGGTGGTGTTGGATCAGCAGGTACGGTTGCTTTCAGCGCACGCGGCAATACTGCAAATGGTACTACATCACTATCTGTACCGCACCCTTCAGGCACAACCAGTGCCGGGAATTACTTAATTATTTTTGTATCGCTTAAACCTGAAACACCTACACCTTCAACACCTTCAGGCTGGACGTTATTAAGTACATCAACAGGTGGTAAAGGTGCAGCAGGTATTGATGCGGGCTTTATGAAAACTGTTGCATACGGTAAAATTGCAGCAGGCGGTGAAACAGGCAACGTAAGCATCACATTAACGGGCGGTAATGTTGCACAGGCATGGATGATGCGCTTTACCAAAAGTGCAGGCGCTTCATGGGATATTGCAGCAAGTAACGCTACATTTGATGCAAGCAGCGCACCTGTTGCGCCTTCATCAAATAATACCATACGGGCAAATTCATCAAGCATAGCAATTGAAGCTGGTGATGCTGTTGTAGCTTGGTTTGGCATTAATACGGATGCAGGCGCTGCAACACTTGGTGGAAGTGTAGTATTTACTGCTTCAGGTATTACCCTTGGTGCAATTGATGGTGATAGTGATTCTAGCATAACAGGAAATGATATGCGCGTTGTGGCAACATGGGCACAGGTTACAGCAGGGAACAATACAACAACTATGCAAGCGGGCTTTTCACTGGCAACACAAACTGCTAACTCACCAGCAGGCGCGGTAATATTTTTGCGTTTGCGGGCGGTGGCTTAACTTTAGCGTATGGAACTGATAGTATACAACGGGTTAATGATTGCTTTTTTTATCGTATTAGCAAACAAGCTTGGTGTGTTTGATTATACTGAAGCACGTTTTAATTTGAAACGTTGTTTTTTCTGTTTATCATTTTGGCT
>Ga0196970_1001816_pt1 | contig 12682 bp, 7 predicted proteins | sample S1v_513CmetaG_FD_148672 | JGI IMG/M metagenome (GOLD analysis project Ga0196970, IMG submission 148672) | Soil microbial communities from Anza Borrego desert, Southern California, United States - S1+v_5-13C | ecosystem: Environmental > Terrestrial > Soil > Desert | place: USA: California... | reverse complement strand
GAGGAGGCGCTCGCCACGGCGGAGGCCCTGGTCCGGGATGCGGCCGCCTCGGCGCGCGCGGGCCTGGCCGACCTCGTCGTCGACGACGCGACGGAGCCGGGGGTCCGGCTCAAGACCCTCGCCGTCGAGCGGGACGCCTGCACGGCGGCGCGGGCGCGGCTCGCGCGGCCGCTCGAGCTCGAGGACGCACTGCCCCAGCGGCGTCGCCACTTCGAGCGGGCGACCGCCGACGCCGCGGCCCGCGGGGAGGACCGCGCGCACCTCGCGGCTCGACTGGCCGAGCGTCCGCAGCTCCGCGCCGCCCTGGTCGCGGACCGCACCCGTGCGGCGGCCGACGCCGCCCGGCAGGGCGAGGCGGACGCCGCCGTCGCGACACTCGAACGCGCCCACGCCGCCGCGCTGCGTGCCACCGCGCTGGACGAGGAGGCGACCCGGCTCGCGCTCGCGGCCGAGGCTGCGCGGGCCGTCGCCGAGGCCACGACGACGGCGGTCGCCGAGCTCCACCTCGCCCGCATCGCCGGGATGGCCGCCGAGCTCGCCCTCGACCTCACGCCCGGGTCACCGTGCCCCGTGTGCGGCGGCACCGAGCACCCGCACCCCGCCGCCCCCGGACCCCGCCAGGTGACGGCCGACGCCGTCGCCGCCGCCGAGGCCGAGCGCTCGGCCGCCCAGCAGGCGTTCGACGCCGTCGCCATGCAGCTCGCCGACGTGCGCGCCACCCGTGACGCGGCGACGGAGGCAGCCGGTGGCACGCTGGCCGAGGTCGCCGCCCGGCTGACGGCCGCACGTGCGGCGGCTCGGGCAGCCGCCGGTGCGGCTGCCGAGCGGGACCGGCTCGACGCCGCCCTCGCCGACATGGACGACGCCACCGCCCGTCTCACCGCCGAGCTCACCACGCTCGACGTGGTGATCGCCGCGGCGCAGGCCGAGGTCGCCGCGACAGGCGACCGGCTCGCGGCCGACGAGACCGAGGTCGCCGCCGCCCGGGCGGACGCTCCGTCCGTGCTCGCGCGGGCCGCCGCCCTCGACGAGCGCATCGCGCTGGTCACGACGTGGATGGACGCGCTGGGGGAGCTCGAACGGGCCACCGACCGCTGGGCCGAGCGGTCCGCGGAGCTCGCCGCCGCCATCGCCGAGCACGAGTTCGACGACGTCCCGGCGGTGCGTGCCGCCGCCATGACCGAGGCGGACGTGCATGCCCTCGAGCGCGCGATCGCCGAGCACGCGGCCGCGTCGGCGCGGGTGGCCGCGGGTCTCGCGGAACCGGGGATCGCGGAGCTCCCGGACGACCTCGGTGCGGACGCCGCGGCCGAGCGGGCGGCCGCCGCCGAGTGCGCGGCGTCGGACGCGGAGGGGGCGGCAACCGCCGCCGACGGCGATGCGGGACGGCTGGGCGACCGCGCGGCGTCGTCGGCCGCCGCCAGCCGGCGTGTGCTCGTGGCCGTCGAGGCCCTCGACCGGGCGCAGCGGGAGGCGTGCCCGGTGATCCGGATGGCGAACCTCGTCGCGGGCGCGGGCGGCGACAACGCCAAGCAGCTGTCGCTGGGCACGTACGTGCTCGTCCGACGGTTCGAGGACGTGGTCGCGGCCGCCAACAGCCGGCTCGTCGTGATGTCGGGCGGGCGGTACGAGCTCGTCCGCAGCGAGGAGCGTGAGCGCGGCGGTGCACGCAAGCTCGGGCTCGCCATGAAGGTGGTCGACCACGAGACCGACGCCGAGCGGGACCCCCGCACGCTGTCCGGCGGCGAGACGTTCTACGTGTCGCTCTGCCTCGCGCTCGGCCTCGCGGACGTCGTCACCGCCGAGGCCGGCGGCATCGACCTGGGCACCCTCTTCATCGACGAGGGCTTCGGTGCACTCGACCCGGAGACGCTCGACACGGTCCTCGCCGAGCTGGGCCGGCTCCGCGAGGGCGGGCGCGTCGTCGGCGTCGTCTCGCACGTGGACGCGATGAAGCAGGCGATCGCCGAGCGCGTCGAGGTCCGCCGCACGCGCGACGGGTCCAGCACGCTCACCGTCCGCGCCTGAGGGCACGTCCAGCACAGGCGCCGCCCTGGGCGGACGGCGGCTGACGCAAGCACCACCCGCCCGGAGTCCGTAGGGTCGGGCCATGCGCCGCCGTGTGGTGTGGATCGTCGCCGGGGTCGCCGCCCTCGTGGTCGGCGCCGCCGTCGTCGACTCGCTCGTGCGCATGCAGACGGAGGACCGCATCGCGTCCGAGGTCACCGCCATCCCCGGCATCGAGACGGAGCCGGGGGTCACCATCGGCGGGTTCCCGTTCCTCACCCAGCTGGCCGCGGGCAGCCTGCAGCGCGTCCGCCTCACCGCGCCCACCGCGACCGTCGAAGGGCTCCTCCTCGAGGACGTCGTCGTCGAGCTCACCGGCGTGCTCACCGAGGAGCCCTACACCGCCTCCGACGCCACGATGACCGCACGCACCACGGCCGACGCCGTCGAGGAGGTCCTGACGGTCGAGCTCGACCTGGAGGTTCGCGACGACGTCCTCGTCGCGACGACCGACGTGCTCGGCCTGCCCCTCGACGTCGTCCTGCTGCCTCAGGCCGCGGGCCGCGACGTGCAGGTGGACGTCACCGGCTTCCGCCTGGCGGGCCTGGGCGTCTCCGCGGACGCCCTCCCGGCCGACCTCATGGCGACGCTGCAGGGCCTCCGCTTCTCCCTCGACGGGCTCCCGGTCGGCATGACGCTCACCGAGGTCGAGGTCGCCGACGGAGCCCTGTCCCTGCGCGCGGAAGGTGCGGATCTCGACCTGGCGACGGTCGCCCTGCCGTGACCCGGGGACCGCTCGACGCGCGCGTTTGATCATCCGGCGTTAGGTTGCGCGCAAGCGACGTCTTCCGGCGGAGGATCGACATGAGCGCCACCAGCAGCGACGCCACGGCCCCGGCCCCGGCCGCAGGTCAGCACCCGCGTGAGGAGTGGAGCGGCCAGCTCGGCGTCATCATGGCCGCCATCGGTTCGGCGGTCGGCCTCGGCAACATCTGGCGGTTCCCCGGCGTCGCGTACGAGAACGGCGGCGGCGCGTTCCTCGTGCCGTACCTGGTCGCGCTGCTCACCGCAGGCATCCCGATCCTGTGGCTGGACTACGCGATCGGGCACCGGTTCCGCGGCTCGGCGCCACTGGCGTTCCGGCGGCTGTTCCGGCCCGCGGAGTCCCTGGGATGGTTCCAGGTCGCCATCAGCTTCGTCATCGCCATCTACTACGCGGTGATCCTCGCGTGGGCGCTCGCGTACATGGCGTTCTCGGTCAACCTGGCGTGGGGCGACGACCCGGCGGGCTTCCTGTTCGGCGACTTCCTGCACGTGTCCGACGAGGTGACCATCGGGTTCGACTTCGTGCCCGGCGTGTTCGCCCCGCTGGCGATCGTCTGGCTGGTCTCCCTGGTGATCCTCGCGCTGGGGGTCAAGCGTGGGCTCGAGCGCGCGAACCTGGTGATGATCCCGCTGCTCGCCGTGATGTTCGGGGCTCTCGTGGTGCGCTCCGTCACGCTGGAAGGCGCTGCGGACGGCCTCAACGCCTTCTTCACGCCGGACTGGGACGCCATCGGCAACCCGAGCGTGTGGATCGCGGCCTACGCGCAGATCTTCTTCTCCCTCTCCATCGCCTTCGGGATCATGGTCACGTACTCCTCGTACCTGCGCCGACGGGCGAACCTGACGTCCACCGGCCTCGTCGTGGGCTTCGCCAACTCCTCGTTCGAGCTCCTCGCCGGCATCGGCGTCTTCGCGGCCCTCGGGTTCATGGCCGCGCAGAGCGGCGTGCCCATCGGGGAGATGGAGACCCGGGGCATCGGCCTCGCGTTCATCGCGTACCCGCAGATCCTGTCGACGATGCCGGGCGGCCCGGTGTTCGGCGTGCTGTTCTTCGGGTCGCTGGTCCTCGCCGGCCTGACCTCGCTCATCTCGATCCTGCAGGTGGTGTCCGCCGCGTTCCAGGAGAAGTTCGGCATGAGCATCCGCGGTGCGGCGCTGCTCATCGGGGGCGTCTGCGCCGTGCTGTCGGTGATCTTCTACGCGACCACGACCGGCGTCGTCCTTCTGGACACCGTCGACAACTACGTCAACAACGTCGGCGTCGTCCTGTCCGCGATCATCATGGCGGTGCTCATCGCGTGGGGCCTGCGGCGGCTGTCCGAGCTGCAGCGGCACCTCAACAACCGCGTCGGCCTGAACGCCGGCACGTGGTGGAGGGTGCTCGTCGCCGTGGTCGTCCCCGTGGTTCTCGGTTACATGCTGGTGAGCGCCTCGATCACCCTGGTACGTGAGGGCTACGGGGACTATCCCGCATGGTTCACGACGGCCTACGGCTGGGGTCTGCTCATCGCGTTGGCGGTGGTGGCCGTGGTCTTCACGTTCCTGAGGTGGCGCCGGGAGGCTGACGCCTTCACCCCGGACTCCCTGACGGAGCCGTACGCCACGACCGAGAAGGAGGTGCAGCGATGACCCCGACGGCGATCACGTTCCTGCTGGTCGCGGCCGCCGTGATCTGGGGCGGCCTCGCGGCGAGCATCGTGCGCCTCCGCAAGGACGGCGGCTACGAGGACGAGCGACCGCACGACCTCTGAGGCGCGCTCCCGGCCGGGTCGGCAGGCTCCGATAGATTGGCCGCCATGGCCACTCCGCACATCGGCGCCGAGCCCGGCGACTTCGCGCCCGACGTCCTCATGCCCGGCGACCCCCGTCGTGCGCAGCGCATCGCCGAGACCGTCCTGGAGGACGCCCGCCTCGTCACCGAGGTCCGCGGCATCGTCGGCTACACGGGCAGCTTCGACGGCCGGCCGGTGTCCGTGCTCGCCTCGGGCATGGGCATCCCGTCCATCAGCATCTACGCCACGGAGCTGTTCAAGTTCTACGGGGTCGAGCGGATCATCCGCATCGGCACGGCAGGCGGGATGGCCCACCACCTCGACGTCGGCGACGTGGTGATCGCCCACGCGGCGCACACCGACTCCCACGTGAGCGCCAACAAGATCCCCGGCATCCACTACAGCCACGCGGCGTCGTTCGCCCTGACGGCGGCCGCTGCTGCCGCGGCGGGCGTCGGGCCGGGCGCCGGGGCACAGGCGCGCGCGACGGAGACGAGCACCGGCCGTCGTCGGCGGCGCAAGAACGGCTCCGTGTACGTCGGCACGGTGTTCTCGTCGGACGTCTTCTACGCCGACCGGCCCGCCACCATGGAGGCGATGGTCGCGCACGGCACGCTCGCCGTGGAGATGGAGGCGGCCGGGCTCTACGCGGTCGCCGACCAGCACGGCAAGCAGGCGCTCGCCATCTGCACCATCAGCGACCTGCTGTTCCGGGACGCCTCGCTGTCCGCCGACGAGCGCGAGCTCCTCTTCGACCGCTCCGTGGCGTTCGGCCTGGCGGCGTTCGCCACCGCCTGACCCCGCGCGACAGACCCCCGGCCGCCGAGCGACGGGGGGTCTTTGCGTGTCGCTCCCTACCTCGCGTTCGAGGCTCCGGACCTTCGGGTTCGAGGCTCCGGACCTTCGGGTTCGAGGCTCCGAACCCTCGAGTTCGAGGAAAGTGCTCCAGTTCGAGGCTCGGGACCCTCGGGTTCGAGGCTCCGGACCTTCGAGTTCGAGGCTCCGGACCCTCGGGTTCGAGGCTTCGGACCTTCGAGTTCGAGGAAAGTGCTCCAGTTCGAGGCTCGGGACCCTCGAACTCGCGCAGAACCCTCGAACTCGCGCAGAACCCTCGAACTCGAGGGAGTGGCGGGTCGAGGCGGAGGTGGCGGGCGGCGGAGGTGGTGGACGGCGGCGCGGCTCGGCGAGCGTCCGGGTGGAGCCGAGGGCGGGAGTGGTTGACGGCGGCGCGGCTCGGCGAACGTCCGGGTTGAGCCCAGGGCGGGCGTTCACGGCGTGTCGGGCCGCCGTGGCGCCGCCACCGGATCACCGTGGGGTGTGACAGGGATCACGTACCGGGTGAAACTCGACCAACCTGCGCCAGGCGGCGTCACGACGGGCGTTCGGCGCCGTCTCACCCGGTAAGGCATCACATGGGGATGCCGGATGGTGGAAGTGAACGAGACCGGACCGAGGAGGTGGACACATGACCCAGACGGCGCTCCCCCCGCGCACGGTGCACAGCACCCCGGCTCACTGGGCCCGTCCCCTCCCCGGTCCGGTGCTCTCGCTTCATGGTGAGGACCCCACCTCCGGCATCCCCGCCACCTGGCACGTCACGCCGTTGGGCACGCCCGCCGAGGGCGACGAAGCCGGGTACGTGATCGAGCACGCCGAGGGCGACATCCACAGCCCTCAGCTCTGGATGCAGGCCCAGCGCGACGCCCGCGTCGCCGACGAGACTGAGGTCATCGAGCTCGTCCGCTCGGTGATGTTCGGACGATGAACGCCTCTCCGGGCGGGTGTCCCCGCGCCCACTCCCCCCAGCCGAAGCGCGTGTTCTGCCCGGAGGGGCGTTCATCCCGGCTGTCGCGCCGGTGCGCACAGCCCAAGGAACGCACCGAGCTCAGCGAGTGCGTCCGGAACCGCCGGCAGGTAGTCCGTCAGGCCCGCTGACCTGATCAGCACCGCCCGCCACTGCGCGCGCGAGATCGCCACGTTCACCCGGTTGCGGTCGAGCAGGAACTCCATGCCCCGCGGCACGTCCTCCGGTGACGACGCCGCCATGGTCGCGATGGCCACGACCGCCTGCTGACCCTGGAACCGGTCGACGGTGCCGACCCGCACGTCGCCGAGCCCGGCGGCGTCGAGAGCCCGGCGCACCGTCCACACCTGGGCGTTGTACGCGGCGACGACGACGACGTCCGCCGGCTCGAGCGGCCGGTCCGCCGGGTCCGCCGCCGGGTCGTGCCACGTGCGGCCGAGCACCGCGCACACCTGAGCGACGACCTCCGCGGCCTCCTCGACGGACGCCACCGCGTTCCCCGTGTGCGCCACGGTCACGCACTCCAGCCCGGGCGGGACGCCGTCCAGCGACCGTGCCGCGGTGGCCGGCACCGCATGGAGGCGGCGCTCGTACGACAGGCGCGACACGACCTCGCACAGCGTCGGGTGCATGCGCCACGTGCGGGCGAGGAAGTAGCCGAGGTGCGGCGGCAGCGTCCGGCGACCGTCGGTGAGCCAGCCCAGTGCCGAGCAGTCCACCGGCTCGGGGTGGCGACCCTGCGTGACCTGCGGCAGCTGTTGCGGGTCCCCGAGCAGCAGCAGCGCACGCGCGGACGTGGCGACGGCCACGGTGTCCGCCAGGGCGAACTGCCCCGCCTCGTCGACGACCATGAGGTCGAGTGGCTCGGCCGGCAGGCGGGTGGGGTTGGTCAGGTCCCACGCCGTGCCGCCGACGACGTAGCCCGCCGGTTGTGCAGCCTGGAACGCCGCCAGGTGGTCGGCCTTCACCCACTGCCACGGGGCGGCGTCGTCGCCCTCGGCCTGCCCGCCCTCGGCCGGCTTCTTGCCGATCTGCTCGGGGGCGACGCCACAGGCAGCGACCTCGCGCAGCATGTTCTCGACCACCGCGTGCGACTGCCCGACGACGCCGATGCGCCAGCCGCGCGCGACGAGCGCCGCGATGACGCGCGCCCCGGTGTACGTCTTGCCCGTGCCGGGCGGCCCCTGGACGGCGAGGCACCGACCCCCTGCTTCGGGGGGCGCCGCCGCGAGGTCGACGAGCGCGGCGGTGATGGCGGCGTCGTCGTCGCCGACGGGCAGCGAGCCCGCGCGGGCGTACGGCGGTCGCCGCCGCAGCAGGTCGAGCGCCGGGTGGTCCGGCAGACCGCGCCCGGCGTCGAGGCCGTCCGCGACGTCCTGGGCCAGTGCGCGGATCGCCGCGGTGATGCTCGCCACGGCCGGCGGCGCGCCCGGCGACAGCGCCATCGGGACGGCGTCGTGCCCGGCGCGTCCGCGCCCCACGCGCTCCACCACCACGACGACGTCGCGCGCGGCCGGGCCGTCGCCCTCCGCCTGGATCGCCCGCACCGTGACCTTGTCCGTGCAGCCGCGACGCGCGTCGGCGGGCACCGTGAGCCCGTCGGGCACGGGCGGGTCGTAGATCGCGTGCACGTCGGCGCCCTCGGCGATGCTCGAGCCGGGCTCGAGCCGGCCGACGAGGCGCAGCACCCGCTGCAGCACCTGTCCGCGCGGTGGGGTGTGCCAGTCGGTGACGACGTCGGCCCGCTCCACGAGGAAGGTGTTGCGCCGGTCGGTCCACTCGACGGGGTCGCTCAGCAGGCGGTCGAAGTGAGCCCACCAGAAGGGCTTGGCCTCGCGCCGGTGGTAGCCGACCGCTGCGCCGAGCATCGCCACGGCCTGCTGGTCCGGCGTCCGTCCGGCGGGCGCATCGCCCCCGGCGTGCTGCAGGAGCCGCGCCGCCAGGGCGTCGTCGGCGGTGCGCTGTGCGGTCGCCGCGGCGGCCCTCTGCTCGGCGGCGGCGGCCCGGAGCGCCGGCCCGCCGGTCTCGCCGGCACCAGCCACGGTGCCGGGCTCGAGCCCAACGGCCTCGACCTCGACCGGCGGCACCGCCGCCGCCGGCCGCACCCGACCCGGACGGACCCCCGCCTCGGCGGCGCGCGCGACCAGCCAGTCCCGCAGGCCGAGCGTCGAGCGGCAGTCGTAGGAGTTGTAGTCGGCGATCCGGGCGAGCCGCTGCTCCCACTCGGTGAGCCGGCCGAGGTCGCGCACGTCGCACGCCTCGGCGTACTCGACGACGGACTCGCCCGCGGTCTGCACGTCCCCCGAACGGGCCTGGGCCATGTACAGCGGCTCGAGCTTCTTCAGCGAGTACGAGCGGTTCCCGATCCGCAGGGCGCCGCGGACGACCTGGTACAGGTCCACGAGGACGCCGCCGCGCAGCAGCTGGTCCAGGTCCTCCTCGCCGACGCCGTGCCGGCCCGCGAGGCGCAGGAGCGCCGTCTTCTCGTACGCGGCGTAGTGGTAGACGTGCATGCCGGGGTTGCTGGCCCGCCGCTGCGCCACGTAGGCGAGGAAGTCGAGGAGCGCCTGCCGCTCCTGCGCGCGGTCGTGCGCCCAGAAGGCGCGGAACACGGGCTCGGCGCCCGGGGCGGTGGGCGCCTCGACCACCCCGAACAGGTACTCCAGCCCCCACTCCCCGTGCTCGTCGACCCACAGCGGGTCGCCCTCGAAGTCGAAGAAGATGTCGCCCGGGTCGGGCGGCGGCAGGTGCCCGACGACGTCCGGCGCGAACAGCTCGTACGGCAGGGTCCCGGGCGCCGCGGCCTGGGCGGCCTGCAGCCGGGCCTGCGCGCGCAGGGTGGCCAGGGCCGCGGGTGCCATGCCGGCCACCTCGTCCTCGGCCGCGGCCAGCTGCTCGACGGTGGTGATGCCGGCCGCCGCGAGCCTGGCCCGCTGGGTCGTCCGGACCCCCGCCACGAGCAGCACGTCCCGCCGGGCCTCGAGCTCCGGCGTGCACACCTCGCACCTCAGGCACGCGCGGAACCGCTCGTCGCCCCAGGCCACCGGGCCGTCGTCGGCGACGTGCGCGTCCACGACGTGCTGCAGGCGGGCCCGGCGGACCCGGTACACGGGCAGCAGGTCGTCCAGCCGGTGGTCGGTGACCGTGCGGTCGCCGAGCACGAGGTGCACGTCCTCCGCCAGGGGGACGCCGTCCGCGAGCAGCTGGTCGGCGTAGGCGGCGAGCTGCAGGAGCGCCGTCACCTTGGCGCGGCGCGCGAGCTTGGCGTCGTGCACCGTGTACCCGGCGCCGTCGTCGGAGCGCACGACGAAGTCCGCCCAGCCGCTGAACCGGCCGTCGAAGAAGCCGGCCTGGAAGACGACGTCGGCGCCACCCCGGAGCGCGGCCAGGGTCTGCTCGCGTGCCGCCGAGAGTGCCGCGGGGTCGCGGCTGTCCGCGCGCGCGGGCCGCGCGATCTCGACGACACCGCGCCCCGTCGACGGGTCCCACGGCCCGAAGCGGTGCCGCAGCCGCGCGAGCACCTGCCGCTCGTGGCGGTCGCCCAGCTCGGCGAGGCGCGCCAGCATCGCGTCCTGCGCCAGCTCGACGGGCGGCGTGCGCCCGAGCTTGCCGTCGAGCGCCCGGAGCAGGGCGAACTCGCAGTCGGCCGCGACGCTCAGGTCGCTCGCGCTGTAGACGACCGTGCCGTCGGCGAGCAGGAGCATGCGACGAGGCTACGGTCGGGGTCCGACGCCGGACGCACCTGTCATCCGGCGGCGTCCAGGATGGCCCGTTCCAGCTCCCCCGGCTTCGTCCAGTCGTGGCGCGTGGTGTCGAGCCGGACGCCGTCGATGATCACCGTCGGAGTCCCGAGGCCGCCGAGCTGCGCGTCCGCGATCGCCGTGCTCTGCGTCACCCACCCGACGAAGCTGCCCTCGTCGGTCAGGTACTCGGCCGAGGCGATGACGGCCGCGACGTCCTCCGGCACGCCGGCGGCCCGTGCGACGTCCGCGATCTCTGCATCGCTCAGGCCCTCGGTGCCCTCTGCGGGCTGAGCGGCGAACATCGCGGCGGTGAAGTCCGTGAACGACGCCGGTGCGCGCTCCGCGACGAGGGCGGCCGCGGTGGCCGCACGGCTCGAGTAGTACGTGCCGTTCGACGCGAAGTCCAGGATCGCCACAGGGTGGTACACGAGCGTGATCGTGCCGTCCTCGCGCAGCGCCGTGAGCGTCGCGGCGTTGAGCTCCTCGAAGAGCGCGCAGTAGGGGCACAGGTAGTCCACGTACACGTCGACGACGACGGTGCCCGGGGCGACCTCCGCGCCGGCCACCCCGTCGGCGCCCACGGGGATGCCGCCGTCGGCCGTGGCCCCGTGCGGGGCGACCGCCGTCAGCGCCGGGATCTCCGGGTCCGGCGTCGTGGCCTTGGCGGGCTTCGCGGGGTCCACGGGCTTCGCGGGGTCCACCGCCTGCGGGCGCTGCCGCGGGTCCTCGCGCGTCGTCGTGTCGATCCTCCGGACCGGCTTCGGCTCGTCGAGCACGTACGCGACGCCCACCCCGGCGAGGGCCAGCACCCCGAGAGCCGCGACGGCGAACGCCACGAGGCGCAGCGACCGGTCCGAGCGTCCCGCCCCGGGCGCCGTCGGCCTGCCGTGGCCGGGCAGCTGGGTGCCGCCGGGCGGGAGGGTCGTCATGGCGCTCCGATCAGGCGGGCGGCGGAGGCGGCGGCGTGGAGGCGCGCCGCTTCGGCTTGGGCTCGACGCCGCCCTCGGTCACGACGGGCGCCGCGACGGCCGCGACGACGGGCGTCACGACGGGCGTCACGACGGGCTCGGCGTCCGGCTCGGTGACGCGCTGCGCGACGGGAGCCGCGGGCCTCCCGTCGCCGGAGCCGACGTTGCTGATGAGCTCCGTCAGGTCCAGGCCGGTGAGCTGCTTGATGACCTGCTGACCCTCGCCCAGCACGCTGGCGAGCGTGCGGGTGAGCTGCGACGCGCCGTCCGTCGAGACGATCGTCATGCCCTGGATGGCGCTCATCGGCTCGGCCGCGGCGCGCACGATCTCCGGCAGGCGCGAGATGACCTCCTGCGTGATGGCGGCCTGGCCGTACTTCTTGAGCGCCTCGGCGCGCGCGTCGGTCGCGGCGGCCTCGGCCCGACCAGCGGCCTCGATCGCGGCGGCCCGCGCCTCGCCCTCGGCACGGATGCCCGCAGCGAGCGCCACCTGGCGGTCGCGCTCCGCCTCGCCGGCGCGACGCACGGTCTCGGCCGCCGCCTCGGCGTCCTGGATGGCGGCGGTCTTGTTCGCGCCTGCGATGGTGGTCCGCTTGTAGGCGTCGGCCTCGGTGGCGGCGTTGGCGGCGTCGCGCTCGGCGTTCGCGCGCTGGACGGCCGCGTAGGCCTGCGCCTCGGCCGGCTTGCGCACGTCGATGTCCAGCTGCTCCTCGGTGACCCGGGCCTGCTCGGCGAGGGCCTCGCGCTGCAGCGCGGCGACCAGCTTGTCCTGCTCCGCGCGGGCGAGCTGCCCCGCGGCGTCGGCCTCGGCGTTGGCGCGGTCGGTCTGCGCCTTGATCTCGGCCTTCTTCAGGTCCAGCGCCTTCTGCCGCTCGGCGATCTGCTCGGCCGCCTCGATGACGGCGAACTCGGCGGCGCGGCGGGCCTCGGCCTCGGAGACCTCGGCGACCTGGCGGGCGCGCGCGTTCTCGGCGCGGCCGAGGTTCGCGAGGTAGTCGGAACCCGGCGTGGAGATGTCGGAGATGTTCAGCAGGTCGACCTGGAGGCCCTGCTCCGACAGGTCCGTCTTGGTGGACTCGACGACGCGGTCCGACAGGCCCTTCCGGTCGGAGATGATCTGCTCGATCGTCATGTCGCCGACGATCGACCGCAGGGAGCCCTCGAGCGACTCCTTGATGATGTCGGTCAGCGCCTGCTGCTGGGACAGGAAGCGCTGGGCGGCCCGCCGGACGCCCTCCTCGTCGCCGCGGACCTTGAAGTTGATGGACGCCTTGATGGCGATCTTCACGCGGTTCTTGTCGACGCCCTCGACGGTGATGCCGATCTGCCGCTGCTCCAGCGAGATCGAGAAGCCCTGCTGGAGCACCGGCCACACGAACACGCGCCCGCCGACGACGACGCGCTGGCCGCCCTCGGTCAGCGCCGCCTTCCGGCCCGCCCCGCGCCCGACGATGATGAGCGCCTCGTTCGGCGGGACGCGGCGGATGCGCTTGGCGATGAAGGCGAGCAGCGCGACGACGACGAGGACGAGCGCGATGACGCCGAAGACGGTGACGGTGTCGG
>Ga0196970_1001815_pt1 | contig 12682 bp, 9 predicted proteins | sample S1v_513CmetaG_FD_148672 | JGI IMG/M metagenome (GOLD analysis project Ga0196970, IMG submission 148672) | Soil microbial communities from Anza Borrego desert, Southern California, United States - S1+v_5-13C | ecosystem: Environmental > Terrestrial > Soil > Desert | place: USA: California... | reverse complement strand
TGGTCACGTAAAGGTAATGACCGTAGCGCCGGAGATTCCGGGGGGTGAGGAGTTGATCCGGGAAGCAACGCGACGCGGGGTGACGATAAGCCTTGGGCACTCGAATGCCACGCAGGATCAGGCGCAGCGCGGCATAGACGCCGGCGGGCGACATGCCACGCATACTTTCAACGCCATGCGCCCACTTGACCACCGCGAACCGGGCATCATCGGCACTCTACTCACGAACGAGCACGTGACGGCCGAGATGATCATCGACGGTGTTCACGTTGACCCAACGATTGTGCGCTTGTTCCTCAAGGCAAAGGGAAAGGATGGCGCCGTTCTGGTCACGGACGGGATCAGCGCGACCGGGATGCCGGATGGGCGCTACCATTTGGGCGGCTTCGAAGTGGAAGTGAAAGGCGACACATGCCTGTCGCACGATGGCCGGCTTGCGGGCAGTGTGCTGACACTGGACCGCGCGGTGCGCAACGTGATGAGTTTCGGTGGCTGGAAACTGGAAGACGCCGTGGGGCTGGCAACTCGCAATCCGGCGCGAACAGTCGGGATTTGCGAGCGCAAAGGGGTCATCGCGGCCGGTGCGGACGCGGACTTCGTCGTGCTCTCAAAAACAGGCGAATTGATGAAGACAATCGTAGCTGGGATCGGGTAATCGGGCCGTACGAATTGGGGTTGCCAAAACACTTTGCAGGCAGTACGACTGGAATAGGACCGATGCGGTAGTTCCAAAATTTCTGTGATGGTGCGGGTAAAAATGTCGACAGTACAGGTGGCAACGGAAGGCAAAGCGGTGGCGGACAAGGCCGGTTTTGCGCATTTCATGTTGAAAGAGATCTTCGAAAACGGGCGTGCCGTGCGCGATACGGTACTCGATCGGATCTCGCGGGACACGCGCAAGATAACGCTCGAAGGCATGAAGATTACGCCGGAGGAGTTCCGCGCGCTCAAGAAGATCAACATCATCGCTTCGGGCACGAGTCGCCATGCGGGATTGGCCGGGCGAATCATGATCAAGGAACTGGCGGGCGTGCCGGTGGATGTGGATCACGCGAGCGAGTTCGAGTACAGCGATCCTATGACTGGCCCGAACGAACTGACGATCCTGATCACGCAATCGGGCGAGACGGCGGACACGATCGGCGCACTGCACGAAGCGCGCAGGAAGGGATCGAAGACGCTTGCGATCTCGAACGTCGTGGGAGCGACGATCACGCGCGAAGCCGACGCGGTGATTTATACGCATGCGGGAGCGGAAATCGCTATCGCCTCCACCAAGGCCTACACGGCGCAACTGGCTGCGCTGTTCCTGTTTTCGGTCTACCTGGGCGAAGTTCGCGGTGCTCTTTCGCCGGAGCAGGCGCGCAAGCATATTGATGAGTTGCTCGCCATTCCGGAGAAGATCGATGAGGTACTGAAGCACAACCAGGCTTGCGAAGACATCGCCGAACGCAATTTCCTGGCAAATGACTTCCTGTTCCTCGCGCGCGGCGTGCACTTCCCCATCGCACTGGATGGCGCACTGAAGCTCAAGGAGACCTCGTACATTCATGCGGAGGGCTACCCGGCGGGAGAGGTTAAGCACGGACCGTACGCGCTGATCGATGCCACTATGCCGGTCGTGTTCCTTGCAGCCAAGGACGACAGCGATGCGGGTTCGGTGCTGCGTTACGAAAAGACGATCCAGAACATGAAGGACGTTCGCGAGCGTCTGGGCCGAGTGATCGCAGTTGCAACCGAGGGCGACACGGAAGTCGAGAAGATCACGAACCAGGTGGTGTTCGTGCCTAAAGCTCCGGAGTTGTTGTTGCCGCTGTTGGAGATCGTTCCGCTGCAGTTGATGGCATACCACATTGCGTGCCGCCGGGGAGTGAACGTGGACAATCCACGTAACCTGGTGAAGTCGGTTACGGTGGAGTGATCTGAGATCCGGGATCGGATCATCATCTTGAAAAAATGAACGAATGGGGCGTGAGCTGATGCTTGCGCCCTTTTTTTTCCCCTATTGGGATCTTGCGAATAACGAACCGCAGGATTTGCTGTCGGAATCTAAAGTCTCGATTTCCTGAAGCACAGCGCGGATCAACAGGCCGCGTTGCACACGTGAGTGAGATTTCGCGTAAGGAGCCATCATGACGAAAGACAAAGACAAGCTGGGACATCCCGAGATGCCGTACCGCAGGCTGGGCCACAGCCAGATCAATGTTTCCTGCATTGGTTTGGGCTGCATGGGGATGTCGGAGTTTTATGGTCCGCGAGATGATGAGGAATCGATTCGCACAATTCATCGAGCACTCGATATCGGCATCAACTTTCTGGATACGGCGGACGTTTATGGGCGCGGGCACAACGAGGAACTTGTAGGCCGGGCGATCAAAGATCGCCGCATGGAGGTTGTTCTAGCCACGAAATTTGGCAACGTGCGGGATGAGACCGGAGCTTGGATCGGGGTTAGCGGCAAGCCCGATTACGTGAAGAAGTGCTGCGAGGAATCGCTGCGACGACTGGGAACGGATCACATTGATCTCTACTATCAACACCGAGTTGATACGGAAGTGCCGATCGAGGATACAGTCGGAGCCATGGCCGATCTGGTGCGCGATGGCAAAGTACTTCAAATCGGATTGTCTGAGGCGGGAGCGCAGACAATCCGGCGGGCACATCGCGTCTACAACATCGCAGCATTACAGACGGAGTGGTCGTTGTGGACACGAGATGCCGAACAGGAGGTCCTGCCTACCTGTCGCGAACTGGGGATCACCTTCGTGCCTTACAGTCCGCTGGGCCGCGGTTTTCTGACCGGACATTATGCCGATCCGGCTAACCTGACTGAAGATGATTATCGCCGTTACAACCCGCGTTTTCAGGGCGACAACCTGAGACGTAACGTAGAGCTGGCGGAGAAAGTCCGTGAACTGGCACGGAAGAAGAACTGCACTCCCGCGCAGCTTGCGCTGGCATGGTTACTGGCGCAGGGCGATGACGTGGTGCCAATTCCTGGAACGAAGAAGATCTCACGCCTCGAAGAAAACGCGGGGGCTGCAAGCGTTCATATCACGCCTCAGGAGCTGGCAGAGATCGACCAGGCGTTTCCGCCGGGAGCCGCTGCGGGGGATCGCTACGTGCCGGAGGCGATGCGAAGGGTGAACGTCTGAGGTTCAATCACTGGTCCATTGAGCCGTTAATCGTGGGCATGTAGTGGCATCAACTGCCTCCACAGAAACAGAATAACAATGGGGTTCTGCTGGAGCAGAACCCCTCAATTGTTGGACCGGACGCGTCTATTATCTTCCGCGAATGACGGTCTTGGCGACTCCGACGTTGTCGAATTTGTCGTAAACGCGGACGACGACCAGATGTTCGCCGACGATAGTTGATGTCGGCTCGTCGGTTGGGTTGCCAGTCGCCGCCGAGTTGTTCTGATTGCGTTTGCTCAACTTCGGCATGGGAGCTGTTGCGCCATTGAATTGCGCGGTGGCGTGAGCCACTCGTGCGGTTGCGCCCGGCACCGGAATATTGAAGTCGTAATTCTCCAGACGGTAATCAGAGAGCTGACCCACGGGCTCCACGTACTGCCACTCGCCGGCGTCAACCGAGAATTCCGCACGGCGGACATCAGAAAAGCCATCGACGGCCCGGAAAGTTATGTGAAGCTGGTCGCCTTCAATCGCAGCGTTCAGGTCCTGAACCTGTGGCGGAGTAGTGTCGACTTCGAAACGGGTGCTTTCGTTCTCATCCGAAAGTGCTTCTTCGGGCGAATGCGAAGGTGCATCCGAGGCGATCACTCTGACGGTGTACCCGCCATCCGGCAGAAGGCCAGCGTCGAACCAGTAGAACCGGTCGATCAGCTTGTCCTGTAGAAGTTTCCAGTTCTGCTCGCCGTCGCCGCGGTAGTAGATGGAATAGGCCAACTGGTCATCGTTATCGTCGTGGGTGCTCCAGCGCACCGCAATGGAGTCACGGTCCCTCGTGGTGGGCGGGAGCTGCTCAGATCGTCCGCCTTCAGTTCCGTTCTGGCTGGCGCGTCGCGGTATGCCCTGAAAACGCGACCCGACCTGCACGGCAACATCGTCCACTTTGGGGGCCACGTTCTTGGGAAGGTAGTTCAGAACAACGCTCTCGATCTGCGCTGGACGGGTGCTTGGGCGGAGTACGGCCCGCCACTGAATGAATCTCGCTGGAGGAACGGCAAGAGGGGTGTCTTTCGTCAGATCCACCAGCTTCCAGATGCTCCAGTTGCGATCGGGATTGTCAACGTTACCGCTGCGCGCCCACAGTTCAAAAGCCCCAGAACCGCGGACGTCGGCGCGTCCCCAACGGGAGAATATCTTCGCGTCGAACACGTCACTCTGATAGGAGCCTTCCGCATCGGGTGTGGCACCAAGCAGGAAAAGCTTTCCAAGGTTGCTGGTCGAAACATAAAGCCCGCCATTCGGAGCCGTGGCAAAGGCGGTGACTTGAGTTGCGCTTGCTTTCTGCAGGTCGGTAAATCGCTCGTCGTCGACAATGGCGAACACTTTGCCCTTGTTGCCGGTTCCGGCGAGCAGGGTTCCACGCTGGTCGAGGGCAAGTGCATATACGACGTCGTCACGCGAAGCCCACAGGCGCTTCGGCGATCCGTCAGGAGCTATCTGGTAAACCTCAGAGCCGATGGCTCCCATGCCTGGCATGGGCACGCCGGGACCCGCGGTGGGTGGCTGCTGGGAACCCTGACCGCTCGCTCCTGGAAGAGCGTTGGCAGGAACCGCGATAGTTCCCGGGGTTGGCACAGGGAGCGTACCGCCAACGCGTTTCTCACCCACTCCGGCTGCATAGATGTTCCCTGTCCTGTCAACCGTCAGCGCCGTGATTTCTTTCTTCGGAGCGCTGTACAGGACGAACGCCTCGCCCCGAGGGGAAATGCGGTACACGAGACCGCTGCCATCTGAACCGGCGATCAAATTGCCTTGTGGGTCGATTGCAAGCGCTCGGATGTGCGCTTCGTCGCTCTTGAAATGAAGCGAACTCTGCCCGTTACGGTCGACGCGAAAGACTTCCCCTCGATCGCCGGTGGCTACGAATAACCCGCCGTCATTCGCGACTGCCAAAGCCCAGATGTACTTGGTTTTCGGCTCAAACCAAACCGATGACGTCCAGTTCGGATCGATGCCTGCGGGGTTCTTTTCTGGTGCCTGTGGCGCGTCCTGACCTGTCGTAGTGCCCTTGGCTTCAGACGTCTGGCGTGCGGCCGTTTTGTTAGTCGGCTTGCCTTCCGGGGCGCGACGCTGGATTTTGTAGACCTTGCCGTCAGGCGAGGTTGCGGCGTAAATGGCGCCGCTGGAATCCACTACCAGGGACTGCACCTGTAACTCACGAGGCTCGAAGATGACGCTCGTCTGTCCTGTTGGAGCAATCAGGTATACCCGCGCGGGGGAGCCTGCGGCTGCATACACATTGCCCTGGACGTCGGAAGCAAGGGCCCACAAGTAGGTGGAAGGAGTCGTGGTGACGGCCTTAAAGCTTGGCGCGAGTTCCAGAGTGCCATCGCTGCGAATGGCCACTGCCTTCGTCGTACCTTTTTCGAATTCCTGGAACGTGCTCTGCTGCCAAGTGCGCGTGCCTTCGGCAAAAGCGCATGTAGCGGCCAGCAAGATGGTTATTAAGACGAAAGTCTTGCGCATGTGAATCCTGAAATCGAGGCCCAAAATGGACGCGAAAGATTTACTTAAGGGTAACATGTCGAGGGTTGCTGGTTGCGCTCAGGCAAGGGATTTTCGGAGTTGGAAGGATTAAGTGCCTGGCCTGGGTGATAGCGCCGGGCCAGAGGTCCGGCGCTACACAAAGCGTTTACTTGACGCTGAGAGTGATGATTTGCGCGCCGCTGACAGCATAGTCCAGCGGAGTGGACGCCTCGTTCACCGCCGACTCGCCCACAACCACCATGTCCTGCGTTCCGCGCATCGGTTCCATGACGTTCATCACGGAGAGCGGCAGGGTAGGCATCACCTTGTCGTCCACCATGGCTTCAGGATTCGCTTCCAGCAACGAAACGTAGAGCCTGTTGTTGGCATGTTCTTTGTTCAGGAGAGCGATCGTGGATGACAGATCCATGCGTCGTCCCAGTGCGGCCGGCAAGCGGCGCATACGGTCGAGCGTATCGCCATCGCTAACGAGGATGCGAAGGGTGCCGCGCGGAGTGGAGGTCGGAATTTTCACGGGCACTTGGCGAACGATCCGTTCACCGCGATAAGGGCGAAGCATGGCCTCGACCACAATCTCATCGCCCGGACGAGCTTCGGTCACGTCGGTTCGCGCCGAGTCGAGCCTTGCCCAACGGCGGTCGCGGACCATGTTGAAATCAAGTTCGACGCCTTTAATGCCGGGTGTTGCGTAGGGGTTCTGATAAATGCGGTTAAAGCGCTCACCGACAGCGGCAGCAGCGAGAGCAGCGGCCGGGTTGCCACCATCGACAGGGGCGAACATGTTCTGCAGCGAAACCGTCGGATATCCGTCAACGTTAATGCGGCCCTGCATGCGGTAGGTGGTGTCTTCACCGTATTCGTTCATGCCTTGGAGGGCGCTGAAAACGGTGGACATCATCAGCGTCGGAGTGAGTTTGCCGTTATTGAGGACTTCGAAGTGCAGCGTCTTGGGTCGCGCAACGCCGTGGATAGTGACGGTAACCGGAATCATCTCCGGCTGCTTGCCGAAAGAGCCCATGATTCCCGTATGGCGGTCCTGAACGAATGCACCGATCTGCTCGGTCGTGTTGACGATTTTGAATGCGTTCGCAGGGGAAGCCAGTGACAGCATCACCTGGGCCTTGTTCATCGGCATATTAACCGCGCCGAAATTCAGCAGCGGGTGGCCGCACGCAAGCAGGTTGTTGGCGTCGATGTAAGTGACCGTACACGTGGCGGCCACGTCCATATCGCCGCGGACCAGGATGGCGCTGACGGCTGAGCCTGGTTTAAGAGGCTCGGGCTGCCTGGTATCAGTGCTTACGGATCCGGCTCCCATAACAGGGACGATGCCGACCTGTGAAAACTGGGAGGAGAAGCGGTTCAGGGCCTGCTCGGTAAACCCGCTGAAAACGAGGGGTGCTCCGATCGGCTGCAGATAGCTTGCGACGTTCTGGATGGCATCAACAGAGGCGGACGGCTGGCCCGGCCCCGAGGTCTTCGTTGCCTCGTTACGTCCGGGAGCAGGAGTGGCGTGAATCTCGGCCGGCTGCGTGCGGTCGAGTTCGTTGATCTCCAGCATTTCGCCGATCGGGGTGACGCCTCCGATGGGTTCCTTCGAAAACTGGCCGATTCGATAGGCCAGAGCTCCGACCAACTTGCCGTCGATATAAACGGGGCTGCCGCTCATACCGGCGACCACGCCCGTGTATTCGACCTTCTTGCCACTCAGGCGGACGAGGATGATATTGCTCCGGGGGCCGTTGGTATTGCGCATGACCCCGAGGACTTCTACGTCCATAGGTTCAGGGTTGACTCCCTCGAAGACCGTATAGGCCACGCCCCGCATTCCGGTCTTGATCTGATCGACGGGCAGAATAGGGGTGTTGATCGGTGCTTCTGTGCCATAGGACAGGGTGCCGAGAGAGAGGACGACGAGGAGGAGGAGCGCAAACACTGCTTTTTTCATACTGCGATACCGAATCCAGCAGCTCACGAGCGACGAAACTTCCCGCCATCTTGCGCGTTCTATATGGGTAAACACCCGATGAAAGTCGAAGTCGCGGAACTCTGCATCTATACTAGCATAGAGATCTGGCCCAACTGAGATATATCATGTTTCCTAACAAAGCAATTCGAGGCTTCTACCGAAGCGCAAGCAAGTTCGCTGCTGCCGCCTTAGTTCTGTGTTTGGCAGTCGGCTTGGTCGCGATAGCGTCACCTGCACAGTCGACTCCGCAGGGTCAGACACCAACACAGAGCGCACCGGCGCAGGCGCCTCAGACGCAGGTCCCAGAGGCGGGGGGCCCACAGGGTGATGTGGGTCCTATCGTCATTCCCAAAAAGAAGGACGCTCCTCCGGAGCCCAGGCCCCAGGCCCCTAAAAAGGTTGAGGGCATGCCGGATTTCTCAATCCGCAAGGACGTGCCTCTGGTCACCGTACCGGTGCTGGTGTTGACGAAGAATGGGCAGTTCGTACCGGGGCTGAAGAAGGAAAACTTCAAAGTCCTGGAAGACGGCGTCGTTCAGAAGGTCGCGAACTTCTCCCAGACCTCGGAAGCGCCGATCACGGCGGTGCTGCTCATCGAGTTTGCGAACATCCAGTACGACTTCTACTACGACGCAATGATGGCATCTTACACATTCGCGGATTCGCTGAAGCCTGAGGACTGGATTGCCGTCGTCTCGTTCGATATGAAGCCGCGAGTGATTGCGGATTTTACACAGGACAAGCGAGCGGTTTACGGTGCGCTTAATCAACTCCGCATACCGGGCTTCCGCGAGACAAACGTCTACGACGCGCTGTACGACACGCTTGACCGTCTTGAAGGGGTGGAAGGGCGCAAGTACATCATCCTGATCAGCCGCGGCATAGATACGTTCAGCAAGCTGAACTACGACCAGATCCTCAAAAAGATTCAGGCCACGCGAGACGTTACCATTTTCTCCATCAGCACCGGTGAGGCCTTCCGACTCTGGATGGAAGCCCATTATGGCGGGCATCCCGAGTACGGCATGTACAACATGAATTACCTGCAGGCGGACAACCAGATGAATACCTTCTCCAAGTTGACGGGTGGTCGCTGGTACAAGCCGCGCTTTGAAGGCGAACTGCCGGATATTTTTCGTGACATCGCAGCCTCGATCCGAAACCAGTACGCACTTGCGTACACCCCGTCCAACAGCAAGCAGGACGGTACGTTCCGGAAGCTAAAAGTGGAGCTACAGGCGGCCGACGGAGGCCCACTCACCATCAAGGACCAGAAAGGCAAAGACCTGAAGGTCAACGTTCTATCGCGTGACGGCTACCGTTCCAAGCACGAGGTCGAGTAGACGGGGACCAAATCGAAAGCAGCGCAGCGAGTTGGTCCGGGCTAGTCTCGGATGACCTCGAGTGATTCGGGGTCGAGGTCCGCAGCTAGCTCGGCCAACTGTTCGAGCTTCGCGATATCACGATCATTGAAGGCGCCCACGCGGGAACAAAGCACCTCGATGGCGCCTATGACTTCGTGGTCAACCTGGATGGGAACTGCGAGAATTGAGCGCAGCTTGAGGTGGTCACGCGCAGCCGCGTTCACGCGCGGGTCGGTGGTCGCATCCGGACAATTTACGGTTGTTCCCTCTCGCAAACACTGCGCAGTCAGTCCAGAATCCAGATCGACTTGAGTTCCCGGTTCGGGGGCCGTTCCGACGCTCGCACGGCATACAAAGCCAGAGGGACCGGCCAAAATGAGCGCTGCACCCGTCGCTCGTGTTGCGGTGCAAGCGCGTTCGACTACAAGTGCCAGCGCCGTATCGAAGTCCAGATCGTCCGAAATAGACGGCGAGTTTTCTGTGCCCGGAGTAGCGGAATCGGCAGTCTTGTGCTGGCTTGCCTGCGTGAGATTCCGAATAGCATCTCCGATCGGGTCTTCCTTCATGCCCAGCCAACGTTCGAGGTTGGCAGAGGAACGTTCCGCGAGGTGGGCGAATCGAATGCCAACGCGCCCGGTGCGCCCAACCCACACGACAGTACCGAAGCCGTGAATGCGTCCGAAGCCGCGGGGCAGGTCAAACTCGAACCTGATCTGGGTTCCCAGTTTGATTGGCAGGAATGGTTGCAGCGCGAAGCCATCCGCGCTCAAATCGACGAGAATCGCTGTCTGGCCGTCGCCGAGTTCAACGGTGACAAGTTGATGCTCCACGACGTTCTTGCGGCACTGCCTGCGCCGCTCTCTGCCACGCGTTTCGTGATTTTCGCTGCCGGTCGTTGCCATCGAATCTCTTGCGCTTTAACTAATTTCAACGAATGTTCAAACAGAATCGCACGACAGTAAAGCCTAATGTTACGCCTGAGCAACAATCGTTAGTAACGTTGCTGGTGTGACCTGCATCCGTTGCGTCGCGAATCATGCCCAATTAGAACGTTCGTGCTGCCGATGACCGAAAGTGAGGTCGGTTCCCTCTTGGGCCGGGCTTATAATCCGACGCCAGGAGGTCCAATGAAGACCGACCTTGTTTCCGAACTTAAAGCTTTGTACACCGCGTCGGCGAAAAGTCCATCGATCGTCACTGTGCCGAAGATGAAATACCTGACCGTGGATGGACACGGGCACCCGGACAAAACGCCAGCATTCCAGGAAGCGGCGAGCGCACTGTTCCAAGTCGCTTACACCTTAAAGTTCATGCTGAAAAAGGCGGGCTCGCACGACTTCAAAGTCATGCCACTGGAAGGTTTCTGGTGGCCACCCGACGGGTCAGCGTTTCTGAGTGCGCCTGATGATTGGAACTGGACCCTGATGATCGCGCTGCCATCGTTCGTAACGGTCTCACACTTCAATAAAGCGATCGAACAACTCCGGGCTAAGAAAAAAGTGGAAGTCTCACCCGCTCTCGACAACGTCCACGTGCAGGAGTTCAAAGAAGGCAAAGCGGTGCAGATGCTTCACATCGGGCCGTACTCCAGTGAAGAACCAACGGTCACAAAGCTAGGAGATTTCGCAACAGACGCCGGATTTTCGTTGAGTGGCAGGCATCACGAAATTTATTTGTCTGATCCGAAGCGGACACCGCCTGAGAAGCTGAAGACGATCATACGCTACTCGATCGTGAAGGAATCTCGGGCAGCGGTTGCCAAGTGAGAGAACAGGTCAGGACCTGCTGTTCAGAGTGCAGCAGGTCCTTTGCTGTTCCGGATAAGTCACTGGTGAGATGTTGAACCCGACGGGGAACCCTGCTGTCCGTTTTGTGAGAAAACAACTACGTCTGCCCCACTTTCAAAAAGCTGGGCGTCTTTTTTCTTTATCGGAAAACAATCCGCACTTAGCTTACGAACTGTGATTGCGCCGACTCGCGCCGCTCATCCAATCGAGAAGAAAGAAATGCAGGGAGGAGATTATGTCGGCGTTGGCAAAAACTGCGCTAGCGTTGGTGATTGTCGGTGCATTGAACTGGCTGCTGGTAGGGCTTTTTAATTGGAACTTGGTGGCCGCGATCTTCGGCGAGGGTTCTTTCCTGAGTCGGGCTGTGTACATCATAGTCGGACTTTGCGGGCTTTACTGCCTCTCTTTGCTGTTCAAACCGACGACCAGCGCGCGTTCGGAGGCGAGAGATATACGCAGGGTGGCCTAAGGGATTGGATCGGACCTGACCAAGAGTTCCCGTCCACTGCAATGGCAAGAGCCGCCGAAAGCTGGCGGCTCTTTTTGTGGGCTGCATGCTAATCAGCGGACTAGCCTTTTCGTGTAGCGCTGCCTTTTTTCGCGGCCTTTGCAGGTCTTCCCAAGCTTGCCATCAAAGTCTTAAGAGCGGCTACCAGGTCAGGACCAGCAGTTTTGAGTTCTTCCCGGTGATGCAGCGACAGATCGCGGAGCAGTCTCTCGCCTTTTGCCGTGAGCTGGACCAGCACCTGCCGCCGGTCTTCCGAGCCGCGCTTCCTTGTCACCAACCCTCGATTAACAAGGCGGTCGACTAGCTCAACCGTGCTGTGATGCTGGATCTGGAGACGTTCAGCGAGTTCGCTGATCGTGGCCTGCGTATCCTCGGGGATCCCTTTGACGGCGAGCATTAGCTGGTGTTGCTGTGGCTCCACACCTGCAGCGCGGGCGGCACGTTCGCTGAAACGCAGAAAGCGGCGTATTTTGTAGCGAAACTCTGCAAGCGCCTGGTAGTCGGTCTGTTGTATATCGTCGTTTCGAGTCATAGCGCCCCTGTCTTCGAACGATGAATGAAATACCCCGAACTACACCTTCGCTTACCGGAGACGCCAATGACGAATACATCTCTCGCGGTGCAGCCCTTTTCGGGGCCGTGCTGCCTTCGGCGTCACTACTGACCCGGCAGGCCCTGCTGCATTAGAATCCAGTTTCTCTGATATGGTGGCATAAAACCGTTGAGGTGACTACTTGATCACACGTTATACCCGCCCGGAAATGGGTCGTGTCTGGACGAACGAAAACAAATTCCGCATGTGGCTCGCCGTCGAAGTCGCAGCCACGCAGACCCTCGCCGAGGCAGGAATGGTTCCCAAAAGCGCTGCCCGCGAGATAGCCTCAAAAGGCGATTTTGATCTGGATCGGATAAGCGCGATCGAGGCTGAGGTCAAACACGATGTAATTGCGTTCACCACGGCGGTTGCGGAAAAGATCGGACCAGCATCGCGATGGCTCCACTACGGCCTAACCTCGAATGACGTCGTGGATACTGCCCAAGCGCTTCAGATTCGCGACGCTTCGCGCATCATCGCTGAGGACCTACGCCGCCTCCGTGACGTTTTACAGCGCCGAGCCTTTGAGTTTCAGCACACCCCCCAGATTGGACGTACTCACGGAGTCCATGCCGAACCGATCACATTTGGCCTAAAACTGGCGAACTGGTACTCGGAAACCTGCCGGAACCTCGAACGCTTTGAGCGGGCGGCTGAAGACATGCGCGTCGGCAAATTCTCTGGAGCCGTTGGAACCTTCGCGCACCTGGAACCCGAGCTAGAGGAGCGAATCTGCGAGCGTCTGGGACTGAAACCGGCAGCTATTTCGTCCCAGGTC
>Ga0196970_1001813_pt1 | contig 12692 bp, 9 predicted proteins | sample S1v_513CmetaG_FD_148672 | JGI IMG/M metagenome (GOLD analysis project Ga0196970, IMG submission 148672) | Soil microbial communities from Anza Borrego desert, Southern California, United States - S1+v_5-13C | ecosystem: Environmental > Terrestrial > Soil > Desert | place: USA: California... | reverse complement strand
GGGGAGACGCCGCCGCCAAGAGAAGTTCTTTACCCCCCACCCAAATGGACACCGCTATGCTGAGGACCTTGTGAAGCAGGTGATAGATCTGAACAAGGGGCATTACCTGGAAGAAGATATAATGGAAGGGGTAAAGACAGACTTCTGCATAGGTGTGGCAGGATACCCTGAAAAGCATTTTGAGGCACCAAACCTGGATACCGACATCATGTACCTGAAGCGCAAGCTGGATCTCGGTGCAGATTACGTGACCACGCAGATGTTCTTTAAGAACGAACACTACTACAACTTTATAGCGCGCTGCAAAGAACATGGCATCCATGTGCCCATAATACCAGGATTGAAGCCGATGACCAGCCGAAGACAGCTAACAATGATACCTTCCATCTTCAATGTGGAAGTACCGGTGGCTCTGTATGACGAAATGATGAAAGCGAAGACTGATGAAGCGGTAGAGCAGATAGGAGAGGAGTGGCTGCTGGAGCAATGTAAAGACCTGTTGAAAAACAAAGTACCGGTCCTGCACTTCTACACCTTGGGCAAGCCGCAGGTTATATATAATGTGCTGAGGAGGTTGTTGTGATGGAGGAGTCAATTCCAAAGTTTTATCGCATTACAGATAGCATCAGTTGCTATGAGACGCATCCTCCTCATATTGTGGCCGGCTATTGTTTCGCAATGTAAGGGAGCACACTTTTCTCGCGAAGAATTGCATGGAGTAGTTCTACTCTCGTCTGCAGCCAGTCGCGGGACGAGTCGGAAGCATGAACTGTGAAGTTCTGGGCGAAGAAATAAGGATAGTTCCGAACGTTCGACTTGTTCATTGATTTCTCCTTCTCCACTACATGTTCAATCCTTTCAGCGAAACCTACGATCCAGTAGACTGAAGAATCATCTACCTGTCCCACTCCTGTCTTATAATACAGCTTGTATTCATTTGTTTGCTTCTGCAGCATCATACTACGTACGATACGCTGCGAGCGTTCAGAAAAGGGAAGCTCATCGAAGTATAGCTTCTTTACGAAACCAAGCTGCTCGTCCGCAGAGATCTGCAAGGTATCGTTCAGCCAGAAATCATCAACAGTAGGACCTATACGTTTGTTGCCGTATTGTACCGTATCTAGGTAGTGCTGCATGTAGTCGCGACCAATGCGACGGGCGAGTTCCTGATAATAACCTACGTTAGATAGTTTAAAAGCCTCCCTCATATTCATGGTCTTGTTCCATGCCGGTATGCCTCGGTCCACACTGTCCCAGGGAATCACCAGCTGTTCGTCAGGTGCGGTACTGGTTTCCAGCGCCACGAGGGAGTTAAATATCTTGAAGGTAGAAGCCGGAAGAAAACGGCGGAGACTACGCTCCTTATTGTAATAGTAGATTTCCTCATGTGTGTGATCCCTCATAATAAAACAGCCATCAGTTACGTCGTGGGACTTGAATATAGCCCCCCAGTCTTCTTCCTTGTCATGAATACGGGTTTCTGCACAGGAAGAAAGAATAAGAACAGCTACGAAGGCAATGAAGTAATTAGAACGCATGGGAAAGACTTGAAAACAGTGGTGCAAAGATAAAGCCTTCCTGCAGGAATGGCAGGCTCAATATTTATAGTTTTGAATCTATAATAAGAGAGATGAAGGACAACGCAGCAAGAACAGTATACACCATTGGCCACTCGACGAGGTCTATCCTCGAGTTTGCAGACATGTTGCGCTCATTCAACATAGAGGTACTGGTTGACATACGTTCCTTCCCCGGTTCAAGAAAATACCCCCACTTTGATCAAGAGGTGCTGGAGCGACATATGACTGATGCCGGAATGAAGTATGTGCATCTGCGTGATCTAGGCGGGCGGCGAAAGCCGAACAAGGACTCCGCCAATACCGCCTGGCGGAATGCGGCATTTCAGGGCTATGCCGACTATATGGAAACAGACGAATTTAAGCTGGCGATCAAAGAGCTTGAAGAACTCGCCAGCCATCAAACCGTGGCCTACATGTGCTCAGAAGCAGTATGGTGGCGATGCCACAGAGCACTGGTATCCGATTATCTGAAGGTTAATGGATGGAAGGTGCTTCACATAATGGATAAGGATAAAGCGACGGAGCATCCCTACACGAAACCAGCAAAGCAGGCGCAGGGGAAGTTGTTCTACGATTGATCAGCATCCAGAGTTTTCACCCGGCGAAAGCTCCGGCGCGAGCGATATTCATAGGCCAGGTTGCCTACTACGCCTGCAAATCCAAGAATAGTGAGACCAAGACGCGATCGGGTTCCCGGCAAAAACTCCTCAAAGAACAGCACGAAAAGAAGTAGCACTGCTGAAACAGACCAGATAAGGTGGATGTATTTGAGCCGCTGCCCGTAAAGTGCGTTATGATACCATTTGTAATAAAGATCGTTCTCCGGGTCTAGGGAAAGAAGATCTTTAAAAGCAGCTACGGCATGCTTGTAATCGCGAAGCTTGTAATGGGCCATTCCTTTGAGGTATAGTATACCCCTATACCACTCGTCCCGGAGGTCTGGAGCATTAAGTCGGCTTGATTCAAACTCTATGAGCGGAAGTGTAATATTAGCCTCGTCTATCGTTTTGTTGTAATGGTCCTTTTGTAGGAGTGCATTGATGTAATGCCAGTTAAGCTCCGCGAAATACTTAACCTGCGATGGGCTGTCAAAGCTCTCCATGCCGTCGAGGACGGTTGCGTGCCGCTGATAGAAGTCGATTGCAAAGTCTGGAGCGTCCTGAAAGCCTGCACGAAAGCTGGTATAAATATGATCTAACGACTTAGCTGGCATGTGGTGGTGGTGGATGCTAAGATATTGAAGCGTTTGCTCAAATTCAACAAGACTAGTCAAAAGACTGGTTGCTGGCAGCAGCAATTTTCACCATACGTTCGTAGTCGGCAGGTAACAGATCGTGGAAGAAATAATGCACCGGATTTATCTTTTGCTTGTTCCGGATAACCTCATAATGACAGTGCGGACCGGTGCTTTTGCCTGAACTGCCAACCCAGCCAATGACCTGTCCGCGCTTGACTCTCTCACCACGGCGAGCCTTGACCCGGACCATATGCCCATAAAGCGTTTCGTAGCCGTACCCATGATTGATAATGACGTGGTTGCCATATCCACCATCGTCGAAGCTCGCTGTAGCTATCACACCATCGGCAGTGGCATAGATGGGTGTACCCATCGGCGCAGCAAAGTCCAGTCCCGTATGCATCTTTGGCGTCTTGTAAATGGGGTCAATACGGTAACCGAAGCCGGATGCCACGTGATTGAGCGATTTATTGGAAATGGGCTGAATGGCAGGGATAGCCGCCAGCATCTTTTCCTTACTTTGAACCATCTTCTGAAGTGTATCGAATGAGCCTTTCTGCACCTCGATACGGTGGCGAAGGGCAACGATTTCTTTTTCTACCTCCTCAACCAGTTCTGTGGTGTTGCGGAACTTATACTGCTCCCAGTCTATGGCGCTGTATTGCTTGCCCACGCGGATGCTATCGGGAAGCGGGGAAGCTTCAAAAATGGAGCGATAGACATTATTGTCTCTCTCTTCCAGCTCTGCCACATTCTGACTCAGGTGCTCAATTTGCTTTTGAAGCAGGGAATATCGCTCCTGCATTGTCGCCAGGTCTTGCCTCATTTGCTTCTCTTTAGGAGAATCGAGGAACTGGAAGGCAATGGACACTATGATAACGGCGGTAACTATAGCAGCAGAAACGAACATGAAGATCCTGAGGAGCTTCATGTGTAGCGGTACCTCCAGCTTCTCAAAGCGGAGTGTCTTGGTATTGTAAAAATATTTCTTAACCTTTTGCAGGAGGTATCCGATTTCGGCCAAAAATAGCTGATAGCAGCTATAAATCATATCAGCAAGAACATAGAACAGTTATTTTGTTGCAAGGCGTCGCTGTCTTTCTACAATTCACCATTGCTGTTCCTAATAGCTGGAAAGTGGCTTATACTCTGCATATAGCCCAAACAAACTACAGCAAAAGAATGCCAGAGCATTGGCAAAAAAGAGGGGTCAGAAGATTAAAAAAGGAAAGGCCAAAAAAGTAAAAAATGAAAAAGCTAACTATCTATGTTAAAAGGTTTAACACTTTATGAAGGTGCAGAAAGCACCCTGCATTTGCTATATTTGCCAACCCCTTCAACAGAGGAAGAATACATGCGGAGTATATTCATCAAAGAGATAAACTCTTTTTTCAGTTCTATAGTTGGATATGTAGCAATACTGGTTTTCCTGATAGCCTGTGGGTTATTCCTGTGGATTATTCCCGACACGAGCATATTGGCATATGGGTACGCTACACTGGACAGGTACTTTGAGACGGCGCCCTGGCTGCTGATGTTGCTGATACCTGCAGTGACGATGCGTTCGTTTGCTGATGAATTTAGAGGAGGGACTATTGAATGGCTCTCAACAAAACCACTGAGGGACACCGACATCATTCTTGGTAAGTACTTTGCCGCACTGGCTCTTGTTCTTTTTGCGTTGCTGCCTACCATGGTGTATGTAGTAACGATCGACAGCCTTTCGGCTGTAAAGAACAACATAGATTCAGGCGGTATCATAGGATCCTATATAGGTCTTATGTTCCTGGCTGCTTCATTTACGGCAGTGGGCGTGTTCTGCAGTTCGCTAACGAGTAATCAGATCGTTGGCTTTCTGGTCGCGTTGTTTGCCTGCTACCTGTTCTACACCGGGTTCGAGGCATTGAGCAGGCTGCCTGTATTTGCAGGAGGGGTGGACTATTACATGGGAATGATAGGTATGTCGTTTCATTATAACAGCATCAGCAGGGGAGTGGTTGACACCCGCGATGTGGTATATTTCATATCGGTTATAATATTGTTTACTGCGCTAACCAGGCTTTCACTGAACCGCCGTACATGGGACACGGCAAAGCAAGATTAGGATATTAAGTATGTCGACTAACGTATCAAGCAAAAGAAAACAGCAGCAGAGACAAGCTGTCATCCGACTGGTGATGATGGTGGTAATATTGATCTGTGTGAATATACTGGCAGCAAATTTCCACAAGGGGTTTGACCTGACCAAGGAGAAAAGATTTACGTTATCTGACGCTACGAAGCGGATGCTTGCAGACCTGGAGGATGTGGTAGTGGTAGATGTGTATCTGAAGGGCGAGTTTCCTCCCGGAATAAGAAGACTAGGGGAGGCTACCGAAGAACAGTTGAGGATATTCAGGGAGCATGCGGGTGCGCAGATAGTGTATCGATTCATTGATCCACTGGAAGGGAAAACTGAGCAGGATAAGAACAACATAATTAAGTCACTTTATGAGAAGGGCGTTGAGCCGGTGAGCCTGAATGTGAAAGGCGACAGGAACAACAGTGAACAGATTATGTTTCCTTATGCGCTGGTGCAATACCAGGGCAGATCGATGCCTGTGAAATTGCTGGAGCGTCATCTGGGCATGTCGGATAAGGAGCAGTTGAATTACTCCGCAACACTTCTGGAATATAAACTTGCCACTGCCATCCACAAGCTGGAGCAGCCTGCAAAGAAGAGGATCGGGTATATTATGGGCCATGGCGAGCAACTAGGCGCCCACACTATGGACCTGCTCACGACGCTGACGCAATATTATTTCGTAGATACCATCGATCTGCCAAACGAGTATAAGATTAGTGACGCGATATACACTGCGATAATCATCAATAAGCCTACCCTGCCCATAGATGAGAAAGACAAGTTTAAGATAGATCAGTTTCTGATGCATGGCGGGAAGGTGCTGTGGGCATTGGATATGCTGCATACGCCAATGGATACCCTGATGAAGTCAGGGCATTTCATAACTACCGACTACGGGCTAAACCTGGACGATCAGCTGTTCAAATACGGAGTGAGGGTGAATGGTGACCTGATTGAGGACGTAACATGTAACCAGATACCGCTGATAACAGGAACACTTGGCAACGGACAGCCGCAGATAGAACTGCGCCCATGGCCGTTTATGCCAATATTCGTGCCTACCGCTAGCCACCCGATTGTGAAGAACATGGATGCGGTGAAAAGCCACTTTGTAAACAGTATAGATACCATAGCAAACGAATCGACAAGGAAGACCATACTACTGGAGTCTTCGCAATACAGTAGAACTGCCGCGAATCCCGTGCGGGTGAGCTTGAGTATGCTGCAATATGACCCAGACCCAAGACTGTATAATAAAGGTCATAAGGCGGCAGCAGTGCTGGTGGAAGGTAAGTTTCAGTCACTATACACAAACAGGGTACCGCAAGCATTTCTGAACACATTGAGAGACTCACTGAAGTATACCTATAAGAATACTGTGGATAGCGCCACCAGTATGATAGTGCTGGCAGACGGAGATATGTTGCTGAATGGCGTGTCTCCTACAACCGGGGTACAGGAGCTCGGGTATTGGGAGTATACCAGATCACTGTTTGCTAACAAGAACTTTGTGCTAAACTGCCTGGAGTACCTGACAGACCCACACAGTTTGCTGGAGGCAAGATCAAAAGACCTGAAATTAAGGTTGCTGGACCTGAAGAGAGCAAAGGATGAAGAACTGAAGTGGCAGGCGATCAACGTTGGCTTACCTATAGCGCTTGTCCTGATTTTCGCTTCCTGCTACCTGTTTTTCAGAAAGAGGAGATACGAAACGAAAGGGTTATAAAACAAAGAGAGGAGCACAATGCAAAAGAATATCATATACCTGTTGCTGCTGATAATAGTGGGTGCCGGGGTATACTTCCTGGTCTTCGAAAATAATGATGCGAATATTTTCGGGGAGGGTGAGGCGTCGTTTAAGGTTCAGGATACGGCGAGCATAGGCAAGATATACATGGTGAGGTCGAATGGAGAATCTATTAACGTAGAGCGGACTGATAACGGCTGGGTGGTAAATGGCAAGTACAAAGCGCACCGGGGAACACTAAAAGCATTATTGAGAACTTTGCATCAGCAGGAAGCCCAGTTCCCGGTTCCGGAGAAGGCACATAATTCAGTAGTGAAGAGCATGGCGGGCAATAGTGTGAAGGTGGAGATATACAACAGAGCGGGAAAAAAGATACGCACGTTTTATGTCGGCAAAGAGTCATACAACTATTCCGGTACTTACATGTTAATGGAGGGTGCTGAAAAGCCTTACCTGGTGAAAGTGCCTGGTCATGAGGGCATTCTGGAGCCCTATTTTGTAACTGAGTTGCCCGATTGGAGAGACAGGAACGTCTTCAACCTGCTGCCCGAAGAAATAAGCAAAGTTCATGTAGAGTATCCGCATACCCCCGAGCAGTCGTTCACAATGATGCAGAATGGGGCACTTTCTGTTCAGGCAGCACCGCAGGTAATTGGCGGTAATGAGCTTAACACCAAGCGCGCGGAAGCATATCTCAGCTTCTTTCACAACGTTAACTGCGAAGGCTATCTGAACGGTACTTATAAGCTGGATTCTATTATTGCATCAGTTACTAAGAAATGTCTTATTGAAGTAACTAATAAAGCGGGCCAGCAACAACGTGTAGAGATATACAACATGCCGCTCACAAGAAGGAGTAAGAATATGAATGAAGAGGATGCGATGTATGATGCGGACAGATACTATGCTGTAATGAACGACTACAAGGATACGGCTATAGTACAGAGCGGAACCTTTGATAAGTTATTCCGTGCAGCAGTGGAGTTCTATACGCCAGAGAAGCCTGTAAGCGTTATGGGCCTGGAAGGTGCTACCCAATAAGTACTAAGTTAATAGGAATTCAATGCTGTACATGGTGCAGCATTTTCTGTTTTATAATATTCTGTCTACAAGAAAGTAAACTACTGTAATTTTCCTGCACAATGACAGCAGCTGAATTGGTGAGCATTGAAGACATAGGTAGATGGTGTAACGGGAAAATGCTTGTGCCCGGTGAAGGCACTATAACAGACCTGGTAATAGATAGCAGGAAAATAAGTGATCCTGAGGGAGCATTGTTCATTGCGCTGAGCTCCAATAGAAGAGACGGACATAGCTACATACAGGAAGCATACAACAAAGGTGTGCGTCACTTTCTGGTGCAGGAAGAGCTTAATGTTCATCAATTTGAGGGCGCAAGCTTCATACTTGTTAAGGATACTTTACTCGCCCTTCAACAAATAGCGGCAGCCCACCGAAAGCAGTTTCGTATACCAGTAATAGGGATAACCGGAAGCAATGGTAAGACGGTTGTAAAGGAGTGGCTGTTTCAGCTGTTGAGCGGACAATACAATCTGGTGAGAAGTCCTAAAAGCTACAACTCGCAGATAGGGGTGCCATTATCTGTTTGGCTGCTGGAGAAGGAACACAAACTTGCCATATTCGAAGCCGGGATATCTCAGCCGGGGGAGATGGAGCACCTGGAGAAGATCATACAGCCTACCATAGGGGTGTTCACCAATATAGGGGAAGCACATAGTGAAGGGTTTATGAATCTTCGGCAAAAGGTGAATGAAAAGCTCGTACTATTCCGCCATGCAAAACAACTGATCTACTGCAGCGACTACCCTGAGCTGAACGAGTGTATTGTTAATTATCGCAACCAGCTAAAGGGCACAGACTACGCGCTGGAGCTTTTCACCTGGTCGGAGAAGCACAATGCAGACCTTCAGATTAAGAAGATAGAGCGGCTGCAGAACGCAGCCACCATCCACGCACTGTTCAGGGAGCAGGAAATGTCTATCCGAATACCTTTCGCAGATTATGCTTCTATTGAGAACGCGATACACTGCTGGTGTGTAATGCTACTCCTGGGAGTGGATCAGAAGAAGATAGTCAAACGAATGGCTACTCTTCACCCGGTGGCTATGCGCCTGGAGCTAAAGCACGGAATAAACGAATGCACTATCATTAATGATACCTATAACTCTGACCTGACTTCGTTGCAAATAGCTCTTGACTTCCTCGAACAGCAGAAGCAGCACACCGGACATACGCTAATACTGTCGGACATACTGCAAATAGGAAAGTCTGACGCGGAGCTGTACGAGGATGTGGCAAACATGATAAGCAAAAGGAGCATCCATCGCTTCATAGGTGTGGGGCCTGCCTTATACAAGAACAAAGCCATATTCAAAGACCACAAGAAGCTACGGACCTACTTTTTCAAATCTACAGATGAACTGCTTCAGAAGTTCCACCTGCTGAACTTTGAGCAGGAGGCGATACTGCTGAAGGGTGCCCGGGCTTTCGAGTTTGAGAAGATAGATCTGCTGTTGGAGCAGAAAGTACACCAAACTATACTGTCCATTAGTTTATCCTCCCTCACCCATAACCTGAACGTCTTTCGCAGCAAGCTAAAGCCAAAGGTGAAAACCATGGCAATGGTGAAAGCTTTCTCGTACGGCAGCGGGAGCTTTGAGATTGCTAATCTTCTACAGTTTTCAGGTGTGGATTATCTGACGGTAGCCTATACAGATGAGGGGGTCGCGCTTAGGAAAGCCGGAATAACAATGCCGATCATGGTGATGAGCCCGGATGCAATATCATTCGACAGAATGATAGCATGGAAACTGGAGCCGGAGATATTCAACTTCCGCTCGCTATCTGTGTTTATGGACATGGCGGAAGCCTTGCAAGTGAAGGAATACCCTGTGCACATAAAACTTGATACCGGTATGCACCGCCTCGGCTTTATGCCACAAGAAATGGACGGGCTGATTGAGGAATTGAAGGATAATGACAGGGTGAAGGTGGCGAGTATATTCAGCCATCTTGCTGGTAGTGAGGATCCGGCGTTGGATGGTTTTACTAATGAGCAGGCTATGAAGTTTGAGGAGATGAGTAAGAAACTATCTAATGCAATTGGGTACTCACCACTCAGGCATCTCTGTAATTCAGCAGGTATTGCAAGGCATACGAACCTTCATTACGATATGGTGAGGCTGGGCCTCGGCTTGTATGGCATTGATGCAAGTGGCGTTCTGCAATCGAAGCTGCGACACATAAGTACGTTGAAGACCACCATTGCGCAGATAAAAGAGGTAAAGGCTGGCGACACGGTAGGGTACGGAAGAAAGGGTGATATTACCAGCGATATGCGCATAGCTACTATCTGCATCGGTTATGCTGATGGGTATCCACGTGCGCTTGGTAATGGTAATGCTTATGTAATGATACATGGCAGAAAGGCAAGGCTGGTGGGTGCCGTGTGTATGGACATGTGTATGGTGGATATTACAAACATACCTGAAGCAAAAGAGGGGGATGATGTGATCGTCTTTGGTCCTGAACTGCCGGTGACGCAACTAGCCGAGTGGGGTAGCACCATTTCATACGAAATAATGACGGGTATTTCTCAACGAGTGAAGAGGGTATATGTGAATGAGGACTAGCTCGAAGATGTTTATAGAAGGAAACGGCTGCTCAGTGAGCAGCCGTTTCCTTTTATCGAATACGGAATTATTTATTGATTGTAACCTTCAGTGTACCGGCCTTTCCCTCTGCGTCTGTGATCACTACGAAGTAGTTCCCGTTTGCAAGATGGGTAAGGTCTAGCACTTTCCTGGATTCATTCTTTACTTTTTCATGTATTAGCCCCTGGCCATTGAGTGAATATACATCCACAGATACATTTGCTACATGTCCGTTCCAGTCCAGCGTCAGGTATCCTTTGTTAGGGTTAGGGTAAACTTTAACCTGCTCCATATCGTAACCCGCAATGGTGAGCAGTGCAATTGTCAACATGTTAGACGGTGCTGAATAACATCCGCCATTAGACACAACTGCATAGTATGTGCCAGGCTCAGTAGGGTGATAAGATGCACCAGAAGCACCGATGATTTCTCCTGAAGGACCAAACCATATAACATTAGCGCTTACGGTAGATACGAGCATGTTCCCAATCAATGAGATTACTGGAGAAGATGGTGTACTGAAGCGAGACATAACAAAAGGCGCAGAAAACACCGTGTCCTGCGTGTAGCAGCCACCATCTGTAGCGATGGAGCGGAAAGTAACTACATCACCATTCTGCAATGTGGTAGTAGAGTACACCAGCCCGGATGCTACAGGGTTGCCGTTCACTATCCACTCCAGCAATGGTGCTGAGCCATGGGCCGCAATAGTGGCTGTAAATTCAATCAGTGAGTCAAGGCAGCCAGGATTGGAACCCTGTGTGATAGTAGCGGTGACTACAGGGAGCAGCGCCGGCTGCATGCCAATAGTAATAGCATTAGAAGTGTCTATGGTGTTCATCACACAAGGATCACTGGATGTAAGCACTGCCGTCACAATATCATTGTTAGAGAGTGTTGAAGTTGTGAAAGTGGCAGTAGTAGCACCGGCACTGGCAACTCCATTCACGAACCATTGGATCTGAGGTGCTGCACCAGCATTGACTACCTGGGCAGAGAATGTAAGTGGCTTGCCTGCACAAGTGGGGTTATTTCCTGTGGTGAGCGCTATGATAATGTCTGCAGTCATGCCGGTGTGAGTGACAGTAATGCCATTGGATGTAGCAGTAGGTGGTGTGGCACAGCTTGAATTAGACACCATATCCACCGTGACTGTTTCATTGTTGTTGATCGCGGAAGTGAAGGTCGGACTGTTCGTTCCCGCAGGGGCTCCGTTTACACGCCACTGGTAGGTTGGTGCTGTACCGCCATTTACCGGAGTAGCAGTGAAGGTAAGGAGTTGATTAGGGCAGCCAGGGTTAATGCCATTGGTCAGCGCTATGGAAACAGCCGCAGGAACGCTTGCCTGACGCGACACAGTGTACCCGGTAGAAAGTGAACTATCCGCCCCGCATGCACCCGTGAAATACATCTTCACTGTTACCACATCATTGTTAGCCAGTGTAGATGAGCTGAAGGTTGACGTGGTTACTCCGGCAGGGGCGTTATTTACATACCACACGTAAGTGGGTGAAGAAACGCCTGCACCCGGCACAGCCGTAAAGGTGAGCGGGGTATTAAAGCAGGATGGATTGCTGCCTGAGGTAAGACTAACACTAACAGCTCCCGTAGTAGGGCCACCGCCGCGTATCAGAACACTGTAGTCTTCTGCCTGGCCAAATGTCAGTGGTCCGCAGGCGTTGATGGCAGGTGCGGTAGTGCGGTCAGACATGATGCGCATACGCAGTGGTATGCAGCTTACCAGACCGGGAACAGTAGCTGTGGTAGGTACGACATACTGAAACTGGTGGTTTTGGTTTGTACCCACCCCCGGATCTGACCATACTTCTTCCGTTGTCTGAAAGGTACCATCGTTGTTATAGTCGATAAAGACCTTCAGGTTTTCAGCTTGTGGACCAGTGGTAACGCTGAAGGTGTATATATTGCCGGCGGTAAGCTCCAGTTGGTGTTTGCAGGTATTGTCAATATAAACCTGATTGCCGTCGCCTGTGTATCCGCTGGATGTAACCTGCATGTAGGTAGCAGCAGCATCGCTTACCTTAATGGTGCGAGGTCCGTTGTTTGAGCTGTTAGGTCCCGCAAGAGTCGGTATACAGGCGGCGGTAACTCCACCGGAAATAGGCGTGCCGCCAAGTGAACTGATAAGAGTGGGACGGGAAAGGAGTAGTCCGCTCATGACTCTTGTAGACTGACCAGGGGTAAATCGGTCCTGGCAACTGGAGTAATCCATGAAGTTGTGAACCACCGTGCCGTAAGGTGCGTTGGTGCAGGGGTTAGTGCCGGTAGGACAATTAAATACGGAACGCATGTGTGGATCGGTATCGCAGAC
>Ga0196970_1001812_pt1 | contig 12713 bp, 7 predicted proteins | sample S1v_513CmetaG_FD_148672 | JGI IMG/M metagenome (GOLD analysis project Ga0196970, IMG submission 148672) | Soil microbial communities from Anza Borrego desert, Southern California, United States - S1+v_5-13C | ecosystem: Environmental > Terrestrial > Soil > Desert | place: USA: California... | reverse complement strand
ACAACCGCCGGTTCGGCAACCCCGTCACCGGGTCGTACAACGCCGCATGCCGCAGCTGCTCCTCCAACCCCTTCCGCCGATCGATGTCCGACAACGACCCCACCGTCCGCACCACCCGACCGTCCTCGCCCGCGACGCCCAGCGCCCGCGTGAGGAGCCAGTGGATCGACCCGTCGGGCCGGATGCGTCGGTACTCCACCTCCACCGGCACGCCGGCGCGCGCCTCGGCCTGCGCCAGGGCGTCACGGACCGCCGCCACGTCGGCGGGGTGGATGCCCCGGAACAGCTCGTCCTCCTCGGGCTCGTGGCCCGCCGGGATGTCCAGGAGGTCGCAGCAGCGTTCGGACAGGTACATCGCGCCGGTGGCCAGGTCCCGTTCCCACAGCCCGTCGTTGGCCGCCTGCGCCGCGGTCGCGTAGCGCTCCTCGCTGTGCTGGACAGCCGCGAGCATGCGCTTCTCGCGCAGGGCCGCACCCAGCAGCGCCGCCCAGTAGTCGTAGGTGCCGCGGTCGGCCGCGTACTCCCTCTCCAGGGGCGCGACCATGGCCAGCAGGCCGTGGTCACCCGTGGATCCCCGCACCGGGATGAGGAAGTTCGCCAGGCCCTCGTCGGCGCGCGCGAGGAGCATCGCGGCCCGGGGTGGGAACTCCTCCACCGGGACGGTTCGACCGAGGTCCGGCGTGAGCTGGCCGGTGGGGTCGTAGACGCCCGCGATCTCGAGCCGGCGGTGCGGTCCCTCGCCCGTCCAGAGCCCCAGGCACCCGGCGCGCACGCCGACCGGCTCGAGCCAGTCGAGGGAGGCGGGGTCGCCGTCGATCTCCCCGAGCAGGCCCATGCCGACGGTGTGCTGCGTCCCGATCGTCGTCGTCAGGCGCGTCACCCGGCCGAGGCTCAGGGCGGCCTGCGCGCGACCGAGCCCTGCCGCCGTCGTGGAGACGGCGTACTCCGCCAGGGCGTTCTGCACACGCGTCGCGGTCGGCCCGAGCGCCACGCTGAGCGCCCGGACGGTCTGCTGCGTGAAGGCGCTCACCGCCTCGGGCGGCGGGTTCCGGACGAGGAGGCGTTCCACGTGGGTGGTGATCACCCGCTCGATGTCGGCGACGGCGGCTGCCGTGTCGCTCGTGGTGGCGGTCTCGTCGAGCGCCATGACCCGCCGGACGAGCTCGCGGCCCAGCTCCGCGCCCGGGCCGCGCGGGGCGTAGCCCGGGGTGACCGGCACCGGCGGGCACCCGCACGACGCACGGATGACGAGCTCGGTCGGGAGGACCACGTGCTGCTTGGGCGCGGTGGGGTCCGCCAGCTCGGCGAGGAGCACCGCGGCGGACCGGGCACCCACCTGCTGGAAGTCCTGGCGCACCGTGGTGAGCCGGGGGGCCGTGTACCAGCTCGCCTCGATGTCGTCGAAGCCGATGACCGCGAGGTCCTCGGGCACGCGCACGTCGTGGGCGGCGAGGTGGTCGAGGAGCTCGATGGCCGTGCGGTCGGTGGAGGCCAGCACCGCGGTGCACCGCTCGTCCGGGGCCTGGGCCAGGAGCTGCACACCGGCCGCCGCCCCGCCCCACCCGATGCCCTCGGCGACGCCGAGCAGGGGGAGCGCCGGGAGCCCGTGCGCCGCCATCGCCGCCTGGTAGGCGATGTGGCGGTTGTTGATGTCGCTCTGCGCGATGTTCCCGACGAAGCCGATGCGCGTGTGCCCGTGCGCGACGAGGTGGTCCACGGACGCCCGGATGCCGCCGTGGTTGTCGACCACCACGGTGGACGCACCCAGGTCGGCGGTGCTGGCGGCGAGGACGACCGGCTTCCCGGCCGTGCGGGCGGTGTTGACCCAGTCGTCCCCGACGCTCCACGTGATGGCGACGAACCCGTCGATGTGCTCCCACCCGGCGGGCTCCACGCGGGTGTCGCTCAGGGTGAAGTCGTCCCAGACCTGCCCGGCGTCGAGGGTCTGCACGAGCGTGACGGAACCGCCGACGGCTGCGATCTCGCGCACCACGCCGGCCAGGACCTCGCCGAAGAAGAACCCGCCCGTGACCGGCGACAGGACGCCGACGTGCACCGGGCGGCGGTCCCGCTCCGAGGAGCGCACTGCTGCGGGCATAGATCGCTCATCGGCCGATCAGCGGCAGGAGGTTAGCGGTCTCACCCAGATCCACCCAGAACAGCCTCCCCGGACTTCGGGTGGAGGACGGTGCCGAGGAGGGTGCCGGCGGTGGGGCCGGGCAGGGCGTGGGCGTAGAGCCAGCCTTGGGCGGTGTCGCAGCCCATGGTGCGGAGGTGGTCGGCTTGTTCGGGGGTCTCGACGCCTTCGGCGACGACGTCCAGGCCCAGGGTGCGGCCCATGCCGACGATGATGCGCACGAGCTCGCCGGTCTGGTGGTCGGTGGTGAGCTGGTGAATGAAGGACTGGTCGATCTTCAACGCGTCGACGGGGAAGGCGCGCAGGGCGTGCAGGGAGGACTGGCCGGTGCCGAAGTCGTCGATGTGCATGCGCACGCCGGTGGCGTGCAGGTCGGCCATGATCTGCCGGGCGGCCTCGGGGTCGGACATGATGACCGACTCGGTGATCTCCAGGATCAGGGCCGAGGGCGGCACGTCGTGGCGGGACAGGGCGGCGGTGACGGTGACCAGGAGCTGGTCGGACCAGAACTCCCGGTGGGACAGGTTGACCGAGACGGCCACGGGTCCGGGGTAGGCGGCCCGCCAGGTCGCGATCTGGGCGCAGACGGTGTCGATGATCCACTGGCCCAGCACCACGATCGTGCCGGACTCGGCCATGATCGGCAGGAACTCCGCGGGCAGCAGCAGGCCCCGGTCGGGGTGCTCCCAGCGCACCAGGGCCTCGAACTGGGACAGGGCCGCCCCGTCCAGGGCGACCACCGGCTGGTAGTGCACCACGAACTGCTCCGACAGCAGGGCCGCGCGCAGCTCGGACTGGGCACGCAGCCGGGTGGTGGCCCGGGTGTGCATCACCGGGTCGAACACGCACGCGGTGCCCCGCTCGGCGTCCTTGGCGTGATACATCGCGATGTCCGCATCGCGCAGCACGTCCTCGGCGCTGGTGTACCCGGTCTCCGACGTCGCGATCCCCACGCTGGCCGACACCGCGACCTCGTGGTCACCCAGCAGCACCGGCTCGGCGACCTTCTCCTGCAACCGGTCCACCACCGCCAGCACCGTGTCCGGCTTGAGCCCGTACAGCAGCACCGCGAACTCGTCCCCACCGAACCGGGCCGCGGTGTCCACGCTGCGCAGGTCGCACCGCAACCGCTCACCGACCACCTGCAGCAACCGGTCACCCATCAGATGACCCAACGAGTCGTTGATCAGCTTGAACCCGTCCAGGTCCAAGAACACCACCGCGAACCGGCCCTGCCCCCGATGGGCCTGCTCCACCGCCCACCCCAACCGGTCCAGGAACAACCGCCGGTTCGGCAACCCCGTCACCGGGTCGTACAACGCCGCATGCCGCAGCTGCTCCTCCAACCCCTTCCGCCGATCGATGTCCGACAACGACCCCACCGTCCGCACCACCCGACCGTCCTCACCCGGGATGCCGACGGCGCGGGACAGCATCCAGCGAACGGAGCCGTCACGGCGGCGCAGGCGGAACTCCGCCTCGACGGCGGTCCCGGCCGTCGCCTCGGCGCGGGCCAGCGTCTCGCGCAGAACGCCGAGGTCCGCGGGATCCACCGAGTCGAAGAGCGACTCGGCGTCGGGCTCGACGCCGTCCGGCACGTCGAGCAGCTCCCGGCACCGCGCAGAGAGGTAGAGCCGCCCGCTGCGCAGGCTCCGCTCCCACAGCCCGTCGTTGGCGGCCTGCGCGGCGAAGGCGTAGCGCTCCTCGCTCACGCGCACCGTCTCGAGCAGCCGCTGCTGCTGCAGCGCCACGCCGAGCAGCGCAGCCCAGTGGTTGTACGTCGCACGCCCGGTGCCGGAGTGGGTGTCCACGTGGCCGACGAGGGCGAGCATGCCGTGGTCGCCGCTGGAGCCCTTGACCGGGATGACGAACGTGACCTCCTCCTCCGCGGGGTCGGTGTGCTCGACGAGCGCGCGGGGAGGGAACTCGGTCACCGTCAGGACGTCGGGAACGGCGTCGGCGACGACGCCCGCAGGGTCGTAGGTCGCGATGCGGAGCACCCCGGTCTCGGGGGCACCCTCCCACCGGCCGAGCGCACCCAGCCGAACGGACACGGTGTCGAGCCAGCGCAGGTCGGCCGGGTCCGACCCGACCCGGCCCAGCAGCTCCATGCCGACGTCGTACTGCTCCGTGAGGGAGATGGACAGGCGCTCGGCGCGGTCCAGGCCCGCGATGGCCTGGAGGTGCGAGAGCTGGACGGTGAGCTGGGCGCGGCAGTGCCGCAGGACGTCCTCGCCCGGCAGCCCCGCCGCGGCCAGTCCGATCGACGCCCGCCCGAGGAGGCTGCTGGCGGTCTCGGTGAACCCGGCGAGGGTCTCGGGGGACGGCGTGGTCGGGTAGGTCCGGGCGAGGGCCGACTCGATGACGTCGCTGACGGCGGCCCGGTCCAGTCCCACGACGCCGGTGGTGAAGGGTGCGTCCAGGTCCAGGAGCGGCAGCCCCAGGTGGTCGCCGAGCACCTGGAGGAACGCCCGCGCGTCGGCGTTGCCCCGCTGCGTCGCCGCGTTCTCCTGGCCCACACAGCCGCAGCTGCCGCGCGGGATGAGGGTCGCCGGCACCGTGTGCCGGGAGTGCTCGACCTCCTCACCCGCCAGCTCCGCGAGGAGCAGGGCCGCGGCGCCTGCACCGATCTCCTGGAGCTCCTGGTCGATGGTGGCGAGCGGCGGCGCCGTGTGCCAGCCGGCCTGGATGTTGTCGAAGCCGATCACGGCCACGTCCCTGGGGACCCGGCGGCCGGCGGCGACGAGTCGCTCGATCAGGCCGAGCGCGACGCGGTCCGTGGTGCAGATGACCGCGCTCACCCCACTGGCGAGGACGGCAGGTGCGGCGTCGGCGCCACCCGCCTCCACGTGGCTCGACGTCTCGAAGAACAGGCCGTCGACGGGCAGGTCGTGCGCCGCCATCGCGCGCCGGTAGCCGTCGTGCCGTTCGACCATGTCGGTCTGGGCCAGGCTGCCGACGAACCCGATGCGGGTGTGGCCGTGCTCCACCAGGTGCGCGACGGCGGCGTGCATCCCCCCGACGTTGTCGCCGGCGACCGAGGCCGCGTCGACCGTCGGCAGGTCGTTGCTCGTCGTGACGACCGGCTTGCCGAGGGTCCGGAGTCGCTGGAGGTAGGCCGCGTCGCAGGCCTGGGCGATCGAGATGAAGCCGTCGATGTGTCCGACGCCGACGAGCGCCCCCACGTCCGGGGCGGGCATGAGGTCGTCACCGCTCAGCCCGGCGTCGAGGGTCTGCACGAGCGTCACCCGCCCGCCGTGGGCGGCGACGTGCCGCACGATGCCGGCGAGGACCTCGCCGAAGAAGGTCCCGCCGGTCACCGGGGAGAGCACCCCGACGTGGATCATTGCGCGCCTCGCATCTCGCGCCGCCTGTGCAGCGGCACGCCACATCATCGACCGTCCGGGGCGTCGGGATGAGTCTCGCCACGCGAGCGCTCCCACCTCGGCACCGCATCGATTCGGCCGGCCGGGCCGTCCCGGCCTCCGGGAGGGCCTCGGGGGCGCGCGGGGACACCGCTGGACACCCGGGGGAGGATGGGCATCGAGAGGAGGCGGCATGGCACACGTGCAGAAGACGGACGAGCAGTGGCGGGCCGAGCTGAACGCGGAGGAGTACGCCGTCCTGCGCCAGGCGGCGACCGAGCGGCCGTGGACCGGCGCGCTGCTCGACGAGACACGGATGGGCACGTACCGCTGCCGGGCGTGCGGGGCGGTCCTGTTCCGCGCCGAGACGAAGTTCGACTCGCACTGCGGGTGGCCCAGCTTCTACGCGCCGACGGCGGAGGACGCCGTCGAGCTTCGCGAGGACCGCAGCCTGGGGATGAGCCGCACGGAGGTGCTGTGCGCCACCTGCGGCTCGCACCTGGGGCACGTGTTCGACGACGCGCCGCAGACGCCCACCGGCGACCGGTTCTGCATGAACTCCGTCTCGTTGACGTTCGACGCGGACGAGGGATGACGGACCACCACCGCAGGCCGCGCCGGCCGGCGATGCTCGACCCGTACCAGGCCGAGCAGGTCCCCGGCGACGTCGACCCGACCCAGCGCAGCGACGTCGCGCACGCGACGGCGCGCGCGCTGGTGCAGGGCGGGCGCGCCACGGAGGACCCCGCCGTGCACGAGCGCCTGCTGCGGCTGGTGGAGGCGGAGGGCCTCGACACGATCGCCGAGCTGTGGGCCGACAGCCCGCCGGGCTCCCTGCCGGGCGCGCTCTGGCGCCTGTACCTGCTGCGCGAGTGGGTGCGGCGCGACGCCCCCACCATCGCCGAGCGCTACCGCATGGGGATGTCCGCGGCGGAGGTGCACGACGTCGTCGCGGGCGTCGCGAGCCCACCCGGCCCGGACGAGGTGCGTGCCGTCGCCGACGCCGTCCTGTCCGGCGTCTACCTGGCGGACCTGGCGGTGGCGCTGGAGCGGGCCGGTGCCTTCTGCCGCGTCCTCGCGACCGGCTCGGCCGTGGACGCGGGCCTCATGGCCGACGACGCCGCCGCCGGACGGGTGACCCGCGGGGCGTCCGGGCTGGTGCGGACCGCCGAGGAGCTGGAGCGCGCGGCAGCCCTCTGGCGCGCGGGCACGCTCGACTGACTCCCGCCCGCCCGAACCCGGCCCCGTCCCCGCGCCCCGGAGCGCTCTTCACGGGAGTTGTCAGAGAAAGCCGCACATACCGCGGCTTTCTCTGACCGAACCCGGGCCGGACGGGTCGGGCGAGGGGGGACGGCGGACGGGTGGCCGGGCGTCGCGGTTGGGCGCCCTATTCCGTCCGACGCCGTGAGGGTTGTCACCCGGGCCTGGGATGTCGCACGGCTGTGGCGGCACTTACGATGGACGACGACGCCGGGCCGCGGTAGCCCCGGGCTCCATTTCCAGCCGCTTCGAGCGGCCTTCGCGCCGAGAGGCGCTCCGCGGCCCGGCGTTGACTCATGTCCAGGGGTTCACCACCTGTTCACCACCTGTGCGCCCGGAGTCCGACACCCCGACGGTTGTACGCCACCCGGGGTGCTGCCCTAGCCTGAGGCCGACCGACCTCCCTCCTTCTCCGGAGACTCCCGTGCGCCTGCGCCTCACCCCGCGCAATGCCTCCTTCTTCGATCTTCTCGCCGAGCAGGCGCGCCACCTGGTTCGCGGGGCGGACCTGCTCAGCGAGCTGCTGGGCGCGGCGAAGAGCGAGCGCAAGGCGATCGCCACGAAGCTCCGCGAGGCGGAGCACGACGCCGACGAGGCCACGCACACGATCATGCGGAACCTCAACCAGACGTTCGTCACCCCGTTCGACCGCGACGACATCTACATGCTCGCGGCGCGCCTGGACGACTGCATGGACTTCATGGAGGAGGCGGGCGACCTCGTCGTCCTCTACCAGCTGGACGAGCTGCCGCCGCTCGTCATCAAGCAGGTCGACGTGCTGCGCCGGTGCGCCGAGCTGACGGCCGAGGCGATGCCGCGACTGCGCGCGATGAAGCACCTCACCGAGTACTGGGTGGAGATCAACCGGCTCGAGAACGAGGCGGACCGGACGTACCGGCGCCTCGTGGCCGAGCTGTTCAACGACGGCCTCGAGCCCATCGCGCTGATGAAGCTGAAGGACGTCGTGGACGCGCTGGAGGCGGCCGCCGACGGGTTCGAGCGGGTGGCCAACCTGGTCGAGACCATCGCGCTCAAGGAGTCCTGACCCCCGTGGAGATGGCGCTCGTCGTCCTCGTGGTGATCTTCGCCCTGGGGTTCGACTACACCAACGGCTTCCACGACGCCGCGAACGCGATCGCGACGTCCGTGTCCACCCGGGCGCTCACGCCCCGGGCCGCCCTCCTCATGGCTGCTGCGTTCAACCTGCTCGGCGCGATGCTCGGCACGTCGGTCGCGCACACCATCGGCAGCGGGATCATCGACATCACGGAGGCGCGGAGCTCGCACACCGGCCTCGTCATGGTGCTCTCCGCCGTCATCGGCGCGATCGTGTGGAACCTCATCACCTGGTGGTTCGGCATGCCGTCGTCGTCGTCCCACGCGCTCATCGGTGCGCTGACCGGCGTGGGCATCGCGGGCGGGATCCAGGTGCACTGGGAGGTGATCCTCGACAAGGTCGTCGTCCCGATGCTCGTGTCGCCCGTGGTCGGCTTCACGCTGGCGTTCGTGCTCATGGTGGCGCTCCTCTGGGCCTTCAAGAACGCGAACCCCCACAAGGTGACGCGCCGCTTCCGCATCGCACAGACGGCGTCGGCCGCAGCCATGGCCCTCGGCCACGGCCTGCAGGACGCGCAGAAGACCATGGGCGTGATCGTCCTGGCGCTCGTCGCCGGCGGTGTGCAGGACGGCGACACGATTCCCCTGTGGGTCAAGCTCTCCGCCGCCGGGGCCATCTCGCTCGGCACCTACTCCGGCGGGTGGCGCATCATGCGCACCCTGGGCCGCAAGGTGATCGAGCTCGACCCCGCGCGGGGCTTCGTCGCCGAGACGGTGGCGGCCTCCGTGCTCTACACGACGGCCTTCGCCTTCCAGGCGCCGATCTCGACGACGCAGACCATCACCTCGGCGATCATGGGCGTCGGCGCGACGAAGCGCCTGTCGGCGGTCCGCTGGGGCGTGGCCGGGAACATCGCCATCGCGTGGGTCCTGACCATCCCCGCGGCGGCATCCGTGGCCGCCGGCATGTTCTGGGTGCTCTCCCAGTTCATCGGCTGACCTGCCGCCCGCCCAGCGGCCGCGTCCGCTCAGCCCTTCGCGCTGACCGGTCGGTGCTGCTCCAGCGCGATGACGCGGGCGGCCGCGCCGTCCCCCGCGACGTGCACGACGAGCGCCTCACCGGTCTTCAGGTACGGGTCGCTGTGCGGGAGGGTGCCGACCGTCCACCGCCGCGTCGCCTCGCCGATCTCGCTCAGCAGTGCGGGCAGGACGGGCCGGTGCGTGACGACGACGGCGTCGCGCGGTGCCCGCAGGTAGTCGGCGCACGCGGCGACCGCGGCGGCCGGGTCCTTCTTGTGCGCGGCCTCCGTGAGGGCCTCGACCGTCTGCACCCGGAGGCCGGTGTGCTCGGCGTACGGGGTCACCGTCCGCAGGCACCGTTCCCACGGGCTGCTGACGACCTCGCGGACACCGAACGCGGCGAGCACGGGGACGAGGGCCTCGGCCTGCGTGCGGCCCTGCGCCGTGAGGGGCCGGGTCTCCTCGCCGCCCTTCCATGCCGAGCGCTGCTTGGCCCGGCCGTGGCGGGCCAGGACGAGCACCCGCGTCGCCAGCCTGCCCTGCCCGTGGAGCTGGGCGACGACGTCCAGCGGCTTGCGGTCCGTCGTCCGCGTCAGCATGTCGCGCGCCGTCGCGGCCGACACCCAGACGACGTCGTCGATCTCGGCGAGGGGTGCGCGCTCGACGGGAGGGCGGGCGGTGAGCGCCGCGGCGTCGTCGTCGGTGGCGGCGCGGGCCGCCCAGTAGCGCACGTGCTTGCCGACGCCGTCCGGCGTCTTGTAGCGCAGGGCCGGGAGCGGGACGCCGAGGACCACGGGGGTGCCGGTCTCCTCCGCGACCTCCCTCGCGGCGGCCCCGGGTGAGCACTCGCCCGGGTCCAGCTTGCCCTTGGGCCACGACCAGTCCCGGTAGCGCGGCCGGTGCACGAGGGCGACCTCGAGTCGGCCCTGGCGCTCGCGCCAGAGCACGGCCCCCGCTGCGTGCACGACGGGCGGGGCGATGACGGGCGGGGCGCTCACCGGTCGCGGACCGGGCGGCGACGCTGACGGGCGATGAGGTACTCCTGGAGGTCGCGGAGCTTGCGGCCGCCGACGCGGTCGCGCCGGGTCCAGGTGTCGTCGGGGCCGAGGTGCCAGGTGGCGGTGTCGTCCCGCATCGAGAGGTCGATCAGCTCGATGAGCTCGGCGGCGTGCTCGGGACCGACGGTGACCAGCGTCTCGACGCGGCGGTCGAGGTTGCGGTGCATGAGGTCGGCCGAGCCGATGAGCACCTCGGGCTCGCCGCCGTTGGCGAAGGCGAAGACGCGGGCGTGCTCGAGGAAGCGGCCGAGGATGGACCGCACGCGGATCGTCTCTGACAGGCCCGGCACACCGGGCCGCAGCGCACAGATGCCGCGCACCACAAGGTCCACCGGGACGCCGGCCTGGGAGGCCCGGTAGAGGGCGTCGATGGTGGCCTCGTCGACGATCGCGTTCGTCTTCATGCGGATCCACGCGGGCCGGCCCGCGCGGTGGTTCGTCGTCTCGCGCTCGATGCGCTCGATGAGGCCGGAGCGCATCGCCCGTGGCGCGACGAGCAGGCGGCTGAACTTCGCCTTGGGTGCGTAGCCCGACAGCTGGTTGAACAGGCGCGTCAGGTCCTGCCCGACGTCGGGGTCGCAGGTCAGCAGCCCGAGGTCCTCGTAGAGGCGGGCCGTCTTGGGGTTGTAGTTGCCGGTGCCGACGTGGCAGTACCGCCGCAGCCCGTCCTCCTCCTGTCGCACGACGAGCGACAGCTTGCAGTGCGTCTTGAGCCCGACGATGCCGTAGACGACGTGCACACCTGCCTGCTCGAGCTTGCGCGCCCACGAGATGTTGGCCTGCTCGTCGAACCGGGCCTTGATCTCGACGAGGGCGAGCACCTGCTTACCGGCCTCGGCGGCGTCGATGAGGGAGTCGACGATCGGCGAGTCCCCGGACGTGCGGTAGAGCGTCTGCTTGATGGCGAGCACGTTCGGGTCGGCCGCGGCCTGCGCGAGGAACGCCTGCACCGACGTCGCGAACGAGTCGTAGGGGTGGTGCAGCAGGATGTCGCGGCGCGCGATGGCGGCGAAGATGTCGCTCTGCAGGGCGCTCTCGACCTCTGCGAGGTGGCGGTGGGTGCCGCCGACGAACCGCGGGTACGACAGGTCCGTCCGGTCGAGGTCCGCGATGAGCGTGAGGCCGGTGAGGTCCAGCGGCGCGGGCAGCTCGTACACCTCTGCGGCGTCAACGCCGAGCTCGCGGACCAGCAGGTCCCGCACGCGGGGCGCGATGTCCTTGGCGACCTCGAGGCGCACCGCCGGGCCGAACCGGCGGCGCAGCAGCTCCTTCTCCATGGCCTGGAGGATGTTCTCGGCGTCGTCCTCCTCGACCTCGACGTCCTCGTTGCGGGTCACCCGGAACGTGTGGTGCTCCAGGACCTCCATGCCCGGGAAGAGCGTGTCCAGGTGGACCGCGATGACGTCCTCGAGGGGCACGAACGACGTCGGGCCCCTGCCCGGGTCCGCCGTCTGCGTGCTGGGGGCGCTGGGCCGGCCGCGCGCGTCGACGGCGATGAACCGGGGCAGCAGCGGCGGCACCTTCACGCGGGCGAAGTGCTCCTTGCCGGTCGTCGGGTTCACGACGACGACGGCGAGGTTCAGGCTGAGCCCGGAGATGTAGGGGAACGGGTGGGCCGGGTCGACGGCCAGCGGGGTCAGGACGGGGTAGATCTGGCGGCGGAAGAACTTGCGGAGGCGGTCCTGCTCGTCGGCGCCCAGCTCGTCCCAGTGCACGAGGGTGATGCCCTCGGCGCCCAGCGCCGGCTGGATGTCGTCGGTGAAGACGGCGGCGTGCCGGTCCATCAGGCGGTGCGCCTCGACGCTGATCGCGTCGAGCACCTGCCGCGGGCTGAGGCCCGACGCCGCGGTCACGGCCATGCCGGTCGCGATACGGCGGCGCAGCCCGGCCACCCGGACCATGAAGAACTCGTCGAGATTCGAGGCGAAGATCGACAGGAAGCGGACGCGCTCCAGCAGCGGGAGCGAGGAGTCCTCGGCGAGCTCGAGCACGCGCTGGTTGAACGCGAGCCACGACAGCTCACGGTCCGCGAACCGGTCGGTCGGTAGGTCGGGCAGGTCGACGGCGGCCGCGGCGAACTCCTCGGCGGCGTCGTCGGTGCCCTCCCCGGTCAGGTCCTCCGTGGGTGCGGAGGTGAGGCTCTCGGGATCGGAGAGTGCGCCGTCGACGGTCACGGCGCCGTCGTGCACCGCGCGGGTGGTGGGCTCGGTCCCCGGCTGCGTGCTCATGGTGGGAATCGTCGCACCTGACGGGGGGGAGTGCGCCAGCGCTACCCGTACTGGACGTCGACCCTGGACCGGACGAAGCCCGCCGACGCGTACGTCCGCACCGCCACCGTGTTGTCCGCCTCCGTGTAGAGGAGCACGCGGCGCAGGCCGCGCGCGGCCAGCTGGTGGAGGGTCATCGCGGTCAGCAACCGGCCCAGCCCGAGGCCCTGTGCCGTGGGGTCGACCCCGAGCACGTACAGCTCGCCGACGTCCTCGCCGGGCTCGACCTTGAGCCACACGAACGCGAGGAGACGCCCGTCGCGCTCGGCCAGCAGCAGGTCGTCGGCGCGGAACCACGGTTCCGCCTGGCGGGCCGTCAGGTCGACGGCCGTCATCCGCCCCTGCTCGGGGTGGTGGGCGAACGCCCGGGCGTTCAGCCCGAGCCACGCCTCGTCGTCGGAGCCCGGCACGAACTCGCGCACGGCGACGCCCCGCGGCGCCGGCGGCATCGGTGGCAGGTCCGCGGGGTCGAGGTCGCGGCTCAGCTGCCACAGCTCGCGCCGCACGGTGAGCCGGGCGCTGTGCGCGAGGGCACGTGCGCCCGGCAGGT
>Ga0196970_1001811_pt1 | contig 12716 bp, 14 predicted proteins | sample S1v_513CmetaG_FD_148672 | JGI IMG/M metagenome (GOLD analysis project Ga0196970, IMG submission 148672) | Soil microbial communities from Anza Borrego desert, Southern California, United States - S1+v_5-13C | ecosystem: Environmental > Terrestrial > Soil > Desert | place: USA: California... | reverse complement strand
CCACCGATCAGTCTCTTTATTTCTTAGAATTTGTAGATCACCCTCATCTTAAACAAAAAATTAAAAAGCTCCAACAGGCTCTCAAGGCTAAGATTCTCGAAGGCTACCCCTCTACAACTGCCTTAATAGAAAAAGAATTATATCAATATTTCAAAGGATCTCTCAAAAAATTTGAAACTCCCTTTTCAATCCTAGGATCTCCTTTTCAAAAAAAAGTATGGGAAGAACTCCAAAAAATTCCATTAGGGCAAACCCGATCTTACTCAAATCTTGCAACCGCTATAGAAAGACCTTCCGCATTCCGTGCTGTAGCTCGCGCTAATAGTACGAATCCTCTCCCCATCCTCATTCCTTGCCATCGAGTAATCCATGCGAATGGAACATTAGGAGGCTATAGCTCCGGAATTTTTCGTAAAAAGTGGCTTCTCGAATTAGAACAACACCATCAATAGACCTCTTGGATAACCTAGGTTCAATCGATTTTCAGATTTCTTTGAACCGTTTTTCGATTTAAATTGCGAGGGCAATATCAACATTTGTATATTATCCCCACAATTTAAATCGAAAAACAGCCAAAATAGTCCTAATACCGTCCCAGTTAAAAAGCAACGAACCCTAGTTTATGCAAGAGGTCTAATGATTATGGATCAAAAAAAACGCTGTTTTGGAAATAAACCTGATCAAGAACTGTACGCTGCCTATCATGATCAAGAATGGGGCGTACCTCTCCATGATGAGCATCGCCTATTTGAAATGTTGATCTTAGAAGGAGCTCAAGCAGGTCTCAGTTGGGAAACGATCCTCAAACGAAGAGAAGGTTATCGTAAAGCGTTCTATCATTTTAATCCGACCAAAGTAGCTTCTATGAAAGATGAAGAATTAGAAGCTTTAAGACAAAATCCTGAGATCATTCGCAATCGACTCAAAATTTATGCCTCGCGTCAAAACGCAAAAGTTTTTCTAAAAATCCAAGAAGAATTTGGCTCTTTTAATACGTATGTTTGGGGATTTGTCAACTATAAACCTATCGTAGGCCATTGGAAACAATTCAAAGAGATCCCCTGTAGCAGCACGATCAGCGATGCTCTATCGAAAGATTTAAAAAAAAGGGGAATGACTTTCGTAGGATCGACTATCATTTATGCCTACATGCAAGCCATAGGAATGGTCAATGATCATACTATAGATTGCTGCTGTTACGGACTTTTCACCGATTGCTTAACACCAAAAGACAATAGCGCATAGCTAGCCCCCAGCGCTCCAAAAAGCAAATAGAATCCCGGAACAAAACTCCACTCAAACATCCTATAAAGACCAAGGCAAATGAAAGAAGTAGGCATTCCAATACATTGAGAACCTAAAGCATTTCCTAAAGATAAAACCAAATATCGATGCTGCGGAAGTACTTTTTCTATTGCCCAAGCATGATAAGAAGCTGAAAATGCTACTCCCGGCACAATAATCGCTAATCTTACAAAAACGACCTTAATTAAAGAACCTCCCTCCAATAATGCAAAAAGCGGCAAAGCCGCTCCAACAGAGCATAAAGCAGCTGTCAGCATGATTTTTTCTTTTCCCCATCGATGAGCTAAATATCCAAAACAAGGTAAAAGAAGCATATCTATCAACAAAAGAGGCGTGTTGATTTTGATCATTTCCTCTTTAGATAAAGATGTGATTAGAGGAACATATCCATTCATAAATATGAAAGCTAAAGAGTAAGTGATATGAGAAAATCCAGAAGCCAAAATAATCGATAAAAAAGACTCTTTACATTCCTTCAAGACGTAGATCCACTTCTCTTTTTTTATTTTTATAGCGCTTATAAATTCAGGAGCATCTTTTGATGTCCAACGTAAAGAAACCCCAAGCAGAGCAGTAGAGCCTCCTATCCAAAATAAATAACGCCAATTTTCCTCTATAGAACCATACTTGCTAGCTAAGGCCACTAGACCTGAGGCCATTAAAATGCCGCTAAGAGACAAGGCGCTATAAAACCCATTCACTAAAGATCTCTTAGACATATCTGTATGCTCTAAGACAAAAATTGCTGAACCTGTGGACTCTCCTGCAGAGAAAAAATTTTGCAGCATTCTTCCTAAACTTAAAAAAATAGGCGCCCAGATTCCCACATCTTGATAAAGAGGCAAAAAGCCTATTGCAATTGTTGTGATTCCCATTCCTAATAGAGAATAAAAAAGAGCAGAGCTACGACTGAATCGATCGCCTATAAGCCCAAAACATAAAGAACCTAAAGGACGCGTTAATAGACCCAAAGGCAAGATCCCATACGTCAAAATAAGAGATAGGACAGGATCTTTTTGTTCTCCAAAGAAAAGAGGAGCTATAAAAGGAGTTAAAAAACCAAAGAGCGCACAATCATAATGCTCTAAAAGATTACCAAGAATGGCCGCAATTCGATTGCGGAATAAAAAAAATCGCATTTGCCCCCTTTCTGTGTTCACCAGAAAAGGAAAATCTTTCACACTTCCTACGCTAGTATGATCTAGATCAGGTAGTAAGGGTTAAATATTTAAATATTCTTTCAGCCTATTCTATCTAGGCACCCCTGGTGAACACGAGAAATCATACAAAATTTAGATAAAAAGAAAAACGCCATAATTTTTTGACCTTTTCAGGCTAGGATATTATGGCGCTTTATAAGAAATTAATTAACTTTTGGAATCACGGGAACAAAAGTCTCTATATTAGGTTTTTTAAACCCTGCCGGAAAATCGGAATCACGGGCAGCTACCCATTTTTGGTTTCTGCCAAAAAATAAAAGTTTGCCTCTTACAATCAAATCTTGTCCTTCTATCCAAAGCTCTGAATTATAAACATTCCCTTTTTGAGGGTCCAAAATTTTCCCTTTATAACTGATTCCATTATCAATTAGGTCCCAAATGATATCTAAACCACAGTAAAAAGGATTTCCTATCACCCCGGGAGCTCTTTCTTTAGGAGTGTAGATTGTTTCATTCATTTTTTGATTATCATCATAGGTTCCAATAATTCGACCATAGAATTTATCTTCATACTCATAAATGGCAACAATACATTGAGCTTTCCCTGTCTCTTCATTGATACTTTTCCAAAAACCGGTAATCTCATCTGCAGACATTAGGTTACAAAAAAATACCGCCCAAATAAAACACAAAGAAACTAACTTTCTCATTCCTATCCTCTTTCTTTAAATTTATTCATCTTCCATATCTTTTCCTTTATAAAATTGTCAATCGACAAGAACTTAAGTTCAACCTAAGCTCTTGGAGAGGCTCTTATAAAGGCACTAATTCCTTCGCCATTACAAAAGAAAAAATTCCTATTAAAGATAGGATGTTTGCCAATTTTCGATCTATCTTTTCAACGAAACTATTACCCCTCCAATCATAAGGACCTAACGTACCTAAAGTTGCAGCCCAACAGATATACCCTATATATTCTAAAAACCTCACAGACATACAGCTCAAAGGATAAAAATGATTACAAATCCATGCTGAGAAAAAAGCTATAAGGGTAATCAATATGCCATAGACCAACATGATGCTATAAGAAAGAAGCACTTTTTGCACTCCTTCCGCAGGCCTTTGTGTTTTTACTGTCATTTGTTTCCTGAATTGCAATTACAAAAAGTGTACATTCAATTCATTCAAAAAAAGAGGTATTAAATCAAATTGATTTACAAAATACTGATATCAAAGAACATGCAACAAGCCCTTAGAAGACAACGACTAAAATAGACCAATAAATCCACCGGTCAGATTAATATAAAGACTATGCAACAAGAAGGAATCATTGTAGGTTGCGATCAAACACAAGAATGGCTTCTACCTTGGTGGTGGAAACATTATTCCGCTAACAACTCTTATCCTGTGCTTTTTGTTGATTTTGGGATGAGCCAAGCCGCTAGTCAATGGTGTAAACAGCAAGGTCTATATACACCTTTAAGAAATTTTGAGCTCTTCCAAGAAAAAGAAGTGCCTTTTCAAAAAAAGCAACTTTGGGAAACTTATATCAGTTCTTTGTTCACTTTCCGGACTGCATTTTTTAAAAAACCTTTTGCTCTTTCACAAACACCTTTCACTTTTTCTATTTGGTTAGATCTCGATTGTCAAGTAAAGCAGTCCTTAGAACCTCTTTTTTTCCCCTTGAATCTAGGAATTGAAATATCTATAAGAAAAAACAAAAGAAATCTTCAAGCTTTAGATTCTTTGTATAATTCAGGAGTCATAGCTTTTCGGCGTGATGCAAAATTTCTTTCTCTTTGGGTAGGTGAAGTTTTAGAAAGAAATGATCAGCATCTAACCGATGAACACGCTCTTTCTCTGATTTTAACTCAAGAATCCATCCCTCTTATCGAACTTCCCGAAATTTATAATTGGAATCCTCTTTACGGCGATAACCCTGAAGCTGCCATTCTTCACTTTCAAGGCGGATTTTTAAAACAAGAAATCAGAAGGTTAAATTAATACCCTATCCCACCAAACGGAAAAGGCTTGAAAAAGATCCTCAGGAGAAAGTCCTTTAATACAGCCGCCGGTAGTACAGGTTCGCAAAATAGGGCATCTTTTTTCAAATTTTTTTCCATAAGGACATGAACCTTGAAAAGCAAAATGACGCTCTCCTACCGGTTTAAAAATATCAGGAGAAGTAGGACCAAAAACACTAAAACTGCGTGTAGCTGTAGTTCCACAAAGGTGTAAAGCGCTCGAATCTACAGCTATCACTAAATCCATCTTAGCCATTAGATTTTGCCAAACCGGCAAAGAAAGTCTTTCAATGATATCACTCTGCTCTTCAAATACCTCTTTCATTTTTTCACAAATCTGCCTTTCTTCTTGATTTCCCCACATCAGTAAGAAAGATGCATTACATTTTTTTTGTACAAGGGCCAAAAAAGGAATTAGAACTTCTAAAGAAAGTTGTTTATTCATCCATTGAGATCCCGGACATACCATGATTTGACAACCTGTTCTCGCTACCATCAATCGATTTAAGGTTTGCTTTTCTACATCATTCAATTGAAACAATACACTACCCACTTGATGAGGAAGAGGCACTTGAAAAAACTGAGCAATCAAGCTTAAATATTGAAGTCGAATGTTCAATCGATGGTTTACATTAAAACGAGAATGAGTCGCTAAAATATTGGGCCACTCACGGACAGACCGAAAACCAAAGCCTACTTTGATCTTGGCTTTGGAAAACAAAGTGATGAGCGCTGATTTAGAATTGCCTTGTAAATCAAAGACAACATCATAGGTATTTTTACGTAATTCAGAGGCCCACTTAAAAATATTTTCCCTTTCAATAGGAATTGTTCGATGAACTAAAGGATGGGCGGCGACGATGGAAGCAAATTTCTTTTCTGCGACCCAATCTATACTGATATTGGGAAAAAGTTGATAAAGGAATTCAAGAACATGAAAGGATTGAACAATATCGCCTAAAGAAGATGTTTTAACTACCAGAATGTTCATTCGAAATGAATCTCTTCATAAAACCTAGGGTTCAATCGATTTTTGAATCGTGTCCGATATACCACAAAAGCGAAGAGCTTCTTTCATATCTTCCGGTATAGGCGCTCTTGCTTCAATGATTTTCTCTTCAAATTGAAATCTCAAATGAAAAGCATGAAGCAATACTCTCTTTGTAAATAAAGGAGATCTATAATGAGAGGCATATTGACGATCTATTAAAATTGGATGACCTAATTCGGCTAAATGGACTCGAATTTGATGCGTACGCCCCGTTAAAGGGCTGCAAAGAACTAAGGAGGCTAATTTACCTTCAGCGACTACACGCCACTGAGTGATTGCCTGAAGTCCATTTGTACTAGACCCCCAAATAGTTTGTCCTTCATAAGATTTTTTCTTAGTTAGCAGAGTATCTCGAATACCTTGTTTTTGATTGAAAATTCCATCAGCTAAAGCCAGATATTTTTTTTCAACCAGTCTTGTCGCAAACTGGTCCATCAAATGGTCTCTCATCTTGGGACTTTTTGCGATAGCTAAAACTCCGGTTGTATCTTTGTCGAGTCGATGAACCAAAAAACAATCTTTCCCAAAGGTGCGGCCACAACTTTGAGGATCACATACCCATCCTGCAGGCTTATCTACCAGTAAAATTGAATCATCTTCATAAAGAGTTTTAAATTCCAAACGAGGCGTTGCGATGACCTGTTTCCAAGAAGAGATTAGCTCCACTACATCGCCTTTACGCAATTGTGTAGAAGCAAACCTCTCAACCTTGCCGTTCACACGGCAAAGATTGGAGGCCAACGCTCGTCTTAAAGACTTACCTGATTCTTGAGGAACTACACTTTGAAGAAATAGAATCAATTTCTGTGGGAAAGAGACAGACCATTTCACTTAATACCGATCCCAGTTAAAAATTGCGCATTTGAGCCACGTGAAAGCTCCCGCGGTTCGATGATTATAAGCTGGTCCATATTTCCTAATATGGACCAGCTTATAATCATCGAACTCTGGGGCTTTGACGCGCTCAAATGCGCAATTTTTAACTGGGGTCGGTATAAGTCTCTTTTTTTCTAAGAAAATCAACCAAAAGACGCAGACCATAACCTGTGGCTTTTGTCGGGTGGTAATATTTAGGCTTACTCAAATAGGCAGGGCCTGCAATATCAAGATGCGCCCAATGAGCTGACCCTACAAATTCCTGTAAAAATAAAGCTCCCTTCATAGCAGATGCATCTCTTCCTCCTGAATTGATTAAATCAGCAATATCTGATTTCAGACAGTCTTTGTAATCTTCATTCAAAGGCATTTTCCAAAGAAGCTCATCTGTAGAATGAGAAGCTTCCATCAACTCGTTGGCTAAAGCGTCATGATTAGAGAAAACACCTGCCATCTCTTCGCCTAAAGCAATCACCATGCCGCCGGTAAGGGTCGCCAGATCAATGATTGAGGTAGGATTGAGATTCCGGATTACATAACCCAAAGCATCTGCTAATATAAGGCGACCTTCAGCATCCGTATTATTGATCTCTACCGTTTTTCCAAGATAAGAGCGATAAACATCTCCCAATTTATAGCTTGTAGGGCCAATACAATTTTCTGTCACAGGCGCCACTGCCGTTACATTGACTTTAAGACCTAAAGCTGCAGCTGTTCTCACAGCGCCCAGCACAGTTGCGGCTCCCGCCATATCGCATTTCATGGTGAGCATTCCATCCGTAGGTTTTAAACTTAAGCCGCCCGTATCGTAAGTAACCCCTTTTCCAACTAGAACAATATGCTCTTGAGAATGGGGATTACCCTTATAGGAAACTTGAATCAAGAAAGGATCGAAACTTGAAGAGCGGTTCACCGCTAAAAGAAGGCCCATCCCCTCTTTTTCAAGCCACTTCTTATCAAAGATAGTGACCTTTATTTGAGAAGAAAGCTGCTCAAAAGAAAGGGCCTCATCGGCAAGCATTTTAGGATTTACATCGTCTGCATTGCCATTCACCAAATCTCTTACATAGTGAACGCCGCTGACGATCATCTGTACTTTCTCAGCCCAAGCAGTCGTTCCTAATCCTATACAGCCAATCTTTTCAAGTAACGTTTCCGGATTTTCCTTGAGAGAGAATCCCTTCAAACGATTGAACTTATAATTAGATAAAAGAATCCCCTCATATATAGCAGAAAAAACTTTCTCTTTTTCCCATTTCTCAATATGAGGAAACAGTACATTCAGACTTTTAGCTTTTTTGCTCAAAACAGCGCGAACCGCGTTTCCAAAGCAGCGCCTCAAAGATTCAGCAGTTACTTCTTGAGGTTTACCAAGGCCTAAAAGAAGAAAGCGAGGCTCTTTCTCTCCTTTTCCATACAGAAGAAGAGTCTCCCCTTTTTTTCCTTTAAAATCACCGGAAGCTAGAGCCGCATTGGCAGCTCCCTTCAAACACTTCGTTTCAGCCGTCTCTTCTAAGCCTTCCCAAAAAGGGACAACCAGAAAATCCGCTTCTTTTCTTTTTTCAAAATCTAAAACAAAATCGGTTTTCAAAATGGAATCTCATCATCAAAAGTTTCGCCTTTTCCGCTAGAAGCAGCCGGGAAAGAAGGCATATATGGATTTGGAGTTGATTCAGGAAAAGATCCAAAAGGAGGTGAGGATCCAGCCATGTTTTTCTGCCCTTGAGGAGTCTGATGCATGTGCTCTCCTTCGGCAGAAGATCCTGTCCCAGGTTTGCCAAATGGACTAAATTGAATGTAGGCTGCAGTAATATCCATAGAAACTTGAGGTTTACCCTCTCTATCGTTGAAGATCTCAGGTTTTTGCAACTCTCCGGCAACAACGATAGGACTTCCCTTTTTAAAAAAAGCGAGCATTTTATCGTATTGATCTCCCCAAATAGTCACTCTCCACCAGATTGTCTCATCCACTTGACCTTTACGAGTGCGGGTAGCTACACGCAGCGTGGTTACTTTTTTGCCTGTTGAGGTAAAGCGAGTTTCCGGATCTGCTCCGAGATGGCCTGCGATATGAATAAAGTTCACGGATATCCTCCTTTCGTGAGTACTTCAAACTCCATTATCCTGCAGGCTAGATAAAAGGGTCAAGAAAATGATACAATTTTACCTAGAACACGGTTGTTTTAAGAAGAAATAAAAAATAACACCTAAAATCACTGCTGGAATGCTTAAAATTTGTCCCATAGTCAGAAAAATTTCTGAAGAAAAAATTCTGCTTTGCTCTATTTTGAAAAACTCAACAAAAAATCGAAAAGTAAACACTAAGATTAAAAACAGTCCCACTAACTTACCTTCTCTTTTTAAAAAATAATCTCGATAGCTCAGCTTCCAAAGAAGGATAAAAAAAAGAACATACGCAAGAGCTTCATAAAGCTGCACAGGATGTCTTGGCACAGGGAAAGTCTGATCAAAGGGATGACCAAAAATCACCGCCCAAGGAACTTGTGTCTGTATGCCTAAAATCTCTTGGTTAAAAAAATTACCTATTCGAATGCACCCCCCCACGAAAGCTGCAGGAACTGAAATAAAATCCAGGATGCGAATCCAAGTAAGAGAAGGAAATTGAGAGCGAATTCTATAACTAAATAAAAGGATAGATAAGATGATGGCTATCACCGCACCGTGACTTGCCAATCCTCCTTTCCACACACGAAAAATTTCCAAAGGATCTTGGAGATATTCACTGGGACGCTCGTAAAACAAAAAATGACCTAAGCGAGCCCCGACAATCGTACCAATAACGATATAAGCAGTGAGTCGATCCGCAACAAAAACAGCCTTTGCTTTAAGGTTTTTTAGAGGTTCATTTTTGAATTCAGCAGAGCAGGCAAAATAACGAGTCAAAATAGATACAAAAACAGGGAACCCTAAAAGAAATCCAAGGGCAAAGAACATGCTGTACCATAAAACAGGCCAGTTGAAAAAAGGAAGAACAAAGATTGCAGGATCTGGGTCCCAATAAAGCCAAGAAATCATTTTATACAAAAATCGCTTAAAGTCGGTGAATTTAAACGAGGAAGGTGTTTAAAGTCAAAGAGCTCTTACGAAGTCACTGCCAAGCTTTTTGCAAAACGGAAATAGAGCATAGATCCATTGAGCAGAGCTGAACCTACCGCAACATCAATCAAACCGCGAAGATCTATAGGAATTGGTAAAAATCGAAGAGAGATTCCTAAGACAATCATAGAACCAATTAAAATCCAGTAAGAAAGAGCGTATACCTGGGAGAAGCTTACCGGAGAAGGGAGTTTAGAAATTCTCATAGAGACGCGATAAACTGTTTTTGATAGAACAAAGCGCCCCTTCAAAAACCCTAAAAAAAGACCTACGGCAATCAAAATAGTTCCTGCCTGCTGTGCATCCCCTAAAGTGTTTCTCAAACGAAAACAAAGAGAATCTTCCCTCAAAGTCCCCTCTGCAATTAGATGGAGCCCTTTGTATAAAAGAAAGCTCCCCAGAACCAACCAAATCAATCCGGTAAAAGCAACCCACGTTCGATGTCTCATAGCTTCCTATCATACTCGAGTCCTTCAATAAATATCAAAAATATTTTCCTATTTCTAAAGAAAAAAAGTTCGATTCAAAATCAGAGCCTCCAATGATCGCATTTCCCCATAGCGGGCTTCTCAACAAAAAGGTAAGAATAGACCCTAAAATGGTCTGTCTTTTAAAAAAATCAGCAATCATATTTTCCGCATTAAAAATTTTTTAAACGAAACTATAACTTTTTTTAGTTTTATCGACAAAAATTACCTTGCTGTCTACAATTTGCAATTTCTTAATAGTAAATTTTAAAGGGGTCTTACGTATGAATATTGCTCTAGCCTTCACTCGTACTCTATTTATGATTCTAAGTATTTTTTTCATGACTGTATATACAACGTCAGGCCCTGAAGGATTCACTTTTTCTAATTTTGGCATAGGAATTGGCTTAGGTTCTCTCTTTGGATGCTCTCTAATCGCATTTGATATTTTCTTTAGAAAATTTAATCTTCGCTCTTTCAATATCGCAATCATTGGTCTATTATTCGGATATTGCATGGGTCAAGCTTTAGTATTGATCCTATCTGCCATCCTCGATATCAGCTCAGCTTCCATCCATCTTTCTCCTCAGGCCATAGAACTACTCAAAATCGCTCTCTTTCTTTTCGGAATTTATACAGGCACTCTTATGACCTTGCGTGCCTCCGATGAACTTTATGTAAGCATACCCTTCGTTAAGTTTGCCCCCATGGCTCAGAAGAAAAAAGATCTCATCATAGATCTTTCCGTTCTTTCAGACGCTCGCATCCTCGACTTAGCTTCTTCCGGAATCCTTGATTGTCATCTCATCATTCCTCGATTCTTAATTAAAGATCTTTACGCTCAGTCAGAAGCTAGTGATGAACTTGCTAGATCCAAAGCAAAACGCTCTCTTGACATCATCAAAAAACTAGACGCAATGGCTGAACTGGAGGTCCGCTATAACGATACAGATTTTCCTGAGGTCAAAGACGCTCTCAGTAAAATGGTAAGGCTTGCTCGTCTTTTAGATGCAAATATTATCACAGCAGATCCAAGCCAAATTCAAATTCCGGCCATAGAAGGCACAAAATTCATCAACATTCACGATATTTCAAAAGCTCTCAAGCCTTTAATGCAAACCGGAGAACATATCAAAATCAAAATCCAACGCTATGGTAAAGAGCCTCGTCAAGGAGTAGGTTATTTAGAAGATGGGACCATGGTTGTTGTTAATGGTGGAGGAGGGTTTATCGGAGAAACGATTGATGTTCAAGTATTATCTGTAAAACACACCTCTTCCGGACGTATGATTTTTTGTAACGCTCTTGCGGATGAAAACGGATTTCCTCATTATGACGATGATCAGGAGCAATAATTTTGACTCGCGGTATTGGCATCGACATTCTTGAAATTGAGCGAATGAGAGGCAGCATTGATCGTCATGGACAACATTTTCTCAATCGAATTTTCACTCAAGAAGAGCAAGATTATTGTTTTAAATTTCAAGATCCAGTCCCCCACTTTACAGGAAGATTTGCCGCAAAAGAAGCTATAGTCAAAGCATTAGGAACCGGCTTTGGCGCTCACATTTCGTGGCATGATATCGAAATTCGCAATGATGAGTTAGGAAAGCCTACAGCGACATTCAAAGATACAATTAAGGAAAAATTCCACAATCCTGAGATTCTAATATCAATCAGCCACTCACAGAATTATGCAACGGCTGTAGCTCTTTGGAAATAGTACCCTTTCTTGTAAAAATCAGTATAACCTACAACGAAAAAGGCAGAAGATAACTTAGCATGAATGTATTGACTCTTTGAGGAGCAGCTTTTGCTAAGACACGACGACTGTACTCAATGCGTAAAGTTCCCCATACGCCGGTTCTGCAACCATAACGAAGGCGCAGATCGATTGCCTTTTCTCTCACTTTGGCATATCCAAAAAAATTATCTACATCGATGTGGGTATGACGCCCATAACCATTGATTCCATCTACAAAAACCGCCCATTTATGCACATCGTTGATATTTGTCTCTACAGCCGCAGTAGCACGCACCCAAGGAGCTCCCCGATTTGCATGGCCGACAGCTCCAAAAAACCAAGTTCGAAAACGCCAACTATCTGAAGCATCGAACTCTTTTCCTAAAGAAAAATTCAGCTCGAAATCAGCATTTCCATGAGAAGGGCAGCTTACATCCTTTAAACTACTTGTTCCTGTAACCCTTATGCTAGCTCCCGTAGTAAAACTAATGGGATCTCCGACAATATCATCCAACCAAAGATATCTACCTTGAAGCGCGATCGTTCTAAAATTAAAAGACATTTTCGTTGTATCAGCAAATTGTAAATCCATATCTACACTCCACACAGGAGACGGAGAGAAATCAAGACTTGTATAGATTAAATTAGACTGGAAAAACTGATCAAAAGTAGGGCGAGATCCTTGAACAGAATGAAACCAACTGTATGCATAAGAACCTAGAAAATGAAACTCGTACACATCTCCAAACCAAGGCTGCAGCTCTATACCAAAGCACAAGGTAAAAGGTAAAAGAAGAGTACTAAAAAACCACTTCCTCATTCTATTCCTTCTTCTGTCAGCCACCGTTCCGCATCTAAGGCTGCCATACAACCTGTACCTACAGCCGTTGCTGCCTGTCTATAAATAGGATCTTGCACATCACCTGCTGCAAAAACCCCTTTAACAGATGTTTCAGTAGAACCGCTCTTTAC
>Ga0196970_1001810_pt1 | contig 12728 bp, 14 predicted proteins | sample S1v_513CmetaG_FD_148672 | JGI IMG/M metagenome (GOLD analysis project Ga0196970, IMG submission 148672) | Soil microbial communities from Anza Borrego desert, Southern California, United States - S1+v_5-13C | ecosystem: Environmental > Terrestrial > Soil > Desert | place: USA: California... | reverse complement strand
CTCCTCTGCGTCGATGACGTGGACGCCCGGGGCGTCGACCGGCGTCGTCGGCAGGCGCGCGGCGGTGACGACCACCTCGTCCACTGCGGGGACGGCTTCCTCGGCCGTGAGAGGCGAGGCGAGGGTGAGGCCCAGAAGGGCGGAGGCGGCGAACAGTCGTACGCGCATGGCGCAGGTCTCCCATGGGGATCCCGCGCGGCGCCGCGAGCGATGAAGGGCGACATCGCGGACGCGCCGGTCCGCGGTCGCCTCGACGGAAGACGCACGCGCCTTCACGCGCCAACGGCCTGGACCCGGACCGGGGACGAGCGACTGCGGCGGCAGGTCTCCTGGCTTGCGGGTCGATGGCGCCGCGTCCTCGCCTTCCCGGACCTGGTCCAGTGGCGCCGACCCAAGGGGCCGGACGGACGCGGGCCTGCCGCACACAGTTGCGGGCACAGCCGCGGACTTGGAGCGTGACCTCCGCACCGCGTTCCCTCTTGGCCTTCGCGTGAACGAAGGAACCGCCTGCAGCCGATATGACGGAGCCTGGCGCGCCGGGCAAGCGATCCGGCTCAGCCGATGCCGAGTTCCGCCCGCTTCTTGCGCGTCAGCTTGTCGGCGATCAAACCGTGGGCGGTCTTCAGGTAGGCGGTCAGCTGCTCATCGGGCAGCACGTCGGAGGACTTCAGCAGCACCCACTTGGCCCGGGCCATGTACGGCGCGGGCTCGGCCACGCCCTCTTCGCAGAGCTGTTCGAACGAGGCGTCCGACGCCTTGAAGGCGTAGCGCGGCTCCGCCTCTCCCTCGTGGCCGGCCACTGCGAACATCTTGTCGCCCACGCAGTAGACCCGGTCCTGCCCCCACTTGATGCTGAGGGTGACGCCGGGCAGGGCCATGGCGGTCTGGTGGAAGGCGTCGGCGTTCATGGGCGCATGAACCGCCGACGCGTCCCGCGCGTCAAGGTCGCTGGATCAGGCGTCCACGCCGACGCCGATGGGGCAGGTCACACCCGTGCCGCCGATGCCGCAGTAGCCGCCCGGGTTCTTGGCGAGATAGCCCTGGTGGTAGTCTTCGGCATAGTAGAATGGCGGAGCCGGTGCGATCTCGGTGCTGATCGGGCCCAGGCCTCTCGCCGCCAGCGCCGCCTCGTACGTCGCCTTCGACGCCTCGGCCTCCCTGCGCTGCTCATCGTTCAGCCAGTAGATGGCCGAGCGGTACTGGGTGCCGATATCGTTGCCCTGGCGCATGCCCTGGGTGGGGTCGTGGTTCTCCCAGAACGCCTTCAGCAGTTCGGCGTAGCTGACCTCCCTGGGATTGAAGACCACCTGCACGGCCTCGGTGTGCCCGGTGCGTCCCGAGCAGACTTCCTCATAGGTCGGATTCGGCGTGTGGCCGCCGGCGTAGCCGACCGCGGTGACCCAGACGCCGGGCAGCTTCCAGAACACCCGCTCCACGCCCCAGAAGCAGCCCATGCCGAAGATCGCGGTCTCGAAGCCCTCAGGATACGGCCCCTTCAGCGGTCGTCCGGTGACGTAGTGCACCTCGTCGGTGCGCAGGGATTCGGCGCGGCCGGGCAGGGCGCTGGCGGCGTCGGGGAGGTCGAGGGGCTTGCCGAACATGTGCGGGCTCCGGAAGGGTTGCGGGGGCGATATGGGATCGACGCGGTCATTTTGCATCCCGCGAGGCGAAGGACGCCAGCGGCGGAGGGACGGCCCGCGAGCGGGACCAGTCGCCGCGCCCGCAAACAGCGCCTTGCCGCTTCCCCCGTCGTGCGATATCCCCCCGCCTTCGCGCGGCCGGAACGAACGTTCCGCCGGCCGTGGGGTGAGGTGGCCGAGTGGTTGAAGGCGCACGCCTGGAACGCGTGTATAGGTGAAAGCCTATCGAGGGTTCGAATCCCTCTCTCACCGCCACCGGGCCGCGTTCAGCGCCCGGGCGCCGGACGCATCCTCCGCCATCGATCCCGTTGCAGACGCGGCGCGGCTTCCGCCTTGAGATGCGCTGCCATCGGCGGCCAGATCCTGGGACCCGCAGGCAAGAACTCGGGCGCGGCGGGAACCGGGCCCCGTCTTCAGCAATTGAAGGACCGCACCAAAGACATCTGTGCACTAACCGAGGAGGACGGCGTATGAACCCACGGACCAATCGCAAGGCAGGCGTTCTGATTGTCGGTGGACTGGCCATCGCAGGTCTCGGCCTGGGCGGCTGCGCCACCACGGCCTACGTGGACGAACGGGTCGCCGTCGTGGACGCCCGGGTCAGCGCCCTCGAGGCGCGGGTCACGGACGCGCAACAGCGCGCCGACTCCGCCGGCGCCGAGGCCGGCCGCGCCCACCAGCGGTTGGACGCCCTTGAGAGCCGGGTCAACAGTCTCGAGCAGCGTCCGCTGAGGACGCCGCGCGGCTAGGGCGGGAGAGCACGGAATGCGCGAGGTGAGGCGGGTCGCCTGCCCATTGGCTTTCGGCCTGTTCCTCGCCGGCGCATTCCACACGTCTGCCGCCGCGGCGCCTGAGTTGTCCTTCGACGACGAAGCGCCGCCTGCTGTCGAGGAGGCCCTGTCGCCGGACGACGCCTCCTCAGGAGCCGAGGCGTCTGAAGTGGTGAAGCGGTTCGCGCGATGGGTCATCGCCAGCGACGATCATGCCGGCCGGCCCTTCGCCGTCGTGGACAAGGTCCGCGCCCGCGTCTTCGTCTACGACAGCCGCGGGCGTCTCAGCGGGTCCGCGCCGGTCCTGATCGGTTCGGCGATGAGCGACGAGACATCGCCCGAGGTCGGTGAACTGGAACTCGTCCACATTCCCCCGGATATGCGCACCACCGGCGCCGGCCGCTTCGACGCCTATCTCGGCGCCGCCAAGGGAGAGGCGCCCGAGGTCCTCTGGCTCGACTACGACAGCGGCCTGTCACTGCACCCGGTCATCACGGGCAACAAGAAGCAGCAGCGTCTGCGGCGCCTGGCGACGGCCACGCCCCTGGATAACCGCATCACCTTCGGCTGCATCAACGTGCCGGCCGACTTCTATCAGGAGGTGGTCCGCACCGCCTTCGAGCGCCGAGGCGCGGTCTACATCCTTCCGGAGACCCGGGATCTGGAGGCGGTGTTCCCGGACTTCCGCTGGAATCGCCGCGATCGGAATTTCGTCGCCGCCGCCGCCGGCCCCGACGCGAAGCAAGCGAACTCCCGCTCGGGGAAGCACGAGCCTGAGAAGCTCTCGACGCTCCTCGGGTTCTAGTCGCCGCCCTTCATCCATTCGCCGGTCAGAGCGGCCGCTGCACGCACCGCGACCACCCGGTCGCGCCGGCCGCAACTTCGTCAGTGGTCGTGCGACCTGCTGTCGCACGGGCCCTGTGCGTAACGGCGTTACATCTTGTTGGTTTCAGTGGGAAATCGTTGCGGGTCAAGGCTTAGCCCGCCGCTGCGCGACCCGTGCCCGCGACGCGGGCCGACGGTCCTCCCGACGCTCCGGGCGGCGCTTACAGGTTTGTTAGTTCCCGCCGGCCGATGAGCGAGGCTGGGGGCGGGTCGATTTCCGGCGTTCCGCTCCGACGCCTTCCGAGGGTGCTGGCCAGAACTCCGGTGACGGTCAGTCGCCTCGGCAGATTTGGGCCGCGAGGCCGCGTCCGGGTGGAGTGACGTCGACGTGTTCCTGAGCAACCTGAAGATCTCTCGCAAGCTGATGCTCGCGTTCGCGGCGGTGTTCCTTGCCATCGGCGCCATGGGCGGGACGCTGCTCTGGAGCATGCAGTCACTGGGCAAGGCGGGGGATGCGCGCAGCGTCGCCAACCGAGTGGTCCGCAACACGGCGGCGGCCGAGTTTTCGCTGGCGCGCCAGGAGAACAGCTTCCGCGGCTATGTGATCTCGGTCGATCCCTACTACATCGAACGGGCCAACAAGCACCGTGCCACCTTCAAGGGCGTGCTGAAAGACCTGCGCGCCGACGCCGACGCCGAGGCGCTGGCCCGCATCGACGAGACGGAACGCGCCGCCGACATCTGGTTCACCCGGATCGTGGAAGCGGGCGAAGCGCTCGCCAGCAATCCCGCCACCCATGGGCAGGCTGTCGCACTGATCGGCCGCGACGGACCCGCCGACGACCTGATGGGCAAGGCGGAAGAGGCGCTTGATGCACTCAAGACGCTGAGCACGGCCGATCTGGATGCAGCGGCCAAGGCGCAGGACGCGGCGCGCAAGGCCGCTGAACTGACCCTGATGGTCGGCCTCGCCATCGCCGGTTTCGTCGCCATGGTCATGGGTTGGCTGCTTTCGCGCGCCATCGGCAAACCGGTCGTCGCCATGACCGCCGCGATGCGCCGCCTGGCTGCGGGCGACAAGACGATCGAGGTGCCGGCGCTCGGCCGCAAGGACGAGATCGGCGAGATGGCCGAGGCTGTCCTCGCCTTCAAGCAGGCCGCCATCGAGAAGGACGAACTGGAAGCCGCTGCCGTCGCGAACCGCACCGCGGCTGAGCAGGAGCGCGCCCGCAACGAGGCGATCAAGGCCAAGGAAGCCGCCGAGGATCACGTCACCGTCGGCGCCCTTGGGCGCGGCCTGTCGGCCCTGGCCGCTGGGGACCTGACCTATCGCATCGAGGAAGAGTTCGCCGACCGTTCGCGGCAGCTCAAGACGGACTTCAACGCGGCGATGGGGCAGTTGCAGGACGCGATGGGTGTGGTTGTGTCGAACGTGCGTTCGATCCGCTCGGGCACGGCGGAGATCAGCCAGGCGTCCGACGACCTGTCGCGCCGCACCGAGCAGCAGGCGGCGAGCCTGGAAGAGACCGCCGCGGCCCTGGACCAGATCACCGCCACGGTGCGCCGCACGGCCTCGGGCGCCAAGCAGGCGGCCGAGGTGGTCCTGGCCGCCCGCGGCGACGCCCAGAAGAGCGGCGAGGTGGTGCAGAACGCCATTTCCGCCATGGGCGAGATCGAACAGTCGGCCCGCCAGATCAGCCAGATCATCGGCGTGATCGACGAGATCGCCTTCCAGACCAACCTGCTGGCGCTGAACGCGGGCGTCGAGGCGGCCCGCGCCGGCGACGCCGGCCGCGGCTTCGCCGTGGTGGCCTCCGAGGTCCGCGCGCTGGCCCAGCGCTCGGCCGAGGCGGCCAAGGAGATCAAGGGCCTGATCACCGCCTCCACCACCCAGGTGGGCTCGGGCGTCAGCCTGGTGGGCCAGACCGGCGAGGCGCTGAGCCGCATCGTCGGCCGGGTGGCCGAGATCGACGGCCTCGTCAGCGAGATCTCCGCCTCGGCCCAGGAACAGGCCACCGGGCTGCAGGAGGTCAACACCGCGGTCAACCAGATGGACCAGGTGACCCAGCAGAACGCGGCCATGGTCGAGCAGTCCACCGCCGCCAGCCACTCCCTGAGCCAGGAGGCCGACTCGCTGGCCGCCTCCATCGCCCGCTTCCGCGTCGGCGAGCCGGAAGCCCAGCCCGCCGCCGTCCGCCCGCGCCCGCCCGCGCACCGGACACCCGCCCCCACGCCGCAGCTGCGCCACCCCGGCGGACGCGGCAGCGCCGCCGTCGCCAAGTACGTCCCCGCCGCCGACGAAGACGGCTGGGAGGAGTTCTGAGCCGCCGAGGAGGGGGGGCGGGTTCGCGCCCGCCTCCCTCATCTTTTGCTTGACGCTTAGCCCATTTCCTAATTAGTGTTCTGCCTATGAACAGCGTGTTCAAGGCTCTCTCGCACCCGGTGCGCCGGCGCATCATCGACATGTTGCGGCCCGGCCCGAAATCCTCGGGCGACATCGCGGCCGCGTTCGACATGAGTTGGCCCACCATCACCGGGCACCTGAATGCGCTGAAGGAGGCCGGCCTCGTCGAGACGGAGCGGTCGGGCTCATCCATCCGCTACCGCCTCAACATCTCCGCCATCGAGGAGGCTCTTGCCTTCATGCTGGCGCTCACGGGCGCCGGCGAGGCCGCCCCTGCCCCAAATCCTGGAAAGGCCCGACCATGAGCGAACCCACCGCCCCTGCCCCGCGCGGACCCGACGTCCTCGACGCCGCCGCCCTGGCCGTGGCCGTGGGGGGCTGCGCCTTTGCCGCCTGGATCTGGTTCAACGGCCCGACCACGCCGATCCCCATGCACATGGACCTCGCGGGCAACGTCGATCGTTGGGGTGATCGCCGGGAGGCGGGCCTGGTGCTCGGCGGGGCCACCCTGGTCACCGCCGCGGCCTACGGCCTCGCCGCCTGGATCGAGCGCAGCAAGCCCATGACCGACGCCGCGCGACGTGGGCTGTGGTTCGGCAGGCTCATCGCCCTGGTGACCGGCCTCTTCGTCATCGGCCTGGTCGGGAGCCTCAGCCTCGGCCGTATCGCGCCCGGCCAGGACGCCACGCCGGTGGTTCGTGGGGTCAGCGTGCTGCTGTCGGCCATCATGCTCGTCGTCGGCGGGCTGCTGGGCAAGACCACGCCCAATCCCTGGGTGGGCGTGCGCACCTACTGGAGCCTGACGAGCCGCCTGGCCTGGGACAAGTCCAACCGGTTGCTGGGCCGCCTGTGGTTCCTGTTCGGCCTCGTCGGACTGCCGGCGGCCCTGGCCGGCCCCATGCCCATCACCTCGACCATCATCATCGTGGCCATGATCGTCGGCGGCGTCCTCGCCGTCTTCGAGAGCTGGCGGGTGTGGATGGCCGATCCCGAACGCCGCATCGCCTGAACACCGACCACCTTGGGGGATTCCATGACCATCCGCACGCTCGCCATCGCCGCCGCCCTCGCCCTGGCCGCGCCCGTCACCGCCCAGGCCGCCCCTGCCGAAGCCGTGCTGGACGTCGCCGGGCCGACCGGAAAGCTGCAGGGGACGATGCTCTCGCCCGCCGCCGGCGCGCCGGTGCTGCTGATCATTCCGGGATCCGGGCCCACGGACCGGGACGGCAACAACCCCCTCGGCGTGAAGGGCTCGTCCTACCGCCTGCTGGCCGAAGCGCTGGCCGAGCGCGGCGTCGCCAGCGTGCGGATCGACAAGCGCGGACAGTTCGCCAGCGCCGGCGCCAAGGCCGACACCGCCACCCTGTCGGTCGCAGCCTACGCCGACGACATGAAGGCCTGGATCGCCGAGGTCCGCCGCCGCACCGGCGCCAAGTGCGTCTGGCTGGGCGGCCATAGCGAGGGCGCGCTCGTCGCCTCGGTGACGGCGCAGGACGCGGAGGGCGTCTGCGGCCTCGTGCTGATCTCGGGCAGCGGGCGACGCCTGAGCGACGTGATCCGCGAGCAGATCGCCTCGAACCCGGCGAACCCGCCCTTCATCCTCGAGCAGACCGACAAGGCCCTGACCGAGCTGCGCGCCGGCCGCACGCTCGACGTCTCCGGCTTCCACCCCGGCCTGCAGCCGCTGTTCGGGCCGCAGGTGCAGCCGTTCCTGATCAGCCTGTTCTCCTATGACCCGGCTGAGCTGGTGAAGGCCTACAAGGGCCCCGTCCTGGTGGTGCAGGGCACGACCGACCTGCAGATCACCATGGTCGACGCCGAGCGCCTCGCCGCCGCGCGTCCGGGCGTGACGCTGGTCCGGATCGAGGGCATGAACCACGTCCTCAAGACCGCCCCGGCCGACCGGCTGGGCAACATGTCCACCTACGGCGACGCGAGCCTGCCGCTGGCGCCCGGCGTCGCCGACGCCATCGCCACGTTCGTGAAGAACGCACGTTGAATTCGGGTCTTAAACGCCGTGGGCGATATAGAGTCCTGCGGCGACGACTGGCGTGACGCCCGCGATCACCGCGCCCCCCGCGGTTAGGAGTCTACTTCCGCGTTTCGCACTCATCCAAATGCCCGGTAGCAGACAGATGGCCAGCGCGATCGACCCGAGCAGGGCCCACTGGATCGCGCCAGCGTTCGGATGTTCACCGAAATGAGCGTTCAGCATAGAGGCGCGAAAGGCGGCCGCAGCGATGCCCGCGCCGATCAGACTAATCCCCATTGCGAAGAAGATCGCCGGTCTTGGGCTCATGGCTGATCGACCTTTCGCTTGAGGCGACTGTCGTTGAACCCTAGCCTTCCTGTCCAATCGGACAAGGGAGTCGCATGCGGATCGCGACCTGGAACGTCAATTCGGTCAATGCGCGGATCGAGACCGTGGAAGCCTGGTTCCGCGAGCACCTGCCCGACGTAGCCTGCCTGCAGGAGATCAAGTGCGTGGACGAGAAGTTCCCGCGCGAGCTGTTCGAAGGCTTGGGCTACAACGTCGAGACCCACGGCCAGAAGAGCTACAACGGCGTCGCCATCGTCTCGAAGCATCCGCTGAGCGACGTCCGCCGCGGCCTGCCCGGCGGCGAGGCAGACGAGCAGTCGCGCTACATCGAGGCCCTGGTGGAGGGTCCCACCCCGGTGCGCGTGGGCGGCCTGTACCTGCCCAACGGCAATCCGATCGGGACCGAGAAGTTCGCCTACAAGCTGGCCTGGATGGAGCGGCTGCGGCGCCACGCCGCCGGCCTGCTCGCGCTGGAGGAGCCGACGGTCCTCTGCGGCGACTACAACGTCATTCCGGAACCGGAAGACGCGAAGAATCCGCAGAACTGGACCCGCGACGCCCTGTTCCAGCCCGAAAGCCGGCAGGCCTGGCGCGCCTTGAAGGCGCTGGGCCTCTACGAGGCGCACGAACTGGCGGGCTCGCCGCCCCAGACCTATACCTTCTGGGACTATCAGGCCGGGGCCTGGCGACGGAACGACGGCATCCGCATCGACCACCACTTCCTCTCGCCCCAGGCGGCCGACGCCTTCGCCGGCTACGAGGTGCATCGCGACGCCCGGGAGATGGAGAAGCCCTCTGACCACGTGCCGGTAGTGGTCGAGCTCGCCTTCTGATCCCATGGAAAGCGCGGTCCGCACCCTGCTGCTCCTGGGTCTGGCGGCGCTGGCGCTGACCGGAGGCGTGGCCGGGGCGGCCTGGTGGTTCGAGGAAGGCCGCCGGCTGCGCCGCATCCTGAAGAAGGTGCTCAAGCGCACGCCCGAGGCCGAGGCGATCGACCCGGGCCAGGGACGGGCCGCGGGGCTCGACCTGGACAGCGGCGCTGTGGCGGTGCTGTGGGACCGCGGCGGGTCGGGCCTGGTCTACGCCATCGACGAACTGGAAGGCGCCGAACTGATCGTTGACGGCCAGGTGGCGGCGCGGGCCGCGCGCGGCGACCGCCGTCCGCTGGACCGCCTCCCCGCCGACGCCGGCGAGGTCACCCTGCGCCTGATCTTCGCCGACGCCCGCTGGCCCGAGTTCGAGCTGGCGCTGTGGGGCGACGGCTCGGTAGCCCGCGCGAAACCAGGCGAAACGGCCGGCGAGGCCGTCAAGCTGGGCCGCCGCTGGCTGGCCCACATCGACGCCGTGCTGCGACGGCCGCCGGCGTCCAGGCCGCCCGTTCCGCGGGCCGAGCCGGACGAGCCCGAAGTCTGAGCCTTATTGCCAAGGTGGCTTGGCGCGTGTGAAGTCCGCCTGTCTCAGGGGGAAGTTCACCATGAAACTCAACGCGCCCACGGTCCTGTTTTTCCTGCTGTCGCTGGTGCTGGTCGTGATCGGCCTGGTCGGTCACCTGCAGCCCAGCCTGCTCGCGGCCCTGCCGCCGATGATCGCCGCCAACAAGTTCTGGTTCGTCGTCGGCGGCTACGGCGTGCTCACAGCCGGGGTGCTGTTCCGGGGGATTTGACGGCGCTTTCCTTCTCACCCGAGGGGGGAGAAGGAGGTCCCAGGGCACCGGAGCGAAGCGAAGGTCCTTGCGCTGGAGGAAGAGGGGAAACGCGCGTCAGCGCGCCCGCGGCACGGCTGAGCGGCGGCTGAGCGGGCTTGCCGCCCGCCCCCTCTCTTCCTCCCACGCGAGGACCTGCGCTGCTTCGCAGCTCCGGTGCGTGGGGCCCTCCTTCCCTGCCCCTTCGGGGAGGGAAGGAAAGCAACTCAGTCGTTCCGCCGCTCCACCGCCGCCAGGAATCGGTCGGCGACATAGTTCGCCTGCTCGTCGGTCAGGTAGGGGTGCAGCGGCAGGGACAGCACGCGGGACGTCAGGCGCTCGGCCTCCGGCAGGCCGCCCTCCGGCGCGAGGTGGGCGAAGGCCTTCATCTGGTGCAGCGGCTGAGGGTAGTAGATCGCCGTCGGGACGCCGTCGTCCTTCAGCCGCGCCTGCACCGCGTCGCGGTCGTCGATGGCCACGGTGTAGTAGCCCCAGCCGCTCTCGGCCCGCGGCGGGAAGTCCTGGGCGTCGAAGGCGCCCGCCAGGCGGCGGTTGTACAGCTCGGCGATCTCGATGCGGCGCTTCAGCTCGTCGGGGAAGATCTTCAGCTTCTCGGTGACGATGGCGCACTGGATCGAGTCCAGGCGGCCGTTCATGCCGACGCGCACGCTCTCCTTGCGGTTCGCGTCGGTGCCGTGCCAGCGGATTTGCTCGCACTTTTCGTACAGCGCCTCGTCGCGGAACATGACCGCGCCGCCGTCGCCGTAGCAGCCGAGCGACTTGGCCGGGAAGAAGCTGGTGCCCGTCACCGGCGCGATGTCGCCCGCGTAGCGGCCGTCCCACTTGCAGCCGAACGACTGGGCCGCGTCGGCCAGCACGGTCATCCCCTCGCGCTCGGCGATGGGGAATATCTCGTCGTAGGCGGCCGGAATGCCGAACAGGTCCACCGCCACCACCAGGCGCGGGTTGAGGCCGCGGGCCCTGGCCTCGGCGACACGGCGCTCCAGATCGGCCGGGTCCATCGAGAAGTCGCGCCCGCGCACGTCCACGAACACCGGCGTGGCGCCCGAGATCATCGCGGCGCTGCAGGTGGCGTTGTAGGTAAAGGCGGGGATGAAGACGGCGTCGTCCGCCTTCAGCTCCAGCGCCATCATGGGGATGATCAGGGCGTCGGTGCCGTTGCCCACCGCCAGGGCCCTCTTCGCCCCGGTGAAGTCGCACAGGGCCTGCTCCAGCTCGCGCACCTCGGGGCCGTTGATGTAGGCGCCGTGGTCGAGGATCTCGATGAAGCGCCGCTCGACGGCCTCGCGCACGAGGGCCTGCTGGGCCTTCAGGTCGATGAAGGCGATCGGCTGCGGAGGCGTGGGCATGGACGGGTCTTTCGTTGGATGGGTCAGGCCGAGGCGGCCTGGTCGACGGCGAGCGCCAGCATCAGGGCGCGCTCGGCCTCCTCGCCGGTAACCGCCGGGCGGGGAATCTCGTTGCGGACGGCGGCGAGGAAGTCGCTCACGCTGGCGCCCAGCGGGTCGCGGCCCCGCGCCGTCTCGGCGAAGTGCTCGTTCAGGGCGAAGGGCGTCGAGTTCTCGAAGGTCCGGTTCATGAAGTCGATCTCGACCTCGCCGGACGGGTAGACCAGCTTCATGGTCCGCTCCCGGCCCTCGGCGATGCGCGAGGCGACGAAGGCCGCCACCATCCCGCCCGGGAAGCCGATCTCCGCCTGGGTCTCGTCGCTGAGCGCGCTCTCGACCGCCCGCCCGGTCGCCTTCACCGACGAGGGCTGCTCGCCGGCGAGGGTCAGGGCCAGGTCGAGGTCGTGGATCATCAGGTCCAGCACGACCGAGACGTCGTCGCTGCGGCCCGTCCAGGGTCCCTTGCGCACGGCCTCGACGCGGGACGGGCGCTCGGCGGTGGAGAACAGGCCCATCTCCTGGAAGACGATCCGCTCCTGATGGCCGCAGGCGACCACCCGGTCCGCCTCGCGCGCGGCTGCAAGGATGGCCTCGGCCTCCTGAATGGAGGCGGCGATGGGCTTCTCCACGTAGACGTGGACGCCCGCCTCCAGCGCGCGCACGGCCAGGGACGCGTGGGCCACGGCCGGGGCGGCGATGGTCAGGACGTCGAGGCCGCGGATGAAGTCGTCCCACTGGCCCTCGAGGAACACGGGGGCGGCGATCTGCGCCGCCAGCGTCTCGGCCCGGCCCGTGCCGCGGTCGTAGATCCCCACCAGCTCGACGCCGTCGGCCTCCACGTACTTGCGGGCGTGGTAGCCGCCGAAGACGCCGGCGCCGGCGACGCCCGCTTTCAGGACCCTGGTCATCGATACTCCGCTAGGAAGGCGGCCGGTTTCTGCCGTCCGCAGATTCTACACGCAAGATAGACTCAATCACGTTCGGTCGCGGTTTGTTGCGCGTTCCGTCTGGGCTAGAAGCTGCCCCACCCCCCAAGGAGCGTATTCGTGAGCCGCCTGTTCGACGCCTACATCGTTGCGGAATGGACCGCCGCCGAAGGTCGCAAGACCGGCGACCAGTCCCTGTGGATCGGCGTGGTCAAGCGCGACGTGCGCTTCCGCCTGGCCTACGAGGCGCACAACCCCGGCACCCGTGCCGAGGCCGAAGCGCTGCTGCGCTCGCTGCTCGTCGACCTCCGCAAGCGTGGCCAGCGGGTGCTGCTGGGCTTCGCCTTCCCGCTGGGCCTGCCCGAGGGCACGGCCAAACGGCTGCAGCTGACGGGCGAGCCGTGGGCGGCGCTGTGGAAGTTCATGGCCTCCAACGTGGTCGACAAGGCCGACAACACCAACAACCGCTTCGCCGTCGCGGCCAAGATGAACCGGCTGATGACCGACGAGGCGCGCCCGTTCTGGGGCGCCCCCGCCCGCTTCGCCCAGCGCTGGCTGTCCAGCACCAAGCCGGTCGACGGCCTCGGCGACATCCCCGAGATGCGCCGCACGGACAGGGCGGCAGGCGCGCAGGTGAAGACCGCCGCCAGGAGCCCCTGGCCGATGCATGGCGCCGGCGTCATCGGCGGACAGGCCCTTCTGGGCATGGCGGCGGTGAAACGGCTGACGGACGAGCTCGGGACCAGCGTCGCC
>Ga0196970_1001809_pt1 | contig 12734 bp, 15 predicted proteins | sample S1v_513CmetaG_FD_148672 | JGI IMG/M metagenome (GOLD analysis project Ga0196970, IMG submission 148672) | Soil microbial communities from Anza Borrego desert, Southern California, United States - S1+v_5-13C | ecosystem: Environmental > Terrestrial > Soil > Desert | place: USA: California... | reverse complement strand
CGGCGCGTGGTCCATGAAGTCCACGAGCTTGGCCTGCTCGCGCAGCATGACGTGTTCGAGTTCCCGGCGCGCGGTGATGTCCTCGACGCGCCAGTGCACGGCGCCGGGGAAGTCGGAGATCGGCTGCGCCTGGACGCGGCGCCATTCCGGGCTGCGCCCCTCGCGCAGAACGGTCAGTTCGGCCGTGGCGGGGACGCCGGCGCGGGCGCGCTCGCGCACGCGGGTGAACTCGGACAGGCTGTCGGGGTCGGAGCCGAGCTGGCGTTCCAGCGCCTGCAGCGGCGCCTCGCCGGGGGCGGCGTCGACCAGGGCGCGGAAGGCGCTGTTGACGAACACGGTGTCGCCGGTGGCGTCGGTGACCAGCTGGCCGCTGCCCAGCCCCTCCAGCGCGCCGGTCAGCAGCGCCTCGTCGTGCGCCACGCGGCGGCGCAGGCGGGCGACGCGCACGCCCAGCGCCACGATGCCCGCCGCCGCCAGCGCGGTGCCGGCCCAGGCCAGCGCCGGCTGGCCGAGCGCCAGCCCGGCCGCCATCGCCGCCAGGCCGCCGCCGGCGGCCAGCTGCATGGCGGCCACCAGGAGCGAGCCCGGCGCGGCCCCGCCCCGGCCGCGCGCCGGACGCAGGGCCCCCTCCACCATGGACGATGCTTCGTTCACCCGAAATTACCCGCAACGGTTCGCCGGCGGCGCCCGTCAGCCCCCGACCGAACGCCCTTTCAACTTGAAAACATAGGTGATGAGTTCCGCCACCGCACGATAATGTTCCGAAGGAATTTCCTCGTCGATCTCGACCGTGGCGTAGAGCGCACGGGCCAGCGGCGGGTTCTCGACGATGGGAACCTCGGATTCCGTCGCGATCTCGCGGATCTTCAGGGCGATCATGTCGACGCCCTTGGCCAGCACCGTGGGCGCCCCCATGCTTTCGGGGTCATACTTCAGAGCCACGGCATAGTGGGTCGGGTTCGTCACCACCACGTCGGCATGCGGCACGTTGGCCATCATGCGCTTGCGCGTGCGCTCCATGCGCAGCTGGCGGACCCTGGCCTTGACCATGGGGTCGCCTTCCTGCTGCTTGTACTCGTCCTTCACCTCCTGCCGGGTCATCTTCATCTGCTTGTTGTAGGTGTGGCGCTGCCAGAAGATGTCGCCGCCGGCGATCAGCGTCAGCACCCCCAGGACGCCGACGAACAGGCGGTAGGTCAGTTCCTTCAACTCGGCCAGCAGGGCCATGACGTCGATGCCGGTGAAATGCTCGACCGAGGTCACCATCGGCAGCAGCGCGAAATAGGCCACACCGCCCACCACCGCCATCTTGGCGATGCCCTTCACCAGCTCGACGACCTGGTTGATGCTGGCGAACACCCGCTTGAAGCCGGCCAGCGGGCTGATCTTCTCCAGGTTGGGGACGATCTTCTCCCACACCACGATCCAGCCGGTCTGCGCGATGGAGCCGAGCACGCCGGCGATCATCAGCAGCAGGACCGGCAGCCACAACGCCCAGAAGATGTCCTTCGCCACGCGCAGCAGGATCATCCCGGCGTTGCCGCGATCGATGGTCATCTCGTGGATGTGCTCGATGTAGAAGGCCAGCCGCCGCTGCAGCCCCGCCGCCGTCCCCGGCATCACCGCGATCAGCAGCACCAGCGCCGCCGCCAGCATCAGCCAGTTGTGGATCTCGCGGCTGATCGGGAAGTTGCCCTTGCGGTGCGCGTCGTCGAGCTTCTTGGCTGTCGGCTCTTCTGTTTTGGAGGCGTCATCGGCGTCTTCGGACATGGGCTCCCCTCACATCCTCAGGCCGGATTCAGGAATTCGATGAAGGTGGACTCGAAATGGCCCAGCCAGAACATCATCATCGCCGACAGCGTGATGGCGAACAGGAACAGGCCCAGCGCCACCTGGGTCGACATGAACAGGAAGAACACCTGGATCTGCGGCGCCAGCTTGTTCAGCAGGCCCAGCGCCAGCGCGAACATGATGCCGGTCACGATGAACGGCGCGCACATCTGCAGGCCGATGACGAAGCTCTTCGCCACCAGACGGCCGACCATGTTGGCCATGTCGTGGACGGGCAGCGCGGCGCCCGGCTGGAACAGCGTGTAGCTGTCCACCACCGCCATGATCATGACGTGGTGCAGGTCGGTCAGGAAGACCAGCAGCAGCCCCAGCCAGCCGAGCAGCGCCGCCGGCAGCGTGCCCTGCGAGGCCATCGCCGGGTTGAAGATCTGCGCGTTGGCGAGGCCCGACTGCGTGGCGATGACCGCCCCCGCCACCTCCAGCGCGCTGAACAGCAGGCGCGCCACGGTGCCGAGGAAGATGCCCACGGCGATCTCGCCGACCATCAGCATGGTCAGGCGCAGGACGTGCGTCGGCTCCGCCGGCAGGTGCGGGCGCAGCACGGGGGAGACGACGAAGGTGACGGCCACCGCCAGCAGCAGGCGCGTGCGCGTCGACACGAACTGGTCGCCGAAGCCCGGCATCGCCATGAACGCCGCGCCGACACGCATGAAGACGATGATCCAGACGTAGAGCTGGTCGCCGACGAGGACCTGGAGCGCGCCCATCACTGCATGCCGATGGCGACGATCCGGTCGGCGACCTCCGCCTGGAAGAAGTGCACCAGCTGGTTCAGCATGTAGGGCATCAGCAGGATCGACAGGCCGAACACCACCAGCACCTTCGGCACCATGGCCAGCGTCTGCTCGCTGATCTGGGTCACCGCCTGGAACACCGAGATGACCGTGCCCAGCACCATCTCGATCAGCAGGATCGGCCCCGCCACCATCAGCAGGGTGATGATCGAGGTGCGGCAGATCTCGACGACGTCGGTTTCGGTCATGGGGCTTCGGTCGTAAGAGGCCGGCGCGCCGTCAGATCGGCATGCGCAGGATTTCCTGGTAGGCGCCGATCACCTTGTCACGGATGTTGGTGGCGGCCTGCAGGGTCATTTCGGCGTTGGTCACCGCCTGCACCACGTCGGCGATGTCGGCCTGGCCGACGGCGGCCTTGGCGGTCAGCGCCTCGCCCTTCTTCAGGGTGTCGATGCCGCTCTTCGCCGCCTCTTCGAGCAGCGCGCCGAAGCTCGGCCCCTCCTCGCGCGGGACCATGCCCACGCCGGAGGTCTTCAGCGCGGTGTTGGCGTAGGCGGCGGCGGCGTTGGCGACGTTGGCGACCATGGCGGTGTTCCCCGGGTGTCAGGCTATCAGGTGCGCAGCAGTTCGACGGTGCGGTTCAGCATCTGGCGCGAGGATTCGATGACCGACAGGTTGGCCTCGTAGGAGCGCTGCGCCTCGCGCATGTCCATGGCCTCGACCAGGGTGTTGACGTTCGGCATCAGCACGTAGCCCTCCGAATCCGCGCTGGGATGCGTCGGGTCGTACTTGCGCTGGAAGTCGCTCTTGTCCACGTCGATCTTGTTGATGCGAACGGTATCGACGCCGGCCTGGCGGTCCAACATGTTCTGGAAGGTGACGACCTTGCGCCGGTACGGCATGTCGCCCGGCGTCTCCGCCGTGGTGTTGGCGTTGGCGAGGTTCTCGGCGATGACCTTCAGGCGCGTGCCCTGCGCCTTCATGCCCGCCGCCGACACCGTCATGGCCTTGTAGAGATCCATCCGACGCCTCCGCCCTTGATCCTTTGACGCTTGTCCTTTGAACCTTACTGGCCGCCGCGGCCGATCGCGGTCTTCAGCAGACCGACCTGCTTGCGGTAGAGGTTGGTGATCGTCTGGTAGTCCATGGTGTTCTGGGACAGCTTCATCATCTGCTCCTCGAGCACGACGTTGTTGCCGTCCGGCGCGGTTTCGTACGGGTTGCGCACCCGCTGTTCCTTGTTGCTGCCGCCTGCCGGCACCGTGCCGCCGAGGTGGGTCGGGCTGGTCGCGGTCGGGGTCAGGCGGCGGCTGTCGGCCAGCGCGTCGCGGAAGTTGAAGGGCTTGAGGTCGCGGCCCTTGAATTCCGGCGTGTCGGCGTTGGCGATGTTCTGCGCGACGACCTCCTGGCGCTGGGTCAGCCAGTCCATCTTCCGCGACATGAGCTTGAAAAGCCCGAGGTTGCTGAGGTCCATGGCGCCCTGCCCCGTCGTCCAGGGGTGATCCCGTCCCGCACCGGCGCGGGACGCCCGGCACACCGGGTCATTCCGATCCTCGCCGTTCTTCGTTAACAAAGTCTGAATATCTGGGATTTGATGCAATTTGCGGTGAGTTTCCGGACCCACCCCATCCCTTCCGGAATGGGTAAAACGATCGGGCAGGTGTCCGCTCGCCGACGCCCCATGCTACGGTCCGTTCAGCGGCAATTTCCTGAATTGCCGCAAGACCATAGCCGGGTTGCGGGCTTTGGCGCAAGCACGGGAGACATCATCGATGGCCGGTCCGATCGACGTCCACGCGGACGTGCGCGGTCTCGACGTTCCGCTCGAGCGCGACGTCTTCCTGCGGTCTCTGATCCGCGAGTTGGCCGGCACCCTGGAAGGGGTCGTCGGGGTGGAGGAGGCGTCGGGCTACATCAGCGTCGTCGGCGCCGCCATCGGCGCGCAGATCGACAGCGCCTACCGAACGGCGCTGCGCGTGCCGGCGCTGTCGCGCACCCAGGTGCGCGACGTGCTGATCGACCTCAAGCGCCGGATCAAGGGCGACTTCTACGTCATCGAGGAGGGGGAGAACCACCTGCTGCTGGGCAACCGCGCCTGCCCCTTCGCCGAGAAGGTGGTCGGCCGCACCTCCATGTGCATGATGACCTCCAACGTCTTCGGCCACATCGCGGCGGAGAACCTGGGCTACGGCAAGGTCGAGCTGCGCCGCACCATCGCCGCCGGGCACCCGGAATGCGTGGTCGCCGTCTACTTCGCCCCGACGCCCGAGGCGGAGGCCGCGCCCGGGCGCGAGTACGTGCGGGCCGGCCTCGGCGAGCCGCGTTGATCCCGCGATGACCACGGTGGTCCGGACCGACATGACGGCCGCGCTTCCCGACGCCGCCGGGCGCCCCACCGCCGAGGGCGTGATCGACCTGCTGCCGGAGCCGGCGGTGCTGGTCGGCGGCGACGGCCGCATCCTGCACGCCAACGGCGCCTTCGCCACCCACGCCGGGCAGCCGCGCGGCGCGCTGGCCGGCCGGCCGCTGGCCGAGCTGGCCGTCACCCCGGCGGACGAGCTGGCCGTCTACCTGCGGCGCTGCGCCGGCACCCTGCAGCCGATCCCCGGCGGGCTGGCGCTGCGCGGCGCCGACGGCGGCGACGCGCGCCTCGTCTGCGACGGCGCCGCGGTGCGCGGGGCGCACGGCCCGTCGGGCGCGGTGCTGCTGCGCTGCCGGCCGCACCCGCAGGCGGCGGCCGCCTTCGCCGTGCTGACCGAGAAGGTCCACGCGCTGACCCGCGAGGTGCTGCACCGCAAGGACGTGGAGGCCGGTCTGCGCCGCAGCGAGGAGCGCCTGCGCCTCGCCGTCGCGCTGGCGCGGCTGGGCACGTGGGACCTCGACCTCACCGACGACACGATGGTCGTGTCGGAGCGCTGCCGGGCGCTGCGCGGCCTGCCGCAGGACGCTCCGGCCGGGTCGCCGATGGACCGCGCCCTGTTCGAGGCGACCGTCCATCCCGCCGACCGCCACATCCGCGCCGAGGCGATCGCCCGCACCCTGGCCGGCGAGACGCCCGACTACACGGTGGAGTACCGGGTGCAGCACCCGGCCGACCCGCAGGAGCACTGGGTGGCGGAGAGCGGCCGGGCGGCGTTCGAGGACGGCAGGCCGGTGCGGCTGTTCGGCACCACGCTGGACATCACGGCGGAACGCCGCGCCGCCGAGCACCAGCGGCTGCTGATCAACGAGCTGAACCACCGGGTGAAGAACACGTTGGCGACGGTGCAGTCGATCGCCATGCAGACGCTGCGGCACACCCCGGCGCCGGAGGCGTTCCGCACCGCCTTCACCAGCCGTCTGACGGCGCTGTCGCAGGCGCACAACCTGCTGACCGAGACGCAATGGCAGGGCGCCGAGCTGCGCACGCTGATCGAGATGGAGACCGCGCCGTACGAGACAGCCCCGCAAGAGATCGTCGGGCAGAGCCGCGTGCGGCTGTCCGGCCCGCCGCTGCGCATCGGCCCGAAGGCGGCGGTGGCCTTCGGCCTCGCCTTCCACGAGCTGGCCACCAACGCCGCCAAGTACGGCGCCCTGTCGGTGCCGCAGGGCCGGATCGAGGTGACGTGGTCGCTGGCCGACGCCGGCAACGGCGAACGCCGGCTGGAGGTGCGGTGGAGCGAGCACGACGGCCCGCCGGTGGCGCCGCCGACGCGGCGCGGCTTCGGCTCGCGCGTCATCGAGCAGGGCCTGGCCTACGACCTCAACGGCAGCATCCGACTGGCCTTCGAGCCGGAGGGCGTGCGCTGCGCCATCAGCGTGCCGCACCGGGCGCTGGAGCGGGACGGCCACGAGTGAACGCCCATGATTGAGAAAGGACCCGCCGGTTCGCTGGCGGGGCGCCGGATCCTCGTGGTGGAGGACGAGGCGCTGGTCGCCATGATGATCGCCGACACGCTGACCGACCAGGGCTGCGAGGTGGTCGGCCCGGTGGCGACGACGCGCGACGCGCTGAGGCTGCTGGGCGACACGCCGGTGGACGGCGCCACGCTGGACATCAACCTGACCCACGAGGAGGTGCTGCCGGTGGCCGAGGCGCTGGAAGCCCGCCGCATCCGCTTCGTGCTGGTCACCGGCTACGACCAGGAGAACGTGCTGCGCCGCTACCGCCGCTGGCCGATGGTGCAGAAGCCGTTCACCGAGGCCTCGCTGGTGCGCGGGCTGACCCAGGCGCTTGAAGGCTGAGCCCGGACCAGATGCCGCAGTTGTCCGACCGCGTCGCTGTGGTACTGTACGTGCCGCAACGATCGCCCGACCGGAGCCCATGCGCCTGCCCAAGCCCAGCGCCCGCACCACCGACGCCGTCCCGGCCGGGACGTGGCGGCGGCTGGCCGCTGGACTGGCGGTGCTGGCGCTGCTCGCCCAGACCGCGCTGACCATCCACGCCTACACGGCGTCGGCGGCGGACGACCTGGACGAGATCTGCTCGGTCATGCCGGCCGCGGGCCCGGCGCAGGACGGGACTGGCAGCGCCGGAGGGCAACCGGCCGCCAAACCCGTGCACTGCCCGGTCTGCACCGCCGCGCCCGGCGCGGTCGCGCCACCCCCGCCGGCCCTGGCGCTGGCCCCGCCCCCGCCGCTTCCCGCGGCGGAACGGCTGACGGTGGTGTCCTTCGACGTGGTGCAGCCGCCCTACATGGACGGCCCGCCGGGCCACGCGCCCCCGGCCCGCGCCTGATCCCCGACCGCCGCGGCGCCGGTGCGCCGCCGGCCGCGCCCGGCGTCCGTCCGATCCTTCCTCCGCGGGACGGACCCCGGCGCGCCGCGACCGCACCGGCGCCGGCGGTGGACCGATGCCAGAGCAAGCCAAGCCGAAATCCACGCGACGGAAGCGATTAACACAAAGGCACGGAGACACAGAGGGACACAGAGGAAATGAATCTCTGTGCCTCTGTGTCTCCGTGGTCCATCTCCGCACGGCGTGGATCCCCTAAGTGGGGCTCAAGAAACACACAGAGGATCTGCCATGAAGGTTCTGCCCACGCTCGCCGCGCTGTGCGCGCTGGCCCTGTCCGCCCCGGCCGTCGCCGCCGACATCGCCGTCTCGTCGCCGTGGGCCCGCGCCAGCGCGCCGAACGCGCCGAACGGCGCCTGCTACCTGGAGATCAGCAACACCGGCAAGGAACCGGACCGGCTGGTCTCGGCCAGCAGCCCGGTCGCCGACAAGGTGGAACTGCACACCCATCTGATGGACGGCGGCGTCATGAAGATGCGCCCGGTCGAGGCCTTCGAGGTCGCCCCCGGCGAGCCGCAGGTGCTGCGCCCCGGCGGCAACCACATCATGCTGATGGGCCTGAAGCAGCCGCTGAAGCCCGGCGCCAAGTTCCCGGTGACGCTGACCTTCGCCAAGTCCGGCGCCGTCACCGTCGAGGTGCCGGTGCAGGAAGCCGGCGCCATGATGGCGCCCGGCGCGCATTCCATGCATCCGGGACAGCCGATGCCTGCCCCGATGCACCAGGGGCAGCACAAGACCAACTGACGCACGGAAACCCCGGGCGGCGTCAGGCCGTCCGGGGCGAGGTCGGGAAACGTGGGGCGTCCCCTGTTGAAATGCGACGGAACACCGCCATATCCGGGCGGCTCCGTCGCTTCAACCACATCCGAACTCCGCCGTCACCCCTGTCCGGAAGGCCAGGGGGCGGGGTTTCAGTGGCCGTGCGCGACCTTGGCGCCTTCCTTCAGCACGAAGCGGCGCGAGCAGTACGGGCAGTCGACGCGGCCTTCCTTGCCGAGCGTCAGGTAGACCAGCGGATGCCCGAGGGCGCCGCCGCCGCCGTCGCAGCCGACCGTTTCCGTCTCGACCTGGATCGTTTCGATGGGCTGCATGGACCGTTCCCCCTTTTGACACACACTTCGGATCGACCCGACGCTAAGATGCGGTGGGGTGCGGCGGGATCATACTGATCGCGCGGTCCCGATCAATGGTCTTACACTCACCGGACGTGACCTTTTCCGCGAGCCCGATCCGACACATGGCCGAGACCACCGTTCCCGTGTCCCCCATCCCCCTGCCCGCCAACGCCGTCGAGATCCGCGGCCTGACCAAGGTGTACCAGGGCTCCGGCCGCTCCGGCCCGAAGCACGCGCTGAAGGGGATCGACCTGACGATCCCGCGCGGCTCGCTGTTCGGACTGCTGGGGCCGAACGGCGCCGGCAAGTCGACGCTGATCAACATCATGGCCGGGCTGGTCAACAAGACCGCCGGCGAGGTCCGCATCTGGGGCACCGACATCGACATGAGCCCGCGGCAGGCCCGCGCGTCGATCGGCGTGGTGCCGCAGGAACTCAACATGGACCCGTTCTTCACCCCGCGCGAGATGCTGGAGCTGCAGGCCGGCCTCTACGGCGTGCCGAGGAGCGAGCGCCGCACCGACGAGCTGCTGGCCGCGGTCGGCCTGTCCGACAAGGCGAACGCCTACGCCCGCACGCTGTCGGGCGGCATGAAGCGGCGCCTGATGGTGGCCAAGGCCATGGTGCACACGCCGCCGGTGCTGGTGCTGGACGAGCCGACCGCCGGGGTGGACATCGAGCTGCGCCGCCTGCTGTGGGAGCACGTGCGCCGGCTGAACAAGGCCGGCACCACGGTGCTGCTGACCACGCACTACCTCCAGGAGGCGGAGGAGCTGTGCGACACCATCGCCATCATCAACCACGGCGAGGTCGTCGCCTGCGAGCCCAAGGCGCAGCTGCTGCGCCGGGTGGACGCCAAGGCCGTGACCTTCGAACTGGACCGCGACCTGGACGCCATGCCGGAGGCCCTCGCCGCGCTGCACGCCGAGCTGCCGGAGCCGCGCCGCCTCGTGGTGCGCTACCAGCCGAGCCGGCAGAAGGCCGACGCCATCCTGGCGGCGGTGCAGGCGGCCGGGCTGTCCGTCGTCGATCTTTCCACCGAGGAGTCGGACCTGGAGGACATCTTCCTCCAGCTCACCGCCGGCGCCCATGACAACGAGGTTTCCCGTGGCGCTGCGTGACCGGATCGCCGCCCTGGCCATCGCCGCCACCGTCCTGGCCGGCTGCGCCGCGAACTACCAGCCGATGGGGACGAGCGTGACGCCGGCGCGCCTGACCGACACCGCCATCATCGCCGCGGATGGCGTGGCGTTGCCGCTGCGCTCCTGGCTCCCCGAGCAGCAGCCGGTGCGCGCCGCCGTCGTCGCGCTGCACGGCTTCAACGACTACTCCAAGGCGTTCGAGGGCACGGGGCGGAGCTTCGCCGACTACGGCATCGCCACCTACGCCTACGACCAGCGCGGCTTCGGCGCCGGCCGGTCGCCCGGCATCTGGGCCGGCAAGGACACCATGGTCGCCGACGCCCGCACCGCGGTGGAGCTGGTGCGCGTCAAACACCCCGGCGTGCCGGTCTACCTGATGGGCGAGAGCATGGGCGGGGCGGTGACGCTGGCCACCCTGACGCGGCGCGACGCGCCCAAGGTGGACGGCGCCATCCTGGTCGCGCCCGCCGTGTGGGGCCGCGAGACCATGGGCTTCTTCCCGCGCGCGGCGCTGTGGGTCAGCTACAACGTCGTGCCCGGCATGACTGTGACGGCGCCCAAGGGGATGAAGATCCAGCCCTCCGACAACATCGAGATGCTGCGCGCGCTGGGCCGCGACCCGCTGGTCATCAAGGGCACCCGCGTCGATGCGCTGGAGGGCCTGACCGACCTGATGGACGAGGCGCTGCAGGCCTGCGACCGCCTGGACGTGCCGGCGCTGGTGCTGTACGGCGCGCACGAGCAGGTGCTGCCGCCCCGGCCGGTGAAGCGCGCCATCGCGTCGCTGGGCTCGAACGCCCGGCACACCGTGGCGGTCTACCCGGACGGCTACCACATGCTGCTGCGCGACCTGAAGGGCGAGACGGTGATGCGCGACGTCGCCTCGTGGATCCGCACGCCCGACATCCCCTTGGCCAGCGGCGCCGACCGCGCCCCGCGCGAACTGGTGGCCTCCGGCAACCGCACGCCGTCCGGCGGCTGAGCGCTCAGGGTTCCAGCTGCGCGACACGCGCGCCGCCGGTCGCCGGGAAGACCGGCACCGGCGCCGGCGCCGGACCCGACGGGGCGAGCACCGGCACCACGTGGTAGCCCAGCGCGCAGACGCTGGACACCATGATCGCCCCCAGGCCGCCGTACAGCAGCGCCGGGCTGAGCGGCACCGCGGCGGCGCCGGACACCACGCTGCCGAGCGTCTGCGCGTTGATGACCACGGCGGCAGTGACCGCGGCCGTACCGGCGACCGAGCAGCCCCAGCCGATCAGCCCCGACGGCGCCGCCTGCGCAGCCGGGGTTGCCAGGGCCAGCATGGATGCCAGAACGAGTGCCTTGCGCATGAAGCGGCCCCTGGTGGGATGCGGTCCGGTCATCTCAAACGATCGGAGGGGGCGGCGCAAGGGGTTTGACGGCGGGTGGACGCGCGGGCCGACACGCACCCTCTCAAACCGTCATCCCCGCGAAGGCGGGGATCCACAACTCCCAAAGCGAGCGGCTGTGGAACGTATGGATCACCGCCTTCGCGGGGATGACGGCCAAAAAAGTACAGCCAACGGCAGGCCTACAGCTGCACCTGCGTCCCCAGCTCGACCACGCGGTTCGGCGGGATCTTGAAGAAGTCCGTGGCCGACACGGCGGTGCGCGACATCACCACGAACAGCTTCTCGCGCCACTGCGCCATCTGCGGGTTGATGCGCGGGATCAGCGTCTCGCGGCCGAGGAAGAACGAGGTCGCCATCAGGTCGAACTCCAGGCCGAACGCCTTGCACAGGCGCAGCGCCTTGGGGATGTTCGGCTCCTGCGAGAAGCCGTAGCGCACCGTCAGGCGGTAGAAGCCCTCCGCCAGGCCCTCGACCAGCACGCGGTCCTTGGCGGGCACGCGCGGCACGTCCTCGACCAGCACCGTCACGAAGACCACGCGCTCGTGCATGACCTGGTTGTGTTTCAGGTTGTGCAGCAGCGCGATGGGCACGGTGTCGCCGCTCGACGTCATGAAAACGGCCGTGCCCTTGACGCGGTGGATGTCGTTGGACTTGGCGGCGCGCTTGATGAACTGCTCGAGCGGCAGCGATTCCTCGGCCAGCCGGCGGGCCAGCACGGCGCGGCCGCGCCGCCACGTCGACATCAGGCCCAGCGTCATCGCCGCGATCACCAGCGGCACCCAGCCGCCGTGCGGGATCTTGATGACGTTGGCCGCGAAGAAGGACAGGTCCACCGACAGGAACACCGCGCCCAGCGCGAGGCAGGCCGACACGCTCCAGCGCCAACGGCGGTGCGCCACCACCAGCGCCAGGATGGTGGTGATCACCATGTCGCCGGTCACCGCGATGCCGTAGGCGGCGGCGAGATTGGAGGAGGAGCGGAACCACACCACCAGCCCGATGGTGCCCAGCAGCAGGCCCCAGTTGGCGCGCGGGATGTAGATCTGCCCGCCCTCCTCGTTGGAGGTGTGGCGGATGTCGAGGCGCGGGCACAGGCCGAGCTGCACCGCCTGCCGGGTCAGCGAGAAGACGCCGGAGATCACCGCCTGGCTGGCGATGACGGTCGCCAGCGTCGACAGGCCGATCATCGGGTACAGGCCCCAATCCGGCACCAGCAGGTAGAAGGGGCTGCGCACCGCCTCCGGATCGCCCAGCAGCAGCGCGCACTGGCCGAAATAGTTCAACAGCAGCGCCGGCAGAACGACGAAGAACCACGCCGTGCGGATCGGGATGCGGCCGAAATGGCCCATGTCGGCGTACAGCGCCTCGCCGCCGGTGACGGCCAGCACGACGGCGCCCAGCACCAGGAACGCCAGCACGCCGTTGCGCTGGAAGAAGCCGACGGCGTGCAGCGGGTTGAGGGCGGCGAGGATGTGCGGCTCCTGCACCACCTCGATCAGGCCGAGCAGACCCAGCGTGCTGAACCACGCGATCATGATCGGGCCGAACAGCGTGCCGACCCTGGCGGTGCCGTGGCTCTGGATGGCGAACAGCACGATCAGGATGCAGACGGTGACCGGCACCACCACCTCGTGCAGCGCCGGCTGCGCCACCTCCAGGCCCTCGACGGCGGAGAGCACGGAGATCGCCGGGGTGATCATGCCGTCGCCGTAGAACAGCGCCGCGCCGAACAGGCCCAGCGG
>Ga0196970_1001808_pt1:0-7500 | contig 12741 bp, 8 predicted proteins | sample S1v_513CmetaG_FD_148672 | JGI IMG/M metagenome (GOLD analysis project Ga0196970, IMG submission 148672) | Soil microbial communities from Anza Borrego desert, Southern California, United States - S1+v_5-13C | ecosystem: Environmental > Terrestrial > Soil > Desert | place: USA: California... | reverse complement strand
CCGGTGAAATTGTAGTATCGGTGAAGATGCCGGTTACCCGCCACGGGACGAAAAGACCCCGTGAACCTTCACTACAACTTTGCATTGATTTTGAGTAACAGATGTGTAGCATAGTTGGGAGACTATGAAGCGGGGGCGCCAGCCCTCGTGGAGTCACCGTTGAAATACCAACCTTCTGTTACTTAGAGTCTAATCCAGCGATGGAAACAGTGCATGGTGGGTAGTTTGACTGGGGTGGTCGCCTCCTAAAAAGTAACGGAGGCTCGCAAAGGTTCCCTCAGTACGGTTGGTAATCGTACGAAGAGCGCATTAGTATAAGGGAGCTTGACTGTGAGGCTGACCAGCCGAGCAGGTGCGAAAGCAGGCTAAAGTGATCCGGTGGTTCTGTATGGAAGGGCCATCGCTCAAAGGATAAAAGGTACTCCGGGGATAACAGGCTGATCTCCCCCAAGAGCTCATATCGACGGGGAGGTTTGGCACCTCGATGTCGGTTCGTCACATCCTGGGGCTGGAGAAGGTCCCAAGGGTTGGGCTGTTCGCCCATTAAAGTGGCACGTGAACTGGGTTCAGAACGTCGCAAGACAGTTCGGTCTCTATCTGTGGTGGGCGTTAGTAAATTGCGTGGACATGACCTTAGTACGAGAGGACCGGGTCGTATATACCGCTGGTGTATCTGTTGTGCCGCCAGGTGCAGTGCAGAGTAGCTACGTATAGCCAGGATAAGCGCTGAAAGCATCTAAGCGCGAAACCTTCCACAAGATGAATTTACTTTTAAGGGTCGTTATAGACGATAACGTTGATAGGCTATAGATGTAAAGGCAGTAATGTCAAAGTCGAGTAGTACTAATTACCCGTAAGCTTTAACTTTATTTTCTACCTCACTATAAATAGTTGCTTTCACCCAGTATGTCGATATCATTGATAAATCCCAATCAGGAAATCCCAAATCCCAAACTGGAATTTGGTTCTTGAAACTTGGAATTTCACCTTCTTATGGTGGTATTGCCGAGGGTGTTCACCTCTTCCCATTCCGAACAGAGAAGTTAAGCCCCTCATGGCCGATGGTACTGCACAACAATGCGGGAGAGTAGGTAGCTGCCATATTCATTTACAAACCCCTTCAGTTTACTCTGAAGGGGTTTTTTTATGCCCTTATACCATCTGATTTAATATTACAACATTCAGTCAATTCCTATAACCCTATTATTGGTCAGTTTCCCATTGAGCTGTCACTGATTGATGATGTTATTGCGACGCCCAGCTTCGGAGGGCGATTTTGATTCAACATGTAGGTTTTTATTGCTGCCAGGCATACATTTCATAATTTCGATTACTTATGCGAGTTGCCTTTCTGTTATCCATCCTTGTCTTCCTATGTTCATTTGCTACAGCGCAACATAGTGCGTCAAATAATTCGTCCAGTATCAACTATACCCTCGTCAGTATCGATGGCCAGTCCACTCACCCATGCATTAATGTCTTGGATGGCCGTATTGAACAGAATGTTATTCCAAAAACAGGTAATGAATCGTATTTCTTATTAACAGACTCCTCGATTATTAGCAAATTCGGATTCACTGAAATTGTCAGCTGCATAAACTTCATTTCTACTCACAACTTACCCATTGAGGACTTTATCTATAGGCAAATTCAAGCTCCGAAACTTAGTTTCAAGATTCCGATTATCGTCGATAATCTCTATCCCTCAACCCTAAGCACCCTAAGGAATCTGTCTAAGTCTGCGATACGAAGCATCGCTTACCTACCGGCCATAGAGGCTAAGGAAAAGTATGACGGACTATTGCATTTCGGCGTCATTGAAGTGACAACGGATGGGAAATAGCATTCGAGAGAGTCTGCTGTGGCTAGCTACTGGTTTTTCTAGTTTACTCTAATTTTCTGCTGTAATTTTTTCTTATATGCTGATTAACATAGGTTGTCAGTCCCTTACCCGCCTTTGCTAGCAGCTTCATCTTTTCTACATGCCGTTTGCCTGGCTTCTCATAGTCGTACAGATAGGATCCTTCGTCTGCGAAACGTAAAATAATTGCTTTTTCTAAGATTTCATAGGCAGATACCCCTGCATTGCCCGAGAGGTCTTGGTAGGGCTGCATCTTCATAATTCCTTTTTAGGTTCCATCCTGGATGGAGCAGGTTCGTAGTATTAATAGAATGAATTTGGGCTACTTCGAGTCGTGTGCCAGAGCGTCAATCAGCTTAGTCCCTTAGTTTGTGTACCCAAGCTAACATTGAGGTCCCGGAGAATTCTCGATTAGCTCCTGTAATTGAATTATCGTGCAGTATTATTAAAACTTCTTCCTGAAATCCCCACGCTTCCATGCTTCGTAGAAGTCTGCCCAGGCTAATGGATTGAAGAGGTTCATTGGCTTTACCTGACCGTAGTAGACTGCTTCTCTAGCCTGCATGTTCTGGTACGCCGATTGGTTCTCTCTGCCATCACGAGGTAGTAAGTACGCCAAGGCTCGCAGTGTCATCTCGTCTGTATTCTTCCTGGCTATCTCGTACTTATCGTCAGGGATCTTCCAGTGTTTAAAAGCATAGTCAAACTGCTCTCTTGTGGGGAGGGATCGAATAATTGTTTCGGGGAGATAGAATGTATCCTGGACCATGAGCTGGATCATACTCAGGTAGTGGCCTTCAACATTTTCCGGAACAACATACTCTTTGTCCCTGAAACCGAGAGCGGAAAATTGTAGCGTATCGCCTTTGTAAACCACAATGGAGAAAACACCAGCATTGCTGGATTCCACTCCTCGGTTTTTGTTCTTCACCATCACCACTACGCCCGGTACTCCACGGAGACTGTCAGCAGTCATGGTCACACCATTTATCTGCACGATCCTGTCGTATACTCCCTGCGCAGAACCCCCTGTGGATGCTGCGAGCACCAATGTTACTATTGCCAGACTAAAGGACCAGATTCTATGCAGCATTGACCTCAAAGTTATATCGTTTCAAACTATCATCTTAATGGTTCATCAGTAATACCGATCTGCATATCAGCACATTCCACGCAATTTGTTTTACAAAGAAAGGGTGTTATAGCGTACTTTTGCAGTCTCCAAAGGTTGATTTAACATAGGTTTAGATATGATAACTAAAGAAGCGGTACTGGCAGCATTGAGTAATGTTCAGGAACCCGATCTGGGCAAAGATCTGGTGACACTTAACATGGTGCAGGACATTGTGATAGAAGGTAAGAATGTTGCTTTTACCGTAGTGCTAACGACACCTGCTTGTCCCTTAAAGGAGATGATCGAGAACGCTTGCGTCAATGCTATCAAACATCTTGTTGATAAAGAAGCAGTGGTAACGGTCAATATGACTTCACGCACCACTACGAACAGGAAGGATAACAAAGCTGTCCTCCCTGGCGTCAAGAATATCATAGCTGTTATATCAGGAAAAGGTGGAGTAGGAAAGAGTACAGTAGCTGTTAACCTTGCTCTTGCTCTCGCGCAGGAAGGCGCTTCAGTCGGCCTGCTTGATGCCGATATCCACGGGCCTTCTATCCCAATCATGTTAGGTATCCGTGATGAGCGCCCGCTGATGACGGATGTGGAAGGCAAAGGGATGATAGTTCCTATAGAGAAGTTTGGTATCAAAACTATGTCCATAGGTTTGCTGATCGACGAAAAGCAGGCGGTTGTTTGGAGAGGCCCTCAGGCTAGTTCTGCGCTTCGTCAGTTTATCAGCGATGTGTATTGGAAAGATCTGGACTACCTCGTTATAGACATGCCACCCGGCACAGGGGATATTCATCTTACCCTCGTTCAAACAGTACCTGTTACTGGCGCCGTTGTCGTATCCACTCCTCAAGCAGTGGCAGCAGCCGATGCCAGAAAGGCTATCGTTATGCTTAAACAGCCGCAGATTAACGTACCCGTACTCGGGGTAGTTGAAAACATGGCTTACTTTACTCCTGCTGAGCTTCCTGAAAACAAGTATTACATATTCGGAAAGGGTGGCGCTCGTCAGATGGCCGAGCAGTTCGAATTACCTTTCCTCGGTGAATTACCGCTTGTGCAGAGTGTCAGGGAAGGTGGTGACAGGGGCATACCTGCTATCATGGATGATGAACCTGTAAGTAAAGCTGCCTTCACTGAGCTTGCAAAGAATGTAGCACAACAGGTTTCCATTCGCAATGCGAATCTTCAACCAACAAAGGTTGTCGAGATGCAAGCATAAAATCAGCTAGTTCTGGATTTCTTTACGCCTGCTCATTACTGTTGCCCCAAGGCATATCAGCACCAGCAGCAGGGCTCCGATGGCATTTAGCCATAGGAACGATACAATGTCCATCAGGTATATCCCAACTACAAAGACTTCCGTAATTATAGCGGCTACAAACACTACATCACCCTTCACCTTTTTCACATAAAACGCCACAAGAAAGATCCCGAGAATGGTGCCGTAGAATAGCGAGCCCAGTATGTTCACGGCTTCAATCAGCGATCCCATTCTTGAAGCAAACATAGCTGTACCTATGCAGAATACTCCCCAGACAAGAGTATGCATCCTGCCCAGCCATAGTTGCTTTTCTTCACTCGGTGGTATCTTATGCGCGAGCAACTGCACATCCATAAGAGAGGAAGCCGCAAGTGAGTTCAACGCTGCAGAAATAGATCCCCATGAGGCCAGAAAAATTACCGCGAATAACAATCCAACTAAACCTACCGGGAGTGAATTCTTCACAAAGTGCAGGAATATATAGTTTGTGTCATTCGCATCGTTGGTGCTTACATGTCGGGCTATCATTCTTTGCGTACTGTCCCTTAGAAGGTTTAGCCGCACTTGGGTAGATAGAAAAGTGTCAATCTCGGCCTGGGTGTTATTCTCCTTTTGCTGTGCTAATTGCAAGGCCTGGGTTTCGTAAGATTTATGCAGGGTATTATATTCTTGCTGCACAACGGCCACAGCAGCCGGCTGTTTAGTCCTGAGTTTATCCAGTGCCGATTCATTAAACGAAAGTGGTGCCTGATAAAAGCTATAGAACGCGAATAGCAATGCCCCTATCAGCAGAATGGCAAACTGCATCGGAACCTTCACCAGTCCATTAAATAACAAACCAAGTCTGCTTTCTGTAGTATCCTTTGCTGATATATATCTTCCCACCTGGCTGTTGTCGGTGCCAAAATAGGAGAGCGCCAAAAAGAATCCACCGATTACTCCGCTCCAGATGTTGTATTTGTCTTTCCAGTCAAAATCGGTTGTGATAACATTCAGCTTACCCGACTGCCCGGCTACATATAGCGCATCGTTAAAGCCCATTCCCCCTGGCAGATCAGCCACTACCAGATATCCGGCTATTGCCATTGCAGACAGGATGATCAGGAACTGAAGCTTCTGCGTGTGTGCTATCGCCTTGGCTCCTCCGGTAAAGGTGTAAATAATCAGCAGTCCCCCCGTAATAATGTTAGTGAGATAAATATTCCACCCCATAATAGAGGAGAGAATAATTGACGGCGCATAAATGCTGATACCGGTAGAAAGTCCACGGGACAGTAAAAATAGCGTTGCTGTCAACAGCCTGGTTTTCCGGTCAAATCTTGCTTCCAGGAACTCGTAGGCTGTATAAACTTTAAGTCTTTGAAATATTGGAATGAAGGTGATACAGATAACCACCATTGCTATCGGCAATCCAAAATAGTACTGCACAAACCTCATCCCATCTGTGTAGGCCTGACCAGGTGCAGAAAGAAAAGTAATTGCACTGGCCTGGGTAGCCATTACACCTAGAAGCACTATATACCAGGGCATCTTCCTGTCTGCCAGCAGATAGGTTTTCGCCCCGTGCTGTCCGCGGCTCTTGTACACACCATATGATATTATGGCTGCAAGAGTGACAATAAGCACCAGCCAGTCAATCTTACTCATGACCAGTATTTAGTGAATAGATAATAAAGGATCATTTGCAGCAGCAGTACCAATAATACGCCTACATACCACCTCATCCAGTTGGGGTTGTTTTCTTTCGTCATTTACCTACCGACAACATATTCATTAACAATCGTATAGCTCCTTTGTTACCTGCTGGTAACTGGCGGAAGAACGCAAGGGAGGTATATACATAATGTCCATTCCCATATTTGGTGTACAAGGTCGACCCTTCTAGTGGCTGCTCTCCCATATCATTCATGCTGAACAACGCCTGGTAACGGTCATCCCACTTGTCAGGATAGTATAGTCCCCGCTCTTGCACCCAGCCCTGAAAATCATCCTTAGTTATTGTGTTCGGATAGGTCAATAGCCTGTGCTGAGGCAGAAGGATATTCACCTCGGCATCTTCTTCTGTTACTCTTTTCCTGGATAATGTTATCGGGTAAGGGCCCAGATCAGTAGTTGCCATATCCTGCAACGTGTTATACTGCATCACCAGCGTTCCACCGTTCTTTACATATTCTTGCAATGCCGGCATCCAGTATTTCATTTCTTTCTGGGTGTTGACTGACCTTATTCCTGTTACTATAGCTTCATACTTCTTTAGCTTTGCCGCGTCCAGTAAATCTTCTTTCTTCAGTATATCTACCTGCAGACCAGCGGCCCTGAGCAGGGCAACTGTATAGTCTCCTGCACCTTCTATGTATCCAATGCGTTTTACCGTTACTTTCCAGTCTCTCTTCAGCACTTTGGCATAGGGCTTCGTGAAGTATTGCAGTGTAGGCAAGTGCTCATAGTCGATCTTGTGCTGCGACTGATCATATACTTTTTTATCTTGTACAAGGATGGCTGCCAGGTAGTAGTCGTCCTTTCCCGCCTTTGCCGCTTCTGCTACAGTAAGCATTATTGGGATCAGGGTGTCCAGCCCTGCCTGGAGATCAAGGTTCTTAATCTCCTTCCTGAATTCATTATTATATACCTGTAAGGTAACCCCACTCAGGTCCTTGAATGATCTGACATGAATATTCGTCTTCACACTTCCATCTGCTTCTGACAAAACCAGCGGTGCATTAAATTCGAATGATACGTCTGGTATTACCCTAAGCTGTTCTATTACATCACCATGAGTTGGATCCAGCTTCTTAAATGAAAGCGGCACGTTTACATCAAACTGCTGACCACCTATTGACAGGGTTACTGTTCCCTGCAGGTCATCAGGTGTGGTTGGGTGGCCTAGCAAAGTATCGTGTGGCAGAGGAAACAAAGCATCATCATTAGGTATCGAGAGCCAGTAAGGTTCTGTAACATCCTGATCAGAGGCAATACTTATCTCACTCTCAAAGCTGTACAGAGAGTCATTCTTAAGCTTCAGGCTTTCTTCCATGGCGCTATTGTCGCTCCACCGGATCTTTTGCAGGGTCACTGGCACTTTCCCAGATCTTACAACAATACGCGCGGTAAAAGGTAATGTCACGTCCGTTACTGTCTCAGCCTGTGTTGTCGTCATTTCTGCCATAAATCCTGCCGCGTGCAGGATCACCTGATCCAGTTCCTTCAGCTTTTCAGTTCTCCAGTAGCGGTTCCTCACCGTGGCCACTT
>Ga0196970_1001807_pt1 | contig 12742 bp, 9 predicted proteins | sample S1v_513CmetaG_FD_148672 | JGI IMG/M metagenome (GOLD analysis project Ga0196970, IMG submission 148672) | Soil microbial communities from Anza Borrego desert, Southern California, United States - S1+v_5-13C | ecosystem: Environmental > Terrestrial > Soil > Desert | place: USA: California... | reverse complement strand
AATGAGTTTCTGGGACCCGAATTCGGGTCCCTTTTATTTTGCGCCCGTGTTCCACTTTGCCCGGTACAGGCAAGAACCCGCCTGTAGCCCCAGGTCCTTGATTTTGCGAAGGGCGCATCTCCGCGAACCGGACAAGTTACGGTTCCGCTTACAATTTATGTATGGGCGTACTGCACACGATAGCCTGGTTGGTTGCGATCGTCTACTCCACCGTCCCCTCGTTCTGGCTGGTGATACACCCGCGCGCGCGACGTCTGGGGCGCAGCAGGCGACCACTCATCCGAGCAGGAGCAGTATGGGTCCTGATGTGGATTGCGATGGGTGCGCTCACCTGGCCCTGGCACAAGGTTCTGTTGTACCGCGCAGGCTGGTCCTGGCTTATAGCAGCGCCGCTGTTCGCGGTTGGTGGCACTCTTTACGTACTGTCGTTCAAAAGCTTCACTGCGGACCAGGTTCTCGGGCGCACGGAACTCCACCCACACAAGCACGAGCAGCGATTGGTTACTACCGGGATTCGCCGGCACATCCGCCATCCGATCTACCTTGCCCACTTCTGCGAATTGCTTGGGTGGAGCGTTGGAACTGGAATGGCAATACTTTTCGCGATGACCGTATTCGCAGCGATTACGGGTGTGTTCATGCTGCGAGCCGAGGACCGGGAACTCGAGTCTCGCTTTGGCGACGAGTTCCGCCAGTACCGTGATCAAGTTCCCATGCTTTTTCCCCGACTTCGCTAACGTGGGATCCTGCCGTACGGCAAGTCCCTGCATTTATAATCGCGCTTCAGGTCAACCACGATTCGCTGATGCTGATCGCTGGCGCTGACTGCTTTCTAATGAACTTCGAGCTCTTCATCGCGAGTCGGTATCTGCGGGCTAAACGCCGGCAGGCCATGATCGGCGTCATCACCATCATCTCCATTATTGGAGTGGCTGCCGGGGTGGCGTCGCTCATCATCGCCCTCGCGATTAACAACGGCTTCCGCCAGGACCTGCAGCAACGACTCCTGGGTTCCACCGCACACGTACAACTCATGCGCGTGGAAGCCGATGGCATACGCGATTGGCGCGCACAAGTCGACCGCCTAGGAAAGCAGCCACATGTTCTCGCCGCAGCACCGGCGATTTATGAACAAGTATTGATTTCGCGTGGAGCGCGGGCCCAGGCCGGACTGCTCAAGGGCATTGTTCCCAGCTACGAAGGTAAAGTCGGTAACCTGTTGCAGAACGTGAAATGGGGGTCAGTCGAGCCACTGAATGAAGCTTCGCAGGCGGCTCAGAAGCCTGATGCGACTGAAGCAGCGAGTTCGGAAAATGACGCCGACTCCGCGCGAACTCCGGAAGAGAACGTAGCTAAGATGGCGGGTGCCGAATCTCCTGAAGAAGCCAGCTCCATGTCGTCCGTGCAGCAACGCATCGCATCGATGCCGCCCATCATTCTAGGCAAGGACATGGCGGACCAGATTGGCGCCTCCGTCGGGTCGGTTGTGCTGGTCACTTCTCCTCAGGGCGAACTTACACCGTTTGGCATCGTTCCGAAGTACACGCGCTACAAAGTGGTCGGCATCTTTCAGTCTGGCTTCTACGACTACGACGTCGGCTGGGCGATGACCGATCTGAGTGACGCTCAAAGACTCTTCGGCCTGGGCGACGTCGTTTCGGTCATCGAGTTCAAGGTCGACGACATTTATGCCGCCGGCAGCGTCGCTAACCAGATCGAGCAAGCCGCGGGTCAGGGCTATATGACCGCCAATTGGATGGAGCAGAACCGGGCTCTGTTTCGCGCGCTGCGCCTGGAGCGGGTGGTTACCTTCATCACTATTGGCCTGATCGTGTTTGTAGCGGCCCTCAACATCCTGATCTCGCTCATCATGATGGTGATGGAAAAGACCAAGGACATCGCTGTATTGATGTCGCTGGGTACTCGCAAGCGTCAGGTACGCCGCATCTTCATCGCGCAGGGCGTACTGATCGGCATCATCGGCACCGCGCTCGGATTAGTGCTCGGCTACGTGCTGGCCTGGGCTCTCGGCCACTATCACTGGATCTCGCTGTCGCCCGAAGTCTATTCGATCGACTATGTACCCAGCGCTCCGCGCCTGCTCGACGGCATCGTAGTAGCCATCGTCGCAATCGCTATTTCGTTCGTCGCGACGATCTACCCGTCATGGTCGGCATCGAGAATCCTGCCCGCTGAAGCGTTAAGATACGAGTAAGCGGTCAGCAGTCGGTGACGAACCGGACCGCCGAAGAGTCCACTAAACCACTACGCCATCATCTTGCCACTCGTGACCACAGGCGTCGCAACTCCAGTTGAACTTCGCATGGAATGCGGCATTGCCCTCGAGGCCAGGCTCTCGGCTCTCAAAGACAATCTCCTCGGAACGGCACCCGGGGCATCGAGGCGGAATGTACTTGTCTTCCTCTTCCGGGTTCTGGTCCTCGGTTCCGTTTTCCAGAGCGTGCTTGTGCCGGACAGCGCTTGCACGCCGCGAGTCGGCTTGGCGCACCTTCAGATCGACCCCGCCCTCAAAGCTCCCCTTGTAGTCGTCCACGCACTCAAGGTTCTCATCGCCTAAGTACGAAGGGATACCGGCGTTGTCGTAAATGGCCTTCGTTGCTCGTGCCTCTTCCATGCTCCAAACTCGTGCATGCGGAACCAGTTCCAAATTTTCGGGATCGAACTCGTACGGGCCAACCGGCTCGGTTTCTTCAACCGGCTCCGGCAACGCGGTCTCGATCTTGATATCCAGACGCCGCGACGAAATCTCTGCCTTAAGCGCTTCCTGTGCCAGTTCCGTCAGTTGGTAACCCTGGGCCGCCAGCACGGCGAGTTCCCCGTCTGCCTTCTGCCTGTAAAGTTCCTTAAGCCTGCGCCACTCGTGTGCTCGATCGATCATCTCCATGATGGCAAAATCATATGAGAGCAGGTCAGAGACGGCCAAGTACCGTCGTGCTAATCACACCCGCAGGCCGCCCCGTCGGCGTTACAATCGTGAGTACAACATTCTTGTTGGGGCACGTTCTTAATGTTTTCCGATCAGTACGGGGCCGCGTGGGCGCGGCTGGCCGAGTTCGCCAATTCCGATTGCAAACCGCTGGAGTTCCTTCGTCCTCTTAGCGCCGCTGATTTCGCTCCAATCCTTTGGGCCGACGGTTTCGGCTCTGGCGGCGAACTGGACCGTGAGATTCTGCAACACGCAGCGGCAGCGAAGCGCGCCCGTTATGCCGACCGGGTTTTCACTGTTGTCCCGGTTTACGTTTCGAGCGTTTGTGCCGAGCAGTGTCTCTACTGCAACTACCGCGCCGGAAACGAGGGAGTGGGCGTAGAGCGCAAAAGGTTAAGCGACGACGAGCTCAGACGCGAAGCAACGTACCTCATCGAGAAGAAGGGTTTTCGCACGCTTGAACTCGTTTATGCCAGCGACCCGAAGATGACGTCCGACGCTATAGCTCGGCACATCGAGATAGTTCGGCAACTGCTCGAAAGGCACGGCGGCGGCATTGTGGGCCTGAGCTGCGAGGCCATGGACGAAGCCGAGTACAGGCGCCTTGCCGAGGCTGGTCTTTCCTTCTCGGTGCTTTGGATGGAGACGTACGATGCAGAACGCTACCGCGAACTACATCCCGGAAAGCTGCGCAAGTCGCGATTCGAATATCGCCTTGACGCCTACGAGCGCATGATCGCCGCCGGCATTTCGGCAATCGGTGTCGGCATTCTTTCCGGGCTCTCAGGCTGGCGGCGCGACTGGTCCATGCTGATGCAGCATGAAGAGTACCTGCGAAAGACATGCGGGCAGGCGCCGGCAATCCTTGGATTCCCTCGCCTGAAACATGCGCCCGGTGCCGTCATGCACGGCTCGCACTTCATCCCGACCACGCGCGAGTTTGTCGCCACCCTCGCCCTGCACAACATCTTCTCTCCCGCCACTGCGCCTTTCGTCAGCACACGCGAGGACTGGGATACCTGCGTGCAGATCGCCCAGGGTGGCGGATGTTTGTTCACGCTGAATTGTTCAACGATCCCGGGTGGATATTCGCTGCGAACCAAAGGCGCGCAGTTTGCGAACAACTCCTTCGACGCACCGGTTTTTGCGCCGAGGCTGGAAGGGTTAGGGTTCAGGCCGGTGTGGCGGTGGGCGCCGGATGAGCTACAGGCGCGCGGGGTGCCGCCCCTACGGGGCTCGTGAAGATCGTTGTGCTGCCACCCAGCCCTTCCGGGCTGGGCTAATTGATGTCGCCCCTGCGCGGCTCGTGAACACGCGTCGGGGTTCTCCCGACGTACACACCTCATTTCGGCGGGCTAACTGCGCGACAGCCGGGGACCGCGGACGCTATCTTCAGTTTTTCTCATGCTTAGTTCTCATTTCTGACTTCTGCCTTGCTTGCGCTCCTGTTCTACACTTATTTTCAGACTCCGATCGCGTTCGGTCTCCCGCCGACCGCGTCTGTACTGTCCAAAATGGAGTCCTAGGAGATCGTGTCTGCATCCAACTGAAGAGAACGTGATTCTTCGAGTCGAGAACCTGAAAAAAGCGTTTCGTTCAGGTTCTTCGGACTTGGTGCTCTTTGAGAACCTGTCCTTCCAAGTAGGCAAGGGAGAGATGCTGGCGATTGTAGGCCAATCAGGCACGGGCAAAAGTACTCTTTTGCACCTGCTCGGCGCGCTTGAACGCCCTTCTGAAGGTGACGTATACTGCGCGGAAATTAAGCTGCGATCGCTCTCCGACGAGGCTGCAGCCGACTTTCGCAATCGCGAGATTGGGTTTGTCTGGCAATTCCACTATCTCCTGCCGGAATTCACGGCTTTTGAGAATGTGGCCATGCCTCTCCTGGTAAGGGGAAAGGCGCGGCGCGAAGCGGAATCGGAAGCCCGGGAGTGGTTGCACGAAGTTGGCCTTGGTCAACGGACGCATCACAGATCGGGAGAGTTGTCTGGGGGTGAGCAACAAAGGGTTGCGCTCGCCCGGGCGCTGATCACGAGGCCGCAGCTATTGCTGGCCGATGAGCCAACAGGCGACCTCGACAACAGCACGGCCGAATCGGTTTTTGAATTGATTGCCAGGCTACATCGCGACTACCGGCTTACCTCCCTCATTGCTACCCACAATCTTGCGTTTGCGCGCCGTTGTACCCGAGTGTTGCAGCTGCGCGGCGGACGCGTTGAGGAGATAGCGCCGGAGTCATTGCCTGCTTAGGACAGGCAGGTCTTTGTTGATGCAGTGGGCTCCACGCGTCGGTTGAACGTGCCGTAGCGAGTTGTCCGGAGGATGTTTTCTACTGCGGCTGAGATGTGCCGCAGTGCCCGCAAGGGTTTTGGGGAGAGGCACAATCAATGTTTGAACGGTACACGGAGAAAGCGCGACGCGTCATCTTCTTCGCGCGCTACGAAGCCAGCCAGTTCGGCTCGCCTTACATCGAGACCGAACACTTATTGCTGGGACTTCTGCGCGAGGACAAGGCGCTGACGAATCGGTTCCTCCGGTCACACGCGTCGGTGGAGTCGATTCGGAAGCAGATCGAAGGCCACACCACTATCCGCGAGAAGGTATCTACCTCCGTTGACCTCCCTTTGAGCAACGAGTGCAAGCGCGTGCTCGCATATGCCGCCGAGGAGGCTGAACGACTCTCGCATAAGCACATTGGAACCGAGCACTTGCTACTAGGGCTTCTTAGAGAAGAGAAGTGTTTTGCAGCCGAGATCTTGCACGAGCGCGGACTTCGCCTTCCGACAATCCGGGAAGAACTTGCTCGCACTACTCAGGAGAAGGCTGCTCCACAACGCACTTCGCGAGAGTCGTCATTACTAAGCGAATTCAGTCGCGACCTGACGCAGGCCGCCATGGACAGCCAGCTTGATCCGTTGGTTGGACGCGATCAGGAACTTGAGCGCGTGGTCCAGATTCTCTGCCGCCGCACCAAGAACAACCCGGTGCTGATCGGTGAACCTGGCGTTGGCAAAACAGCCATCGTTGAAGGACTCGCGCAGCGAATCGCTGACGGCGAAGTTCCGTCCTTCTTGTCAGATAAGCGAATTCTGGCACTGGATCTGTCGCTCATCGTTGCAGGAACAAAGTACCGGGGCCAATTTGAAGAACGCCTGAAGACCATCATGAAGGAGCTGATGGAGTCACAAAATGCCATCATCTTTATCGACGAGCTCCACACGCTGGTCGGTGCTGGATCGGCAGAAGGTTCGCTGGACGCGGCTAACATTCTGAAGCCGGCTCTCTCTCGCGGTGAGATACAGTGCATCGGCGCAACCACGCCGGGCGAGTATCGCAAATCCATCGAAAAGGACCGTTCGCTGGAGCGCCGCTTCCAAAGCGTGAAGGTCCCGCCGCCGGACGAGTCCGACGCAATCAAAATTTTGATGGGTGTGAAGGACCGCTATGAAAAGTTCCACGCGGTCAGCTACACGGATGATTCGGTCAACTACGCCGTGTCACACTCAAACCGCTATATTCCCGACCGCTTCCTGCCTGACAAGGCGATTGACTTGATTGACGAGGCCGGCGCGCGCGTTAAGCTGCGCCAGACGTCGTTGCCCGAGGAGATCACTGAAGTTCAGAAGCGGATCAAGTTCATCGTTCACCGTATGGAGAACGCCATCCAGAACCACGAGTTCGAGAAGGCGCGCTTCTACTCGGACGAAGAACGAAAGGAACGCGAGAACCTTAAGGGCTTGCGTGACAAGTACCACCTCGACGAGTCGAGCACAGGAGTCGTCACCCGCGAAGACATAGAAGACGTTGTGTCGCGTTGGACTGGCGTTCCGATCGCCTCGATCAAGGAAGAAGAGTCGAAGAAACTGCTCCGGATTGAAGAAGAGCTTCATAAGCGGGTGATCTCCCAGGAGAAGTCGATTAGCGCACTGGCACGAGCAATTCGACGTTCGCGAGCCGGACTGAAGTCGCCGAATCGACCGATTGGATCATTCCTGTTCCTGGGACCCACGGGCGTCGGCAAGACGGAAGTCGCACGCACGCTCGCGCAGTTTATGTTCGGCACGGAAAAGGCCCTGGTCCGCTTCGATATGTCGGAGTTCATGGAAAAGCACTCGGTCAGCAAGCTGATCGGCTCGCCTCCGGGATACGTCGGGTACGAAGAGGGTGGCCAGTTGACCGAGCGCGTGAAGCGCGCCCCGTACTCGGTCGTTCTGCTCGACGAAGTCGAGAAGGCTCACCCCGACGTGTTCAACATTTTGTTGCAGGTGTTCGAGGACGGCCAGTTGACCGACGGACTCGGCAACACGGTTGATTTCAAGAACACAATCATCATTATGACTTCGAACATCGGCGCGCGGCACCTGATGAAGCGTGAAGGACTCGGCTTCCAGTCGCAGCACGAAGAGAAGGTCAGTGCCAAGGTCGAAGACCTGGTGAAAAACGAGGTCAAGCGTACCTTCAACCCCGAGTTCCTGAATCGCTTGGACGAGGTCATCCTGTTCAACGCGCTGACAGAGAGCGACCTGATCCAGATCGTTGAGCTGATGATTCACCAGCTCAACCAAAATCTGGCCCAGCGTGCAATCACGGTCACGGTGGATGACGACGCAAAGAAGTGGATCCTGAACAAAACGATCACGGACCGCAACTACGGAGCTCGCCCGCTGCGTCGTGCGATCCAGAAATACATCGAGGATCCGCTTTCGGAGGCTTTGATTCAGGGCAACATCAAGACTCGACCGTCGTTCATCGAAGTCTATCTGGAAGGCGACAACTTGTTCTATCGCGAAGTCGGCGAAGAGAAACAGGAAGGCGTACTGCTTTACCAGAGCTAAGGCATCGTTCATGTGGAACATCCAGCCGTCAGGCCAACCAGCCTGGCGGCTGTTTCTTTTAACTGCTGTCTCGGGCCGAGGTTCCTGCTTCCTACAACTCCCTTTTCCACTGTGAACGCGTCCGATCGCGGCTGACTTGAGTCGTTTGCCTGAACCGGTTCATCAAAAAGTAAGTAGTTACTTACTTAGTTTGTAAGTGTTCACTTACTTTCAGGCGAGATTCACGGTAACATCACTCAATACCTAGTTCTCATCGATCCACATAACAGCAGTAACATCCGGATCCAGGATTTTGCGAAGAGAAAGGGAAAGACAATTGATTCGCAATTGTTGGAGAGTTCTTTCGCTGTTCCTGAGCAAGGCAACCGTTAAGCGAACGCTTACGCTCGGAATCGCGGCACTACTTGGCACGACCTCGGGTTTTGCTCAGGCTGGTGGGCGCCAACCAGGTGCGACCGGAATCGGACTTGGGGCGCCGGCGCCAGCCGTAACCGCACCCACACAAGATGTGAGTGACGCGCAGAATCCATTCCTTGGGGGACTGAGTTCAGGTCAGGTCACGCCCGGTTTCTTGCGGCTCACCTTGCAGGATGCGATTCAACGCGGTCTTAAGTTCAACCTTGGCCTTTTCTTGTCGGGACAGGGAACGCAGCAAGCACGAGGAGCGCGCCTCAGAGCGCTCAGTGCGCTGTTACCAAATGTCACAGCTCACGTAGCGGAATCGTCACAGCAGGTCAATTTGGCTGCGTTTGGATTCCCGCCCACTCCAGGTATTAGCTCGGTTCGAGGCCCATTCAGCGTTTTCGACGCGAGGGCGTCAGCCATTGAATCGCTCAGCCTGGCCGCCTGGAACAACTACAAGGCGAGCGTCGAGAACCTGAACGCCTCGCAGCTTAACTATCAGAACGCGCGCGACCTCGTCGTACTTGTCTCTGGCGGTCTGTACATTCAGTCACTCGCAGCTGCGGCACGAATCCAGACAGTACAGGCGCAGCTTACAACTGCCGAGACGCTTTTCAACCAAGCGGTCGATCTGAAGAAAGCGGGTGTGATCGCAGGGATCGACGTCTTGCGCGCACAGGTCGAGTACCAAGTACAGCAGCAACGTCTGGTCGCTGCCCGGAATGAATTCGATAAGCAGAAACTCCAACTGGCAAGAGCTATCGGACTTCCTGTTGGACAAGAAATCCAACTTGCCGAGACCACAATGCCTTTCGTGCCGGTGCCGCCGTTGCCCTTTGAGCAGGCTCTCGATCGCGCGCTGAGCAATCGCGCCGATTACAAGGCAGCAAAGACGCAGGTGCGAGCAGCAGAGTTGACCCGGAAGGCGGCGATTGGCCAAGCGTTGCCAAGCATCCAATTCAATGCAGATTACGGGACAATCGGGCCAAATCCTGGCAATTCACACGGGACATTCACGGCTGCTGGCGCTCTGGTGATTCCCATTTTTCAGGGTGGGCGGGTGAAAGGTGATGTGCAGCAGGCCGATGCTTTGATCGCCCAACGCAGAGCGGAAGCGGACGACACGCGCAACCGAATCGAATTCGAAGTCAGAAGCGCTTTTCTGGACTTGAATTCGGCTGCTCAGCAGGTCGAAGTGGCCAGAAGCTCCGTCGACCTGGCACAGCAGCAGGTGGTGCAGGCGCAAGATCGTTTCGCTGCCGGCGTCACGAACAATATCGAAGTCATCCAGGCGCAGGAAGCGCTGGCAACGACCAACGACAACTACATTAACAGCCTGCTAGCGCATAATCTCGCTAAGCTTTCGCTCGCACGGGCGCTGGGCGTGGCTGAAGAAGCAACGAAAGAGTTTTTGGGAGGTACGCAATAGTGGCGGATCGGGAAAGAACGAATACTGCCGAGACTGAAGAACAACTGGAACAGCGTCAACATGTAGTGCATGGCGACGAGGCCCGCGAGCCCTGGCCAGAAGAAGCGGAACAGGCATCTCGAAAACAGAAAGCCCGTACATTCTTCCGCCAGCACCCGAACGCGCGCTGGATTCTGTTGCTCGGACTGGTCCTGGTCATTGTTGCTGGATGGTACGCCTGGCGGTACTACTCTGTTCGGGAATCAACGGACGACGCGCAGGTCGACGGGCACATCGTACCGGTGAGTTCGCGCGTTCCGGGCACCGTGGTCGCGGTGAATGTGAATGACAACCAGTTCGTCGAAGCAGGCACTGTGCTCGTTCAGTTAGACACAAGGGACTATGAAGTTGCTTTGGCAAGAGCACAGGCAGACTTGGCGGATGCCGAAGCCGCTGCTCGGGCCGCTTCTGTCGGCGTGCCGATCACTTCCACCACAACTACTAGCCAGACCTCGACCGCGGCTGCGAATCTGAATGCAGCTCGCAAAGAAGTCGATGCCGCAAACGCGCGCTTACGTGAAGCGCAAGCAAACTACAACAAAGTTGCCCAAGACCTGAAGCGCTACGAGCAACTGCTGGCTAAAGATGAGATTTCGCGTCAGCAGTATGATGCCGCTGTAGCGGCCGAGCAGGGCGCGCGAGCGACGGTTGACGCGGCTGAAGCAGCGGTTGCAGCGGCACAGAGTCATGTAATCCAAGCTCAAGCCGGCGTGCAGGCCGCTCAGACTGGCCCACAGCAGGTCGCTGTGACTTCAGCAAAGGCCAAAGCTGCTCAGGCTGCTGTCCAGCGCGCTACGGCGAACCTGCAGCAGGCGCAACTTAATCTCCAGTACACCACGATCAAGGCTCCATTTGCCGGAGTGGTCAGCAAGCGCAATGCGGAGCTTGGACAGGTTGTGCAGGCCGGGCAGCCACTCGTTTCCATCGTCAACCTTGACGATGTTTACGTGACGGCGAATTTTAAAGAGACACAGCTCAAGCACATGAAGCCAGGTCAACCCGTCGAGGTCGAGGTTGACGCTTATGGCCGAAGCTACCACGGCCGCGTGACTTCCATCGGCGGCGCTACCGGTGCGCGCTTCAGTTTGCTGCCGCCGGAGAATGCGACAGGCAACTACGTCAAAGTGGTTCAGCGCATTCCTGTCAGGATCGACTTCGATAAAGGCCAAGACCCCAATCATCTGCTGCGGCCCGGTATGTCCGTAGTCCCCACGGTGAAGACTAAGTGAGTGTTGTTGGTGCAGTGTTGCCGCGCTCGCGGGTCGAGCAGCGGTACGTAAATCCCTGGATCATTGCAATTGCTGTAATGCTGGGCACGTTCATGGAGGTGTTGGACACCACCATCGTGAACGTGTCCCTGCCGCACATCGCGGGGAACCTGTCGGCAACCGTCGAAGAGTCTACCTGGGTGCTGACGTCTTACCTGGTGGCGAACGCCATCATTCTTCCCTTGACTGGCTGGCTTTCGAACCACTTTGGGCGCAAGCGAATCCTGATGACGTCGATCTTCGGATTCACGGCGGCATCGCTCGCATGCGGGCTGGCGCCAAACCTGGAAACCCTTCTCTTCTTCCGCGTCGTGCAGGGCGCAGCCGGCGGCGGCCTGCAACCTTTGTCGCAGGCCATCATGCTCGAGGCGTTTCCACCGGACAAGCGCGGCAAGGCGATGGCTATGTGGGGACTTGGCATCGTAGTCGCGCCGATGCTTGGTCCTGTGCTCGGCGGCTGGCTCACCGATACTTATAGCTGGCGCTGGCTGTTCTACATCAACTTGCCGGTTGGGCTGTTGGCGCTCGTCATGTCGCAGTTGTTCGTGTTTGATCCACCATACATTCAGCGTGGCAAAACGGGCGTGGACTATTGGGGCATTGGGCTGCTCGCGCTCGGCATGGGCGCGCTGCAGATCATGCTGGACAAGGGTCAGCAGGAAGACTGGTTCGGATCCAATCTCATCATCTGGACGGCGATCATCGCGCTCGTGGGACTCGGGTTCTTCATCGTTCGAGAACTGCGGGATCGTCAGCCGCTGGTAAACCTGCGGGTCTTCCGGATTCGCACGTATTCTACGGGCGTCTTCCTGATGACGGTGCTCGGATTCGTGCTCTACGGGAGCATGGTTCTGCTTCCGGTGTTTTTGCAGACGCTGCTCGGATATTCGGCACTGGACGCCGGAGTCGCTATGTTGCCGCGCGGACTTGGATCGTTCATTGCGATGCCGTTTGTCGGCATATTGATGAGCAGGGTGGAACCGAGAAAGTTGCTGGCCATTGGCTTGTCGGTGGCGGCGTTCAGTTTCTGGGATCTGGCAACGATCAATCTCAACGCTGGATACTGGGATATCTTCTGGCCGCAGTTCATCCAGGGCATGTCGTTGGGCTTCATCTTCGTGCCGCTGACCACCGCAACGCACGACCCGATCCCGAAAGAGCAGATGGGGAATGCCACGTCAATCTTCAACGTGATGCGCAACATCGGCGGAAGCATCGGTATCGCGATGGTGACGACGATCTACGCACGAAAGACTCAGACCAACATCAACATGCTCGGAGAGAACGTGACCTCGTTCGACGGCGCAGCCGCAAGCATGATCGAAGGCGCGAAGCAGATGTTTATGTCCAAGGGCATGGATGCGGTCACCGCAACGAAACAAGCCTATGCCGCAGTGTTTGGCATGGTGCAACAGCAGGCTGCGATGGTTTCGTTTATCGAAGCTTTCCGAATGCTCGCGGTGTTGTTCATCTGTTGCGTTCCGCTGATCTACCTTATGAAGAAGCCGAAGCGAGCAGGCGGTGGGGCGATGATGCACTGAGTGTGAGCGGAGGACTTAGCACTCAGCGATCTCTAAGTGGTGAAACACAAAGCTTGCTTACACGCCGTACATGGTGACAGGTGGGGTATCCTACCCCACCCCCACCCCTAGATACCTCATCCTTGAAAACAATAGGTTTGTGCGCCTTCGTCTGCAGATTCGAGCGCCTAAAGCACTTACAGGTAAAATCTTGAAAGCAGATGGAAACCAGCCTTCAGCCGTCAGCGTTCAGCCTTCAGGCGTCAGCGTTCAGCCGTCAGCCTTCAGCGTTCAGCCTTCAG
>Ga0196970_1001806_pt1 | contig 12743 bp, 7 predicted proteins | sample S1v_513CmetaG_FD_148672 | JGI IMG/M metagenome (GOLD analysis project Ga0196970, IMG submission 148672) | Soil microbial communities from Anza Borrego desert, Southern California, United States - S1+v_5-13C | ecosystem: Environmental > Terrestrial > Soil > Desert | place: USA: California... | reverse complement strand
AGCCAGAACAAGACGAGCGACGGTTCGGGCAGCGGCGCGGGCAACGGCCCGGCTCCCGCGGCCAGCCGCCCGGCCACCGTCACCGACATCGCGCAGGCAGTAGGCGTGTCGCGGGCGACGGTTTCGCTGGTGCTGCGCGGCAGCCCGCTGGTGCATCCCGACACCCGCGCCCGGGTCAACGCCGAGTTGCAGCGCCAGCGCTACGTCTACAACCGCGCGGCGGCGAACCTGCGGCGGCAGACCTCGAGCATCGTGGCCCTGGTGATCAATGACCTGTCCAATCCGTTCTTCGCCGAGTTTGCCGCGGGGGTGGACGAATCATTGGGTGAGCAGGGCTATGTGACTCTGCTGGGCAACACTGGCGAGTCGCCACAGCGCCAGCAGGCGGTGCTCGCTTCGCTGATGGAGCATGCGCCCGCGGGCGTGATCCTGTCGCCGGCCGAAGGCAGCGAAGCGACGCAACTGCGCAGCGTGGTCGGCGAGCGCGGCAACGTGCTGCTGTTCAACCGCGAGCCCGTCGGCAACGCCTGGGACTTCCTCGCGCTGGACAATGTGCATGGCGCGCAGCTGGCTACGGCGCACCTGATCGCGCTTGGCCATCGCGAGATCGCGTTCTTCGGGGGCCATGCCGATTCCAGTTCCTGCCAGCAGCGGCGCGCCGGCTATGTGGCGGCGATGAAGGCCGCCGGTCTGGCTGTGGATGAGCAGGCGATGATCGAATGCGCGCCTACCCGGCCCGAAGCGGCCACACAGACGCAGGCGCTGTTCGCAGGCGAGCGCCGGGCGACCGCGGCGGTCTGCTACAACGACAACGTCGCGCTGGGTTTGATGCTCGGGCTGGCGGCACGCGGCATCCAGGCGGGCAGGGATTTCTCCGTTACCGGCTTCGACGACATCCCCGAAGCCGCCCTGAGCACGCCAGCGCTGACCACGCTGGCGGCCGACCCGCGCGAACGCGGCCGCCAGGCGGCACACCTGCTGTTGCAACGCATTACCGCGCCCGGTGCGCCGGTCGCGCGCACCATCGCCCCGGTCCAGCTGCGCGTGCGGCAAAGCAGCGCGCCGCCGCCGTCCTGAGTTTTCCGTCCTCCCATCCACTTTCACTCTCATCCAGCAGGCGCTGCCATGCCCATCTCTCCCGGACTTCCTCCCCGTTCCGCGCCGTTTGCCGAGGCCGGCACGGTCAATCGCGGTGTCGCGCTGGCCGTGGTCACCTCGATCTTCTTCATGTGGGGCTTTCTCACCTGCCTCAACGACATCCTGATTCCGCACCTGAAAGCGGTCTTCGAGCTGAACTACGCGCGCGCAATGCTGGTGCAGTTCACCTTCTTCGGTGCGTATTTCCTTATGTCGCTGCCGGCCGGCCGGCTGGTCGCGCACCTGGGCTACAAGAAGGGCATCGTGGCGGGTCTGGCGATTGCCGGCATTGGTGCGCTCGGCTTCTGGCCGGCCGCCTCGCTGCGCGTATATGAAGCCTTCCTTGCCGCGCTGTTCGTGCTGGCCACCGGCATCACCGTGCTGCAGGTCGCCGCCAACCCTTATGTGGCGCTGCTGGGGCCGGAGAGCACCAGCTCCAGCCGCCTGACCCTGGCGCAGGCGCTCAACTCACTCGGCACCGCGCTGGCGCCGCTGTTCGGTGGCCTGTTGATCCTGTCCAGCACGGTGAAGAGCGCGGCCGAACTGGCCGCGTTGCCGGCGGCAGAGCAGGCCGCCTACCGCGCGCACGAAGCGCAGTCGGTGCAGGGTCCGTACCTGGGCCTGGCCGTGGTGCTGTTCGTGCTGGCGGTGGTGGTGTACCTGTTCCGCCTGCCGGCGCTGACCGGCGCCACCGAGCAGGCCGACCAGCGCAAGCACACGCTCGGCCAGGCGCTGCGGCACCGCCATCTGCTGTTTGGTGTTGGCGCGATCTTCTTCTACGTGGGCGCCGAAGTCGCCATCGGCAGCCTGATGGTGAACTACCTGACGCTGCCGAAGATCGGCGGCATCAGCGAGCAGCAGGCCGCGCACTACCTGATGGCCTACTGGACGCTGGCGATGATCGGCCGCTTCATCGGCTCGGTGCTGCTGGCGCGGATGTCGCCGAACAAGCTGCTGGCCGCCTTTGCCGGCATCAACATGCTGCTGCTGGCGACGACGCTGGCCAGCAGCGGCGCGCTGGCGATGTACAGCCTGGTCGCGATTGGCCTGTTCAACTCGATCATGTTCCCGACCATCTTCGCGCTCAGCATCGAGCGCCTCGGTCCGCTGACCAACAAGGGTTCGAGCCTGCTGATCATGGCGATCGTCGGTGGCGCCATCGTGCCGTTCCTGCAAGGCGTGCTTGCCGACCGCATCGGCCTGCAGCCCTCGTTCGTGCTGCCGCTGCTGTGCTACGGCTACATCGTGTTCTTCGGACTGTCCGGCAGCCGCCTGCCGGCCCAGTCGCGCCGCGACGCCGTGGTGGAGGGTGCCTGAGCGTGTCGAAGATCGTATGTTTCGGCGAGGCCCTGATCGACATGCTGGCGCAGCCGCCAGTTGACGCGCAGGCGCCGCGCGCCTTCCTGCAGTTTGCCGGGGGCGCGCCCGCCAATGTCGCCGTGGCCGCGGCCCGGCTCGGCGCGCGCAGCCATTTCGCCGGCATGCTCGGCAAGGACATGTTCGGCGATTTTCTGCTGCACAGCTTCATCGAGGCCGGTGTGGCCACCGATTGCATCGTGCGCACCGACGCGGCCAAGACCGCGCTGGCCTTTGTCGCGCTCGATGCACGGGGCGAGCGCAGCTTCAGTTTCTACCGGCCACCCGCCGCCGATCTGCTGTTCCGCGAGTCCGATTTTGCCGCCGCCTGCTTCGAGGGCACCGGCGCCTTCCACGTCTGCTCCAACAGCATGACCGAGCCAGCCGCCGCGGCAGCGACGCTGGCCGGCATGCGTCGCGCGGCGGCAGCGGGCGCGGTGGTGAGCCTGGATCTCAACCTGCGCCCGGCGTTGTGGCCCAGGGAGGTGGACCCGACGCCGGTGCTGTGGTCGGCGCTGTTGCTGGCCGACCTGGTCAAGCTGTCGCGCGAGGAACTCGAGCACCTGGCGCGCCCCCTCGGCGCGGAGGGCGAGCAGCAGGTGCGAACCCGCCTGTTCGCCGGCCGTGCGCGACTGCTGGTGGTGACCGATGGCGCCGGCGAGCTGCAATGGTTCACGGCCGAAGACGCAGGCCGCGTGCCGAGCTTCAGCGCCAGCGTGCGCGACACCACCGCCGCCGGCGATGCCTTTGTCGGCGGCCTGCTGGTGCGCATGGGCGAGCTCGGCGCGCTCGGCGCCGGCTTTGCTGCGTTCCTCGGCAATCGCGCCGCCATCGAGGATGCGATTGGTTTCGGCGCCGCGGTGGGTGCGTTGGCGGTCACCCGCCATGGTGCGTTTGCGGCCATGCCCAATGCTGATGAAGTCCGCCACCTGATCCGGAATCCCCATGCCCTTGCCAGCTGACCCTTCCCCCGATTTCCGCTCCGCCGAGTTCCTGCGCGCGCATATCGCCGAGACCATGGCGTTCTACCATCCGCGCGCGATCGACCCGGCCGGCGGCTTCTTCCACTACTTCCGCGACGACGGCAGCGTCTACGACGCAGGACATCGCCACCTGGTCAGTAGCACGCGCTTCGTCTTCAACTATGCGATGGCCTACCGCGAATTCGGCGAGCCGCAATACCTGGAAGCGGTGCATCACGGCCTGCGCTACCTGCGCGACGTGCATCGGGACGCGGCCAGCGGCGGCTACGCCTGGACCTTGCGCGACGGCAAGGCCGAGGACGATACGCGGCATTGCTACGGCGTGGCCTTCGTGCTGCTGGCCTACAGCAGCGCGCTGAAGGCGGGGGTGGAAGAAGCCAGGGCCTGGATGGGCGAGACCTGGGCGCTGCTGGAACGGCACTTCTGGGACGCCGACGCCGGCCTGTACCGCGACGAGGCCGACGCGCAATGGCGCTTCAGCGCTTACCGCGGCCAGAACGCCAACATGCACATGTGCGAGGCAATGCTGGCCGCGTTCGAGGCCAGTGGCACGCAACACTACCTCGACCGCGCACTGCTGCTGGCCGATCACATGACCCGGCGCCAGGCGGCCAAGGCCGGCGGCCTGGTGTGGGAGCACTACGACCGCGAATGGAACGTGGACTGGGACTACAACCGCGACAATCCCAAGCACCTGTTCCGGCCGTGGGGCTTCCAGCCCGGCCACCAGACCGAATGGGCCAAGTTGCTGCTGATCCTCGATCGCCACGTGCAGGCCGACTGGCTGCTGCCCACCGCGCAGCACCTGTTCGACACCGCGGTGGCGCGCAGCTGGGACGAACAACGCGGCGGGCTGTATTACGGTTTTGATCCGCAGGGCAGGGTGTGCGACGACGACAAGTATTTCTGGGTGCAGGCCGAGTCGCTGGCCGCCGCCGCGCTGCTGGCACAACGCAGCGGGCAGGCACGCTACTGGGACTGGTACGAGCGGCTCTGGGCGTATAGCTGGAAATACTTCGTGGACCACCGATATGGCGCGTGGTACCGCATCCTCGATGCGGACAATCGCAAGTACAGCGACGAGAAGAGCCCGGCGGGCAAGACCGATTACCACACGATGGGCGCCTGCCACGAAGTGCTCAACGTGGTCAGGCCCGCCGCCTGAGTTGCCGGTCGCCGCCCTGTCGCCGTTGCCCACAGTTCCCAATGTCCGGAGGGTCCTGATGTCCGCACGTTCCCTGCTGTCCTTGCCGTTCGTCCTGGCGCTGCTGCTCGCGCTGCCACCTTCCGCGATCGCCGAGGCTGCCCCCGGGCAGGCCGCGAGCACGCAGCTTGCGCCCGTGCCCGCGGTGGATGCGGCTGAATCGGCGCGTCTGGCCGAACAGGTCCGCGAGGCCACGCGTCACGCCTGGCAGGGCTATATGCGCCATGCAAAAGGCCATGACGACCTGATGCCGCTCAGTGGCGGCGCGCACGACTGGTATGCGCAGCCGCTACTGATGTCGCCGGTCGATGCGCTGGATACGCTGATCCTGATGGGACTGGACGAGGAGGCCGCACAGGCGCGTGAACTCATCACCACGCAGCTGTCCTTCGACCAGGACATCGACGTGCAGAACTTCGAGGTCACCATTCGCCTGCTGGGCGGCCTGCTTTCGGCCTACCAGCTCACCGGCGATGCGCGCCTGCTGACGCTGGCCGATGACCTGGGCCGGCGCCTGCTGCCTGTGTTCGACAGTCCCACCGGTCTGCCCTATACCCACGTAAACCTGCGCACTGGCAAGCCGAGCGGGCGGGTCAGCAATCCGGCGGAAACCGGCACCTTGCTGCTGGAGTTCGGCACGCTGGCGCGCCTGACCGGCAAGCCGGTCTATTACGACAAGGCCAAGCGCGCCCTGGTCGAGACGTTCAAGCGACGTTCGTCGATCGGCCTGGTCGGGGCGGAGATCGACGTGGAGACCGGCAAGTGGGTGGACCGCAGCAGCCATATCGCCGGCGGCATCGATTCGTACTACGAGTACCTCTACAAATGCTGGAAGCTGTTTGGCGACGCCGACTGCAAGCGCATGTGGGAGCAGAGCATCGGCCCGGTCAACCGCTATCTGGCCGATGAAGTGCGCGACGGCGAGCCGTGGTACGGCTATGCCGACATGGACAGCGGCCGGCGCACCGAGACCACCTATGGCGCGCTGGATGCGTTCATGCCGGCCTTGCTGGCACTGGGGGGCGACGTGCCGCGTGCACGGCGCTTGCAGGAGTCCGGCCTGAAGATGTGGCGGTTGCATGGCATCGAGCCGGAAACGCTGGACTACGCCACGATGACCGTGCGCTCGCCGGGCTATGCGTTGCGGCCAGAGATCATCGAGTCGGCGTATTACCTGCATCACTACACCGGCGATGCACGCTACCGTGGCATGGGCAAGGAGTTCTTCGAGAACTTCGTGCGCGCCTGCCGCACCGACGACGGCTTTGCCGCGCTCAAGAGCGTGGTCACCGGCGAGAAGAAGGACTCGATGCAGAGCTTCCTGTTTGCCGAGACCCTCAAGTACTACTACCTGCTGTTCGCCCCGGCGAGGGCGCTGGATTTCGATGCGGTGGTGTTCAATACCGAAGCCCATCCGCTGCGTCGCACCTGGAAGTAAACCGCGCGGCGTCAGCACGGATTTGTCACCCAGGTGTCATGGCGCGGCCAGACAATCGCCGACTTTGATGACGGCCCGCATGCAACGGGCCTGATTGCCAACGGGAACCAGCACGACCCATGCCTGCCTTGCCCCGGCGTCGCCAACCGCTTTGCCTTGTCGCCAAGTGTCTTGCCTGTGCCGTGTTGGCGTGGGCGATGCCCGGCGCCGCGGCGGAACCCGCGCCAGATGCAGCAGCGGCTGTGGTGGAGCAGGGCAGCTTGCAGTATGTGAATCACGGCCTGGTGGCGACCGGGACCCTGCCAGCGGCGACGCTGGATTTTCTTGGCGATACGCTGGGGTCGTTCTCCTCGCTGGCGGTGGCCCGTGGCAGCTGGCGGCGTGTCGAGGGCGGCTATGAGGGAACGTTGTGGACCTTGCCCGACCGCGGCCGCAATGATCCCGACGCGGGCGTGTTCTTCGACTATCCGACGCGGCTGCAGCGCATGCACTTGCGGATCGCGGACGGCCAGGTGCAGCTGTCGCCGCAGGGAGGCATGGAATTGCGCGATTTCGAGGACCGCCCGTTCACTGGCGCCGATCCTGGCAGCAGCACGCGGGTCCAGCGCGGCCACGTGCTGCCTTCGGCCGGCAGCGGCGTGGGCGCGGGCAAGATCTCCCTGGATGCCGAAGCGCTGGCGTTCACCGCCGACGGCCACTTCTACATCGGTGATGAGTACGCGGCCAACGTCTATTACTTCGATGCGCAGGGCCACTTGCAGGGCGTGATCGAGCCGCCAGCGGCGATCGTGCCTCGACGTGACGGCGAACCTGCGTTCGGTTCGCTCAAGGCCCCACGCCAGGGCCGGCGCAACAACCAGGGTGTGGAGGGCATGGCCCTGTCGCCGGATGGGCGGCGCCTGTTCGTCGCGTTGCAGAGCGCACTGGTGCAGGACACCGCCGCGGGTGATGCCAGTGGCCGGATCAACGCGCGCGTGCTGGTCTACGATGTGAGCGGCGATCCGTTGCCCAGGGCCCCGATCGGCCATTACGTGGTGCAGCTGCCGGCGTTCCGCCATGAGGGCGGCAGCGGCCCGGCTGACCGCACTGCCGCGCAGAGCGAATTGCGCGCCCTGGATGATCATCGCCTGCTGCTGCTGGCCCGCGACAGCAACGGCCTGGGCGCCGACGATGGCGACCGGCCGGTGTTCAAGCAGGTGCTGCTCGTGGATATCGCGCATGCCACCAACCTGGCGGGGAGCGAGTACGAACAGACAGCGGCCAGCGTGCTGGCAAGCGCGCAAGGCAGTTCACTGCGCGACGGCATCGAGGCCGCCGCGGTGACGCCGCTGATCGACATGCTGGTGCCTTCGCAACTGGCCCGCTTTGGCCTGGGTCTGGAGCGCGACGATCCGCATCTGGCGCTGCTGTCGGAAAAATGGGAATCGATGGATCTGGTGCCGGCGCTGGACCCGGAGCATCCGCGGGACTGGTTCCTGCTGGTGGGCAACGACAATGACTTCATTGCCCGCCATTGCCTGATGCGCGGGCAGCGCTGCGATTCGCGCTTCGACAACGACAACCGCCTGCTGCTGTATCGCCTGACCCTGCCGGCGCATTGAGCACGCCGCAGCGCCACGCATGGCGCGCTGCAGCATGGCTTTGTGCGGATTGTTGTCTACAGTAGACCCCGGCCGCAGTGCGAGCGCCCAGCGCGGCGCAATGCGAACCAACGAACAGGCAGCGTGCGCGCTGCCTTTTTCGGCCGAGCGGATGGTAGCGCTACCATCACCTGCCGGCCGTGGCGTTGCGCTGGGGATGGGAGGAGGCGGGGTGGTCAAGGTGCAGATGCAGCAGCCGCATTCGCAGGCGATGCCGGGCGCCGCAAGCCATGGCGCGACCGCTGTCGCGCGCAATCGCTTGCTGATGCGCGGCCGCTCAGTCCTGGGTGGCGGGCGGCGGTGCCACCGATTGCCGCTTCACCAGCTCGTGGGCGAAGACCTGATCGACATTGGCTTCGCCATTGCGGATGCGCCGCAGCAGGATGTCCACGGCGGCGTCGGCCATGGTGCCGATGGGCTGGCGGATGGTGCTCAGCTCGGGCCAGACCGTGGTGGCCGAGGAGCTGTCATCAAAGCCGACCACCGACAGGTCGCGCGGCACATCCATGCCGCGCCGGTGCGCCACCGAAACCACTGCGGCGGCCATGTCGTCATTGCTGCCGAAGATCGCGGTGGGCGGCTGCTTGCGCGCCAGCATCTTCTCGGCGGCGAGCAGGCCGGAGCGATAGGTGTAGTCGCCTTCCTGCACCAGGTGCCGGTCCAGCGGCAAGCCGGCGGCCTGCAAGGCGGCGCGGAAACCTTCAAAGCGGCGCTCGCTGGCGGCCATGTCGGCGCGGCCCTTGATGTAGCCGATGCGACGGTGGCCCTGCGCGATCAGGTGTTCGGTGATCTCGCGCGCGGCGTGGAATTCGTCGATGCGCACGCAGGAAATGCGGTCGCTGAAGCGATCCGAGGCGATCGCCACCACCGCGACCTTGGCGCGCACGAATTCCTGCACGGCCACTTCCGAGTCGCACAGCGGCGGCGGCAGGATCACGCCGGACACCCCCTTGGCCAGGCGCCGCGCGGCCTTGCGCTCGGCCTCGGGGTCCAGGTCGTCCCAGTAGTCGATCACCAGCTGGATCGCGGTGTGCGAGGCCACATGCAGCACGCCGACCAGCAGTTCGCGCAGGTAGGCGCCGGAAGGATTGGTATACACCAGCGCCAGGCGCGTGTTCTGGGCCGCGGCCAGGGCGCTGGCGGCGAGGTTGGGCGTGTAGCCGAGCTTGTCGACCGCGCGCATCACGCGCTCGCGGGTGTCGTCGCGGACATTGCTCTTGCCATTGATGACGCGCGAGACGGTCATCGGCGAAACCTTGGCCAGCGTGGCCACGTCGTCGATGGTGGTGGCGCGGCCCTTGCGGCGGATCGATTTGTTGTCCTTGCTCAAGCTGCTTCGCCCCTTCGGCGTGGTCGCTCCATCGGCCCGGGCGAGGTCCGGGCTGGCCATGGCTGGTTCGGCGGGTTCGCGGCCTCTGCGGACCGCGCACAGGCGTCCTGCATGGTAACGGCAACCGCGGCGCGCGGCGACCGGCGCACGCAAGCAAAGCATCTGGAGGAAACCCTGTATGCCCTCAATGCCTGAGCGCAACGAAGCATCCACGCTGCGGCACTGGTGGCGCTGCGCCGTGCTGCTGTGCGTCGGTTTTCTGACGCTGCCGGTGGCCCATGCCGAGGACGGTTACGACCTGTGGTTGCGCTACCGGCCATTGCCGGCCGCGCAGGCACAGGCGTACCAGACGCGGTTGCAGGTGCTGGTGGCGCCACAGGCGACACCACTGCAACAGTCCACGCGCGCGGAACTGTTGCGCGGCCTGGGCGGACTGCTCGGGCAGGCGCCGCGCGAGGCGGCCGCACCGCAGGGCGCGGGCACGCTGGTGGTCGGCACGCCGGCTTCCTCCCCGGTGGTGGCTGCGCTGCGGCTGCCGCTGCGCGAACTGGGCAAGGAGGGCTACATCATCCGTCAGGTGCAACTCGGCGGGCAGCCGGCGCTGGTGATCGCGGCGCAGGAAGATGCCGGCGCGCTGTATGGCGTCTTCCATCTGCTGCGATTGTTGCAGACCGGCCAATCGCTGGCCGCTGTCGAGGTGCGCGAACAACCGCGTCTGCAGCTGCGCGTGCTCGACCATTGGGACAACCTGGACCGCAGCGTGGAGCGCGGCTATGCCGGCCAGTCGTTGTGGGACTGGCACAAGCTCCCCGGCTATCTCGATCCGCGCTATACCGATTACGCCCGCGCCAATGCGTCGATCGGCATCAACGGTGCGGTGCTCAACAACGTCAATGCCAGTGCGCTCAGCCTCACCGCGCCCTATCTGCAAAAGGCCGCCGCGCTGGCCGGCGTGCTGCGGCCGTGGGGCATCCGGGTGTATCTGAGCGCGCGTTTCAGCGCGCCGATCGAGATCGGCGGGCTGAAGACCGCCGATCCACTCGACCCGCAGGTCCGCCGCTGGTGGCAGGACAAGGCTGACGAGATCTACCGGCATATCCCGGATTTCGGCGGCTTTGTGGTCAAGGCCAACTCCGAAGGCCAGCCCGGTCCGCAGGACTACCAGCGCAGCCATGCCGACGGCGCCAACATGCTGGCCGCGGCGCTCAAGCCGCATGGCGGCGTGGTGATGTGGCGTGCCTTCGTCTACTCGCACGAGCAGCCGGACGATCGCGCCAAGCAGGCCTACAGCGAATTCGTGCCGCTGGACGGGCACTTTGCCGACAACGTGCTGCTGCAGGTGAAGAACGGCGCGATCGACTTCCAGCCGCGCGAGCCGTTCCACCCGCTGTTCGGGGCGATGCCCAGGACCCCGCTGATGATGGAGTTCCAGATCACCAAGGAGTACCTGGGCTTTGCCACGCACCTGGTCTACCTCGGCGCGCTGTACGAGGAAACGCTGCAGGCGGACACCTGGCGCCCCACGCGCGGGCATACCGTGGCCGAGATCATCGAAGGGCGCGGCCACGCGCTCAGCGGCATGGCCGGCGTGGCCAACATCGGCACCGACCGCAACTGGTCGGGCTCGATCTTCGACCAGGCCAACTGGTACGCCTTCGGCCGCCTGGCCTGGAACCCGCGGCAGTCCGCGCGCGCCATCGCCGAAGAATGGGTGCGCATGACCTTCAGCAACGACGCAGCGTTCGTGCAGCCGGTGGTGGCGATGATGATGGCCTCGCGCGCGGCGGTGGTGGACTACATGACGCCGCTCGGCCTGCACCATCTGATGGGCCGTGGCCATCACTACGGGCCCGCGCCGTGGGATGCCGGCAGCGAGCGCCCCGACTGGGACCCGGTCTATTACCACCGCGCCGACCGCAACGGCATTGGCTTTGAGCGTGGCAGCAGCGGCAGCAACGCGGTCGGCCAGTACGCGGCGCCGCTGGCGCGGCAGCTGGACAACCTGGCCACGGTACCCGAGCGTGATCTGCTGTGGTTCCACCACGTGCCCTGGGATCACCGCATGCAGTCCGGCAATACCTTGTGGGACGAACTGGTGCTGCATTACGGCCACGGCGTGGACGAAGTCGCCGCGATGCGCCGTACCTGGGAAAGCCTGTCCGCCTATGTGGACGCGCAGCGCTACCAGCAGGTGGACAGTTTCCTGGCAATCCAGCAGCAGGAAGCGCAGTGGTGGCGCGATGCCAGCATCGCCTACTGGCAGTCCATCAATGGCCTGCCGTTGCCGGCGGGGCAGGCAGCGCCGCCGCATCCGCTGTCGTACTACCAGTCGTTGAAGTTCCCGTACGCACCTGGCCACCACTGATCCGGACCGCCGATGAAGCCGACCCTGCCCAAGTTTGCGCTGGTGCTGTGCCTGACCTTGCATGCGGCGCTGCCGTTGTCCGCGGCTGCCGCAGCGCTCGGCTTCGACAGTCCCTTCGGCGACCACGCCGTGCTGCAGCGGGAGCAGCCACTGCGCGTGCACGGGCAGGGCACGCCGGGGCGCACGGTGGAAGTGACGCTGGCCGGTACGCAAGCCACCGCCAAGGTGCGCAGCAACGGCCAATGGAGCGCGACGCTGCCGGCGCTGCCCGCCGGCGGCCCGCACCGGTTGCAGGCGCGCTCGGGCAACGAGCAGGTGCAGGCGCAGGACATCCTGATCGGCGATGTGTGGCTGTGCTCGGGCCAGTCGAACATGGAGTTGCAGGTGCACCGCACGCTGGACTCGCGCTCGGAACTGCTCAACGCCCGGCATGACGATATCCGCCTGCTCAGCATCAAGCAGGAAGCCAGTGCGGTGCCGCGCGCGACCTTCGCCACCGCGCCGCAATGGCAGCGCGCCGATACCGACAGCGTGCGCGACTTCTCCGCGGCCTGCTATTACTTCGCACGCGAGTTGCAGCAGAAGGTGGACGTGCCGATGGGGCTGATCAACGCCGCGTGGGGCGGTTCGCGCATACAGGCCTGGCTCAGCGGCGAGGCAGTCGCGCGCACTGGCCTGTATCGTGAAGAGCAGGCAGTGCTGGCGCGTTATGCCAAGGACCCGCTGCAGGCCGCGGCGCAATGGGGCGGACTCTGGCAGGCGTGGTGGCAGCGGCAGCCCGGCATTGCCGGCAACGACCGGCCATGGGATGCGAAGGCCGCGCCGCAAGGCGAGTGGGCGCCGGCACCGGCCGCGCTGGGCGCGTGGGAGCATTGGGGCGTGCCTGCACTGGCATCGTTTGACGGCCTGGTGTGGTTCCGCAGCCAGGTGACGCTGAGTGCCGAGCAGGCCCGCCAGGCCAAGGCCCTGGCAATCGGCAGTGCCGACGAGATCGATACGACCTGGGTCAACGGCCGCGCCATCGGCAGCAGCTACGGCGGCGATGCGCGCGAATATCCGTTGCCGCCGGGTCTGCTGCATGCCGGCGACAACCTGGTCACGGTGAGCGTCGTCGATACCTATCGTGATGGTGGGCTGATCGGCCCGGCCACGGCGCAGGCGCTGATCCTCGCCGATGGCAGCCGCGTGCCGCTGGGCCCGTGGCAGTACCGCGCGATGCCGGCCGACTTTGCTTCGCCGCCGCGTGCACCGTGGCAATCGGCGGCGGGCCTGACCACGCTGTACAACGGG
>Ga0196970_1001805_pt1 | contig 12743 bp, 8 predicted proteins | sample S1v_513CmetaG_FD_148672 | JGI IMG/M metagenome (GOLD analysis project Ga0196970, IMG submission 148672) | Soil microbial communities from Anza Borrego desert, Southern California, United States - S1+v_5-13C | ecosystem: Environmental > Terrestrial > Soil > Desert | place: USA: California... | reverse complement strand
ATGGCTTCAAGTCTGGGATGAAGCCTGACGCCTTCGCCCATCGTGCCCTCCGTCTCCCGTGAACCCGCGCGCAGTCTCGGCTACGGAAGACACTTCGGGAAGAAGGGTGCGCTCGTAGCGCTTACGGTGAATGCATCTGGTACCACGCAGATCGGATAGCCCACCGCCAAGGTGGCAGAGGGCTCCCTCCAACTCTGCCGACGAATTGTCCGGCAAGGCTGCCGGCATGTTCATAGGGCTGCCCCGCCTACCGCTCACATGAGTATTGTCCGCTGCAGCCGTACATCGCAGGGGCAGTCGCCCGCCGAAGTACGGCAAGCCATTCCGCCTCTGATCTTTGATCCGTTCGGCATTGGAAATCCCCTGTGTTGCGTGGTCCCTTTCGGCAGTCCCTGATCATGATGCGCCCCGACGTTGCCAAACTCGCGGTACTTTGCGGAACCGGTCTCCTCACGGGGATCGCCGTAATGGTTGCTGTGATCGCTGCCTGCGCGGTTGGTGCGCTGGCCTTTCCTTCGCTCGCCGGCGTCTGGTCAGGGCCGATCCTGTTGGCCATCGCTGCCACCACCATACCCGTTGCCCTGCCCATCTGTCTGACGCTGATCCGTTCAATTGTCCAAATTGATGCTCAGAGGCGCGATTTGGCTGCGCGCGAGGAGTTGCTCTCCACCGCCCAACGCATCGCCAAGCTCGGTTATTGGCGTTTTAATGTGAACAGCCAGCACTTCACCCTGTCGGACATGGTGCACGAGTTGATCGGCGATCCCGGCCGGACGCTCGACATGACACTTCCCCACCTCCTGGAGATGACGCATCCAGATGACCGCGACCGTCTGCAGGTCGCACTGCAGAAGGTTCTCCGCGATGGAACCAACGAGCAGATCGAATACCGCCTGACCGGATTGGATGGGGTGGAGAGGACGTTCTGGGTCGATGGGCATCGCGGAGAAGGGGCGGATGGAGCCGCAACGGCCTATGGGGCCTGCCAAGACGTGACTGAGCGCATCCGGATGGAGGTGGCCTTGCGCGAGAGCGAGGAACATTACCGGTACGCGGTCGAGCTCAACCCCCAGATCGCCTGGATAGCCGACGCGAATGGCCTCAGCCTCGACGTTGGCTCCCGTTGGCTTGAGGTAACCGGCCTGACGCGCGAGGAGACCCTCGGTACCGGATGGGCAAAAGCCCTACATCCCGATGATGCAACACCGAGTTTGGCGGCTTGGTCGGTGAGCCTGGAGACCGGCGCTCCGTTTGACGTCGAGCAACGCTTGTGCTTGGCCGATGGAAGCTATCGATGGTTCCGAGCACGGGCGGCTGCGCGTCGGAGCAGCGACGGCACCATTATGCGCTGGTACGGCACCATCGAGGACATCCACGATGCCAAGATGGCCGCTGTGGCACTGTACGAGAGTGAGGCTTTTGCCCGCAGCATCCTGGAGAGCAGCACGAACTGCGTCAAGGTTCTCGACCTTGAGGGGAACCTGCAGTTCATGAATGGTACAGGACTGCGAATGACCGAGATCGGAGAATTCGAGACTTTCCGAGGGCGCCCCTTGTCTTGTCTTTGGCCGGCGGAGGCAGCCGGCCGGCTAAACGCCGCCGTCGCGCGGGCCTGCGCGGGGGAGGCCGCGCGCTTCACCGGCTTCTGTCCGACCGCCAAAGGAACACCGAAATGGTGGGACGTCTCCATCTCGCCGATCCCTGGGGCAGATGGTCGTCCCGCACGGCTGTTGGCCATCTCGCGCGACGTGACCGAAGCCCAGCGTATCCAGGCAGAGTTGGAGGGGGCAAAACACGCGGCTGAAGACGCGGCGCGTCAACTCGGAGCCGTTCTTGAGAGCACCACCGATTGCGTGATCGTTCTCGATCGGGAGTGGCGTTTCACCTTCTTGAACCAGCGCGCTATCGACATCGTCGCTCCCGGCCGGAACCTGCTTGGTGTGAACATCTGGCAGGCATTTCCTGACGAGATCGATGGCCCCTTCGATCACCGCTACCGTGACGCCCTGAACCGGCAGACACCGGTGGAATTCGAGGAGTTCCTGCCGTCTCTCGGCATCTGGCTGGAGGTGCATGCCTACCCTGGCCCGGATGGTCTGTCGATCTTCTTCCGAGACGCCTCGGAGCGACGCCGAGCACGGGAGCAGTTGATCCATATGGCCACCCATGACGCTCTAACAGGGCTGGCGAACCGCGGGCTGCTGCGTCAACGCCTGGACCAGGCCATTGCGCAGGCCAAGGGTGATGCGCGCACAGCCGTCCTGTTCCTTGATCTGGACGAGTTCAAGGCCGTCAACGACACCCTGGGTCATCCGGCCGGTGACCGACTGCTGACGGAAGCGGCAGAGCGGTTGCGGGAGTGCGTGCGCACCACGGACACTGTTGCACGGTGTGGTGGCGATGAATTCGCCATCGTTCAGACCGGGCTGACACGCCCCTCTGACGCAGCGGCGCTGGCGCAGCGCATTATTGTTGCTCTGGGCGCGCCCTACGCGCTGGACGGCACTGCTGTCATAGTCGGGGTCAGCATCGGGATCGTCCTTGTGCAAGACATCGGCGCACAGGTGGATCAGGTTCTGAAGGACGCGGACATCGCGCTGTACCGCGCCAAGGCGGAAGGGCGAGGCATCTACCGCTTTTTTGAAGTAGGGATGGACGCGCATCTCCAGCAGCGTCAGCAGCTCAAAAATGATCTGCAAGGCGCGCTCGACCGGCGTGAGCTCCTCCTCGATTATCAGCCGCTGGTCAACCTGAAGACGGGCGGCATCAATGGGTTTGAAGCGCTTCTCCGGTGGCGGCATCCCCAGCGGGGGCTCGTCTCGCCGGCAGACTTCATCCCATTGGCTGAAGAGACCGGCGTCATCCTCGGCATCGGCCAGTGGGCGCTTCGCCAAGCGTGCTGTGAAGCGGCGGGGTGGCCGGGTGACATCACTGTTGCGGTCAATTTATCGCCTGTCCAGTTCCGCAGCCCCGACTTGGTGAACAAGGTGGCGGACGCCCTGTCCGACAGCGGCTTGGCGGCAGCGCGTTTGCAGTTGGAGATCACCGAGTCCGTCTTGCTTCAGGATAGCGAAGCCAACCTAATGGTGCTGCATGCGCTTCGCAGGCTGGGGGTGAAAATCTCCATGGATGACTTTGGCACCGGCTACTCCTCCCTTGGCTACCTGCGACGCTTTCCGTTTGACAAGATTAAGATCGATCGTTCCTTCGTCGGTGACCTTCCGGATGCAGCGGGCGCCAGAGCCATCGTACGTGCGGTACTAGGGCTCAGCAGAAGTCTGGGAATGACGACGACCGCAGAAGGGATCGAAACGGCTGAGCAGCTTTCCTGTTTGCGGATGAAAGGGTGCGAAGAGGGACAGGGCTTTCTGTTCGGACGCCCGATGTCCGCCGATCTAGTGATTGACTTCGTGCAGAGGGGAACGACTTTGGCGCACAAATCCGCGTGAGGGCAGATTCCGTCGGCGGCTGGCGGTGAATATGTGATCTTGCAGGAGACGGGCATGTCCAAGCGGATCATGATGTTCATGACCTTGCCGCTTAAGGAAGCCTCGACTTTCTAGCTCGGCGGGTTCCGAGCACGGCTGCCGCGGCCGATCAGTTGCTTGCAGGACTCACTCCATATGACAGACGATATTAGACGCTAATGCGCGGTTTCCAGAACCCCAGCGCGGCGCTGAGGCGTCCTCCTTGTGGGCGCAGGGGAAGCCCATCAACGCTCTCCCGCGGCTAAGCAGCGGTTGATACACGGCCTCTCGTTCGGCGCTTTTCAAAAAATTCAATATGCGCAGGACCGGTCGATCAGCGCCTACCAAAACGCGAAGGTCCTATTCACCAGGAGGCATTACCGGTCGTCCATCAGAAGTCGCCTGAGGGTTTCTCCAAGTTGCCGGGCGGTAACCGGCTTGTAGACGACATGCAGGCCATGCGCTGCCGCATCGTACTGGGCCTCGCTTCCGGTCTCGCCGGTCAGGATGATGCCCGGCACGCCGGTGCCGTATGCCTCACGCACCCGCAGGATCGCTTCGGTCCCGCTCCGCCCCTCGCGAAGACGGTAGTCGGCGACCACAACGTCTGGCCGGCGACCTGCCGCCTTCAGCGCGGACAGCGCCTGGTCAGTGGAACTGGCGGCCATCACTTGGTAGCCCCACGCCTCGAAGGTGGCTTTCAGCCCCAGCAACACGATGGCATCGTCGTCCACCAGCACGGCAAAGCGGCCGTTGCCCGCTAGCGCAATCGCCGCCACGGCGGCTTGGCGTTGCTCGGCTTGGCCGCGCGGCACCTCAATGGAGAACACCGAGCCTTGCCCCGGCGTTGAGCGAACGTCGACCGGATGCTCCAGCAGGTCCGAGAGGCGCTGCACGATGGCGAGGCCGAGGCCCAGGCCGCGGTTGCGGTCGCGTTCAGGATTGCCGACCTGATGAAACTCCTCCCAAATCCGTTCCAGCTGGTCCGGCGGGATGCCGATGCCGGTGTCCTGCACCTCAATGCGCAGCCGGTCCCCGGCCTGACAGCATTCGATGGCGATCCGTCCGGACTCGGTGTAGCGCAGCGCGTTCTCGACTAGGTTGCGCACCATTCGACCGAGCAACGTGCGGTCACTGCGCACGACGGCGGAACAGGTCGAAACTTGAAAGTCGATCCCCTTGGCCGCGGCGACCGGCATGTAGGCGGCGCTGATCGGCTCGACGAAGTCCTGGATCGCGAAGTCCTGGACGACGGGCTCCACGATGCCAGCGTCTAGGCGCGAGATGTCGAGCAAACTGTCCAGCAGGTCCCTCAACGCGTCCAACCCGCGCCCCAGGTGTTTCAATGCTTCCTGCCCCGTGGCCGTGACATGTGGTCTTAGGACCTCCAGGAACAGAAGCAGGGACTGCATGGGCTGGCGCAGGTCGTGGCTGGCTGCGGCGAGGAACTTGGACTTGGTCAGGTTCGCCTGCTCCGCCGCGTCGCGCATCGCCCGGACGTTCTCTTCAGCACGCTTGCGCTCGGTGATGTCGATGACTGATCCGACATAACCCCGAAAGTGGCCTTCCTCGTTGAACCGGGGAGCCGCCGCATCGATCGCCCAGTGATAGTCACCGTCGGCGTGGCGGAGCCGGTACTCGACACGGAACGGCGCCTGGTTGGCGGTAGCGGCCCGGAACTGGCGCTCCACCTCTTCCCGATCATCAGGGTGCGTCGCCTCCAGCCAGCCGAAGCCCAGGCCAGTTTCTGGGGTCTGTCCGGTGAAGGCGTACCAGGTCTGTGACAGATAGCTGCACTGGCCGTCGGCTTCGGTGGCCCAGACCATGACCGGCGCGTTGTCGGCGAGGTGGCGGAAGCGCGCCTCACTCTCCCGAAGCTCTTCCTCGACCCGCTTGCGGGCAGTGATGTCGGTGAAGAGGATCGCGACACGGTGCCGCTCGGCGTCGGCTCGGAAGGCGTACACGGCGTACCAGCGGCCTAACGCGGCCGCCCGGTGCTCGAAGCGCGCCGGCTGGCCGGTCAGGGCAATCCGGCCGTAGGTCTCAAACCAATAATCCTCATGCTCGGACCGCATCGCGCGCATGCTCTTGCCGACCGCGTCCCGCAGGCCCGTCAACGCCTCGAAGGCGGGGTTCACCTCGACGAAGACGTAATCGATCGGATGGTTCTGCTCGTCGAAGATGAGGTCCACCGTGCAGAAACCTTGATCGAACGCCTCAACCAGGGTCCGATAACGCTCCTCACTCTCGCGCCGGGAGACAACCGCCTGCGTCGTCTCCGTGCAGAGGACCAGGATGCCGCCGACGCCGTTTGCCGCGTCGGCGTCGTGGATAGGGCCGTAGCTGTAGGTCCAGTAAACGTCCTCGCACCGACCGTGACGGGAGATGGGGACCAGGTGCTGCTCGTGCCAAGTCGGTTCGCCGCCCGCCATGACCTGTTCGATCTGTGGGCCGATGATGGGCCACGCCTCCGGGAACGCCTCACGGCCTGGAGCCCCTAAGATGGAGGGGTGCTTCTCGGGCCCAAGCGACACGGCATAGGCGTCGTTGTAGAGGCAGACGTGCTGGGAGCCCCAAAAGATGAACACCGGGTGGCGGGTGCTGAGCATCATTCCGACCGCCGTCCTCAGACTCTGTGGCCAGTTCCCGATCGGGCCAAGGGGGGTGCGGGACCAATCGTTCGTCCGCACCAGCGCCCCCATGCTGCCGCCCCCGATCGGCCAAGTGCTCTCCGGGCGTCCAGCATCAGCGTTCACAGCCGCCCTCCGGGGTGGCGGCGCCGATCCCGAACCGGGATTGGGCCGAGTTTCGCTCCTGAAGCAGACGCATACCGTCGCGGATGACCTTGCTGGCCGTCGGGCAGCGGCCGGCGGCTATCTGAGCTTGGCCGAACTGGCCGAGTTCCGGCATGAGGGAAACATTTTGGCTGAGGGGTCTGAGCATGGAGCCACCGCGGCAGAAAGAGGGCTGGTATCACACCTTGTAACAACCTAGCCGGCGCAGAGGCGTTTCAAAGCAGCTGGGGATCCATCCGGACAGGAGCGGTGTAAATACTAGACTGTTGTTCAACGAAGTGGGAGCAATCGGTACCCGTTGGGACGCCACTTCAGCAAGTTTTCACTATTCTTTCAAAGGGTTGGGCTGCATCAGCTGCGGATTCTTGTTAGGTGCTGGTTCATAATCAAACCTTACGGGAGAATCCTCGGGAGCGGCTCAGCAGGCTCCTGACGTTCGACGCTACCTGAGCAAGCTGATAAGGTTTCATGATTACCATCAGTCGACCCGGCTCCTCGGTCGGCATGGCCTCGCTGTAGCCAGTGGTCACCACCACTGGCATATCTGGATCGGTTTCCCGGATGGCCTGGATCAGTTCTAGACCACCCATCCGAGGCATCCTCATGTCGGTCACCAGGGCGTCAGCCGGGTTGACTGCATGAGCCAAGAGGGCTTCCTGCCCGTCACGGGCGATGGTGACCCGGAAACCGTAAGACTCTAAAACTTCAGCCAAAGCAGCGGCCACAAGGTCTTCGTCTTCGGCGAGTAGAACATGAGGTGACGTGAGCATTTGATACTCGAGCCTAATCAGCACAAGCGTTATATAAGCTAGGTCTCTGTGGCCATCGTTATCAGAATTGTCACGAACTGTAACAGCAGGGTGTTTACTCAGTTCGATTTTATCTGACCGTCAGCATGTCGCACGGATGTGGTCGCAACCGGTAACTATCGCTCTCGCTCCAAAATTGTCACGGCAACTTATTGCTGGTCCATTGATCCATATCAACTGTGAGCGCAACGTTTGATATATGACGTTCGGTTCAGGTGGGGCGCTCAGGCGCCAATCGGGCGGTCTCAACCCGCCCGGCTGTTTTCCGGAGACGTCTCATGTTGCGCTGGTTCTCGAACCTGAAGCTGGTCACCAAGCTCACCTTTCCCATCGCCGTCCTCCTGGCGGTCATCGGTGCGATTGTCTGGCAGTCGCAGTCATCGCTTTCCCATCTGGCAGACACCTTGGAGACCGCCATCGGGCGGACTGCACAGCGCAACTCGCTGGCCTTCCAGGTCGAGGCCGCGGTGAATGGCTCGGCCATTGCCGAGAAGAACGTCATCATCGAGACTGAGCTGTCTGGCAAGCACGAGAACATTCGCATCTTCGACGAGCGCATCGAACGCGCCAAAAAGGCCGTCCAGCGTATGCTGCCGCTCGCGCTGCCGGAGCGCCGACCCAAGATCGAGGAGACGGCCCGGTTGATCGCCGAGTACGAGCGGATCGCCCGCCAAGTGATGGACATCGCCCTGCGCAACGAGACGGCTGAGGCTCAGCGATTTTCGGGCACCGAGGGAAGGAAGGTGCGCACCGAACTCGCTCTGCTCATCCAGGATCTCACAAAATACAACGATGTCGCGCTGGAGCAGTCCCGAACGCAAGGCGCTGCGCTCGCCGCCTCATCGACAACCATGCTGTATGTTATTTCCGGCCTCGGGCTTGCGCTCTCGCTTTCCCTGCTCGGCTTTATCATCCTGCGCCTCGTCGTGCGTCCTCTGGCAGACATGACGGCCTCCATGCACACCATCGCAGGCGGCAATCTGGACACGAAGGTCCGTGGCACCGAACGCCAGGATGAGGTCGGCACGCTTGCGCGAGCCCTCCAGGTCTTCAAGGACAACGGGCTTGAGATGCGCCGCATGGAGCGGGAGGCTGTCGAGCAGAGGACCCGCGCTGAACGCGAACGCAAGGACGTTCTGTTCAAGATGGCTGCCCACTTTGAAGCCAGCGTCGGCGGTATCGTTGAAGGCCTGTCCTCGGCAGCGACCGAAATGGAAAGCGCCGCCGCGTCGATGTCCTCCACGGCAGAGGAGGCGTCGCGCCAAGCCATGGCTGTCTCTGCTGCCTCAGAGCAGACCAGCACCAATGTCAACACCGTAGCAGCCGCCACAGAGGAACTCGCAACCTCGGTGACGGAGATCGGCCGGCAGGTTGAAGCCTCGACGGAGATCGCTGGACAGGCCGTCACCGAGGCTAAGCGCACCAACACCCTCATCCACGGCCTTGCTATAGCGGCCAGGGAAATCGGCGAGGTGGTTAATCTGATCAATTCGATCGCGGGCCAGACCAATCTGCTGGCTTTGAACGCCACGATCGAAGCCGCCCGGGCTGGGGAGCACGGCAAGGGCTTTGCCGTTGTGGCGAGCGAGGTCAAGGCACTGGCAAACCAGACGGCCAAGGCCACAGACGAGATCCAGGCCAAGGTGGAGGAGATTCAACGAGCCACCAACGGCGCCGTCGAGGCGATCGGCGGCATTGGCGAGATCATTGATCGGATCAACGAGATCGCCTCCGGCATCGCCGCGGCAGTGGAGGAGCAAGGCGCTGCCACCCGCGACATCGCCGGCAATGTTCAGCAGGCTGCGGCCGGCACGCACGAGGTGGCGAATAACATCGTGGGCGTGACCCAGGCGGCCACGGAGACCGGTTCGTCTGCGACCCAGGTGCTCGGTGCCGCCGGCGTGCTGGCCAAGGAGACGGTGATGCTCCAGCGTCAGGTTGACGCCTTCCTGGCGTCCGTGAGGAGCGCCTGATGCGCGATCACGGCCCCTCTGCCGACAGAAGTCATAGTTACCTTGCTATCATCAGGATCATGATCCACCGCTTGGCTCACCCAAACTGCAAGTGCCTATCTTCACCTGACCTGCAAAACGAACCGCGAAGCAATGTCGTCCTTAATCAATGTGACAACCGGAGGACTCTGCCAAAGTGTCATAGGCGAAGGACAAAAATGGAGATATCGTTTGCCTCATCAACACCTTCTGCGTTCATTCAATGCTCATCACGCACAGTATACGGATCCTGATTGTTGAAGATGACATTATTTGCGCAATGGCTCTCGGTAGCGTGTGCGAGGCCGAAGGTCATCACGTTGTCGGTGCAAACAATGGACAAGAGGGGCTGCAGGCTTTTTCCTCAGCCCCTTTCGATCTCGTGGTTTCTGATCTCAACATGCCAAAGCTTGACGATCGCCAGATGATCTGCCAGCTCCGCGACGAGTGGCCTTGTCTCCCCATCATCATCCTGACCGGTACCCGACCGACTGGAGGGGTTGGCGCTCTGCAAGGCAACGATCCAGGATTAACGGTGCTTTTGGAAAAGCCTGTGAACGGAAACGATCTCCTAGCCGCAATTCGCAGCATCTTCTGGTCAGAGCCCAGCCCTGCTGTCCTGCGCCTCAATCCCGACTGGTGGTACCAGAACAACGCAGCAAGCGGCCCCATCACGCGAGCAACTGGCGCTTGCTAAGAGCGCCTGTGAATCGGCACGAGGTTTCGAATGCCGATCGGCACAGTAACGTGCTGAAAGTATGAGATCCCTTGGGGCCCACCTGCGTGCTGTTTCACACCTGTCCGCATTGCTTCCCTTTGACGGACAGATATCTGAGCAAGCGGGGGAAGACCGGAGCCTCATAGGCTTGGCTGGCGTCGTTCATAGCGCCGCCATGATATGCCCGATCAGGGCCGATGGCGGGATGGGTTTGGACAGGATGCGGATGCCGGCCTCGCGCCCCAGATCCTGCAACACCGCCTTTTCGGCATAGCCGGTGACGATCAGGACCGGCAGGCCGGGGCGGTGACTGCGGACGATGCGGGTCAGGTCGGCACCGGTCATGCCAGGCATGGCGAAATCGGTCACCAGGACGCCGATGCCCTCGTCCGCCTCCAGCACGGCCAGGGCCTCCTCGCCGGTGGCGGCCTCCGACACCAGGATGCCGGCCTCGTCCAGCACGGCGGCGTTCGCCATGCGGACCAGGGCGTCGTCCTCGACCAGTAGGACGCGCACGGCTGCGAATGGCACGGGCAACGGTTCGCTTCCTGCGGGCGCCGGGCCGCCGGGGGCGTCCGCCTTGCTTTCGGCTGGGCTTTCGGCCGGCCTTTCCACCGGAGCATGGGGCAGATACAGCGTCACCGCGGTGCCGAGGCCGGGATGGCTTTCCAGGCGCATGCCGCCGCCGGACTGGGCGGTCAGCCCATGCACCATGCTCAGCCCCAGCCCGCTGCCCTGCCCGACCGGCTTGGTGGTGAAGAAGGGTTCGCAGGCCCGCGCCAGCACGTCCGCCGGCATGCCCATCCCGCTGTCGCGCACGGTCACGGCGACATAGGCGCCCGGCGCCAGGGCCGGCGAAATCCCCTCGCCCCCCTCCCCCGCCGGCAGGCCGCTGATGGACAGGCTGGTGACCGCGATGGTCAGGGTGCCGCCGTCCGGCATGGCGTCGCGGGCGTTGATGGCGAGGTTCAGCAGGGCGATGTCGAACTGGTGGGGGTCGACCAGCGCCGCTGGCACGTCGGCGTCCTTGTCAATGCGGATGCGGATGGAACTGCCCAGCGTCCGTTCCAGCAGCGTCGCCATCCCGGCCACCTGGGCGCCGAGATCTACCGGCGCCGGGGCCAGCCGCTGGCGGCGGGCGAAGGCCAGCAGATGCTGGGTCAGGGTGGCGCCGCGGTCGACTGCCTGGCTTGCCACTTCCAGCGCCCGGCGGCTCTCCGCCCCGCGCAGCTCGCCGCCGGCCTCCAGCATGTGCAGGCTGGAGCGCACCGCCTGCAACAGGTTGTTGAAGTCGTGGGCGACGCCGCCGGTCAGCTGGCCCAGCGCCTCCATCTTCTGCAGCTGGCGGACATGTTCCTCCGCCTCGTCGCGGGCCTCCACCGCCTGCCGGCGCTCGCTGAGCGCGCGGTTGGCGGTCTCGTAGGCCAGGAACTGGCGCGCCATCGCCCACAGCATCAGGGCGAGCGCCACCGTGCTGACCAGCCCGGTGGCGGCGATGACGACCGCTTGGCTCTCCCAGCGGGCCAGGATGTCCTCCCGTGTCCGGCTGACCCCGACGGCCAGCGGGTAGTTGCGTAGGGCCTGGAAGGACAAGATGCGGTCCTTGCCATCGAGTGAAACCGGCGCCGCATAGGTGCCGGCGTCAAAGCGAGCGAGCTGTTCGGCAACGCCAGGGCTGGGGGCAATGGTCCCGACCTTGTCCGGCGTCGGCGGGAAACGCGCCAGCAGCATGCCGTCGCGCCACCACAGGCTGAAGCCGCTGCCCGGTACCACTTGGAGGCTGCGGTAGAACTCCTCGAAATAGGACAGTTGGATGGCCCCGACGACCAGCCCGGCGAGCCGGCCCTCCAGGTCGTTCACGCGCCGCGCGATGTAGAGCGTCCATTCCTGGGTGGCCAGGCTTTTCGCCGGCCGGCTGAGATAAGCATGTCCGGGGTCATGGTCCTTGAGCGCCAGGAAATAGTCGCGCTGGGACAGGTCCAGCGCCGGGGCCGGGAACTGGCGGGTGAAGTTGACCAGAGTGCCGTCGGCAGCGATCAGGCTCAGTGCCTCCAGCTGTGGCAAGCTGGCGGCTTTGGCCTTCAGGATTTCATAGACCTGCCGATCCGCCCGCAGCTGGCCGAAGGCCTCGGGGCTGCGCCGGTTCTCAAGCGGGATCTGCTCGGCGACTCCGTTGACGGTTAGCTCGATCCCTTCGATGGTGCGCGTGGTCTGTTCGGTCAGCGAGGCGTTAAGCGTGCGCAGGCCCAGCACCGCCTCGGTCACCGTCTCGTCATGCAGCCAGTCCAGGACCATCGTGGTGCCGCCGCACAGCGCCGCCAGCAGGCCAATACCAAGGGCTCCGATGCGCTGGAGCGGACGGTTCTCCCTCAGAAGCCGCAGCATGATGCCCGCTTCCGGCCCGCCTTCGCCGCTGCTCCGTCATCCATGTCCGAGCCTGTTCCTCTTGTCGCCGCCATGGCGATCCGATCCCCCTGCAGCTCCCGCTGGAGCTACGGAAGGTTTTGATACTGCATGAGCTTGACTATAAACACTGCTGCCCGCCGAGCAACCGGTTCCAGCTGACATCCTCTCCGCCCTGACGGGCGGCGGCTCCGGCGAGAACGCAGGCGCACCCGCAACGACCGAGGTTCGCTTTGCCGGCTCCGGTCCGGTCAAGTTTCAACTTTTGGGGGCTGGCTGAGAGGCGGTCGCCCACAAGATGTTGATCGGAGGCAGCCCAGCGGCTGCCACATAACTTCCACTGCCGTGCGAAAGCGAACCGGATCAGAGGCTTGATCAGGCACAACCCGCACGCCGATAGCGATTATGGAACATGAACTTATACAACCGCGCAGTCAGGGGGCGGGACGCTGCTGTGCGGCACGCCACTCCGCCAAGGTCTGCCCCATCTCCAGCATGATTTCCCGCTGCTGCTGAAGGATCGCTCGCTCCTCTTCCGCCGCCAGCCGATGCTGCTCCGC
>Ga0196970_1001803_pt1 | contig 12749 bp, 9 predicted proteins | sample S1v_513CmetaG_FD_148672 | JGI IMG/M metagenome (GOLD analysis project Ga0196970, IMG submission 148672) | Soil microbial communities from Anza Borrego desert, Southern California, United States - S1+v_5-13C | ecosystem: Environmental > Terrestrial > Soil > Desert | place: USA: California... | reverse complement strand
CACGACGGTGCGGCGCCCCTGGCGCCCGTGGGCGTGACGGTCACCGCCGGCGATGGCACGGTCCTGCTGGATTGGACCGCACCCGAGTCGGTGGACGTGGTCGGCTACAACGTGTACCGCTCGACCACCCCGGGCGAGGTGGGCAGCAAGCTGAACGAGACCCCGCTGACGACCCGTTCGTTCGTGGATAGCTCCGTGACAAACGGGACCACCTACTACTACACCCTCACCTCGGTGGACTGGGGCAACCTGGAGTCCGCCGGCACGGCCCAGTTCTCGGCGACGCCGACCGGGTCGGTAGCTCCTCCCCCTGATACGACGGCGCCGTCGGTGCCGGCCGGGGTCCAGGCTTCGGCCGGGGATCAGGTCGTGAACGTTTCGTGGGCTGCGAGTACCGATGACTCGGGCATGGCGCCCACGTACCGGGTCTTCTGGGGCACCGGGAGCACGGAGCCGACGACCTGGACCGAGGTCCCGATTTCGTTCACGGAGACGAGCTGGAGCCATACCGGGCTGACGAATGGCACGACCTATTGGTACAAGGTCGTGGCCCGGGACGGGGCGGGGAATGTCTCCGGGGAGTCGGTCAAGAAGTGGGCGATGCCGAATGTGACTACGAACGGGGCTGGAGTCCATGAGGCCAACGGTGGTTCTGTCCAACTGGGTGGCACATGGACGACCGCAAACAACTCCAATTACAGCGGAGGAAGTCTCTCCTCTTCCTCAAGCGCTGGCGCAGTGGCCCGACTGGTCTTTACGGGCTCGCAGGTCGAGGTGCTTGCTCTGAAATACATCCGATACGGTATCGCCAAGGTCTACATCGATGGCGTGGAAGTTCAGAGTGTGGACCTCTATTCCTCCAGCGTACAGTACAGGGCTGTTGTGTTCCAAGCAAACCTCGCACCCGGAGTCCATGAAATCATGATCGTTCGGACCGGACTGAAGAATCCCAGCGCCACCGACGCAGTTTTGAACGTGGACGCCATTCGGGTGAACTAAGCTGCCGGCCTGGTTCAAAGAAACAAGGGGGAGAGGTCATACCTCTCCCCCCTGCCATTTTAAATCAAACCGTCTCCTCGACCAATAGCCCGGCGCCGTACCTCTTATGCACACCCTCGCCGGTCGTCATATCAGGGCTCTATCGGAGAGTGCGGCTACCATCTCCTTAATCCCCTGGTCGAAGGAACGAGGAGCAAAGCCAAAGTCCCTGGCCGCGTCCTCATATGAGAAGGTCTTGTCCTCATTCAGGCGGAGAACCTGTTCTACCTTCAAAATAGGGCGCCTAGACACCTTACCATAGAGATCCAAAAGGGGTAATACCAGGGCTTGCGGCACGTGCGGGATGAAAACTCGCCTTCCCATGGCCCGACCCACAGTGCGAATCAGATCATTGAACGTAAGCGGAGCCTGACCGGCCAGGTTATAGGCTTTGCCCACTACCTCGTCGCTTCCAGCTGCCCTGACGATGGCCCAAGCCAGGTCCTCAACATGGATCGGCTGCTGCAGGTGCGTCCCGTCTCCGAACACAGGGAACACAGGAATGCGCTTCAGAGCCCGGACCATACGGTAGATGTTTCGATCCCTTTCAGTCCCATAGATCATTGTGGGCCTCAGTATGGTCCATCCAAGGCGGCTCCGCCGAATAGCTGCCTCCGCTGCCAAGCGGGTGGCTTTGGTCTTGGCCTCAAGGTTGGTGAAGATCGCTGTGGTGCTAACAAAAACGGCACGCCGGATGCCCGCTTCCTCTGCCGCCCCTACCACGTCAGGTCCGTGACCGAACCCCAAAGAACCAACATTTATCAAGGTGTGGCACCCTCGGAACGCCTCCACCATGGAAGCCCGATCACTGAAATCGCCTCGCACAATGGTCACGTTAGGCCGGTGAAGAACATCGCCGGCCCTCGACTCGTCACGCACCATTGCCCGGAAAGGTGTGTTACCCAGCGCTTTCGCCACATGTTCACCGGTAAAGCCGGTCGCACCGGTTAGGACGATCACTGCACCTTCCCCCTAACAACTCGATGGAGTACCTCAATATAGGCTCGGGCTAAGTTAGGGCGGGAGAAGAAACGACTAACGAATTCTCGCCCAGCCTTGCCCATATCGCGAGTGCGAGACTGATCGTGGTACAACTCCCGGATGGCCGCTACCAGTCCGTCTACATCTTCGGGAGGGACTACTAGAGCGCCGCCGGATCGTTCCAGAATACTCGCAGCTTCGCCTTCGAGGCTCGCCACCACAGGTCGTTCAGCTGCGAGGATTTCGAACATCTTTGACGGAATAAACCCCTTGAATAACTCCACTCGCTTCAGTGGAACAATTCCCACGTCCACCGCTGCCCACAACTCAGGCATGGCAGTCTTTGGCTGTCCGGGTAGGAAACGAACGTTAGGCAAGTTCAGGTCCCGAGCCAACGCCAGCAACCCGGCCTTGGTCGCACCCTCTCCCACGAACAGAAAGAGCATGTCCGGATTGTCACGGAAGCGATCTGCAACTTTCAGCAAGTTGTCCAGGGCATGCGAGATCCCATGGGCCCCCATATAGGCGACCACAAACTTCTCGCGTAATCCATGTTTAACGGCGAGGGCATTCTCCTTGGGAAGGGGCCTGAAGAAGTCGGTATCAACACCATTGGGAATAAAGCTGATTTTGTCCCCAGCAATACCGCGACGGACCAAGTCCTCCTTGAACGACTCGGTAACGACCACAACGTGGCCAGCCTGCCGATATAGAAAAAGTTCAAGCATCTCCAGGATCCTGATCAGGAGCCTATTTTTCAAGACGCCCAGTTCTACTATGGCTGCTGGCCAAAGGTCACGCACATCGAAGACATACGGTACCCGCTTCCACCTGCTATAGAACCAGGCCGAGAATACCGAAAAGAATGTGGGGGAAGAGACAACAATCGCATCGGGACGCCCCACACGAAATAGGCTCTGAAATACTGATGACAACATGAAGGAGATGTGACCGGCTGTCTTCTTGATGAAGCCCTCGTTGGGAGTGGCATATACCCAGTTTCGATGGACCTCAATGCCATCCATCCATTCTACCATGCGCCGCTTACCGCGGTATTCGGGCGGAATGACGCCGGTGGGGTGATTCGGAAAACCAGTAACGACGACGACTTGGTGCCCCTCGGCTACCCAGGTCTTCGCCATTTCAAATAGCCGAGCCTGAGGTGCACCGATTTCAGGGGGAAAGTAATGAGTGATCAGCAGAATGCGCATCGTGAACATCCCCTTGCTCAGTCAAATGGGCTTGGAGGGTATCGACCAACTCAGTTCGGACCCCAACCAAACTACCTCGCCTTCCAACCTTGCTCCGGTATCCTCACCTGTAGGGGCAATGATGTAAGCCGTAACAAACTGATTCAGATGGCGCCGAGTCTCCAGAAGCACCCTTGTGGTCCCGTGCCGTTCCCCAAAGGTAGGCGCATACCAACCGTGTTCAGCAACCACGGTTGCACTATCTAGCGGGCGGATCGACATGTGCGTATCTGCCAAGCTGGCCTTGACAGCCTGTTCCGTTACCTCCACACCCCAGTCGGGGGCCAACAACAGTTGATTCTGAGCAGCCAGAGGCCCGTTGCCCCAAACTTGGTCCACGATCACCCAGGACTTGCGTCGGACCCATAAGACCGAACGCTGGTGGAGAAACCCTCCGACAGGGGTATGATAGCATCCGACAAATGCCTCAACCTCACCATTAGCAGCCTGCCGGCCGCCAATCACCGCAGCACGTCGAGCCAAACGAAATGCGCCCCATGCCTCAGATTGTTCTTGGCCGTTCACGACCAGTGTGTTGTGAGCTAGGGTGCTTCGAAACGCCTGTCGATTGGGTCCAGCACCATACTCATAGGTTCCAGCGTCGACAATGAAACGGTGCCCTGACACGGACAACTCGTATGAGAGCATATCGCAGTGAGCATGTGCGGGTAAGTAACTGGGACATGGCGCGCCACAATCGATCACCATGTAATCCCCAGCCTGGCGAAAGCAAAAGTAACCTGTGCTGGGAAAGGCATATGCACCCTCACGGGATACTGTCATCTTGGTATCAGCGGTTGGAGCCCCTACCAAAAGGACGTTCAGCAATCCAGGGGAGGCCATGGAGTATTCACCTGAGACCGCGGCCCGGGCGATGCCCAGTATGCTCGTGACCCGCTCCGCTCCCACTAGTTCACTGTCACCAAAGAGAGGAATGTCAGAATCCGGGTGGGTCGTGGTCTCAACATAGTCCGCCATACGCTTGACAGCTGTCTCTATAGGCGCTGGCACAACCTTTTCTGCCACGCGCAGAATCCACGCGACTTCTGAGTAATCCTGCAGGACGATCAGGTGGTACAACCAGGATCGTTCAAAATGACCGCCGTCTGGCAAGACCTGCTCTGAAGCCTCCTGCACCAAGACCTCTAGCCCGTTGTCGAGCCAGTCCTTCGCTCGCGGGCTTGTGGGAAAGTGGAGGGCCCCTAGCACCAGCGCCTTGGCGTTCTTGAGTAGGTGATTCCCCCGTACATCGTGCTCCAAATGTTTCTCTAAGTAGCTGAGTTGTACCTGAACTGAGGCTTCGAGACGAGAACGGAAAGGCCTGTCCAAATCCAGCACCGCCGCGAACCACGAGCAAGCATACAGCCAGTTAACCACTCGTAACGACAGCGGGTAGGGATGCCACGAGTCGGGAACGCCTGGCCAGTTGTGTTCCATCCAGCTTTCGCATAATTCCTTGAATTTCTGGTAATAGACAACCCGGCCGGTTGCCAGGTAGGCAGCGGCCAGGTCAACGGTGTAGTCAAAGTAGTGCACCTGGTACCGCCATAATTGACTGGCCTCAGGGCACCGCCACAACTCTATCCCAGTTGCGCTAATGGTCTCATTGAGAAAGGTAAACCGATCCCTTAATAGAGCATCTGCAGCAGCCATGCGACGGCGCAGGTCAGAAGCTCCGAGCAGGACATCGGACTTGTTTCCGCTGGTAGCATCCAGTAAAGGTTGGGCAGCGGCCACCGGCCCCAGCCGCCTCCGATGGTAGGATAGCACCTGCTTGCCCCACCGCTTGTCCACCTGCCTCAGCGCCAACAGCTTCAGCCGATGCCCAACCTGCAAAGGACTCAGGTACTTCACCGTATGGTAGTAGACAGCAGCCTTTCGAAACAGTGGCCTTATCACGCGCGTACACCCTTTGCCGTGCTTACTACCCCTACAGTTCGAAGAAGGATATGCATATCCAATGCCAGTGACCAGTTGTTACAGTAGTGAGCGTCCAGTTCAACCTTCTCTGCATCGCTGATGTCGTCCCGACCATTGACCTGAGCCCAGCCAGTCAAGCCCGGGCGAAACCGGTGAACGCCTCTATCGGTCCGCATCTGCACCAGCAACTCCTGCGAAAAGATGGCGGGCCTCGGTCCCACAACTGACATGTCACCAATCATGATGTTCCACAGCTGCGGGAGTTCGTCCAAACTGGTTACACGCATGATTCGCCCGATGCGAGTGATATAGCGGTAGGGTTCGGTCAACTGGTCCGTGGCCAAGTTAGGGGTGCCAACTCGCATGGACCGGAACTTATAGATTGTGAAAGGCCGATTGTCGCGCCCTACCCTAGTCTGTCGAAAGATGACCGGGCCTGGTGACTCCAGCCTAACCAAAATGGCAATCACGAGCAGAAACGGCGAAAGGAGAACCAACCCCAAGGCGGAACTCACCACGTCAAACAAGCGCTTCATGGCGTCATCCCTACAGCTTAGTAAGAGACACGTTTTTCGGGAAAGCTGTACTCGCAGGGAACAGGTTTCGAGTATCCACCAGTCCGACCGGCTGACCCGCTGCAGCCAGCGCAGAGAGAATCGCCTCAGGAGTCACACCCTGTTGCCGTGCTAGAACCACCACAGCGTCAGCCCCCGTAACGCACGCCTCTAGGGAATCTACTTTGTACTCATAGTTAGTGGGGACCGCAGGGTCGTAGGCTTGGACTACGTAGCCGCGCTGAAGTAGCAAATCAACCACCCGGATTGCTGGCGAAAGGCGATCGTCATTAGAGTTGTCCTTCATGGCCAACCCGATTACTCCGACGACTGGCACTTTGCTGGCGGTTATCGGTCCGGCCGCTTGTGCGATCAAGTCAACTACGAAACCCGGCATCCCATCGTTGATGCGTCGTGCCGCAGCGGCGATTTCCAGGTTAACCGCTAGCTCCTTCGCCTTTGGCACCAAGTAATGCAGCGCATTCGGAATACAATAGCCACCCACTCCTGGTCCAGGTTCGAGTAGCTTTACCCGTGGGTGGGTGTTGGCCATTTTGATGACTTCAAAGATGTCAATGTCAAGGCGCTCAGCCAGGCGGGCGAATTCCTGGATCATGGCGATGTTGACGTCGCGCTGAACATTTTCAATCACCTTGGTCAGTTCCACTGCCCGAATTGACGAACCCGCGACGAGCTGGGCTTTAGTTACGACTCCGAGCACTTCCATAGCCCGCTGGGTTGAGATTTCGTTAATGCCCGCCACCAGACACGGCAGGCTTTCAAACTCATGGAAGGCCCTACCTTCAGCGATTCGCTCTGAAGCGTAGGCGAGATAGAAATCCTCGCCGGCCCTTAGTCCGGTCGATTCGAGAATGGGTCTCAGGAGGTTTTCTGTGGTCCCAGGTACGACCGTAGAACGGATAATGATGGTCATGCCGGGGCGCAATCCCTTGGCAATTGTTTGGCAGACACCGGTGAGGTGATCGAAATTGGGCTCATTGCCCCAGACGGGAATACCTACGGTCACAATTAAGGCGTCGGCCTGCGCAAGAGCGTCTTCTGCATCAGTGGTAGCTGCGAACCGTCCCGCCTCTAGTTCCTCCTTAAGGATGGCCTGGATAGGCTTCTGCTGGTAAGCCTCCTTATGATGGGTAATACCCTTACTGAGCTCGCTGACCAGTTCTTTCACTACATCTACCCCGATTACCCGTGCTCCCCGCATGGAAAAGCTGAGGGCTAACGGTAATCCCACAAAGCCCAATCCGAAAACGGCCAAAGTAGGATGCAACCTAGAGTGCTGATCTGGTGTCGCCACAGTGTCGCGCATGGATCTCATACACTGCCCCCCCTGCCGAATAGTGCGGCTCGCAACCGTGAGGCTACCGCTGCAGTTCCTCGGCGATGTCAATTGTCACACGAGTAACCTCTGCAATCTGGTCCAGGGGAATGGGCGAAGGCTTCCCGTTGCGTACAGCGTCTAAAAAGGCCGCCACCCCTGCCTTATGGCCTTTGTCCTGGCTCCAAAGGTTCATTTGCTTGAATCCGGGCCAACCGTAACCGGTTAGGCGACGGAAATTGTCCAGTTGCAGAATGCGCCCGGCGCAGAAAACTTCCAGCCGTTCCTTGGGGAAAGACTTGTGCCCGTTCGCAAAATAGTGGATCGTCGCGAGTGAACCATCGGCAAAAGTGAGCGTGATGGTCGCCTTGTCATCCCTCACCAACACCCCCGGCACCCTACCCACGGCGGCTGCGTGGAAGGAAGTAATGGGCGAACCGGCGAGGTACCGAACCAAGTCGACGAAATGACACCCCTCACCGACAATGCGCCCTCCCCCCTCCACGGGGTCTTGTGTCCAATGTTCTAACGGAATAGCACCAGCGTTAATCGTCATGATGAAGGTTTTGGGCTCAGCTACACCATCCAACAAACTCTTCATCTTCGTAATGTGAGGTGCGAATCGACGATTGAACCCGACCATGAGCACTCGGGTGGCTCCAGTGTTGGAGGAGGCCTCGTCGTAGGCTTTGAGGACATCAGCAAGCTGTTCCTTTGTGGTTGCCAATGGCTTCTCTACGAAAAGGTGTTTTCCAGCAGCTAAGGCTTGGCGCGCAAACAAGGCATGCGAATCATGGCGAGTGGCAATGACCACGGAATCGATGGTGGCATCGCTCAGGATGCGTTCCGTATCCGTGGTTGCTTCGGTAAATCCATGTTTCTTCCCAGTGTGAACACTACTTACTCCACCAGCTGACGCCACGCTACGCATAATAGCGCCGGCGCTTTTGAAGGCTGGTATGAGAATCTGTGAAGAAAAGTTACCCGCACCGATAAAACCAACTACACCCTGAGCGGATTGCGCTAGCGGAGCATCATTCAGGCGAACCGTCGTCTGGCGGAGGCTGGAGTCAGAACCGATCCCGGCCGTTGCGTACTGAAGAAGCACGCCCAACGAGTGTTCTGCCCCTCGGATAGACTCGTAAGCTGTCGCCGCTTCGCCCAAGGGGAATCGATGCGTGGTGAGGCGACTGGTATCGAGCTTGCCTTCCCTCAGCATGTCCAAGACGGCCTCGAAGTTGCGTTGTTCCGTCCACCGCACGAAACCAACCGGATAATCCTGACCCTTCTGCTCGTACATGGGGTCATACCTGCCCGGGCCGTAGGAACATGAGACCTGGAAACTGAGTTCCTTCTGGTAGAAATCGTTCCGACTCAGTTCGAGGCCGGTGACACCAACAAGAACAATGCGACCGCGTCTGCGGCACATTAGCGCCGCCTGGTGTACTGGTTCGCTCGATTTCGTGGCGGCAGTTATTAGGACGCCGTCCACGCCACGCCCACGGGAGAACGCGTGGGCAGAGACAATGGGATCATCGCCGCTGGCCAGGTTCACCGTTTCGCATCCAAACTCACGAGCCAGAGCCAGCTTACGCTCGTCGTAGTCAATCCCCAACACTCTGCATCCATGAGCACGTAGGAGTTGGGCTGTCATGAGCCCGATCAACCCCATACCGGTAACCACGAATGCTTCACCGAGCGTTGGTTGAGCCAACCGAATGCCCTGCAGTCCAATGGCGCCGATCACCGTATAAGCAGCCGCTTCGTCTGAAACGCCGTCTGGGATCTTGGCACAGAGGTTCTGCGGCACACAGACCACTTCGGCGTGATTTCCATTCGAAGCAACCCGATCGCCAGTTTGGAAAGTCGATACACCAGGCCCTGCTTCCAGAACCACACCTACATTGCAGTAGCCCATTGGAATGGGTTGATCGAGTTTGTTGCGAACGGCGGCTATCGTTGGCAGCAGACCGTCCGTTTTCACCTTGTCGAGCACCTGACGAACCTTTTCAGGTTGTTGCCGGGCTTTGTCGAGCATGTTCGATTTCCCGAAGTCCACCAGCATCTTTTCGGTCCCTGCAGAAATCAACGTGGTAGTCGTCTTGATTAACAAATGGCCGGGTTTCACTTGGGGGCAAGGCACTTCTTCGATCGCAGTCATGCCCGAGTCAAGTGACTGCAGGAGTTGTTTCATGTTGAAGCCTCCGTACGGTCCCTAGAAGTAGTTCACCAAGCTAGAGATCGGTCTCGTCAAAGAGCATCGGGTATCTCTCACGGACTCTACGTTTGTGCTCTAGGGTCTCCTCTGCGCTAAACCTGTTTCTGATTACCCTTGCAGGAGGCGACCCGACGATCGCATAAGGAGGAACGTCCTTAGTAACAATCGCTCCTGATGCGACCACAGCCCCTTCACCGATGCGAACACCGGACATCACGATAGCTCCGTGACCAATCCAAACGTCATCTTCTACGATGACCGGCAATGCTTCGCCTCTTCCCGACCAACGAGTTGGGATCCCGACAGTGTCGATCCGGTGGTCACCGCCAACGAATGCTACGTTAGCGGCAAGCATCACGCGGTGCCCTATTCGCGCGGGGTTAGAGATGTGACACAGTCGGCCGAAGAACACGTCATCGCCGACTTCCACAACGTTGGGCCGGACATAGCACCCCCAACCGCAGTAAAAGCCACGCCCCACCTTTTTGAACTTGAGAAAGAACGTTAGCAGGATTTTCATCTTGAGCCACTTTAGGATGGCCTTCATGGTCTACCTCCTGCAGATCTGAGAGTATAAGGTCTGCAGCGCTTCGAACTCGTGATCCCAGTTATAGGTACTCAGAAAGAGTTCTCTCCCCCGGTGGCCCATTCGGGTAGCCATGTCTAAATCGTCCAGCAGGCGGCACGTCGCCTCCGCGTATGCCTGGGCCGTATCGGATAACACTACAACGCCGCAACCCGGCCGTTCTACGAATTCGTAGCTGTACGGAAGATCGCTTGCGACTATGGTTACTCCACATGCCATATACTCGAAGAACTTGGTTGGAATGGCCTTCTCGTATTGGCTAACGCGCTGGAGTGGAGAGAGACCAATTCTGGCCTGTGAGATATATTCTTTCAGCCTACTAGCCGCAATGTTCGGGACGAGGGTAATGTTCTTTTCTGTATCTGTAAGGGAGATTCGCTCCAGGAATTTCGCGCGTTCAGATTCGCGGAAGAAGCGATCAACTACTAAGGCCCGCACGTCTGGCCTAGCCTTTGCCACTGCTGCGACAATATCAACTAGCAGGAGCGACCCTTTGGCTTCGGAAAGGGTGCCATGGAAGATCAGGTCATACGGTCGGAGGTGCATGTCCACCGGTGGTTCCGGATAGTCAGCTAATGATGGGTAGTTCCTTGCGTGAACCACGGTACAATTTAGGTGACTGAACCGTTCAAACTGAGCGTTCTCTACGACGACGATGTTTTTGACCCAACGAGCGAAGGTATTCTCTGCTCTGGTCGCTAGGCCACGAACCAACCGATGCCACCAACTCAAGCGTTTGAGCGTATGGAAAAGACGATCTGGGAAGTGCTCGTGTACATCGTATACCACTGGCTTCCGTGTAACCCATCGGAGAAGCACACCAACTGGCAACAGGTCTGGATCGTGAAAATGATACACGTCAGCCTTGGTTGCCAATGCCCTCCTAAGGATAGCGGGGTAGTTACGTATGCGCCCGAGCATGCCACGCCGGTGACGAACGTGCTGGATGGAAACACCGTCGACTACTTCATCCTGTGTGTGCGGAATAACCAAGTAGGTCTCGTACTGCCTGGCTAGATATCTCGCTTCCTTGTAGAACACCCTGACATCAAAAGCCGGGTGCGCTGAAGAAATGTGGCATACCCGCAGTTGCATGTGTTACCCCCCAAAAGCCGTGTTACGTCCTGGCTCTTCGCCCTTGATCTCTGACGACCGAAGCGATGCATGGCGTCACTTCAAGGGCACTGCCGGCTGAGTTTGGGGGACTAGGCTTGTCCCTGCCGACACACCACCAGCGACGCCGATGGGACCCAGACTGAGGATCACACCTGTAGCCACCCAAAGGTTCGACACTGCAGTCAACCGGCCGCTAACAAGGCTACCGCCCAGAACTGTAAGGTACATTACTACGACGGAGTGCCTCCACCACGGAGCATTCTCACCGAGAAGAGTGGCCCAGACTAACCTCATGGCACGAAGATGAACAAACAAGAGGAGAATGACACCCAACACTCCGTAGTCGGACAGTGCTTCAAGGAATACGTTGTGGACACCAGAATTATCGGTTGCGCCATATGAAGCACCAAACCCCCCGCCAAGAAAAGCGGTGTCTCCAGCAACCTTAATGGCCGCAGCCCACCGGGCAATCCGATTCTCACCCTGGCCAATTGGGTCGTTGAGTAACTGAGCAAATCTCTGCAGTGGTGTCCCATTTTGCAGTTCCGCTGTCGCCGAAAACGCCAGCAAGCCAAACAGAGTAACCGCTGCGGCCACCAATGCGATGCCCAGTATTCGGTATCTCCGTGCATAGGTTGCGGATAGTGTCAAGAGAATGGCCGCCACCAACAGAACCAATGCTTGCCTTGACCCCGTAAGTATGATGAGGATAAGAGCCACGGCGAACCACATGGCCCAAACGGCTACAAGGCCAGGACGCCGCTTAGCCAGAACCCACGGTAGGCTGGCAGAAGATGCATAACCTAACACATACCCCGTGGTGATTGGGTTAAATAGCCCACCAAACGGCGTTAACCTGCCAGTTCGTGCGACAAAGCCCCGCCCGGCGAGCGCCTCCATGCCCACAATGAGGACGAATACAACACTCAGGGCAATGACGAACTGTACGAAGCGCCTTACGCGTCCCTCGTCTAGGGTAAGGCCGCTGCAGAACGGCCCAACCATCAAGGGGAGTAACCAGAGAAATTGTGTCAGGTACGTTGAAACATCCGCGATCGCACTCCTCCACAGCCAAGAGCCGACGATTATCCCTGTCATCAATAGGAAGGCAGCCAGGGCTTTACGGTCATAAGGAGCGCTTGCATGAGTAAGGAACCTCAACATCATGACGACGAGTGCCACCGCAAGCCAGGCGGTAGTAGCCGTTGACGTATCCAGTACTCCCAGCAGGTTTAGTCCCCAATACAAGGGGTAATAGGTTGTGAACATAATGGCCAGAAGAAACTCGGGATAACGGTAGAACATATATAGAGCCGCACACGTAATCGCCACAAGCCCAAAGGCCCAGGCGCTAGCGACCCCATACTGTGCAACCAAGATCCCGATGGCACCTGCAGTAACTAGGCCTGTGAACGCCAGCTTACCTTGTACTCGTTGCACTCCGTTACTGTCCTCCAACTCGAAGGCTTCATCTACACGTGACGACAGCTCATTCCGTCTGTAACCCTTCGGGAGCACCGACTGAAGGGGCATGGTCTCTCAAACGCAACAGGCCGACGAGAGTCCACCCGCCCCTGACAAGCAACGCAAACGTGGAGGCCCAAGCGAGTCCAACAACCCCCCAGGTCTGTCCCAACAAGTAACCCAATGCGAAGAGGATCGCAACTCCCACCACATCTGAAATGAAGCGTTGACTCGTGCCGGCCCATCGGTAGAGGACTCCACGTACGAGGGCATCGAACACCGAGAA
>Ga0196970_1001802_pt1 | contig 12754 bp, 7 predicted proteins | sample S1v_513CmetaG_FD_148672 | JGI IMG/M metagenome (GOLD analysis project Ga0196970, IMG submission 148672) | Soil microbial communities from Anza Borrego desert, Southern California, United States - S1+v_5-13C | ecosystem: Environmental > Terrestrial > Soil > Desert | place: USA: California... | reverse complement strand
GCCGCGAAGGCAAGTTCGTGACCAGCCGCCAGATCCGCGACCGTCTCGACCGCGAACTGAAATCCAACGTCGCGCTGCGTGTTACCGATACCGGCGACGACACCACCTTCGAAGTGTCCGGCCGCGGTGAACTGCACCTCACCATCCTGCTGGAAAACATGCGCCGCGAAGGCTATGAACTGGCAGTCTCGCGTCCGCGCGTCGTGTTCAAGGAAATCGACGGCGTCAAGTGCGAGCCGTACGAACTCCTCACCGTCGACGTCGAGGATTCCCACCAGGGCGGCGTGATGGAAGAACTGGGCCGTCGCCGCGGCGACCTGCAGAACATGGAACCGGACGGCAAGGGACGCGTCCGCCTCGAGTACCGCATCCCGGCACGCGGCCTGATCGGCTTCCAGTCCGAGTTCATGACGCTCACCCGCGGCACCGGCCTGATGAGCCATATTTTCGATGACTACGCACCGGTCGATTCGAGCAAGCCGGAACTGGCGGGCCGTCGCAACGGCGTGCTGATTTCGCAGGACGATGGTGCTGCCGTTGCCTATGCACTGTGGAAACTGCAGGATCGCGGCCGCATGTTCGTCAGCCACAACGATCCGGTCTACGAAGGCATGATCATCGGCATCCACTCGCGCGACAACGACCTCGTCGTCAACCCGATCAAGGGCAAGCAGCTGACCAACGTGCGCGCTTCCGGTACCGACGAAGCCGTGCGCCTGGTGCCGCCGATCCAGCTCACGCTGGAATATGCGGTGGAATTCATCGAGGACGATGAACTGGTCGAGATCACGCCGAAGAGCATCCGCCTGCGCAAGCGCTTCCTGAAGGAGCACGAGCGCAAGCGTGCATCGCGCGAAGAGGCCGCATAAACCGAGCGCCGGGCAGAGACGCCCGGCATTCACGAAAGCCCGGCCGCCCGCAAGGACCGCCGGGCTCGTTTTTTCCAGACTCCTATGGCACTAATGACCTCCCACCAGCGGGCGATTCTGCTGATGATCATTGCTCCCACGCTGTGGAGCATTGCCGGCGTGCTGACGCGCCATCTCGATTCCGCCCAAGGCTTCGAGGTGACTTTCTGGCGCAGCCTGTTCTCCGGCCTGTTCGTGGCCGGCGCGCTGCTTTACCAGCAAGGTGCGGCGCGCACCGCCGCGACCATCCGCCACGCCGGGCGCATGGGGGTGCTGAGCGGCCTTATGTGGAGCGTGATGTTCGTGTGCTTCATGGTGGCGCTGACGCGTACCACCGTCGCCAATACGCTGATCGTCTTGAGCGTATCGCCCCTGCTGACCGCTTTCCTCGCCTGGGTCATCCTCAAGGAACGCGTTGCGCCGCGCACCTGGCTCGCCATTGGCGCAGCCTTCGTCGGCATTTCCTGGATGTTCGTCAACAGCATGACCGAGGTCGGCGGCAAACACCTCGCCGGGATGATGATTGCCGGCGCCGTACCGGTCGCCGCGGCGGTCAACCTCATTGCCATCAAGCGCGCAGGGCATGGCGTCGACCTGATACCCGCCGTCCTGCTGGGCAGCGTGTTTTCGGCCGTGCTCATGCTGCCGGTCGCGTGGCCGCTGGACACCTCGTTGCATGACATACTGATCCTGGCTACCCTCGGCTTCTTCCAGCTCGGCCTGCCTTGCATGCTGATGGTGAAGGCAATGAAACACCTCTCCGCGCCCGAGGTCTCGCTGCTGGCGCTGCTGGAAGTCTTGCTCGGCCCCTTGTGGGCATGGCTGGGCGCAGGCGAAGTGCCGGCGCAGGAGACGCTGATCGGCGGAGCGGTGGTCATGGCTGCGCTCGTGTTCAATGAGCTTGCGCCTTCCGGCAAGCAGGGCAAGCAGGGCAAGCGGGAAAGTACCGCACTACAATAGACGACAAGCATGAACGCACCCGCCAAACTTCCCTCGCGCCGCCTTTCCGTCGCCCCGATGATGGACTGGACGGACCGCCACTGCCGCGTATTCCACCGCCAGATCACGCGCCACACCTGGCTGTACACCGAAATGGTCACCACCGGCGCGCTGATCCACGGCGACGTGCCGCGCCACCTCGATTACAGCGGGATCGAACATCCCGTCGCCTTGCAGCTCGGCGGCAGCGAGCCGGCCGACCTGGCGAAGAGCGCGAAGCTCGGCGAACAATGGGGCTACGATGAAATCAACCTGAACTGCGGCTGCCCGTCGGAGCGCGTGCAGAAGGGCGCGTTCGGCGCCTGCCTGATGGCCGAGCCGCAGCTCGTCGCCGATTGCGTGAAGGCCATGCGCGACGCGGTATCGGTCGATGTCACGGTCAAGCACCGCATCGGCATCGACCATGTCGAGACCTACGATTTCGTGCGCGACTTCGTCGGCACCATCGCCGATGCCGGATGCAAAACCTTCATCGTGCATGCAAGGAATGCCATCCTGAAGGGCCTCAGCCCCAAGGAAAACCGCGAGATTCCGCCGCTCAAGCCGGAATACGCCTACCAGCTCAAGCGCGACTTCCCGCAGCTGGAAATCCTCATCAACGGCGGCATCAAGACGCTCGAAGAAATCGACCTGCACCTGCAGCATGTCGATGGCGTCATGCTGGGGCGCGAGGCTTACCACAACCCCTATCTGATGGCTGCCTTCGATGCGCGCTATTACGGCGACGACGCGCCGTCCAAGAGCCGCGCGCAGGTGATCGAGGCCATGCTGCCCTATATCCGCGAACAGCTCGTCCGGCACGGCAACAATGGCGCGGGCCTGAAACTCAACAGCATCACCCGCCACATGCTCGGCCTGATGGCCGGCATGCCCGGTGCACGCGCCTTCCGCCAGACCCTGTCCGATTCCAAAAAACTTGCCTCCGGCGACCCCGCGCTCCTGCTGGAAGCGCTGTCGCGCATGCAGCCGCTCGCCGCCTGACATCCTTCCTTCCGTACCAGGTTTTGGCACGGAACCTGCTCGCTCCTGCGCGATTGACGATCTTATGGAGAGAGCACATGGCGAGCAAGGACCAGAAACCCTCGATTCCCGCACAGCATCAGGATCACCAGCCCGGGTCCGAAGCGGCGATGACGCCCAAGCCCAAGGCGGAAATGCAGGATTACAAAGGCAGCGGCAAGCTGCTCGGCAAGGTGGCGTTGATCACCGGCGGCGACAGCGGCATCGGCCGCGCCGTGGCGATTGCCTACGCGAAGGAGGGCGCGAATGTCGTCGTTGCCTACCTCGACGAACATGAGGATGCCAAGGAAACCCAGCGGCACGTGGAAGCAGCCGGGCGCGACTGCGTGACCATCGCCGGCGACATTGGCGACGCCGCCTTCTGCGCAAAGATGATCGATACCGCCATCACGAAATTCGGCCGGCTCGACATCCTGGTGAACAATGCCGCGCAACAATACCCGCAGACCAGCATCGAAGACATCACCGAAGAGCAGTTGCTGAAAACCTTCCGCACCAACATCTTCGCGATGTTCTTCACGGTGAAGGCGGCGCTGCCTCACCTCAAGCCCGGCGCGCGCATCATCAACACGACCTCCGTCACCGCCTACCGCGGCAGCTCGCACCTGCTCGACTACTCATCGACCAAGGGCGCCATCGTCGCCTTCACGCGTTCGCTGTCGCAGCAGCTCATCGAAAAAGGCATCCTCGTCAACGCGGTCGCGCCGGGGCCGGTGTGGACGCCGCTCATCCCGGCCAGCTTCAGCGAAAACGAAGTCGAAGGCTTCGGCGAGAAGGCGCCGCTGGGCAGGGCGGGGCAGCCGGACGAGATCGCGCCGTCCTATGTCTTCCTCGCCTCCGACGATGCCTCCTACATGTCCGGCCAGGTGCTGCATCCGAACGGCGGTGAAGTCATCAATACCTGATCAGTATTCCTTCAGGCGGTTGTACAAGGTCTTCAGGCTGATGCCGAGCGCCTCCGCAGTGAGGCGCTTGTTGCCGCTGTAATGCTTGAGCGTGGCGAGGATGATCTCCTTCTGCGCATCCGCCAGCGGCGTGCCGACGAAGAAATTGAGATAGCCCTCATGCACCGTCGGCTTCTTCGCCGCGAGGTCGGAGATGCAATCCTCGACGTCGAGCGTATCGGTCCCGAGGATGAAGGCGCGGTGCACTACATTTTTCAGTTCGCGCACATTGCCCGGCCAGGAATAGGAACGGATGACATCGAGCGAATTGCGCGAGAACACCTTCTGCGTTCCTTCCTTCTCGTTCAGCGTTTGCAGGAAGTGCAGCGCAAGCATCTCGATATCGCTCCCGCGCTCGCGCAGCGGCGGCACGCGGATCGGGAACACCGCGAGACGGTACATCAGGTCTTCGCGCAAATTGCCCTGCTTGACCGCGGTATCGAGGTCGCGGTTGGTCGCCGCCACCAGGCGCACGTCGACCTTCACTTCCTCGTCGCCGCCGACGCGCAGGAAGGTGCCCGCTTCCAGCACGCGCAGCAGTTTCACCTGCATGTCGATCGGCATCTCGGTGATCTCGTCAAGGAACAGCGTGCCGCGCGAGGCGTGTTCGAAATAGCCGAAATGCTGCCGCGAGGCGCCGGTGAAGCTGCCCTTCTCGTGGCCGAAGAGCGCGGCCTCGATCAGGTGCGCGGGGATGGCGCCGCAATTGACCGCGACGAAGGCTTCGTCGCGCCGGGCGCTGACGTGATGGATCGCGTTGGCGATCAGTTCCTTGCCCGTTCCGCTCTCGCCCACCAGCAGCACGGTGGCATCGGTCGCGGCGACCCTCTCCACCTGCTGGTGCAGTTGCTCCATCACGGGCGACGAACCGTACAGGATGCCGAAGCGCTTGAAAGAGTTATCGAGAGTCATAAGGATTCCAGGCGGTGACCGGAGTGCGACGGCATTGCCGGACCCGGTAAGCGTTCACGATTGTTACATCAATGCCTGAAGATTCTCTTGCGCTAATTCAGTTCCGTTGCGCAAAGGCTTCTTGCAGGCGGGCGATCGGGAAAGCACAAGTCAACGATACACGATATACGCGCATGCGTCTGCCTGCTACCTCCGCCGCGGGAGATCTTTCTGCGGCCATCTCCCAGCCATGTCCGCGGGGCATTGGTGCCGATGTAATGCTTACGCCGCGCCTGTAAGTTTTACGTTGAAGTATTTCCGCGTGGATCGCAGCCCTTGGCCATGCGCTGCTGGGCCTGCAATGGCAGGGATGGCACGGAAGCTGCGTCGGACACAGAGCCGACTTTGCGAAAAAGTTAAGAACTAATCGCAAATGAACTGGTCAAGAACGAGACATTGCTAACTTTTCGTGAAAGGAACAAGAATGAATGCACTCAAGACTACATCCAAGATCCTGTTGGTCGTCGCTGCACTCAGTCTGACGGCCGTCGGTTGCGAACGTCGTGCAGGCGACCAGAGTTCCGGTGCAAGCGGATCTCCGGGTTCCAGTGCCTCGGGCGGCGCAGGCGGATCCGGTTCGATGGGTTCGGGTTCCTCGGGCTCCTCTGGTGCGTCGGGCGGCAGCTCGGGTTCGGGCACTTCGTCCGGTTCGGGTTCGGGTTCGGGCTCCAAGTAAGTAGAAGGATCCCGGCAGCGCGTGTCGCCGACGACGGAGCACATGCTCCGGCGGCGCGTGCCGCGCAGGACAAGATACCCGCGGCACATCCCGATGCCGCCTGCATTCCCATAGCGCGCACTCCCCATCCCGGCGAGGCTACGCGGAAGCAGCCTTCACGCCGGAGGCCGCCGGGACCGTTTGCATCTCACGGACGACAACCTCAACGTCCGCTGTTTTGGGTCAAGAAGCGATTGCTCGCATCCCTAGACAATAGCGGCATGGGACGTATGCTGAGATAGTCAGGTTCAGGTTTCGGATCGACGGTACTCCGATGTAGCAGTCAGCCTCAGGTTCTTTTTTTCCCCAGGACATGAATTGCCTGCGTCACAGACGGCGCAGGCGACATGCACGGCTCGCCGCGCAGGCAAGCCGTGCGCAAGAGATCGTTGAACAAACATATAGAGACCAGTTCCTATGCCGCATGTATTGATCGTTGACGATGACGTCAACACCCGAGAAGCACTTGTCGAAATCACCGCCGCCGAAGGATTCACCACGGCGGTGGCCGGCAGCATCAAGGACGCGCAGGGCCAGATCATGCGCCAGCGTCCCGACGTCGTGCTGATCGATCTCAAGTTGCCGGATGGCAGCGGGATGGACTTGTTTAATGACATTGAGTCGCGCGCGACGACCGAGATCGTCCTGATCACCGGGCACGCGAGCGTGGAAACGGCTGTCGAAGCCCTGCGCCTCGGCGCCGCCGACTACCTGACAAAGCCCATCAATTTCCGCCGGCTGAAGGCCTTGCTGTCGCGCATTCCGCGCACGGTGGACTTGAAGGAAGAGATCGGGGTACTGCGCAGCGAGCTGCGCCGGCTGGGCCATTTTGGCCAGATGCTGGGCGCTGCGCCCGCCATGCAAAAACTCTACAACCACATCGCGCGCGTCGCCCCCACCGAAGCCACCGTGCTCCTGCTGGGCGAGAGCGGCACCGGGAAGGAACTCGCCGCACAGACCATCCATGAGCTGAGCCTGCGCTCCAAGCATCCCTTCCTGCCGGTGAACTGCGGCGCCATTTCGCCGCAGCTGATCGAGAGCGAGATCTTCGGCCACGAGAAGGGCAGCTTCACCGGCGCCGACCGCCAGCACAAAGGCTATTTCGAGCGCGCCAACGGCGGCACGCTGTTCCTCGACGAAATCACGGAAATGCCGATCGAACTGCAGGTGAAACTCCTGCGCGTGCTGGAGACCGGCTCCTTCATGCGCATCGGCAGCAACCAGGAGATCGAGACGGATGTGCGCGTGATCGCCGCCTCCAACCGCGATCCGGAACAGGCCGTATCGGAAGGGAAGCTGCGCCTGGATCTCTACCACAGGCTGAATGTTTTCCCGCTCAAGATCCCGCCGCTCCGCGAGCGCGGCGGCGACATCGAATTGCTGGCCCAGCATTTCCTCGAACAGCTCAATGCCTCGCACGGCACCGCCAAGGTCCTGTCGCCGGACGGCCTGGCCTGCCTGAGCAATTACCACTGGCCCGGCAATGTGCGCGAGCTGCGCAATTACATCCAGCGCGCCTTCATCCTGTCCGACCATACCATCGACGCCGCGGCGCTGGCACCGGTGATCACCACCCAGTCGCCGGTCGGCCTGACGCTCGCGATCCCCGTCGGCACCTCGCTGGCGGATGTGGACCGCAAGCTGATCTATGCGACGCTGGAACTGTGCGGCGGTGTGAAGAAGCGGGCGGCCGACATCCTCGGCATCAGCCTGAAGACGCTGTACAACCGGCTGGAAGAGTACGGGCCGTATGAAGCCGGCATGCAGAAGAAGGATGACACTTCGATGCAGGGCAGCAGCAGCGACTCCTACCACTGACCATCACTGACCACCGCTGAACACGCTGGCGGCGCGGGAATCACTCCCGCGTCACCATCGTATCGATCACCACGATCAGCTCCTCGGGTGCGACCGGCTTGGTGACATGCATCTGGAAGCCGGCCGTCAGCGCGCGTATGCGGTCCTCGCGCTGCGCGAAGGCGGTCAGCGCCAGCGCCGGCATGCGGTGCAGCGGCGTGCCGCCTTCCCGCGGCTTCCAGTTGCGCAGGCGGCGCAGGGCGGAATAGCCGTCCTCGCCCGGCATCGCAATGTCGCAGACCAGCACATCGGGCAGGCCGTCGCGCGGGCAGGCATCCAGGATCGCCACCGCTTCGAACGACGAGGAGGCGGCGAACACCTTGGCCCCGGCGCCGGTCAGCACCACCGTCAGCGACTCGCGCGCTTCCTCCTGGTCGTCCACCAGCAGGACGCGCAGGCCCTCCAGGGAAGGCAGCGGCACGCCGGTGCCGCCGAGCTCCGACGGGCCGACCGTCAGGTACTTGTCGGCGCGCGCGCGCAGCGGGAAGGTCACCGAGAAGGTCGAGCCCTTGCCTTCGCCCTCGCTCTCCGCCTTCACATGGCCGCCGTGCAGCTCGATCAGGTGGCGCACGAGGAACAGGCCAAGGCCAAGTCCGCTATGATCGCGCGTGCTCGACGTGTCTTCCTGGCTGAAGCGGTTGAACAGGTGGGGCAGGAAATCCGGCGAGATGCCAACGCCGTCGTCGCGGATGGTGACCAGGATGTCGTTGTCGTTGCACGATGCGTTGAGCCAGACGTTGCCGCCTTCCGGCGTGAACTTGACCGCGTTGGACAACAGGTTCCAGAAAATCTGCTGCACGCGGTCGGCATCGCCTTCCACCTGTTCGCTCGTGATGCGGTAGGCGCAGGTGATGCTGATGCGCTTGGCCGCGGCCAGTGCCCGCACGCTTTCCACCGCCCCCTGCAATGCAGGCAGCAGGGCCAGCGGCTGCTTCACCAGGCGCAGTTTGCCGCTCATCATCCGCGTGACATCGAGCAGGTCTTCGATCAGGCGCACCTGCTGCCCGACGCCGGTCTTGATCCCCTGCAGCGCGCGCTGGGCCAGCGGCGCCGCGGTGGCGTCCTTGACATAGTTTTCCAGTACGTGCGCCCAGCTCTGGATGCCGTTCAGCGGCGCCCGCAGTTCGTGCGACACGATCGCCAGGAATTCGTCGCGCGCGCGGGCCGCGGTCTCGGCCTGGATGCGCGCCGTGCGCTCGCGCGCCAGCAGTTCGTCACGCTCCTTCTCCATGCGCGCGCGCTCGGTCACGTCGTAGGCGATGCCGACCACCGACTCGATATTGCCGTAGCGGTCGATCTCCGGAATCACGCGGCCCGAGAAGTAACGCATCTGGCCGTCGATGATGTGGTCGAAGTCCAGCCGCTGGTCGACGCCGGTGGTGAAGGCCGCGCGCGCGGCATCGTCCCAGGCGCGCACCACGCTGCGCGGCATGCCCAGTTCGGCCTTGCTCTTGCCGAGCACTTCGTGCGCCTTCAGTCCGGTCAGGCGTTCGATGGCCGGGTTGGCATAGACATGGCGCATGTTGCGGTCGATGCGCGAAATGATATCCGGCGAGTTCTCGACCAGCGTCTTGAACTCCCTCTCCCTGCGCTGCAGCTGCTCCTCGGTCACGCGCAGGCGGGTGGTGTCGGTAATGGCAATGACAAGGCCGCGGACCGCACCGTGTTCGCCGGACTCGGGCACATACATCATGTGCAGCATGCGTTCCGCGCGCCCCGGTTCGGGCATGTTGAACTCGTGCTCCTGCGGCTGCCCCTGCAGGGCGGCGTCGATGTACTGGCGGATGGCGGCGAAGGGCGCGTCGCCCATGACGTCGGGAAGCCGCTTGCCGATCGCGTCCTGCGGATCGAGCGCATGGCGGTCGGCGAAAGTCTTGTTGACGAAGACGAGACGGTAATCGCAATCGCATTTGGCAATCATGACCGGCAGCGCATCGGCCAGCAGGCGCAGCTGCCGCCCCTGCTCGCGGGACTCTTGCTCGGCATTGCGGCGCTCGGTGATGTCCATGCTGGTGGCCGAGAAACCGCACACCGTGCCATGCACGCCGAAATCCGGCGTGTAGGTCACGAGCACATGCTTGCGCCCCAACCGGGTATCGACCTCGGCTTCAAAGGTCACCTGCTCCCCGTTCAGGGCACGTACGATGTAGGGGCCGATCTGCGCGTAGGCGTCGCCGACCATCTCCTCGACACGGCGTCCGACGATGGCGTCGCGCGGCAGGTTGAACCAGCGCTCGTAGGTGCTGTTGACGAAGCGGTAGCGGCCGTCGGCGCCGACGTAGGAAATGAGGATCGGTACGTTTTCCGTGATCAGGCGGAGATACTGGTCATGCTGGAAAAGCGCGGATGCAATGCTCTTGCGCGCACCGGCATCGCGAAGGATGACCAGCGTTCCTTCCGCCGCTGCAGACGCCGCAGAGGCGAGGTCGTCGGCGAACGTGATCTCGGCATGGAGGATGCCGCCGTCCGGCAGCGGCAGCGCCTTCTCCAGCGTGACCGGCAATGGTCCCTCGGGGCAGCCGGACTGAAGCACCTCTTCGATCGTTTTCCCTGTCAGCGTGTCCGCGGCGGGATAGCCCAGCAGGCGGGCGGCTGCCCGGCTCGCCACCGCAATGCGGCCGTCGCGCACGAACAGGACGCCTTCCGCGCAACGGTCAACCAGCATGAGATAGCGCTCCTCTGCGAGGCTGGCATTGTCGTGTGGAGGAAGCACGCGCATGGCGTCAGGCCGGCTTCCGCCGGGCGCGGGCGATGGTGGCTGATCTATCCCTCGTATGGGCAACACCTGTTGATTCGGGACCGACATAATGAAAACGACTCCTCAGGCCGGACCGTGCGAGCACCGCATCCGGGAAAAACGGCCGGCAAGCCGGCGGCATCGATCCGCCCGCCGCTTGCCATCCGATACCGATACTAGCGCTGCAGGCATTGCTTTCGTTTCGGCAAGCGCATGCCCTGCGACGGCGATGTTTGATGCAGGACAAATGCATGGATACATCTTGCATGCGTGATGTGAATGCTGCCGTCGCTTCGCCTTTCGTCAGGCACTCATGCCGCCGACGTTGTGCTTGACGCCGTCCAGCTTCAGCGTGGACAGGAAGCTGCCGAACTCTTCCGCGACCGCCGGGTGGCGCAGCGCGTACACCACCACTGCTTCCAGATAGCCGATCTTCGAGCCGCAGTCGTAGCGGCGGCCCTTGAATTCGTAGGCCAGCACAGGGTGCTTCTCCAGCATGGCTGCGATGGCATCGGTCAACTGAATCTCGCCTCCGGTGCCCGGTGTCACGCGCTCCAGGAAATCGAAGATTTCCGGCGTGAAGACATAGCGGCCGACGACGCCCAATGTCGAGGGTGCATTCTCGGGCGCCGGCTTTTCGACGATGTCGCCCACGCGGTGGATGCGCACGCCCATCGACTGCGGCCGCACGATGCCATACTGCTGCGTCTGTTCCAGCGGCACGTTCTGCACGCCGACAACGGAACTGCCGTGCTGGCCGTGCAGGTCGATCATCTGCTTGAGCACGGGAACGTCGGCATCGATCAGGTCATCGGCCAGTACCACGGCGAACGGTTCGTTGCCCACCAGCGGACGGGCGCACAGCACCGCGTGGCCCAGGCCGAGCGCTTCGCTCTGGCGCACATAGGAATAGTGGAGGTTCTCCGGCAACAGGCTCTGGATTTCCTTCAGTAGCTTGACCTTGCCGTGCGACGCCAGCTCGGATTCCAGTTCGTAGGCCTTGTCGAAGTGATCCTCGATGGAACGCTTGCCGCGCCCGGTCACGAAAATCATCTCGGTAATACCCGCAGCGGCCGCTTCTTCCACGGCGTACTGGATCAGAGGCTTGTCCACAATCGGCAGCATTTCTTTCGGCGATGCTTTCGTAACGGGCAGAAAACGGGTGCCCAAACCTGCGACGGGAAATACTGCTTTACGGATCTTGGTCATTGTCGTCTCTCTTGGTTCCTTGGTTGAACAATCCGGATGCCGCGCGGGTAACGATTACACCTGTTTGCCATTTTTACATGTATGGCGATGGCCGCGACGGCGGCGACTTTCCAAAGGTGAACGCTATGACGCCCATCGTGCGCGTACCCGCAGGGCGGCAAGGAGTCAGACAAGCAGGAAGCGTACCGAGACGGACGAACACTGCCGTGGCCGGAACTCTTGACGCATATCATGCGCATGCCTGCAGCGGTGCTTGAGCCGCATCAGCGCGGCTGCGTTAGCCGCTCCATATAGTGAATGTGCCCGCACGCCGCCGCACCCTTTACTCCACCTGAACACCAATGACGACATACCGCGAGATGACGACCGATTTCCGAACATGCGCTCAGGAACAACAGGATGCCGCCGGGCAGGGCGCGCAGTGTCCGTGGCATTGCCGCGGTGCGGAATCGTCGGCACAGGTCTTGCGTCTGCATCCCGCAATGCGTTGACCACGCGCAGGGCGCGGCTTGCCGCGTGCGCGCGGGCATCACGCGGACGGAGCGGGGAAACCGGTCCGCACCTGTGGTTCTTCACTTCACCGTCAATCGTGCTGATCAATGTCGACGTCCGCTTGCTCCAATCTGACTTCCCCGAACCGGTTCTGCCTCGCCACTTGCCCGCGAGAGCGCCGGCGTCATTCCACAGCATTCATGAACATCCAACATGCCCCCAAGGCAAGGAGATAGCATGGCATCTGCAATCATTGTGTTTTCCCATCTGCGTTGGGACTTTGTTTTTCAACGGCCGCAGCACCTCATGTGCCGCCTCGCGGCAAGACACCCCATCGTGTTCTTCGAAGAACCGGTGTACGACGCCGACAAAACCTTCCTCCATACGTATTCGCCGGTGCCTGGCGTTCTCGTCTGCCAGCCGCACACCTCATTGAACCAGCAAGGCTTCCACGATGACCATCTGCCGCACCTGCAAAAGATGGTGCGCCAGCTTGTGCGGGATTACGACGACCACATCGCCTGGTTCTACACGCCGATGGCATTGCCGCTGCTGCAGGAGCTGCACCCTCGCCTGGTCATATACGACTGCATGGACGAGCTGTCGACTTTCAAGAATGCGCCGAAACAGTTGCTGCAGCGGGAAAGCGCTTTGCTGAAAGTGGCCGACATCGTCTTCACCGGCGGGCAGAGCCTGTATCGCGCCAAGCGCGAACGCCATCCCAACGTCCACTGCTTTCCAAGCAGCGTGGACGCCGCGCACTTCGTGCAATCCCTGGACCGCGCCAATTCGCATCCCGCCCACCGCGACATCCCCGGTCCGCGCCTGGGCTTCTACGGCGTGATCGACGAGCGCCTCGACACCGGCCTCATCGCACAGCTCGCCGATGCGCATACCCAGTGGCAGATCGTGCTCGTCGGCC
>Ga0196970_1001801_pt1 | contig 12768 bp, 13 predicted proteins | sample S1v_513CmetaG_FD_148672 | JGI IMG/M metagenome (GOLD analysis project Ga0196970, IMG submission 148672) | Soil microbial communities from Anza Borrego desert, Southern California, United States - S1+v_5-13C | ecosystem: Environmental > Terrestrial > Soil > Desert | place: USA: California... | reverse complement strand
AGGCATCGCTGAACCCATGTTGCCGGCACAGTTCCTTCACCGGCACTCCCGCCTCTGCTTGCTTCAAAAACCCGATGATCTGCTCGTCGGTAAATCGCTTCTTCACGTTCGTTCTCCCTGTTGAAAAACGAACTTTACTAGATCACCGTGGCACTGTTTATTGGGGGCACATCATACCGGCCGCCCAAGCACTTTGGCAAGATCGATTTTTCCGATTTTGATCCTGATGAATTCATGGGAGTTCGGAAAAGATGATATGGCGCAGGACGGATTTCGACATCTGCTTTGCGGCTGCTTCTTTTGGTGAGTGTCGTCCTGCATCAGTCTTTTGATCACGCACGTTTGACGCGGCCTTAAATGTCCTCTCACATTCGCCTTTCGCGCGCCTCTCTAAATTCACTCTGCTAATTGTGCTCGGAACTGGGCGCTCAATTTGGTCTGATACCGAGCTTTAGGTATTGGATAGGAGCGGCCCGTTAATGCATGCATTTTCCCTCAGATCAATTGCACGCCTGATCGCGCTACTGTTAGTGGTGGGTTGTGCTGCAAGTGTCAAACACATGTCCGAGAACCTGATCGTCGATGACAACACGACAGAAGCGGATAGCTTCTCCCTCGGGCATCAAGTCCAAGTAAGCCCCGCGAGCGGGTTCCAGCGCGTACTGAAAGCCGGTAGTCAGTGGCGGCGCGCTGGGAAAATTACGCACGGCGACGTTTACAAACCATATAACGGGATCTTTACGCTTCACGGGGCAGACGTGCACGAAGCCTGGCTGGTCGTTGTTGACCGGAGGCTTGTCGGCTTTTATCTGCCGGTCGAACGCGGATTTACACCGATCGCTGCGGTGGTCGAATTACCTCTTTCTTCAACGCGCAAAACAAGGGAGTAACAACATGCGTATTCTTCGTACGGGCTTGGTTGCCCTGGCAATTGTACTGTCTGGATGTGCCGCCTCCGGAGCTAAGCACAAGGACATGGCCGCCTCGATTCCTGCCATGAAGCCGGATCAGGGGCGGATTTATTTTTTGCGCAGCTCCAGTGTGTTTGGCGCCGCAATTCAGCCGGCAATCACACTTGATGGCAATAAAGTGGGCGATTCAAGGCCGGGCGGCTTTTTCTACGTCGATAGCAATCCGGGGAATCATGAAGTGATGTGTTCCACGGAAGTGGACAAGAAATTGACGTTCACTCTCGATAAAGGGGAAGTCAAGTATGTCAAGACCTCAGTCGGCCTCGGAGTGCTCGTGGGGCGCGTGATCCCGTCGCTTATGATAGAGGAGGAGGCGACGCGGGAGCTGCCGGACTTGAGTTACACGGGAGTCTTGCCTGGGAATAAGTAGGGGGGACATCGGCCCATTCGGCGCCCGCCGCATCGGGCGCCTTGTCGCGGAAAACTGTCCGCATGTTCCCGATCAGGACGAAAAAAGGCCTAGTTGAAAACTAGGTCTTTGTATTTTGTGGCTCTCCGACCTGGACTCGAACTAGGGATATGCGGATTGACGGTCCGTCGCTCTACCGACTGAGCTATCAGGGAACAGACGGCCAGCTATTATAGGTGCATCTTTTTATTCGCACAAAACGGGGGCAGGTCTTGCAATCTCGTCTTGCTTGCGTGCGTATATGTATTACTCTCACCAAATGAACGATATAAAGAGATACATGGTGGCAGTCGGCATCATGAATGCGCTTCTTTCATCTATCGGTTTTTCGGTTGACGCACAAGCAGCCAGCGACAACATTGTGAAGATCGAACGTCCGGGAAGGGTGCCTCTTCTGTATCTCGCGACCATTCCAGAGACTGTTGTGCCGAAGGTGGGGGCCGTTCTTTTTGCCGGCAGTGATGGCGTGCTCGACTTGGCGAACAAGGGAGTTCCGCAGCCCGGCAGTAATTTCCTAATTCGGTCACGCTCTCTTTTTTCCTTGCGGAGCATCGCTACTGCGGCGTTCGATCCCAGCACCGACAGCGGGCCACTTTTTGACAACGTGCGGACGTCCCAGGTACATGCCCGCGAGGTTGAGCAGGTCTTGGCAGATTTCAAAGAGCGGTATGGGTTGAGCGAGGTGTACTTGGTCGGTACCAGCCGCGGCACGATCTCGGCGGCTCATCTGTCCTTGTACTTTAAAGATAGGATCAATGGTGCAGTTCTGACTTCCACTGTATTTTCCAGCAGCCGTGCCGGGAGTGGGCTCGCCGGTTTCAACTTCCTTCAGATTCAGGTGCCTCTTCTGTTCATCCATCATCGGCGCGACGCATGCAAGGTGACACCGCCCGGCGGCGCGGAAAGCATGAGCCGGCGTTTTACCGTCATACTCATGGACGGCGGAGATCCGGGGAACGGGCAGGAGTGCGGTCCGTACAGCCCACACGGCTATTTGGGGCGCGAAAGAGAAGTCGTGGATGCGATAAGCGACTGGATTCTTTCTCCAAAGCAGAGGGTGAATGACGTACGTTGATAGCCGGACAAGCACTGTCGCCATGACCTTTCTGCAAATCAGGCAGATGAGGTTGGAAGTTTGAGGTAGCTCGCTGAAGAGTGGCGGGGGGCACCGTTCTTGCGTGCGAGCCGGGACAAGTTGACTGTCCGCACGTTCGATCAGGACGAAAGATCAGGACGAAAAAAAGGCCTAGTTGAAAACTAGGCCTTTGTATTTTGTGGCTCCCCGACCTGGACTCGAACCAGGGACCTGCGGATTAACAGTCCGTCGCTCTACCGACTGAGCTATCAGGGAACAGCAGAGCCGCTATTATAGGCGCATCTTTTTATCGGTGTCAAACTTTCCGCACAGAAATTGGGTGAATTGCAGATCAATTCACCCACTGCATGGATTTACAGCACCTTACCGATCGCATCGACAACAGCATCGATATTGCGCGAGTTCAGCGCGGCGACGCAGATGCGGCCGGTGTCCACAGCGTAGACGGAGAACTCGCTGCGCAGACGCTCGACCTGCGCCTTGGTCAGACCGGAGTAGGAGAACATGCCGCGCTGCTTGATGACGAAGTCGAAATCCTGGCCCGGGGCCTTGGCTTTCAGTTTCTCCACCAGTGCCTGGCGCATTTCACGGATGCGCACGCGCATGCCGGCCAGTTCTTCTTCCCATTGCTTGCGCAGTTCGGGCGTGGAGAGGACGGTGGCGACAACCTGGCTGCCGTGGATCGGAGGGTTGGAGTAGTTGGTGCGGACGACGCGCTTCAGTTGCGACAGCACGCGGCCTGCTTCTTCCGCGCTGGCGGCGACGATGCTGAGGGCGCCGACGCGCTCGCCGTAGAGCGAGAACGACTTGGAGAAGGAGTTGGAGACGAACAGCGGGCCGCCTGCATCAGCGAAGCGGCGCACGACCTTGCCGTCTTCCGCGATGCCGTCGCCGAAGCCCTGGTAGGCCATGTCGAGGAAGGGGATCAGGCCGCGCTCGGTGACGACCTTGATGACGTCGGTCCATTGCGATTCCGTCAGGTCCGCGCCGGTCGGGTTGTGGCAGCAGGCGTGCAGGACGACGACGGCGCCGGCCGGCATTTCCTTCAGTGCGGCGAGCATGCCGTTGAAGTTGACGCCGCGGGTGGCTGCGTCGTAGTACGGGTAGTTGTTGACGGTGAAACCGGCGGATTCGAACAGGGCGCGATGGTTTTCCCAGCTCGGGTCGCTGATCCAGACTTGGGAGTTCGGCGAGAAGCGCTTGAGGAAGTCTGCGCCGAGCTTGAGGGCGCCGGTGCCGCCGAGGGCTTGCACGGTGATGGCGCGCTTCTCTTGAACAACGGCGCTGTCGGCGCCAAATACCAGTTCCTGCACCGCCTTGTCGTAGGCTGCGAGGCCTTCGATCGGCAGGTAGGTGCGGGGAGTTGCCTTTTCCATCAGTTGCGTCTCGGCCTTGCGCACGCATTCGAGCAGCGGCACCTTGCCGTTGTCATCGTAATAAACGCCGACGCCGAGGTTGACCTTGTTCGGGTTCTTGTCGGCGTTGAAGGCTTCGGTGATTCCGAGGATGGGGTCGCGCGGCGCCATTTCGATGGCGGACAGCAGGGTGGCGGGATGGGATTGGCTCATCGTGATAACATGAAAAGTTGACTGTAAAAGCGGGCTTTTGCAGGCCGGTTGTAGTCAGTTCCGGGCAAGAAGATTGGAACCGAGGTGCAACTTATTATTCTACCAAAGGTCGAATGCAGATGGCAGATTTATCCCAGGTATCAAGCACCATCGACGAATCCAAGATCGTCACTTTTCCGGACTCGCCTTACCGGTTGTACCAGCCGTTTCCGCCTGCAGGAGACCAGCCGGATGCCATCGCCAAATTGGTCGAGGGCATTGAGGACGGTCTGTCCTTTCAGACCCTGCTGGGAGTGACCGGTTCCGGCAAGACTTACACGATGGCCAACGTCATCGCGCGCCTTGGCCGTCCGGCCATTGTGTTCGCGCCGAACAAGACGCTGGCCGCGCAGTTGTACAGCGAGTTCCGCGAGTTCTTTCCGCATAACGCCGTCGAGTACTTCGTCAGCTACTACGACTACTACCAGCCGGAAGCCTACGTTCCGCAGCGCGACCTGTTCATCGAGAAGGATTCGTCCATCAATGAGCACATCGAGCAGATGCGCCTGTCGTGCACGAAGTCGCTGATGGAGCGGCGCGATGTGGTCATTGTTGCCACGGTCTCGGCGATTTACGGTATCGGTAATCCGAACGAATACCACCAGATGATCCTGACGCTGCGTGCCAAGGATAAGGTGAGCCAGCGGGATCTGATCGCGCGGCTGATCCAGATGCAGTACACGCGCAATGAAGTGGACTTCGGGCGCGGCACTTTCCGCGTGCGCGGCGACACCATTGATGTGTTCCCGGCGGAACACGCGGAACTGGCGCTGCGCATCGAGACCTTCGACGACGAGATCGAGAGCCTGCAGCTGTTCGATCCGCTGACCGGGCGCGTGCGCCAGAAGATCCCGCGCTTCACGATCTATCCGGGTTCGCATTACGTGACGCCGCGTGCGACCGTGCTGCGCGCGATCGAGAGCATCAAGGAAGAATTGCGCGAACGGCTGGAGTTCTTCCGCAAGGAGAACAAGCTGATCGAGGAGCAGCGGCTGGAGCAGCGGACACGCTTCGATCTGGAGATGATGCAGGAGCTTGGCTTCACCAAGGGCATCGAGAACTATTCGCGCCACCTGTCCGGCGCCAAGCCGGGCGAGCCGCCGCCGACGCTGGTGGACTATCTGCCGCAGGATGCGGTCATGTTCCTCGATGAGTCGCACGTGCTGCTGGGCCAGCTCAACGGCATGTACAACGGCGACCGCGCGCGCAAGGTCAACCTCGTGGATTACGGTTTCCGCTTGCCGTCCGCGCTGGACAACCGGCCGCTGAAGTTCGAGGAATTCGAGTCCAAGATGCGCCAGACGGTGTTCGTTTCGGCGACGCCGGCGGAATATGAGGGCACGCACGCCGGGCAGGTCGTGGAGCAGGTGGTGCGTCCGACCGGTCTGGTGGATCCGGTGATCAAGGTGAAGCCGGCAAGCACGCAGGTCGACGACCTCATGTCGGAAATCACCGAGCGGGTGCAGAAGAACGAGCGCGTGCTCGTGACCACGCTTACCAAGCGCATGGCCGAGCAGTTGACCGAGTTCCTTGGCGATAACGGTGTGAAGGTGCGTTACCTGCACAGCGATATCGATACGGTGGAGCGGGTGGAAATCATCCGCGACCTGCGCCTGGGCACCTTCGATGTGCTGGTCGGCATCAACCTGTTGCGCGAGGGCCTGGATATTCCGGAAGTGTCGCTGGTGGCGATCCTGGATGCGGACAAGGAAGGCTTCCTGCGATCCGAGCGCAGTCTTATCCAGACTATCGGCCGTGCGGCGCGTAACCTCAACGGTACCGCGATTCTCTATGCGGATCGTGTCACCGATTCCATGAAGCGCGCCATCGACGAAACCGAGCGCCGCCGCGCGAAGCAGGTGGCCTTCAATAAGGCGAACAACATTACCCCGGCCGGCGTGAAGAAGGAAATCCGCGACCTGATCGATGGTGTCTACAGCCCGCAGGAGGCGAGGGCCGAACTGCTGGTCGCGCAGGAGCAGGCGAAGTACGAGTCCATGAGCGAAAAGCAGGTGAGCAAGGAAATCAAGCGCCTCGAAAAGCTCATGGTCGAACATGCGAAGAACCTGGAGTTCGAGAAGGCGGCACAGGTGCGGGATCAGTTGCATACACTGAAGCAGCAGTTGTTCGGCGCGCCCGGGATGGACAACGTGGTGTCGTTGTCGGGCAAATAGGACTTTCCTCTCCGTCGTTCCTGCGAAGGCGGGAACCTAGTGTCTTTCTCCGGTAACGACGCTGGATTCCCGCCTTCGCGGGAATGACCCCGGGGGCGTCGGGGATGGCGGTACAATCCGTCCTTTTCCGCACCTGAACCACTATGTCCGCCGCCCTTCCGCAAGCCATTCTCGATGCACTCAACCTTGCCGATCCCTCCTGGCGGCCCATTCTGATGCGCGGGCTCGAGGCGGTGCATGCTGCCGATCCCGCTTATCTTCCCGCCCTCGCCGCAGACACCTACCTGCCGACCGAGGGCCGGATCTTCGCCGCCTTCATGCAACCCTTGCAGAATGTCCGCTACGTACTGGTAGGGGAGGGGCCGTACCCGCGCGAGCAAAGCGCGACCGGGGTGTGTTTCATGGATGGCGCGGTGGAATCGCTCTGGTCCGAAAAGGGCTTGTCGAAGCAGGTCAACAAGGCCACCTCGCTGCGGAATTTCATGAAAATGCTGCTCGTTGCTGCCGGTATCGTCAACGAAGGCGAAACATCGGGCGATGCGCTGGCGCATGTCTCCTTGCGGGCGCGCGCCATCGGTTCGCCCTTCATCCAGACCCTGACCGAGCTTCAGGCCAACCTCACGGCGCACGGCTTCCTGCTGTTGAATGCCTCCCTGGTCTTCCGTCCGCATGTGGCGCCGGCCAAGGATGCCAAGGCCTGGCTGCCGTTCCTGGAAACCGTGCTGCAGGCGCTTGCCTCGGCGGCCGCGGAAAAGGGCGCCGAAGCGCCCAAGCTCGTGCTATGGGGGAAAATCGCAGAGCAGTTGAAGGCACTCGACATTGCCGGGACCTTCCCGCGGGCCGTGTCCGAGCATCCCTACAACCTGACGTTCATCCTGAACCCGACCATGCAGTCGCTGTTCCGGCCAATGGAACTCTTGCTGAAGCGTCCGGCGCATTGACGCAAAAGCAATAATTCATTGCAGATAGAAACATTGACGAATATCTAAGCCCGCCCGAGGCCTTCGTGCGATAAGTGGCGCAAGGCCCTCCGAAACATCGTTGTAAGTCATTGTTTTATAAGTAGTGCAATGCTGTACGGGTGCCTGTTCAAGTCGTCGAACAGTGAGATAAGCCCATGATTCCTAAAGAAAAAACCTCGATCCTCTTTGTCTGCATGGGGAACATCTGCCGCTCGCCCACCGCTGAGGGCGTGATGCGCAGGTATGTCGAGGAGTTGGGTTTGTCGGACAGCATTTTTGTCGATTCCGCCGGCACCCATGATTACCACGTCGGCGAAGCCCCCGACCCGCGCGCCCAGGCGGCGGCACGGCGGCGTGGCTACGATATTTCCGGCCTGCGCGCACGCCAGGTCACGGTCGAGGATTTCGATCGCTTCAACCTTGTCCTCGCGATGGATTACAACAATCTCGCCGCCTTGCAGGCCTGGTGCCCGCCGGCGTGCGAACAGAAGATGGGCTTGCTGATGCCCTATGCGCAGTCGAGGCGGGCCACCATCGTCCACGATCCGTACTACCGCAACGCCAAGGATTTCGATCACGTCCTCGATGCGATCGAGGATGCCTGCAAGGGACTCCTCGGCGCGGTGACGGGCGATGAGGGCCTGGTGGCCGAGCTCGGGCGCCGATCCCACACCAAACTGAATGCACATTCAAACGCATGGGCCTTCCCGGCCCGTGTGGTCAATTTTCGGTTGTAAAAACTACCACGCTGCAGTGGGCAAAAATACCCGCTCGTCTGCCGCTTAGAGGTTGGCAGGCGCGAGGATAGTCGAATGCAATATTGGTACGGAGCTTGCATGGCGTTGCAGTAAGTGCATCAGCGAGTCGGGCATTGTCATGGATGCGATAAGGTCGGCTTTTGCAGCGGTTGGATGGCTAATTGCAGGTACGACGTTGGCCCAGGTATCCGGGCTGGACGGGGCATACGGCGACGCTTCCGGCGAGGCGCCCGCCGCGTCGCATCCTCTATCCCGGGAAGCCCCGCGCGTCCTGCTTGCCGAGATGAGCGGGCAGGAAGAGCAGCCGCGGCGCAGCGCGGTGCCGCGTACCGTCCTCGATTATTCCCAGGCCAGCTACTTCTCCGCCTATCGCGAAACGCCTATCGGCGGCCTTGTCGCCGCGGCCGGCGTTCAGGCTGTCCCCGTAATGGCGTCTGCCGCTTTTATCGAGCGGCAAACCGGAATCGACACCCGTGCGATGCTTTCCGCGGAGCGATGGCTGGGTGCCGACCACGGCATTGCACGCACCTTCGTCGTCGGCCATGCATGGCGCGACCTAACGCTCGAGGGCGCGGCGTTCACCAGCCGGGATGACAGCCGGTTGCCCGGAGAGCGGGAGACCAGGAAACTCGATTCGCGTTCTGCCCGCTTGTCGTTCTCGCCGGCGACGAACTGGGTCATGCGTCTGAGCCGCGGAAGCGTCACCGGCCTCGACAGTCTCGTCGCCGGAGAGGAGGTACGGCGCACCGCTATTTCCGCAACCTATCAGCGCTCCTATGCCGATGGCGATTGGCAAACCACGTTCGCCTGGGGGCGCAACTCCCGGAAATTCCGTGAATCCACCGTCGGCTACCTGGTGGAATCCGCATTCCGGTTCAACGGCGTGCATTCCCTGTTCGGACGCGTCGAGCAGGTGGGCAGCGACGAGCTTGCCCGTGAGAATGAGTCCATGCAGCGGCAGTTGTTCATGATGAACAAGCTCACCCTCGGCTATTCACAGGACCTGCATCTGACCCCGGCGCTGCGCATGGATACCGGTGTCTACGTAAGCCGCCACTTCGTCCCCTCCAGCATGGCCTTGTCGTACGGCTCCGGCCCGGTCGCCTACATGATGTTCATGCGCCTGAAGATGCAATAACCCGCTCCCGATGCCGTGGTGCGAAATGTGAAATAATGTCGTTGCATCGCAGCAAATCTTTCCGCCTGCCGTGGGCGAGCGCGGGCTGGACCCAATACCTGACAAAAACACTCAACTTTGATATACTTGACCAAAATCTTCGGGAATCGGGGATATTCAAGTGAACCTGGACAAGTTTCCTATCGGAGTTGAAGTCTATGCGTCTGACCACCAAGGGCCGTTTTGCAGTGACTGCGATGATTGACCTCGCAATGCGCCAGGACAAGGGGCCCGTTACATTGTCCGCGATCAGCCAGCGGCAGGAGATTTCCCTGTCCTACCTCGAACAGTTGTTTGGCAAGCTGCGCCGCCATGAAATTGTGGAATCGGTGCGCGGCCCGGGCGGTGGTTACACGCTTGCACGCCGTGCGGAAGACGTGACGGTTGCCGACATCATCATCGCCGTCGACGAGCCGCTCGATGCGACGCAATGCGGCGGCAAGGAAAACTGCCACGGTAGCGGCCACGAGCACGGTTCGCGGTGCATGACGCATGACCTGTGGGCGACCTTGAACGCCAAGATGGTCGAATACCTGGATTCCGTGTCGCTGAAGGACCTCGTGGACCAGCAGCGGCAAAAGAACGCCGAACACAATGTGGTGGTGGTACCCCGTCCCCACGTAGCAGCTTGATTGGAGTAAGTGACCGTATGAACGCCCCTCTGGAAAAAAGCCTGGTAGACACGATCAAGGCGCCCCATTTCCCGATCTACATGGATTACTCGGCGACCACGCCGATTGATCCGCGTGTCGCCGACAAGATGATTCCCTACCTGCGCGAGCAGTTCGGCAATCCGGCTTCGCGCAGCCACATGTATGGCTGGGAAGCGGAGAAGGCCGTCGAGGAAGCCCGCGCGCATGTCGCCGCGCTGGTCAACGCCGACCCGCGCGAAATCATCTGGACGTCCGGCGCGACCGAAGGCAACAACCTGGCGCTGAAGGGCGCCGCCAACTTCTACAAGACCAAGGGCAAGCACATCATCACGGTCAAGACCGAGCACAAGGCCGTGCTGGATACCGTGCGTGAGCTGGAGCGCCAGGGTTTCGAGGCCACCTACCTGCAGCCGCAGGACAACGGCCTGATCACGCTGCAGCAGATCGAGGAAGCGATCCGTCCGGACACCATCCTCGTCTCCGTCATGCTGGTCAACAATGAGATCGGCGTGATCCAGCCGGTGCCGGAAATCGGCGAGCTGTGCCGTTCCAAGGGCATCATTTTCCATTGCGACGCCGCGCAGGCGACGGGAAAGGTGCACATCGACCTCGAAAAGTGGAAGGTCGACCTGATGACCTTCACCGCGCACAAGACCTACGGCCCGAAGGGCATCGGCGCCCTGTACGTGCGCCGCAAACCGCGCGTGCGCATCGAGCCGCAGATGCACGGCGGCGGCCATGAGCGCGGCCTGCGCTCGGGCACACTGCCCACCCACCAGATCGCGGGCATGGGCGAAGCGTTCCGCATCGCCAAGGAAGAGATGGACACCGAGATCGCGCGCGTCAAGGCGCTGCGCGACCGCCTCGCGAAGGGGCTGACCGAGATCGAAGAGGTCTACGTCAATGGCGACATGGACCATCGCGTTCCGCACAACCTGAACGTCAGCTTCAACTACGTCGAAGGCGAGTCGCTGATCATGGCGATCAAGGACATCGCGGTGTCGTCCGGCTCGGCCTGCACCTCGGCCAGCCTGGAGCCCTCGTACGTGCTGCGCGCCCTTGGCCGCAGCGACGAACTGGCGCACAGCTCGATCCGCTTCACGATCGGCCGTTTCACCACCGAGGAAGACATCGACTTCACCATCAACCTGATCAAGACCAAGGTTGCCAAGCTGCGTGAACTGTCGCCGCTGTGGGAAATGTACAAGGACGGCATCGACCTCAATTCGATCCAGTGGGCCGCGCACTGAGCGGCACCGGACAAGCTAAAGGAGTATCAACATGTCTTACTCGGAAAAAGTTCTCGACCACTATGAAAACCCGCGCAACGTCGGCTCCTTCGAGAAGGGCGACGAGTCGGTAGGCACCGGCATGGTCGGCGCGCCGGCATGCGGCGACGTGATGAAGCTGCAGATCAAGGTCGGCGCCGATGGCGTGATCGAAGATGCGAAGTTCAAGACCTACGGCTGCGGCTCGGCGATCGCTTCGTCGTCCCTGGTGACCGAATGGGTCAAGGGCAAGACGCTCGACGAGGCGATGTCGATCAAGAACACGCAGATCGCGGAAGAGCTGGCGCTGCCGCCGGTGAAGATCCACTGCTCGATCCTCGCCGAGGATGCGATCAAGGCCGCCGTGCAGGATTACAAGGCCAAGCACGGTGCGGAGTCGACGGAAGCAGCCTGATTTGTATGCCCGGCCGGCGCCGGGCCATTGTGAGAAATAGCGTATGGCAATCACACTGACTGAAAAAGCGGCAAAGCACATCAACCGTTATATCGAACGGCGAGGCAAGGGCATCGGCCTGCGTTTCGGTGTGCGCACGACCGGCTGCTCCGGCATGGCTTACAAGCTCGAGTACGTCGACGATAGCGCTCCCGACGATGCGGTGTTCGAGTCGCACGGCGTGAAGGTATTCGTCGACCCGAAGAGCCTTCCCTACATCGACGGCACCGAGCTGGATTTTGCGCGTGAAGGCTTGAATGAAGGCTTCAGGTTCAACAATCCCAACGTGAAGGACGAGTGCGGCTGCGGCGAAAGTTTCCGCATCTGACCGGCTCCGGCTCGCCCTTCCGGGGGCCGGGGAATCCGTATCGCATCCCAAGCCTGTTTGAAGTACGGACAGGCTTTTGTTTTAGATGACCATGCAAAACCACTTCGAGCTGTTCCAGTTGCCGCAACGCTTTCACGTCGAGACGGAAGCGCTGGACAAGGCGTATCGCGAAGTGCAGAACCGCGTCCATCCGGACAAGTTCACGAATGCGACCGGCACCGAAAAGCGGGTCGCGATGCAGTGGGCAACCCGCGCGAACGAGGCTTACCAGACGCTCAAGAGCCCGTTCAAGCGTGCTGCCTACCTGTGCGAACTGAACGGCATCGACCTGCAGACCGAATCCAACACCGCCATGCCGCGCGAATTCCTGATGCAGCAGATGGAATGGCGCGAGGCGCTCGAAGAAGCCAAGGCGGGCCGCGACATCGGCGCGCTGGAAAGCCTCGAGGCCGAGCTGCGCAAGGTGCGCCTGGCCGAGCTGGAGCAGATCGGCAAGCTGCTCGACGCAAGGGATTTCGAGGCGGCGGCGAAAGGCGTGCGGCAACTGATGTTCCTGGAAAAATTCGGGAACGAGGTGCACGCTGTTTTCGAGAAGCTGGAAGGCTGACAAAAAGAATATTGAAAGGAAACGCGGCCGGGGGATTCACCGACGGCCGCGTCGACTGACTGAAGACGACATATGGCGCTACTCCAAATTTCCGAACCCGGCATGTCCACCGCGCCGCACCAGCACAGGCTGGCCGTGGGCATCGACCTGGGGACGACGAATTCGCTGGTTGCGACGGTACGCAGCAGCATCCCCGAGGTCCTGGTCGACGAGGAGGGCAGGTCGCTGCTCCCTTCCATTGTCCGCTACCTGCCCAACGGCAACGCGCACATCGGTTACAAGGCCAAGGCAGCGCAGACCACTG
>Ga0196970_1001800_pt1 | contig 12777 bp, 11 predicted proteins | sample S1v_513CmetaG_FD_148672 | JGI IMG/M metagenome (GOLD analysis project Ga0196970, IMG submission 148672) | Soil microbial communities from Anza Borrego desert, Southern California, United States - S1+v_5-13C | ecosystem: Environmental > Terrestrial > Soil > Desert | place: USA: California... | reverse complement strand
ACCTGGAGGGCGGCATCGTCCGCGACCTGCTGGTGCGCGACGGCGACGTGGTGGCGGCCGGCGACGTGCTGCTGCGCCTGGACCCGTCCCGCGCCGCCGCCAGCCTGGGCATGCTGCGCGCGCAGCGCGACGCCGACCTGGCGCAGGAGGCCCGCCTGCTGGCCGAGCGCGGCCAGCGCGACGAGCCGGCCTTTCCCGACGAGCTGCTGGCCCGCGCCGGCGATCCCGGGGTGGCCGGGATCCTCGCCGGGCAGCGGCTGCTGATGGAGACGCGGCGGCAGGCGCGCGACGGGCAGGTGTCGATCCTGCGCCAGCGCGTCGCGCAGCACCAGGAGCAGATCGGCGGCCTGAACAGCCAGATCCTGGAGAAGCGGCGGCAGCTCGCCCTGCTCGGCGAGGAGCTGGCGGACAAGCGCTTCCTGTATGGGAAGGGCTATTCGCCCAAGGCGCAGATCCTGGCGCTGGAGCGCGAAACGGCGCGCCTGAACGGCGAGATCGGCGAGCACGGCGGCGACATCGCCCGCGCGCGGCAGGCGATCGGCGAGGCCGAGCTGCAGATCATCCAGGTCTCCCGCACCGTCCAGGACGAGGTGGCGCAGGAGCTGCGCAAGGTGCAGGCGGCGATCGCCGACCTGCGCGAGCGCTTCGCCGCCACCCGGGACATGGTGCGCCGGCTGGACGTGCGGGCGCCGGTGGCGGGCACGGTGGTCGGGCTGACCGCCCACACCGAGGGCGGCGTCATCGCCCCCGGGGCGGTGGTGATGCAGATCGTGCCGCTGCACGAACCGCTGGTGGTGGAGGCGCAGGTGGCGCCCAACGACGTCGGCCACCTGCACCCGGGCCAGGAGGCCGGCGTGCGCTTCCCCGCCTTCGCCGGCCGCACCGCGCCGCCGGTCTTCGGCAGCGTCGAGCAGGTCTCCGCCGACCGCATGGTGGACCAGCGCAGCGGGCTTCCCTACTACCTCGTGCGCGTCACCGTGCCCGAGGCGGCGCTGAAGCGGCTGGACGAGAGGAAGGTCATCGCCGGCATGGCCGCCGACGTGATGATGACCACCGGCGAGCGCACGGCGCTGCACTACCTGGTGTCGCCCCTGCTGGACCTCGTGGGAAAGTCCATGCGCGAGCGGTGAGGGGGAGGCCGCGAAAGTGTGGCCCGGCTCACAGTTGGGCGGGGGCGAAGTCTTTACCGTCGGGAGTCCTTGACACGCTCCGCGCTGTCCTGAACGGATAGGAGACTTCCCATGACCACCGCGACCTTCACGCTGAAGGACTGGACCGTCTACGCCCTGTCCCCCGAAACCGCCCCGGCCAGCTTCGACGCGGCGAGCAACACGCTGACGCTGTCGCCGTCGCTCACCGACACGGGCCCCATCGTCTACCAGTTCTACGACAACCTCTTCGACATCGGCAAAGGCACGGCCGAGGTGCGCAACGACCTGCGCTTCGACCTGAACCTGAAGCTCGCCAACGACGGGCGCGCCGCCTTCTCCGACGTCATCGTCGATGCGGTGACGATGCCGCCGGTGAACGTCACCGGCTACCCCGCGCACCCGACGCTGGCGCACTTCCACCCCTCGGCGATCATCACGCCGGGCAGCCTGACGCAGTCCAACGCCTACCGGCTGGAGATGGAGTCCAGCTACGCGACCACGCTGCCCAACCTGCACGGCGCCACCCGCGCGCATCTGTCCGGCGACCTGATGGAACCCGGCGAGACGGCGAGCTGGACGGCCGCCAAGGTGCACCACTGGGACGGCGTCTTCTCGCTGGTGATCACCCCCGTCACCGCGGCCACCTACTACGCGCCGTACGGCGACGCCGGCAACCGCCTCCAGGGGCTGAGCGCCACGAACCCGGCGAGCGGCTCGCAGGTCGCCTACGAGAACGTGGTGAACCAGCACTATTCCCCCGACGTCGTCGGCACCGCGCGCAGCGACCTGCTCGTCGGGGCCGACGGCGACAGCAGCGTCACCGGCGGCGACGGGCGCGACACGGCGCTCGGGCGCGACGGCACCGACACGCTGGCGGGCGGCAACGACGGCGACTTCCTGTACGGCGGCAACGGCACCGACACGGTCTCGGGCGAGGGCGGCACCGACGTCGTGGACGGCGGGGCGGACGCCGATTCCGTGGACGGCGGGGCGGGCGACGACCTGCTGCTCGGCGGGGCCGGCAACGACAGGCTGGTGGACGGCGACGGCAACGACACGATGGACGGCGGAACGGACGACGACACCATGGACGGCGGGGCCGGCGACGACGTGATGACCGGCAGCTACGGCATCGACCACGTCAACGGCGGCGGCGGCAACGACCAGATCAAGGGCGATTTCGGCGACGACCAGATGCAGGCCGGCGACGGCAACGACACGGCGAACGGCGGCGAGGGGTCGGACTGGGTGACCGGCAACGCCGGCGACGACGTGGTCTACGGCGGCTTCGGCATCGACACCATGAACGGCGCCGACGGCAACGACACGCTTGACGGCGGCCCCGACGCCGACCTGGTGATCGGCGACGGCGGCCTCGACCGCCTGACCGGCGGCGAGGGGGCCGACCGCTTCGACTTCAACCGCGTCGACGACAGCCGCGCCGGCCCCGACCACGACGTCATCGAGGACTTCGGCATCGACACCGGCGACCGCTTCGACGTGGCCGGAATCGACGCCAAGGCGGGCAGCGGGGCGGCCAACGACGCCTTCGCCTACATCGGCGACGGCGCGTTCCACGGCGTCGCCGGCGAGCTGCGCTACGCCGGCGGGCTCGTGCAGGCCGATGTGAACGGCGACCGGACGGCGGATTTCGAGGTCGGGATCGTCGGCGCCCCGGCGCTGCAGGCGGAGCACTTCATCCTGTAGCGCAGCGGCGGCCGCCCCGGCCGGGCCGGGACGGGGCGGCCGCCGTCATCCCGGCGCCACCGGCTCACCGCAGCAGGAGGAGACCGGCTCCGGTGCCGATCAGGGCGCCCGCCCAGACCAGGTCGAAGTTCACCCAGCCGCGGCGCAGAACGCCGAGCCCGACGGTCTCGAAGACCGTCAGGCCCACGACGGCGATCACCGCCAGCATCGCCGCCATGTGCACCAGAACCACGGCCAGGGCGGCGGCGGTCGATCCGAGGGCCGCCGCGGCGCCCGTCATCGCCGCCCCCGGACCGCACAGCGACAGCGCCATCATCTGCGCCGGAGCCAGCATGCCCAGCAGCAGAGGCAGGATCATCAGCCCGGCGCCGTGGGCCGACGCCATCAGGAAGGACCACAGCGTCAGCCCGGCAAAGCCGGCGCGCATGCCGACCCGCACCCGATGCCGGTAGCCCCACGCCAGCCGGTAGGCGCCGAAGCCGATCAGCGCGGCCGCGGTACCCCGTTCCAGAAGGTCCGGCGCCACGGCCGCGTCGATCGCCGCAAAGCCGACCGCCACCGCCAGGACCGACAGCGCATGCCCCAGCGCGATGGGCGGAAGCGCCGCGACCACCGCCCGGCGGCGCCCTTCCTGGAGGCCCAGCGCGACGGCGAAGAGCCACCCCATGGCCGGGTTGACCCCGTGGAAGGCGCCGAGACCGATCAGCGCCAGCCACTGCCAGGGATCGCTCACGGGTAGCAGTAGGAGTCCGAGGACGCATCACCGCCCTCCAGGCGGATCTGGTGTCCCCGGAACCCATCGTCGAAGCGCAGGAAGAACCGCTCGTCGATGTCGAGGCCGCCGTCCGGCGCGGCGTCGAGCTTGACCATCCAGCTCTTGATGCCCTCCGGATAGAACTGCTCGTCCCAGCTCCGGTACAGCGAGTTGGTGAAATAGACCCGCTTGCCGTCGCGGCTGACCTCGACCATCTGCGGACCGCCGTTGAGGGGGCCTTCGTTTCCCGGATGTGGGCTGCGCCCGACGATCCCACCCAGGCGGACCGAGCCGGCCAGCGTCGGCCGGAACGGGTCGGACACGTCGTAGCGCCGCATCTCGCCCGTGCCCCAGCACGCGACGTAGAGCCAGCGGTCGTCGAGCGACAGGTCGATGTCCGTGACCAGCGGCGGCACCGCCTTGAAGCCCTTGAGCATGGGGGGAAGCTGGTCCGGATCGGCCGGTTCCGCCGGGATGTCGATGACCTTCCGCATCGCCCATTGACCGTCCTGCCGATGCCACAGCCAGATCGACGAGGACAGGTCGGTCAGATTGACCACCGCGTTCATGAAGCCGTGGGCCTTGGTCGGATCGTGGGCCGGCCGCAGCTCCAGGGCGAGCTGGTACTCCGGGCCGAGGTCGATGGTCTGCTGGTGCCGGCGCTTGCGCAGGTCCCAGAAGTGGACGCGATGACCATACTTGGCGCCGAGCAGGAGGTCCGGGTCGAGCCCGTTCTCGATCATGTCGGGCGTGCCCCATTCGCTGGTGATCATCGTGTCCTGGCCGAGGTGCCACCAGACGTCGTAGGCGAGGAACTGCGGCCCGCGGTCGATCTCCCATTGGCCGAGCACGTCGAAGGTGTCGTGATCCATGAGGAACACGCCGCCGGGTCCGCCGCCGTCGCCCGCGCCGTTGCCGAGCGCGCTGACGTAGATGCCCTCCGGCCCGCAATGCAGGGTGTGCGGCCGGGAATAGTTGGCGCGGGCGGCCAGTTGCTCCGGTTCGATCACCTTGACGATCTTCGGCTGGGTCGGGTCGGCCTTGGTGTCCACGACGTGGATGCGCGAGGACCGCAGCCCGGGCACGATGAGGTAGCGCCGCTCCACGTGCGGATGGGGAGCGTACGGGCACAGGGCCGAGCTGCAGGCGTTCCACCCGAAATGGTGCAGCTCGTCTCCGGTGTTGGGCATGTCGACGCGGCCGACGATCCGGCCGTAGCGCGACGAACCGGGATCGACGTCGACGACGCCGAGGGCGTCCGGGCGCGCCGCGGCGTCCGCGTTCAGCATCGCCACATAGGCCAGCCGCTCCGGCGGAGCCTGCATCGCCATGCGTGGAGACGGATAGAAGCTGGGATCGGGGGTCCAGGTTGCCATGGAAGGTCCTCCCAGGACGGCGTGCACCGATCCGCGAAGGATACCGCAGGCTGGGGCCGTCGGCGCGACGGCATGCGGCTTGCCGCCTCTTCCAAAAGGGACGGCTTTGCCCCCAATTCTGGCAGTGAGTCAACGACCACCGCCTGAAGGCGGTGGCTTGTGAATGAACTAGCGTTCGCCTGTCCGCACTGCGGACACCGGGACGATGCCGACCGCAATAGCGCCCGCGTCATTCGAATCCTGGGGCTGCATGTCAATCAGCCCAGAGGTCCGGTGTGTGCCCTTCCACAAGGCACGCGCCAGGGCTCCCACAAGCCGCCGCCTTCAGGCGGTGGTAATTGACGCCTGGAGACAACCTTTCCGAACACGCCTGACCGGCCCGCCCGCCCGGCAGGATGGCGGCGGCCGCAGGACGATCGGGCAGCGCGCGGCTCCGGTCAGGACACCCGGTTGAGGAAGTGCCGGGCGTACTTGCCGGACAACGAGTCCATCAGCACGGTCAGGCAGACGTCGGTGGTGTTGAAGGCGTGGTCGGCCACCGCGCCCTCGCCGATGAAGCCGCCGACACGCAGGTAGCCCTTCAGCAGCGGCGGCAGGCCGGCCACCGCGGCACGCGGCTCGAACCGGGCGGCCACCTCCTGATCGGTCGTGGCGCGCACCGTCAGGTGGTCAATATCCGCGCGGCGCTCGGGCAGGGCGCGGGCGCGCAGGGCCGGCGGCGCCAGATGGTGCCGGTGCAGGTAGGCGAGCGACGGGGCCAGCGCGTCCAGGTCGGTGCCGGGGAGGCTGGCGCAGCCGAACATCAGCGTGACGTCGTGCCACAGGACGTAGGCCGAGATGCCCTGCCACAGTAGCTGCATGGTGGCGCCGGTGCGGTAGGCCGGGTTCACGCAGGAGCGTCCCAGTTCCAGCACTTCGCCCGGATGGTCCAGCAGCGGGGCAATGTCGAATTCCGTCGAGGTGTAGAAGCCGCCGCAGCGATCCGCCATGGCGCGCCGCATCAGGCGGTAGGTGCCGACCACCGCGCCGCCGGGGGCCGCCTCGTGGTCGAGGATGACGAGATGGTCGCAGGCGGCGTCGAACGCGTCGATGTCCCGTCCGGCGACGCCGCCGTCCAGCGCCGCGCCCATCTCCTCGTGGAACACGCGGTAGCGCAGCGCCTGCGCCGCGTCGATCTCGCGGGCGTCGGCGGCGAGCCGCACCTCCAGGCGCCTGGGTCTTGCGGATATGGCCGGCGCGGCGGCCGCGGTGTGGATGCTCACGGTCATATCCTGTCGGGCGGTTGGCGTTCGTGCGTTGATGCCGCAAACGCGCGACAGCGTGATGACGGAGCGGCGACGGTCGTGTTGCAGTCGCGTGCCCGCCGCGGCGGAACCGCTCGCGCCCGCAGCGACGGCCCCGACGCGCACCTCCGGTCCACTGGTCCGGCAGGGTGCGGCAGCGTGCCTCACCTGCCGCGCATTGCTCCACGGCAGGCCAAGGCATTAGAATGCGCTTATGCGCATAAGCGGTGACCGGCGATGACCGTGCATTCGATGACCTCGCTGATGACGGCGCTTTCCGACCCGACCCGCCTTGGCGCCCTGCGGCTGCTGTGGGACGGGCGCGAGCACTGCGTCTGCGAGTTGATGGACCTGCTTGGCGCGACGCAATCGCGGATGTCCCGGCACATGGCGGTGCTCAAGGGCGTCGGTCTGGTGACGGACCGTCGGGACGCCCAATGGGTCCGCTATCGCCGGAATCCCGCGTTGAGCCCCGCTGTGGCCGCGGTGGTCGATGCCGTCCTCGCCGCCATGGCGGACAAGCGAAAGGATGCGGCATGACCCTCGCATCGCCCGCGGCCCCCGGCCGCCCCAACACCGGTCTCTGGCTTGCCGGCACCGTCGCGGCCCTTGCCGCCTGGGTCGCCCTCTACCGGCAGCTCGTGCCTTTCTCCGACTGGGTGGTGTCGCTCCTGCCGCTGGAGCCCGGCAGCGCCGTGGCCGAGGCGGTGCGCTTCTTCGTCTACGACACGCCCAAGGTGCTGTTGCTGCTGACGCTGGTGGTCTTCGCCATGGGGGTGGTGCGCAGCTTCTTCTCGCCGGAGCGGACGCGGGCGCTGCTGGCCGGGCGGCGCGAGGGGGTCGGCAACGTGGCCGCCGCCGGGCTCGGCGTCGTGACGCCGTTCTGCTCCTGCTCGGCCGTGCCGCTGTTCATCGGCTTCGTCTCCGCCGGCGTGCCGCTGGGCGTGACCTTCTCGTTCCTGATCGCGGCGCCGATGATCAACGAGGTGGCGCTCGGGCTGCTGTTCGCGCTGGTCGGCTGGCAGGTGGCGCTCGCCTACCTCGGCTTCGGGCTGGCGGTCGCCATGGTCGCCGGCTGGGTGATCGGCCGCCTGCGCCTGGAAGGCTGGCTCGAGCCGTGGGTGCTGGCCGTGCGGGCCGGCGCGGCCGACCTGCCGGTGCAGGCGCCAACGCCCGTCGACCGCATCCGGGCGGGGATCGAGGCGGTCCGCGACATCGTCGGCCGGGTCTGGGCCTGGATCATCGCCGGCATCGCGGTGGGCGCGCTGATCCACGGCTATGCGCCGGCCGACCTGCTCGCCGCCATCATGGGCCGGGAGGCGTGGTGGTCGGTGCCGGCCGCCGTGCTGGTGGGCATCCCGATGTACTCGAACGCCGCCGGCATCATCCCGGTGGTCGAGGCGCTGATCGGCAAGGGCGCGGCGATCGGCACGGTGCTGGCCTTCATGATGTCGGTCATCGCGCTGTCGCTGCCCGAGATGATCATCCTGCGCAAGGTGCTGACGGTCCGCCTGATCGCCGTGTTCGTCGGCGTGGTGGGCCTCGGCATCCTGGCGGTCGGCTTCCTGTTCAATGCCCTGTTCGCCTGACCGAAGGAGGACGCCATGAAGGACGTGAAAGTGCTCGGCCCCGGCTGCAAGCGGTGCCAGACCACGGCGGAGATGATCCAGGCCGAAGCCGACCGCCTGGACGTGGCGGTGCGGATCAACAAGATCACCGACTACGCGGCCATCGCCGGCTACGGCATCGCCTCCACCCCCGGCGTGGTGGTCGACGGCAAGGTCGTCCACGCCGGCGGCCTGCCGAAGGCGGAAGACATTGCCCGCTGGCTGGCCGCATGAGCCGACGGCCGGCACGGCGCCTGCCCGCCAAAAAAAATGGGCCGCCGCTGTTTACCCCAGCGGCGGCCCAAGTCTGCATCCTTGGGAGGAAACGCACTGCATCACGCAATGAGTGATGTTGGTATACTAGTATATCGACGGATGATCCAGCGCTTCCGATGGCGGCAAACGCCGTGGGCTGTTTTGTCACAGGCCGGGGTGTGGGCACGGAAGCGGAGGCGGGACCAGCCTCCGCCGGTCCCCGTTTTTCGCCGGCGTGGCGCGGAGATCGGGGAAACGCAGGCTCCGCGACTGCCGACTCGACGCCGATGCCGCGCGGAGTGTCACAAAATTAACCAACCTGATATATTGATATACAGGTCACCTATGGCGTAAGCCGTATGCGCTGTAGACCGCCGGATCGCGGCGGCTGACTTGGACCGCGTGGCGCATGGAGAACGACGTACGACGATGACCGCAGCCATCACCCATGCGCCGATCGACCGCCCTGCCGCCATTTCGCCCTGCCTGCTCCACGTCCCGCCGCACCGTGGCGCCTCGACGTGGTGGACCCGGACTCACCCTCTGAAGGCAGGCCGCTGATCATCCCTATTCTTAGATCTGGACTTCGGCCGGACACTCGCCGGCAGAGGAGAAGAGTTCCCATGAAAATGAACAAGCAGACGACGCTGATCGTCGTCGCCATGGTGCTGGGCATCGTGGTCGGTTACGCCTGCAACGTCATGAGCAGCGGTCCGGCGGCGGCGAAGGAAATCGCCGGGTATTTCGCCATGGTGACCGACATCTTCCTGCGTCTGATCAAGATGATCATCGCGCCGCTGATCTTCTCGACCCTCGTGGCGGGCATGGCCGGCATGGGCGACGCCCGCACCGTCGGCCGCATCGGCGGCAAGGCGGTGGGCTGGTTCCTGATGGCCTCGGTGGCCTCGCTGACCATCGGCCTGATCTTCGCCAACCTGTTCCAGCCCGGTGCGAACGTCGGCGTGCCTCTGCCCGACGCCGGGACCGCGGTGAGCCTGAAGACCTCGGCGCTGAACCTCCGGGAGTTCGTCACCCACGTCTTCCCGCGCAACTTCTTCGAGGCGATGGCGAACAACGAGATCCTGCAGATCCTGGTGTTCTCGGTGTTCATCGGCCTGGCGCTCGGCAAGCTGCGCGAGACCAAGGCGCGCACGCTGGTCCAGTCCATCGAGGAAGTGGTGCCGGTGATGCTGACCGTCACCGACTATGTCATGCGCTTCGCCCCCATCGGCGTCTTCGCCGCCGTGGCGAACGTGGTCGCCACGCAGGGGCTGGGCGTGCTGCTGGTCTATGGCAAGTTCATGGGCAGCTTCTACGTGACGCTGGCGGTGCTGTGGGCGTTCCTGATCGGTGCCGGCTTCCTGGTGCTGCGCAGCGACGTGTTCCGCCTGGTCAAGACGGTGCGCGAGCCCATGCTGCTGGGGTTCTCCACCGCGTCCAGCGAATCCGCCTACCCCCGCGTGATGGAGCAGCTGAAGGGCTTCGGCATCAAGGAGCGGGTGATCGGCTTCGTGCTGCCGCTCGGCTATTCGTTCAACCTCGACGGCTCGATGATCTACACGACGTTCGCGTCGCTGTTCATCGCGCAGGCCTACAACCTGCCGCTCGGCCTGGAGCAGCAACTGCTGATGCTGCTGGTGCTGATGGTGTCCAGCAAGGGCATCGCCGGCGTGCCGCGGTCGTCGCTGGTGGTGGTGGCCGCCGTTCTGCCCATGTTCAACCTGCCGGAGGCCGGCGTGCTGCTCATCATGGGAATCGATCACTTCCTCGACATGGGACGCACCGCCACCAACGTGCTGGGCAACGCCATCGCCACGGCGGTGGTCGGCAAGTGGGAAGAGGCCACCGACACCGAAGAGGAACTGGCGGAAGAGGACGCGCTTACCGGCGCCACCGTGGCGGATTGACGATCCCCGTCCGGTGAGACCGCCCGGCGGACGGGGACGGGGACGGTGGCGCCGTTCCCCGTTCCCGGGCCAGGGCTTTGGCGCGGGGAACCGTGACCGGACGAGGGATGGGAGCAAGACGAAGGGCAGGGGAGCCGCTTCCCGCTCCCCTGAACACGGTCGCGTTAGAGTAATATATTAGTGCACATGCGGGAGGCGGGCCGGCCAACAGTGCCGTGGCGCGCCTCGATTATTGTTGGCTGCCCTAAGCGTCATCTGTCGTTGCGCCTTCCTTTGAGCGCGGGCTCTATATCCAATTCAATATTGTCCCGGCAGAACAGTTTCGCGTATTACTTGCCGCGGCCCAGCCCCAAGCAATAACGAGGAAACGCCTGCATCAATCAAGCGGGGCTGGGCACAAACCATGCCGGTCTGTCGCTTCCGCCTGATCATGAAAGAAAACCGCAAGGACACGGCTTGCCGTGTCTCAAAGCAGGCTTGGGCAGAACCGGCCGCGAAGAGGCGCGCCTTCGGGCGGCATCGATCCAATATTCTGCAATAAAAGGGGGAACACCATGGCTCGGGTTGCGGTGGTTACGGGCGGCACGCGCGGCATCGGCGAGGCGATCTCGATCGCGCTCAAGAAGGCGGGCTACATCGTCGCCGCCAACTACGCCGGCAACGACGAGCGCGCCAGGGAATTCTCGGCGCGCACGGGCATCGCCGTGTACAAGTTCGACGTCTCCGATTTCGAGCAGTGCAAGGCCGGGATCGCGGCGATCACCGCCGAGCTGGGCCCGGTCGATGTGCTGATCAACAACGCCGGCATCACCCGCGACGGCGTCATGCACCGCATGACCTACCAGCAGTGGGAGGAGGTGATCCACACCAACCTCTCGTCCTGCTTCAACATGTGCCGCAACGTCATCGACGGCATGCGCGAGCGCGGCTTCGGCCGCATCGTCAACATCGGCTCGGTGAACGGCCAGGCCGGCCAGTACGGCCAGGTCAACTACGCCGCCGCCAAGTCGGGCATCCACGGCTTCACCAAGGCGCTGGCGCAGGAGAGCGCGGCCAAGGGCATCACGGTGAACGCCATCGCGCCGGGCTACATCGACACCGACATGGTGCGCGCGGTGCCGGCCCACGTGCTCGAGAAGATCGTCGCCCGCATCCCGGTCGGCCGCCTCGGCCGCGCCGACGAGATCGCCAAGGCGGTGCTCTACCTCGTGGACGACGACAACGGCTTCATGACCGGCTCGACCCTCTCGGTCAACGGCGGCCAGCACATGTACTGATCACCGGCCGCGCCGTCCGGATGCCCGTCGAAGGCGTCCGGACGGCGTTGCGTCGGGCTTCGCGCCACGGCGCTCCAGAACCGCCGGCTATTCTCAAAGAGTGCAGTTTCGGGCGCTGTTGCACCCAAATTTGGGCGCTCGATTCGGTGCGAAGTGCAAGCCGCAGGCTCACTTCGCGCCGGATCGAGCGCAACCATATTACCTTTCCAATGTTGCGCACCAATTCCGCAAAGCTGTTGCTTTTCTGAGGGCGCTAAAACGCAACAACTTACGTGTCGAAGGCCACCCGCCTTCAAGCTGTGTGTTGCACATTTCGAGCGGGTGCTGCCGAAAGCACGTGGCATACGGATGCGAGGGCAAAAACGTCCGTCAACGCCCAGGGTTATTGTGACGGCTTCATGGTCGATTTCTCCCGTGCCCTCGCGGCGGCAACCCTGAGTGACGCCCAGGCGATCCACGTCGTTCGCCTTCCCGACAAGCTGCAGGAATTCATGGATGTAGCAGGCTGCCGTTTGCGACCGTTTGCTGATCGGCGTGTCGCCTAGCTTCAGCACATACAACCGCGGGGATGTTGTCCTGCAAAACGGCAAGCCCTGCCTTTTGCAGGACAAATGCATTTAGATCAAAGAATTATGAGTTGTCATGACCATCACATAAGTTGAATAGCCTGGTTTCTGGTGATCTGCCTGACGCCCGTCTAGCTTTGTTGATGCTAGCGATAATGCAGTCGGGACCCGCGGTTCAAACAAAGCGCTTTGCCGTGTTGTGGTGCTCAGCGAAGAGGAGGTGGATGGTGGCCAGAAGGTCCGGCACGGGGCGAAAACGCACGGTTCTGGCACAGCGCGGCGGCCCTATCCGGGAGATCCGGTGTGCTGTGCCAGAACTTGTGCCACAATGGCTGTGCCACATTCCCGAGGCGTCCACGGTTTTTGGCACGTGAGGGCGCATGCTGCTGGGCTATGCACGGGTGTCTACCGTCGATCAAAATCTCGACGCGCAGTTCTCCGCGCTCGTCGCGGCCGGAGTCGACCCGGCCCGCATCTACACGGATAAGGCGAGCGGGGCAAAGGCCGATGGCTCTGTTGCAAACTCTTGATGTAGGCGCGACCTGATGGCTACCGGCATCCCCGCCGATGCTACGCGGCCTGGAGTTCGAGCTGCTGGCTGATGAACTGCACGGCCTCGGCCAGCACGCCGGGTCCGATGTTGAAGGCGCGTTCGACGAGGCGCGCCTCGCCCCTCATGTCGCGGGTGATGTTGAAGCTGGACGCCTGGCCTTTGCGGAGTGCCCGCATCACCTCAAAGCCCTTGATCGTCGCGTAGGCCGTCTTCAGGCTCTTGAAACCCCGCACCGGGCGGATCAGCTGCTTCAGCTTGCCATGGTCGGCCTCCACCACGTTGTTCAGGTATTTGACCTGCCGGTGCTCCGTCTCCTCGGGACATTTGCCCTTGGCCTTCAG
>Ga0196970_1001799_pt1 | contig 12781 bp, 13 predicted proteins | sample S1v_513CmetaG_FD_148672 | JGI IMG/M metagenome (GOLD analysis project Ga0196970, IMG submission 148672) | Soil microbial communities from Anza Borrego desert, Southern California, United States - S1+v_5-13C | ecosystem: Environmental > Terrestrial > Soil > Desert | place: USA: California... | reverse complement strand
CTGGCGAGCTGCCCTACCATGAGTGGTTTGTGGAGTTTGAGAAAGCACCCGCAGATATGCAGGCTTTTGCGCAGTCGTTAGACAATGCACTCCGCAAAAAGAACATCTACTACGAGGATCTGATCACTGGCAGTATTCTGCAACCGCTGAAGGTAAGGAGCATTAAGAGGCAGGGCTTTCAGGAATATATGAAGTCGGAGGGTAAGCTGGGTGGACAGAACAAGGTGCCGAGGCTTAGTAATGACAGGACGCTAGTGGATGCGCTGGAGAAGTGGGCGATTAATGTGCAAATTTGAAGATGTGCAAATGTGGAAATGGGGGTGAAGGAATGTGCAAATTTGGAAATGTGCAGATGTGCAAATGGGAATGTGGAGATGTGCAAATGGGGGAGATGTGCAGATGGGGACCCCTTTACATGCTACCGACATTTTACGCTGTCGCGTAAAGCAGAGGTTGCGGCATATTCTCTTCAGCTTCTTTTCTTCTACTCATCGCCGCAATGACATCCATTTTGTAGAGTTTTCGTAACCCTTTACATGCTACCGACATTTTACGCTGTCGCGTAAAGCAGAGGTTGCGGCATATTCTCTTCACCTTCTTTTCTTCTACTCATCGCCGCAATGACATCCATTTTGTAGAGTTTCCGTAACCACTTACATGCTATCGACATTTTACGCTGTCGCGTAAAGCAAGGTTGCGGCATATTCTCTTCGGCTTCTTTTCCTTTGTTCATCGCCGCAATGACATCCATTTTGTAGAGTTTCCGTAACCTAATCACTCTACACCGTCATCGTGGCGGTGAAGAGAACCCTGCAGCTTAATCTGGTGTGCCACGATCTCTTATTTCCGCGGCAGCGGAAACTGGTACTCGCGGAATATGCACCCTCCACCCGACATTTTCCGCTGTCGCGGAAATAGTAGGTTGCGGCGCACACTATTCAGCTGTAGGCTCCTCCATCATCGCCGCAATGACGTGCATTTTATATAGTGCCCAACACGCTTCACATGCTACCAACATTTTACGCTATCGCGTAAAACAGGGGTTGCGGCATATTCTTCTCGGCTTCTTTTTCTCTACTCATCGCCGCAATGACATCGATTTTGTAGTGCTTCCGTTCTGGTCTTTACTTCTTTGCTGTGAGAATGCCCTTGTATTGGGTTGGTTCGGTGATGAGGGTGATGGCTTTCTCCATGTCTTTGTCGGTGCGGAGGCTGTGCTCGATGCGGCCGCGGAGGTAATAATAGCGGGATACTATTTCATTCTCCAGCAGTTTCTTTATCTCGTCTTTACGCTTCAACAGGTCTTGCTTCTTGTCGTGGGCTACTTTGTTTTGCACAGCGTTGAACTCTGTCTTGATAGCGTCAAAGTGCTTCTCCCTGGTGGCCACCTGCTTCAGTGAGTCGAGGGCTATCTCTGTTACAGATTTGTAGGAGTAGTCTTTGCCCTCCAGCCATTTGGTAAAGGCTGTGAACTCAGCATCCGACAATGAAAAGCTGCCAGCCGCAGGGATCGTTGAATGTTGCTTTGCGTACTGAGTAGCATAGTCAAACAGGTAGTTCTTCGTATACAACACCACCGCAAGCTTGCTGAGTTGCTCGTCTTCTATTTTAATATCAGGCTCTACACCGCCGCCGCTCAATACCTTTCTGCCACCAGTAGTAGTAAACACTTCCTTCAATGAATCCGGCACCTTGCCGACACTTCCATCAGCATTGCGGTGTGTATAGTCTATAGCTTGTATGCACCTGCCGCTTGGGGTATAGTACTTGGCGGTAGTCAATTTCAGTCTCGCATTATATCCAAGCGGACGTGTAACCTGAACGAGGCCTTTGCCGTACGACTTTTGTCCGATAACAATACCTCGGTCGAGGTCCTGCATGGTACCGGCTACTATTTCGCTGGCTGAGGCTGAGGACTGGTTCACCAGTACGGTTACCGGTATATCGCTGTCCCAGGCAGTGCCTTGCGTTTTATAATCCTTGTCCATTTCCCTCAATTTACCCTTGGTGGATACCACCAGTTGTCCGCGATCCAGGAAGAGATTGCACATGTTCACAGCTTCGTCCAGTAGACCACCGGGGTTGTTCCTCAGGTCCACCACCACGCCACGCAACTCAGGCTTTACACCTTTCAGACTATCAAGCGCTGCGCGCACCAGTCTCGTGCAGCCGGGCGTAAACTGAGTAAGTTTGACGAACGCAATATCTTTATTGCTGCCTACCAGTCCGGCATAGGGCACACTAGTCACCTCTATTTCGCCTCGTGTCACTATCTTGTCGGATTCTTCCCCGGTGTATGCGTCCTTTATCCTCATGCTGACCTGGGTGCCCGGTGACCCCTTCAGGAGCAGACTTATTTCGTCTATCGTTTTACCTTTAATCGGATGGCCATCAATATTGACTACCTGATCACCCGGATGCAAGCCTGCCTTCTGGGCAGGGCTGGTCTCGTAAACGTCGCCTATGTAGGTGTCCTCCCCTTTCTTCCTCATCGTGGCGCCGATTCCTCCGTATTTTCCGGTGGTCTGAAACTCATATTCCTCGATGTCAGACTCTGTGATATAGTTGGTATAAGGATCCAGGTCTTCCAGCATGGCATCTATTCCGGTCTTGACGAGCTTCCCAGGCTCCACAGGATCAACGTAAAACGTATTTAATTCCTTAAATAGTGTTGCAAATATGTCGAGGTTTTTGGAGATCTCAAAGTAGGAGTCAGGGTTTTTTGCCTGAATGAATAGAGTGATTACCAGCATTGTTGTAAATCCTACCAAAAAGCCTTTTACCCTGCCTAATTGCCTCTTCATCTTAGATATCATGGCACATTTCTTGTTTAAATATGAACTGGAACAATGTTACGAAAATTATATGTTGGGAGACTGCCCCTTATAGCTTTTAACAGTTTCATGAGAAAGTTATTTGGATTAAAATAATAAAGTGTTTAATTTGCGCCTAAGAATGTTCGAATATGAAGAAGACTCTACTCCTAATTTTATCTATACTAACTATAAGTCTGCAGGGTTTCGCACAAGCGACCTTCACGACTCAGAATGGTGATACCGCAAAGCAGGCCTGGTTTACGACTAATCAAATTGTCAAAGTAGAACAGAATATCACCAATCAAACTAGCAACCCTCTTAAGCTGAAGTGGAACATTATTGCGAGCAATTTCCCGACTGGCTGGGATTTCAAAGGGCTTTGTGATAACGTTACCTGTTATACAGGCAGTGTCATTAACGGCGGCGTTTACGAAACAGATCCCTATCTGCCGAGCACACCTGGTGTGTATTATGCAGACTTTGACGGTGATGCCGCGGCAAACAATAGCTGGGCCTATGTTCGCAGCCACATACGTGATACCATCAACAACTACTCCAAAACAGTAACATTTATTGCTTATAAAGGAGCATTGGGTATTACTAACGTTACCCGGTACGACGATGAGGTTGTTCTTTATCCCAACCCTGCGAGAAATAACGTGAACGTTCTTTTCGAAGGCAACATGGGTGTACGTAACATTGCTATCTACAACCTTATCGGAAAGCCTGTAAAAATCTTTAAGGTACAAGGCAACAGCGCTAAGCTGGAACTTGCAGAAATACCTTCTGGCATCTATTTTGTTAGATTAATCAATAGCCAGGGAAAAATAGTTGCAACACGCAAGCTAACTCGTCAGTAAACAAGAATATTTTACTATCTTAAATCCCTTGCTGCAAGCAGGGGATTTCTTTTTGTGCCCTATAAAAAATTAAAGCGAACAACCTTATGCGCATACCACGCTTTCTGCTATCGTTTATTCTCGTACTTCTGGCGGCTACTGCTATTGGGCAGAAGAGTCTGATAGAGGGGTCTATCAGCTACACCATCAGCTCCCGCACGTCACCGGCAGGCGAGCTGAACCCTGTGGGTACTTACACCGTCAGTTTTAAAGACGGGATGGTAAGAAAAGATATCAAAATGAAGAGCGGGTATACGAATGCTATTATCATCAATGGTAAAAACAATTCCGTCTATTCACTCAGGGAGATTGGTGAAGATCATTTTGCAGTGCAGATGGACTATACTGAATACCTGGAACGTCAGAAAAAATATGAGGGGTTCACGGTAGCAAAGAAAAAGACCAGAGATCAAAAAGGCGGCTTCAGTGCCAGCAGAGGCAAGGTGACATATAATGACGGTACTGTCACTAATATCTACTTCACAGAGGATGTCATCATCTCTGAACCTAAGCTGTTTGAGCGACTCCCTGGCATCACTTACCTGCCACTGGCGTTTGATTTTCAAAAAGAGAGCGGACCCGCACTGCACCTGGAGCTTTCCAAAGTTGAAGAAAAACCAGTCGAGTCATCTTTGTTCACCGTACCATCCGACTTCAAGATTATTACGAGCAAGGAACTGAAGGAACTGAATAAATAATATTACCGTTCTGTTACACTTCTTAACACCTTTTTGACCGGAGATGTCGTATATTTAGATATGTCTTTGCGGGTGCATATGGTCTTTTTCTGTTTGCTATTCCTGCCTCTGGGCCTGGATGCAAAGGTTTCGTATAACAGCTTTGAAGAGGCGCTTTACGACAAGGAGAAAGTTACATCGATCAAGATCACTTACCGTCACCTAAAAGAGCTTCCCGATATCTTTGACCAGTTCCCCAACCTGGAGGAGATTAATTTCAACAATAATGACCTCAAATCCCTGCCTCCGTCACTATTCAGGTGTACGAAACTCAGGAGCATTAAACTGGCGAAGAATGAGCTAACAGAGCTGCCCGAAGCGCTGGGTCAGCTTACGAATCTGCGATATTTATCCCTTAGCTATAACAAGTTAGTGGTGCTGCCTGAATCGATCGGCAAGCTAACGAAACTGGAAGAACTAAGTGTAAAGAACAACCTCCTGGAAACAGTACCCTCTTCGATAGGCAATCTTCGCAATCTTACCAAGTTAAGTCTGACTTCAAACCAGCTTACCTCGGTGCCTAATGAGCTTTCAAGATTATCTAAAGTTGAGCTCCTCGATCTTGCTGACAACCTGCTAGCGTCGCTACCTTCGACAATAGGCAATCTCAAGAGCCTGCGGTTCTTTTACATATCCCGGAATCGCCTAAACCACATCCCAGAATCGCTGGGTAATTGCAAGTACCTGCAGGAGCTGGATGCCGTCTATAGCGGTGCCATGCGACTGCCATTCAGCCTGGCAAAGATCCAGAAGCTGGAACTTGTGTATATCGACGAGCGCACTATCAGCTTCTACCCTGATCCGCGCAACAAGTTTCGTCAGCGCATCCTGGTGGTCAGCGCCGGCACCTCCTACTACAGAACTTCACAGTCCTTCTAAGAACTGTGGTCGGTTATGATCACCCACTCACCATTCTTCTGCTCCAGCAGTAGCGTATAGCTGCCGCCCAGGTCACCCGCCTTTCGTTTCAGGTGCCATTTACCGATAATAAAGTAATGTTTGTCACCCAGTGGCTGCATGCTTAAAACAGTGGAGGTGAGGAAGCCCATCGCTTCCCTGCCTGGATAAGATTTCTTGTACCTGTCCAAGGTCTGCTGATACCCATAAGTCGGGCCATTCTTCCCTATGAACACCAGGCTGTCGTGCTCCCAGTATCCTTTCATATAACCTGCAATGTTCCCCTTATTCCACTCTGTCACCTGTGCCGCAAGCATCCTGGCTATCTCTTGCCTGTCACCCAACTGACCCTTCACGATCACACTGCCCATGATACAAAGAAGCAGTAGAAATAGTGTTCTCATATTCATTTTTCCTTTGCTTAAAGATAAACTTCATTTCGACTACCAGAAAGGGAGCTTCTTCTCCAGGTTCCGAGGCTGGCTGAGTGCAATCAGAGGGCGTACTCAGGGCGTTTTAAGGGCGGGATATCCCAGGTGCGTTGCTGTTTTTGGTAATGTAGGCAATGGTGTACGCAGTCGAAAGATAAAACTCTGAGGGGAGTCATAGCAACCGTCACCGAACGTGATAGCTGACGCTGCTGTTATGCATTCAATCATTCAACTATCTTTGCGCCCGTATGGCAAATGAAAATACCCTCCAGAATATAATCTCCCATTGCAAAGAATATGGTTTCATATTCCAGAGCAGCGAAATATATGACGGCCTGAGTGCTGTCTACGACTATGGTCAGTACGGCGCGGAATTAAAGAAGAATATCCGCGACTACTGGTGGAAGAGTATGACCCAGATGCATGACAACATCGTAGGTATAGATGCGGCTATCTTCATGCACCCTACCGTGTGGAAAGCCAGTGGCCACGTCGACAACTTCAGCGACCCCATGATCGACAACAAGGATAGCAAGAAACGCTACCGGGTAGATCATCTCATTGAAGCACACGCCGAGACACTGGAAGCTGAGCAGGCAAAGGATCTACTTGACAAACTGGATCAGGTACTCAGCGCAGATGACTTCGTGGGCCTGAAACAACTGATAGAAGACAACAAGATCAAATGTGCCATCAGCGGCACCTGCAACTGGACAGACGTACGCCAGTTTAACCTCATGTTTGCTACAGAGATGGGCTCGGTTGCTGATGACGCAAACGTAGTCTACCTGCGCCCTGAGACCGCCCAGGGCATATTCGTCAACTTCCTCAATGTCCAGAAGACGGGGCGCCTAAAGGTGCCATTCGGTATAGCCCAGGTAGGTAAGGCCTTCCGGAATGAAATAGTGGCGCGCCAGTTTATCTTCCGCATGCGTGAGTTCGAGCAAATGGAAATGCAGTTCTTCATCAAGCCCGGCACACAGAAAGAATGGTATGAGTACTGGAAGGAGACACGCATGAAGTGGCACCTCAGCCTCGGCATCCCTCAGGACAGCTATCGCTTTCACGACCACGTAAAGCTGGCTCACTATGCCGACGCGGCGTGTGACATAGAGTACAACTTCCCCATTGGCTTCAAGGAGGTTGAGGGCATCCACAGCCGCACCGACTTCGACCTAAAGAACCATCAACAGTTCAGCGGTAAGAAACTCACATACTTCGACACGGAGATCAACCAGCACTACATCCCTTATGTAATTGAAACATCGATTGGTCTTGACCGTACCGTGATGATGGTACTGAGTGAGGCATACAGAGAAGAGGACCTTAGCACTGAAGATAAGAAAGACAGCCGCGTGGTACTTAAGTTCCCTCCTATGCTCGCACCAATCAAGCTCGCTATCCTTCCGCTGTTAAAGAAGGATGGTCTGCCAGAGATCGCCAAAGAACTGCTGAATGAATGCAGGCCGCACTTCAAGTGCTTCTATGAAGAGAAGGATACCATAGGCAAGCGTTACCGCCGCATGGATGCACTTGGTACGCCCTTCTGCGTCACCATTGATCATCAGACAAAGGAAGACCAGACTGTCACCATCCGACACCGCGATACGATGACACAGGAAAGGATGCCGATCTCTGAAGTGAAACAACTGGTGATGGGTAAGATTCAGAACTTCTGATCCCATAAATATTTCAGTAATTTGCCGGGTACATACCCGGCTTTTTTTATGGATACAGTAGAGAAGCTTATCAACCGTCTCCCAGAGGAGCAGTGCGAATTCATCCTTCACGTCAGGGAAATACTGCTGAGTGCTCACCCGGAGGTAACGGAGAAGCTGCATTTCAGTACTGCGTTCATTACCCTTCGCGGATGGCTGGCCTACTTCAATCCACTCGACAGCGGCGGACTCGAGATCAACTTCTGCAAAGGCTACCTGCTTGATGGGGAACATCCTGAGCTGATCGTACCGGGCCGTAAATATGTACGCGGGCTAGTCTACAACACTCCTGCTGACTTCGATGAAGCTACCTTCAGAACTATCCTCAGTAAAATTGTGGCCCTGCACCTGCAGAAGAAGAAACCAAAGGCAAAAGCCACCAAAGCCGTATGAGCGAAGAACAGGAAGTGCTCTCTGAACTCAATAAGAACCTTCCGCTGGACCTGCAGGAAGGCGTTACCAGGGAAGCTATATTAGCTCAGCTGGAGCTCGTCATCTCCCGTCTGCTGCAGCAAAACGCTTCCGATTTTTTCCAGCTCATGTACCGGCTAGATATATCTGAGGATAAACTCAACGCCGCACTTGCATCAGGCGAGGAAACTATTTCCACGCTGGCGCTGCTCCTCTACCACCGTCAAGTTCAACGCATCCGCTCCCGACGTGATCATCCGCCTTACCGCAGTGATGCAGACGGGGATTTAGCGTGGTAAAGCCTCACCCCGGCCCTCTCCGGAGGACAGGGAGGTCCCCCCAAGGTTATCATTGTTATAATCCGTAAATTTGATACAAATCCTAATTAACATGTGGAAGTTTACAGTTGCGGCATTATTACTTGCCGTTACAACTATCGGATGCAGAAAGAAACCTGATCCGGCAGTAACACCTGTAGAAGAAGATAACCGTCAAATCAGCCTGACTTTTCAGAATGTAGCCGGCACTGAACCGCTAGTGCTGGACTCTGCCTGGTACATGAATGCTAATGGAGATTCCTTCAAGGTGCGTACCTACAAGTATTATATTTCAAACATCGTGCTTATACAAGCTGATGGCACAGAGTTCAAAGAAAAAGAAAGCTATCACCTGATAGATGAGGGAAACAATCAGTCAAAATCTTTTAATCTGCAAAGTGTCCCTGACGGCAACTATGTAAAGATGAAGTTTCTGATTGGTGTAGACTCTGCAAGGAATGTGTCGGGTGCACAGACAGGTGCCCTTGACATGATGCACGGCATGTTCTGGGACTGGAATACGGGCTACATTATGGCTAAACTGGAGGGCAGCAGCCCACAAGCTCCGAATGGCTCTATCGTCTTTCATACCGGAGGCTTCAGCGGCACTTTTAATGTGCTCAGGCAGGTAACACTGGAGTTCCCGCAGCCTGCAGAAGTCAAGGTAGGGAAGACACCGAATGTGCATATCAAAGCTGATATCCTGGAGTGGTTCCAAAACCCTAACCTTATAGACTTCAAGGAAACATCGGAGGTTATGGGCGGCAGTAAATATCTGAACGCCCTGGCTGACAACTATGCAGACATGTTCACCGTCGATCATATTGACTGATGAAAAAGTTAGTTATTCTCTCTCTTGCTTGTTTCCTCGTGCTGGTCACCTTGGTTACCAGTTGTAGACCCGATCCCAGCGTAGACCCGATTGACGGTATCAGCTTTGAGGTGCCAGAGGGATGGCCGGAGCCAGTGTACAAGTTTGAGGGAAACCCACTAACAACAGCGGGTTTTGAGCTCGGCAAAAAACTATTCTTCGATCCCCGCCTTAGCAGAAATAATACCGTCTCCTGCGGCAGTTGTCACCAGCCTTTTGCGGCCTTTGCACAACTTGACCATGATGTGAGTCATGGTGTAGACGACAAGCTTGGTACCCGCAACTCCCCGGGATTGTTCAACCTCAACTGGCACACCGGTTTCTTCTGGGACGGTGGCGTTAACCACATAGAAGTGCAGCCCATTAACCCCATACAGAACCCGGTGGAGATGGATGAAAAGCTGGAAAACATTATAACCAAGCTTTCGGCAGACCAGCAGTACAAGACTGCATTTGCTGCTGCCTTTGGAGACGAGGCCATCACTACGCAACGAATGCTCAAAGCACTGGCTCAATATTTGGGTATGCTTGTTTCAAGTAATTCGAAATACGACAAGTACACGCGCAATGAGCCTGGGGGAGCCATGACGGCAGCAGAACTGAGCGGTCTTAGTATCTACCGGTCCAAATGTGCATCATGCCATACCGAGCCGCTCTTCACCGACCTCAGCTACCGCAATAATGGATTGATACCAAACTCCGTGAATGATTCAGGTCGCGGAGTTATCACCGGCAATCCAGACGACCTTTACAAGTTTAAAGTACCCAGCCTTCGTAACCTTAAGTACACTGGTCCGTATATGCACGACGGCCGTTTGAAATCACTGCAGGCTGTGCTTAACTACTACACTACCAGTATCCACCATTCGCCCACACTGGATCCTTTGCTTCAAACGAACATTGAGCTTTCCCCGCAGGAGCAGTCTGATCTGCTGGCTTTCCTAAACACTCTAAATGACGAGGACTTTGTGAAGAATCCGAGGTTTAGACCTTAGTCATAGCCGTTGCAAGCAGCAAAAAGCTAAATAGATATCCGTCATTTCGAACGATAGTGAGAAATCTCCTGAGGTAAAGAGATGCTGATGCAGCGAGGTTCTGTTGCCTGCATGATACGGGCCTACAGTGCACTTGTCAGGTACATGCATGGGCTCAGGGGATGTCTCCGCGCCGCTTCACTATCGTTGCGCTCCGGTCGACATGACGAGCTTTGATTGGACTCTAGTTCGGTGGTAAACCTTATACCTGCCTTTCGTGACAACAGAGAAATAAAAAAGCCCCTCATCGGGGCTAATATCTTCAATGAGATCTCTTTAGTCCAAGTCCCTTTTGATGTCGTCTATGTACACACGCTCGTAGAACTTTCTTGGTGTTTCGAACCTGCAGGTATCCAGTACACCACTACTGTGGATCTTCACCTTCACCTTCAGGTTGTTGTGCTGAAAGTCTGAAGGCAGGTACTCAGGCTTTTCTTCCTTACCGTCGGCCATCCTCAGGATGTAGCCGCAACCCTCTTTTGTCACATCCCCGGTATCCACTACTGTAGCGCGCAGATAATCTTTATCCTTCTCACAAGAAACGGCAAAAACAGTAAGGGCGGCAAAGCCAAGTATTAATTTACGCATGTCAATCTTTCTTTCGACGGTTAAAATACAAAAATCCTTCTAAGCAGCAAGACATACAATAATAAAAATTAGTTGGAAGTAAACTTATAGCCCAGCCCCCTTACGGAATGGAAATGCCGCGGATTACGACTATCGCGCTCAAAGTACTTCCTGAAGTTGAGAATAAAGTTATCGATAGTCCGGGTGGTCGGATATACGTTGTACCCCCACACCACCTGAAGTATATGCTCCCGGGTCACCACTTCTCCTTCATGCTCTACCAGCAGCTTCAGCAAGGCAGCCTCTTTCTTGCTTAGCTCCTGCACTTTACCCAGCTTATCCAGCGCTTCATGAGCTGCAAAATCGATCTTACACCCGTTGAATTCGTAAGCGTCCGGTACCGACTGCGGCGCCTTGATCTTCTTACTCTTCAGGATTAACTTGTCCACCCGCAGCAGCAGCTCCTCCAGGTTAAATGGCTTGGTCAGATAATCATCTCCGCCCTTTTTCAATCCCTCCACCCTATCGGCGCTGCTGTTCCTGGCCGAAAGGAAGAGGATTGGCACGTCGTTGTGCTGCATCCTTATGGTCTCACAGACAGTGATACCATCCATATCCGGCAGCATTATATCAAGGATAATGAGGTCGAAGTATTCATTCTTCACCATCTTCAGCACAGCCGGACCGTTGTCTACAGTCGTTATCTCATATCCTTCCAGCTCAAGGTTCAGCTTTAGTGCCTCTCTCAGGCTCTCTTCGTCCTCTACTATCAGTATCGATGCTTTGGTGTCTCTGTGTATCATAATAGGTCTGTTTTGGTGAGATAAAAATAATGACAATTCGTTTCTCATGACAATAGAAGAAGTTGGGATATGAAAGTACTATGACTAATAAACGGGATTTTATCAGTTTTATGACAAAAGTCATTGGAAAGTTGAGACGTTAAGGAGTTATGGAGTAGAGAGTGAGGAGCTGAGATGGGAATTACTCATTTTGATTTTCAATGCCTTGATGACAACTTACTGCCGCAACCAGATGGTGCAGTGGCTATTTGATTGCGAAACGCGGCGGCGAGAATTGCTCGGATGTATTTCAACAAAAGAAGTGCATATCCTGTGGATTGTTGTTGATAACGATCCTTCTCACACCGCGAGAAGGGGATTAAAAAAGAGCCTACTTACAGCAATAGACCTTCTGATAATCAACTATACATTGTCATTTTCAACATGGAACATCGACATGTTTTTCTGTCGAAATGGGGATAAAGTCTGCATTTCTATGGCTCATCTTAATATCTATCCTGTAATTCCACGGCTTTTCGGCCTTTGGCGCAGGTCACAGATAAATGTCTATTAGTTGTTACTTATCTCCCATTGATCCTGCAGCAGTTTGCCAGACTTTTGTATTACTCAAAACTCTATCAATTGGTTTTCATCTAACCCCCTTAAGCCAGATTACCATGAAATTTCTCTTCACCCTACTCCTCTCCCTGCCACTATTCTGTTTTGCCCAGCAAAAGCAATACACTTACTGCTGTGCTGGTAATGTGAACACCGGAGCCGACTATTTTGGTATTGACAAGTCCTCATCCGATTCATCTACAGGATCCATCACCATCGACAGAAAGCAGATCACCATCGACGGACACACCTATACCATTCGGAAAAAGGTAAAACACAATCTATTCAAGACGAACAAAGGATTTATTAAGCTGGTGTACAACAAAGGTGCATTAGCACAGGTACAGATGCTGCAATACGATACACGCTATTATTACCACATCCTGCCCGAGAGCAGTTTGACAGCCAGCCGGTAGCCTTTGCGATAGCCAATAGCTATAGCGATGACTGATTACGCATTATCCACTCACAAACACATTCAACTAAGTCTTTGCTGCGGCAAAGACTTTTGGTTTTTGGCCTGACCTCACTCAGCTATAAAAAAATCTAAACTCATTTGAAAAGAAATTGGCTGATTAAAAACTTTGGCTAACTTTGCCGCTCCAAAATGCGGGCGTGGTGAAATTGGTAGACACGCTAGACTTAGGATCTAGTGCCGCGAGGCTTGGGGGTTCGAGTCCCTC
>Ga0196970_1001798_pt1 | contig 12795 bp, 12 predicted proteins | sample S1v_513CmetaG_FD_148672 | JGI IMG/M metagenome (GOLD analysis project Ga0196970, IMG submission 148672) | Soil microbial communities from Anza Borrego desert, Southern California, United States - S1+v_5-13C | ecosystem: Environmental > Terrestrial > Soil > Desert | place: USA: California... | reverse complement strand
GGTATCGAGAGAAAAGGCAGATCGCGGCGCAAAAACTGAAACGCTTCCGGCTTCACGGTTGGCGACGTATGCTGCGCCTGTGCTCGCGAAGATGTGCCAGGGTCCCGCGGCCACGAACTTGTTGTTCATGTTCACGTCGCCCGGAACGTCGATCTGTGAGACCGATCCCTGGCAGGGAGGGGTCGGACACGAGGACGGCGCAACTACTCCCTGATTGAGGACGTAGGCGTTCGTTGAAGTCTGGGGGTCCCCACCCGGTGTCTGGAACGGGTCGACGACCGGGCGATAGACATCGCCACAACCGGTCAATAGCAGGCTTACGAACAGGCTGGTTACTACGCCAGCCAATTGAATCCTTTTCATCGGCACTCCGCCGGTTCTATTTAGTTGGTAGACCGGAGAAACTATGATTCTAAATGGAATCCAGCAGGACGCGCTAGGAGCATTGCAGGCTGAAACAAGATTGCTCGCAGATGTGTGGTTCCCAACCTCGCCCCGACAACCGGTACGGTTGCCAACTCAAGCCGGGTTTGCTTGAGCGGGGGCTTTTCTGAGAGCAGGTGCTTAGGCAGCTTTCTTCTTTCCGCTCTTTTTCGCGGCACCGGCCCGTTTCTTCGTGCCTTCTTCACTTACTTCTACCCGAGACACCTCTTCCGCCGACTCCACTCGCTGCGGCGGCTTCTTCTGCATGACGGCCAGGCTGTCTTTCAACGCCGCCATGAGGTCGACAACCGGAGCCACTTTCTTAGGCTTCTCGACTTCCGTTATCTCCTTCCCTTCCAGGCGAGCTTGAATGAGCTTCTTCAGGTTGTCTTCAAAGGTGTCGTGGTATTTCTCCGGTTCAAACGGTGCGGCCAGAGCCTCGATCAATTGATGGGCTACTTTGACCTCTGATTCCTTCAGTTCGGCATCGATGGCACCGAAGTGCTCGACTTCCCGCACTTCGTCCTTGTAGTACATGGTGTGCAGCATCATGCCGCCTTTGTGCGGACGCAGAAACACCATGTACTCACGATTGTGCATCGTTAGCTTGGCTATCGCGACGTATCCGGTCTCCTCAAGTGCCTTCGAGAGTAGCGCGTACGGACGCTTACCAGCTTCCTCGGGCATCAGGTAGTACGAGGACTCGAAGTAAATCGGATCAACATCACTGGACCGCACGAACTCAAGGATCTCCATCGCCTTGGCAGTCTTGGGTTCGATCTTCTTGATCTCCTCGGGTTCGATGACGACATACTCGCCTTTTCGATACTCGTAGCCCTTCACGATTTCGTCGCGCTCGACCACCTTTTCTTCGGCGGGGCAAATCAGTTGCTGCTTCACTCGGACGTGGTCGTCTCGATGCAGCATGTGAAATGAGACACGCGATCCGCGTGCGCCTGAAAAAAGCCTAACCGGCATGGAAATAAGTCCGAAAGTGAGATAGCCGGTCCAAACCGATGCTGGCATAGCTGAGCTCCTTAGAGACTCCATAGCGATGCCAGAGTCTCTGGTGGGGTTTTCTCTTGAAATTGATGAACGAGCCATTCGCTAAGATGCGCTCGGGAAAACGCCTCGCTGCTCTCGGAGCATTCGATGGCCGACCGTCCCAAGGTACTATTCACGCCGCCTCTCCTCCGCTACTCTGAAGTCGTGCTGACGGGCGTCATTTTCGTCCCTGAACGGCTGGCCGTGACCGTCGCGGCAAGCTACGGCGAACTTCTGCAACTGCCGCAGGTGGCAACAGGGCGTCAGTTCTGGCTTCGACTCGCTGCCGCCGTGGTAATCCCGGCTGCCTTTGCGGTGCTTGCTTTGCGGCTGCGTGCGGTCACCAAAGGTGGCGCACTCGCCGGAATGGTAGCCGCGTGCTGCATCTTCGTCTTTGCAGGGCCACCAGGCTTTCTGGTGCTTGCGACTGTATTCGCCCTGACGACTTTGGCGACGCGAGTCGGGTATTCGCGAAAGCAACACCTCGGCACAGCCGAGGGTCGTCGCGGTCGCCGCGCGAGCCAGGTCCTTGCAAACCTCTCGATTGCCGCTTTGGCGAGTATCGGCGGTATTTCGGAACACTACTCCTGGCTGCTGGCCTGCATGGTAGCGGCGCTAGCGGAGGCGGCGGCCGACACTGTTTCCAGCGAATGGGACAGGCTTGGAGCGACCGCGTATATCTCATTACGAGCTTCCGACGAGTTCCGGTCGGAACAGACGGCGGAATCAGCCTGGTCGGAACCGTGTGTGGCGTTATCGCCGGCATCGTCGTCGCATGGGTCTCTCACGCTCTTCAGATCGTTCCATACGACTCGGCCGTTATGGCCGGATGTGCAGGTATTCTGGGCAGTTTCGTCGACAGCCTTCTTGGTGCAACTTTCGAGCGGCGCCGCTGGCTCGGCAACGATGCCGTCAATTTCCTAAGCACTGCTATCGCAGCAGCTCTTGCTGCTCTGTTCCTTCTCTAACGTAACCTGCCTGTTCAGAATTCCCGTTGCCAAACGATTCATCGTGCACGAGAATCAGCTACTCGCCATGAGACACCATAAATTTTGTTTCGCCGCAGGGGTGCTGGTATTCGCCGCGCTTATGCTGTCAGCGCCGCGCGTCTTGGCTCAGCGTGGCGCGTTGGTTGCGCCGAGCGATGTAGCGCAACTCGCCGCGCAAGCGCGAACCATCCTGCGTGGACGCGTCATAAGCGCGCACGTGGAACCGCACCCGGAGCTGTCCAACCTCAGCACTGTCGTTGTGACCATTAAGGTCGACGAGACCTTGAAGGGCACACCCGGAGCCACCTACACCTTCCGGCAATACATATGGGACATCCGCGACCGTATGGACGGTGCGGGATACCGAAAGGGACAGGAATATCTGCTGCTGATGAACGCACCGACCAAGCGCGGACTCACCAGTCCCGCAGGCCTGGAGCAGGGTCGATTCCGCATTCTGCGCGACGGCGAAGGGCGTGAGACGGCCGTCAATGGCTACGACAACTTCGGCTTGTTCCGGAATCTGGAAACGACAGCGCAGAAGCGCGGCGTGCAGCTTTCCACCAACGTTCGTTCGCTGGCAAAGACCCACAAAAGCGGTGCGGTGTTGCTTGATGATCTGCGAACAGTGATCAAGCAGTTTGCGGGGGCGAAATGAAACAACACACTACCATCGCTCTCTTCGTCCTGCTGGCAGCCTCGATGGCTTACGCTGGCGGCCCTTTGATTGTCGGCAGCCCCGTTTTGCCGAATGATGGCGAGCCTTTGGTGTGGAACGTCGCAACTATGCCGATTACCTACACCGTTGATCCTGGACCGCTGGCCAAAACCCCAAACGGGACAGTGGTGCTAGATAATGCCGCTGGCCGAGCACGGGTTCAGAGTCTTTTCGCAGTTTGGCAAGCGGCACCCGATGCCGCGCTGACATTCAGTGACCACGGCCTAATCCAGGTAGCTGACGGTGATGTGAATACTATCGAGGAATACAACGCGATATCCTGCACCACTAACCCCATTATCTTCGACGCGAATGGTTCGTTATTCGACGAATTGGTCGGCGACCCCCTCGTAATCGGGTTCGCAGGCCCATGTGCAATCGATACTCACGGACACATCGCCGGCGCGCACGCAGCATTGAATGGGAGGTTTCAGGACGGCCTCGATATAACCGGAAACTCAGAACTAACATCCGACGAATTCGACACAGCTTTTATCCACGAGTTCGGCCATTTCCTCGGCCTTGACCACTCACAGATTAACGGCAGGTGCCTCACCAGTGGCGTGCTGTGTTCAGACGCAGAACTGGGCGGTATGCCGACCATGTTCCCAATCCTCATCGGCGACTTCATGAAGTCGCTGGCGACCGACGATCTGGCATGGATTTCGAAGCTGTATCCGAAAGCTTCGTTCAGCACGAACTACGGCACGATCAGCGGAACGATCTTCTTCTCGGACGGCATCACGCCCGCCCAGGGAGTGAATGTCATCGCCAGACGCGTGGACGACCCGACCACTCCAACCGAGGACGAGTCACGGACTTACGCTGTTTCGGTTGTGTCCGGTTATCGATTCACGGGCAATCCCGGGCAGAGCCTCACTGCGCACTATCTCCGATGCTCCCCGTCGTCTGAGGTCTGCAGCGGCTACGCAAGTAATAACGTGGGCGGCAGTTCCACGGGTTCGCGCTCGCCTTCGCTCTACGGGTACTTCGAAATGGCAGTTCCACCCGGAAACTACACAATCGAGGTCGAATCCGTGCGATCAGCCTTCACGGAGGGTTCCAGTGTCGGTCCGCTCGATCCCCCTGTGCCGATGCCGGGAGGCACCAAGGAATTCTGGAACGACGGTGAATCGGCAACGGACAGTCCCTCTGCGTCAACTCCGATCTCGGTGCCTGCCGGAGGCCGAGTCGACAACATCAACGTCATCCTGAACAACACAGCGGCGCGCAACGATAGCTTCGAGACTGGATGGCTTCTGCTCCCTGCCATTGGATTCGCGCAAAACGAATGCGAGGTGCGGGGATGAGAACTTTACGATACAGCTCGCTTTCAATTCTGCTCATAATCGTGCTTCTTGGACTTGCAGCGTGCGGTGGTGGTGGCGGCGCAGGCAGAGCTCAAGAGCCACCGGTGACCACAATCACGATCAGTACGTCGACCCTGCCCGACGGAACGATAAACACCGCCTACTCTGCAACGGTTGCGTCCACATGCACGGGCACGTGCACCTGGAGCGTTTCGGCGGGTGCTTTACCTGATGGCCTCACGCTGGCCGCCGTTGCTGGGAACTCGGCGTCCGCAACCGTGGCAGGCACTCCATCCAAAACTGGGACGTTCACGTTTACTGTTAGGGTTGCGAACGGAACATCGTCGGCCACCAAGAGCCTGACGATCCTCATCAAGGAGCAGACGCCGCCGACCATCGCCATCAGCACAAACACGGTACCGAATGGCACGATGGGGACTGCGTACTCGACCAACATCGCGTCCGATTGCACCGGCACTTGTACGTGGAGCGTGTCCGAAGGTGCGTTGCCGGGTGGGCTGACCCTTGCCGCCGTGTCTGGGAACACGGCTTCGGCAACGATCAGCGGTACGCCTACCGCAGCTGGCGCGTTCACGTTCACGCTGCGGGTAACGAACGGGACATCGACGGCAACTAAGAGCTTCACGATAACCATCGCCGACTCGACCCCTACGATAACCATCACCGGGAGCCTCCCGAATGGCACAATGGGGACTGCCTACTCCGCCACGATCGCGTCCGACTGCGCCGGCACCTGTTCCTGGAGCGTATCGCAGGGTGCGTTGCCGGGTGGGCTGACTCTTGCCGCCGTATCCGGCAACACGGCTTCCGCAACGATCAGTGGCACGCCTTCCGCGGCTGGGGCGTTCACGTTCACCGTTCAGGTGACGAACGGAACCTCAACAGGCAGTAAGAGCTACACGATAACCATCCAGAACACGCAGACTCGCAATGACAGCATTGCGACCGCCACGCCGCTCACGAATGGGACGTTCAATCCTTCCATTAGCCCGTACGCGGACCTAAGTGGTCAGGCAAACGCGGACACGGATTATTACGTCCTGACCGCCGCGGCCGGCGCTACAGTGCAGATCGACGTGGACGCCATCGGCAGCACCAACCCGATGGATCCGGTGATCGAGATCGTCAATTCCTCAGGGCAGCGGTTGATGACTTGTCAGGACCCCGGAGACGACAATCCGCCGTCCGACTATGTCGCGGACACTACGCCGACGGCCTGGGATGACGAATGCATCAACGATGACCGGTCCATTGGAGCAAACACAAACTCCACGCTGCTCTTCCGCCCGTCCGGCACGGGAACCATTCAGTTCTTTGTCCATGTGATCGACTGGCGCGGAGATGCTCGGCCCGACATGCTTTACACGATCAAGGTGGCGGGAGCTAAACTAGAGGAGCTAACTGAAGTAGCTACAGGTCAGAATGACTCCCAGACCACCAACAGGTAAAGTCTGAGAGTTCAGGGTCGCAGGCTTCAAAGTTCATGTTTTCAAGGTTCAAGGTGATTCGGAAGACGGCGAGTTTTCCGAACAACCTTGAAACCTTTGAATCTTGAACTTTGAAGCCTTACTTCTTCTCTTCCGCTTTCACGAACTCCCAATTGCCGCGCCCGCACTTGTTCTTGCAGGCCGGAAGCGTCTGCCCGACCTCGAATCTCGCCGGCAGTTTACATACGCTGCACCAATAAATCCCTGTTTCTGGAGCCTCTGTTCCCGGTTTGTGTGCCATGTCATCCTCCGCGAGGGGGCGAACTCCTCGCGTATGTTTTGGTTTTGGAATGAAAGATCAATGTTAACTTCTGAGGCGATAAGAGGAAACTGATAAGTGCAGGCAAATTCGCCGACGGGCGGCGACGATTAGGTCAGGTGCAACCGCCAGAACATGTAGCTCACGGCCTCACGCAACGTGCCGAACACTCTTCGGGATCGCGTTCGCGGCAAAGAACTGGGTCTCGGGGAGCCGTAAACGGTCACGTGCTGCGCCTTCATCATCTGTTTGATACGGAATACGTGATAAGCATCGCTCACCGCCACTGCATCGGCAATGTGGTTCTTTCGAAGGATTGCCGCGGTGCGTTTCGCCGATTGCGCCGTGTTTACGCTTTGAGTCTCCGCGATCAGGTTCCGGTCTGGAATGCCGCGCGCAATCAGGTAATCCCGTCCGACGCTGCCCTCGCTATACGTCGAATTCAGGCCCGATCCACCTGTTGTAATCACGACGGGAGCAATCCCCTGCTGAAATAAGTCGTATGCGTGGTCAAGCCGGGCGCGATAGACGGGTGAAGGGCGCCCGACGTACTCGGCGGCTCCGAATACAATGATCGCGCCAGCCGGGCGCGCTTCGTTTCGCTCAGCCTGACGTGCAATTCGAATGGAAGTAATCAGCAGGAATGATGCGGCTACGGTAGCGGCAACCGCTACCGCCTTCACCATCAAAAGCGCTCTCGACTTCTTTTTCTTGATCGAAGGAATCGAAACGGTAGAGCTCATTTGCTGCCGAGTGTTTCGGCGATCTCGTGCGCCGGAATGGCTCCTTCCCGTTGTATACGCCAGCATGGCTGGCCAATCTCGTCCACCGTCAAATCCACGATCGTAGAGGCGACTGTTCGCGGCGACGGACCGCCATCGACGATCAGGCTGACACGTTCGGCAAGCTGTTCCCGCACCGCCTGCGCCGTGGTACATTCCGTCGCGCCGCTCAGATTGGCAGACGTAGCGGTAATAGGCAGCCCCGCCTTGCGAATGACAGCCAGCGGAATTTCTGCTGCCGGTACGCGAATCGCGATGTTGCCGGTATTGGCCGTCACTTTCAGCGGAAGCCGCGGCGACGCCTGCACGATAACCGTTAGAGGCCCCGGCCAGAAACGTCTTGCGAGCGCATAGAACTCTGGCGGCAGCGGCTTGGCAAGATCTTCCGCCTGGTCGACACTGGCTATCAGCAGCGAGAGCGGCTTGAAGTGCGAGCGCGACTTGATCTCGTAAACACGATCGACGGCGCGCAGGTTATACGGATCCGCAGCCAAGCCATAGAACGTGTCCGTCGGCATTCCGAGAACCTGGCCATTGCGGATGTGCTCGGCTACGTAGGAAATCAGCGAGCATTCGGGTTGCGTGCTGTTGATTTTGACAATCTCGGACGGCAACGGTGTTCCTCTCGGGATCAGGCTCGCGCACGATGCGCTTGGCCAAACTAAGGTCGCCACGGCGTCTTGGGGACTTTGATTCCTTGCGCCGAACCGCGAAACTTAGCATAGCATCCCGCAGCGCTGCAAATCACGCGGCGTGCTCCCGGCGTTCAAAAGGCCTGATCTCCCCCAACGGCTGCGGGGTATGATGTTTGCTGATGAAGATCCTAATCAGCGACCGCCTTCGCCGTATTACCAGCCGCCACAACGCGCTGGTCAAGGAGCTGCGGAGGGCCTTTTCGCAAGGCGAGCCCACGCCAGACGGCTATTGCGCCATCGAAAGCGTTCGGGTGGTGGAAGAAGCCATCCGCAGCGGACTGCGCTTTCGCGCGGTCTTCTTTAGCGAATCCGCCGAGCAGCGAGCCGAACGCCTGTTGCCCCAGATTGGCGCGAACGTCGAAACACTTCTGCTGCCGGACGAGGTTTTCCGAAGCGCGGTAGCCACAGAGACCCCGCAAGGGGTAGCCGCGCTGGTGAAGCTGAAACACTCGGACTTCGGTGCACTTCTCGGTCCTTCTTCCCCGCTCATTATGGGCGTCGCCGGAATCCAGGATCCGGGTAATCTGGGTACCATTGTCCGCTCCGCCGAAGCTTTCGGGGCCACTGCGGTACTGCTTGGTGAAAAGACGGTAAGCCCCTTCAATCCGAAGGTCGTGCGAGCATCCGCCGGTTCCCTCTTTCGCTTGAATGTAGTAAGCGCCACGCTGGCCGACGTTCTCCCCAAGATGCGGGAACGCGGCGTCAGGCTTGTAGGCACGTCGTCGCACAAGGGCAGGCCCTTAACTCAGGTGGATCTCACCGGACCGCTGGCGCTTTTCATCGGCAGCGAGGGCGCGGGACTTCCTCGGGGAGTCCTGAGCGAGATGGACGAAAACGTAGTTATTCCCCACTCTGACCGTGTCGAATCCCTAAACGCCGGGGTAGCGGCCAGCATCCTCTTGTACGAAGCCGCCCGGCAGCGGGGAACGTTAAATCTGGAGACACCCGAAGGAGAACCGGAAGAGGATTAGCGGTGCCGAAAGCACGTTATGAACTTGTTCCAGCAAATCCCGCCTGACGCGGACAGAACCGAAGAACGCGGCCGCGCTCCCCTCGCGGCACGCATGCGACCCCGAACCCTGGACGAGTTCGTAGGGCAAGAACATTTGATCGGCCCTGGAAAGCCTCTGCGACTGCAGATCGAGCGCGACGACCCCGGATCGATCATATTTTGGGGCCCTCCCGGTGTGGGCAAGACGACGCTGGCGCAGATTATCGCCAACATCACCCGGGCCGAGTTCATCGAGTTCTCGGCGGTTCTGTCGGGGATCAAGGAAATCAAGCAGGTGATGGCCGATGCCGAAAAGGCCCGGCAATTCGGCACGCGCACCATCGTCTTCATCGACGAAATTCACCGCTTCAACAAGGCACAGCAGGACGCCTTTCTTCCGTACGTTGAATCCGGCGCCATTCGCCTGATCGGAGCGACAACGGAAAATCCGTCCTTCGAAGTCATCTCGGCGCTGCTCTCCCGTTGCCGGGTTTACGTACTTCAGCCGCTCACGGAAGAGCAAATCGTGCTGCTGCTGAGGCGTGCGGTCGAGGACAAAGAGCGCGGCTTGGGCGAGCTGAACGTCGGCGTTTCCGACGACGTTCTAAAGAAAATTGCGGCATATTCCAGCGGCGATGCCCGCTCAGCGTACAACGTGCTCGAGGTCGCGGCCGGCGTCGCGAAGCAACTTGCCGAGCCCGGCAAGCAGCCGGACGTTTCAGAGCAAATGATCGCCGACGCGCTCCAGAAGCGCGTCCTGATGTACGACAAGACTGGCGAAGAGCACTACAACATTATCTCTGCCCTTCACAAATCCGTACGCAACAGCGATCCTGACGCCGCACTCTACTGGCTGGCGCGCATGATTGAAGCTGGCGAAGACCCGCTATATATCGCACGCCGTGTGATACGCATGGCTGTTGAAGATATCGGCCTAGCCGATCCGAACGCGATGTCCATTTGCCTAGCGGCGAAGGAAACCGTCCACTTCCTCGGACAGCCCGAGGGGAACCTCGCCCTGGCACAAGCCGTCGTGTACCTATCCATTGCCCCTAAGTCCAATTCCGTATACATGGCATACGGCAGCGTTCGTCGAGATGTAGAACAGACTGCACAGGAACCAGTGCCGCTGCACATTCGGAACGCGCCGACTCGGCTCATGAAAGATCTCGGATACGGTTCAGGCTATCAATATGCGCACGATCTCGACACCAAGGTCGCCGATATGGATTGTCTGCCCGACAAACTTCGTGGGCGCGTTTACTACCGCCCGACGGAGGAAGGGATCGAAAAGCGCATAAAAGACCGCCTCCAGGAGATTAAGCGGCGACGCGCCGAAGCGGCGCGGGCAGCCCAGCGAAGCCCCAAAAACAATCCGGAGTCTCACGGCGAATAAGCAGCATCTGGAATTTGCAAGCTTAGGTCTGGCTTCCAGGCCAGGAGTTCAGCCATGTCCGCCCCAGCGACTCCGCGTAGTGTCCCGGCATCCGTCCTGCCGCCCCACACTGCAGAGGAACGAGTTCGCTCACTCTTGCTGCTGAATGAGGCAGCGCGCACCCTCAACTCCATCCTCGAACTCGAACCCTTACTGGACAAGATCGTCAACGAAGTCACTGACGCTTTTGGCTGTTCGCTGTCGGGTATAGCTCTGAAAGATCCCGACACGGGCGACATGATCACCGCTGCCGTGCAAGGCGGAGTGGAACCGAAAGGCGTGCGCTACCGGACGGGTCTCGATGGGATTATCGGTCAGGTTGCTGCCACCGGAACTCTGTACTACGCACCTGACGTTCGCGTCGATCCACATTACAAGATGTGCGCCCTAGAAACGCGTTCCGAGGTAGATATTCCGCTGAAGGTTGGCAGTGAACTCATCGGCGTTTTCAGCGCACAGCACGCGGAAGTGGATGCGTTCTGCCCCGAACAAATTCAAGTTTTGCAGGTTCTGGCGGAGCATATCGCAATTGCTGTGCAGAACGCGCGACGTTTTCAGCGCGAGCGCGAAGAAAGGCAGCAACTCTACTGGCAGCAACAGGAGGCTGCCGCGATCCAGCAGGCTCTGTTTCCCAAAGCGTCGCCCCTCATTCCCGGACTACAGGTTGAGGGTATGTGCATTACCGCCCATGCGGTGGGTGGCGACTGGTTCGATTACATCGCCTTGACCGATGGTCGCTGGGCATTCGTCCTGGCAGATGTTGCAGGAAAGGGCATGCCTGCGGCGCTTTTGATGACTTCGAGCCGAGGGATCCTCCGCTCGCTTGTGGAGACCACACCTTCTCCGGCTCCCTTGTTGAACCGGCTGAATCGGATCCTGTATCGCGATTTCCCACCCGAGAAGTTTGTCACGATGGTATATGCGGTTTTCGACCCGGCTGATCGCACTCTCACGTTCGCGAGCGCCGGTCATCCCGCTCCCATCATGACCAACGAGCGCGATACACAGTTGTTGGAGAAAGCGAGCGGCCTGCCCCTCGGCATTGCCGACTGGGAGTACGAAGAGTGCACGGTAACACTCGAACAGGACGCCAGAGTTCTCCTGTATAGCGATGGGATCACGGAAGCGGAAAACGATGCGGGAGAGCAATTCGGAACGGAACGCCTCGTCGAACAGGCAAACCAATATTCCATGTGCGTGGAGACCGTACTCGAGTCCGTGTCGCGGTTCACGCGATTCCGTCCTTTGGCGGACGATGCGACTCTCATCCTGCTGAGGAGCAAGGCTTAGTTACAAGTCTCGCGCGCGGTGCTCTTTCAGTATGCAACGGTTCATCACGACGAAGATGCCGTTCTCTCTTGCCTTATCGGCCGCTTCCTCGTGGATCACGGTCTCCTGCATCCAGACGACCGGAACTTTCATCTGGATCGCTTCTTCAACGACAGGAGGCACGTGTTCAGAGCGGCGAAATATATCAACTATGTCGATTTTCTCCGGCACCTCAGTGAGTGAGGGGTAAGCTTTCTCACCCAATACAGATTGAACCTCGGGGTTGACTGGGATGATTCGGTATCCCCGACTCTGGAGGTAGGCGGCCACTCCGTAACTCGGTCGCATGGCGTCGTCGGAAAGACCTACGACCGCGATATTCTTGGCATTCTTGAGAATGTCGGTAATGCGCTCGTTATCGTTGCCGCGCACGCTAGCTTCCATGCACAGTCCTCCGGCATTGATGTTAACAACTGCAATCTTGGACGTTCCTACAGCGCGAGCAGTTTACTTCCGACTGTAAGACGTCTTGCTTGGCTTCTGACGACTAACATAAAACCCCGGCAGCATTATCTTGCCGCCGGGGCCATTTGTATCAGTTAAACATTGAGTGTCTGGCTACGGCAAAGTGCCTCCCAGGAAGATGGTACCGGAGTTTTGTCCACGACCTTGTCTGACCAGGAACGCAACGTCCTGACCGGACTTGAGCTGGGCTTGTGCCTTCCGGAAATCATCCAGGTTATTGATCGGCTGCTTGTTGATCTCCAGAATCACGTCGCCACGGTTCATCCCGATATCATCAGCAAAAGAGCCAGGCCTCACGTCCTGCACGATGACTCCCCGATTCGCCGGCACGTTCAAGCGGTCAGCCATCTCCGCTGTAAGAGAGCCAACGGTGATGCCCAGCTTGGTTTCGGTCGGCTGGGTGTCAGCACCGCCCTCCTCCTCATCTCCTGTGAGACGCGCTGCGAACAGTTTGGAACGGTCAGCAATTGTGACGGCGGTGTTCTGCTCTTTGTTATTTCGAATGAACCCGATCTTTGCCGACGTTCCGGGCTTCCTCGACGCTATGTTGTTGACCAGATCGTCACCATCTTTCACGGGCTTGCCGTCGATGCTGACGATCGTGTCGCCTACCTGCAGGCCAGCCTTCGCAGCGGGGCCATCAGGAACCACATTGGCGACGATGACGCCGTTCTTAACACCATAGACACGGGCGATTGCCGGATTAGGCGCCGCATTGAATTCAACACCAATCGAGCCGCGCGTAACCCTGTGTTCGGGGCCGATCAACTGGTTGTAGACCTGCACCACAGTGTTGGAAGGCATAGCAAAGCCGACACCCTGGTACCCCTGTGTTTCAGTCAGAATC
>Ga0196970_1001795_pt1 | contig 12818 bp, 11 predicted proteins | sample S1v_513CmetaG_FD_148672 | JGI IMG/M metagenome (GOLD analysis project Ga0196970, IMG submission 148672) | Soil microbial communities from Anza Borrego desert, Southern California, United States - S1+v_5-13C | ecosystem: Environmental > Terrestrial > Soil > Desert | place: USA: California... | reverse complement strand
CTCGAAGAAGCGGGTGCCGTCCTCCAGCGAGAAGAACAGGAACTCCGCCCGGCCGACCACGTTCTCGACCGGCACGTAGCCGACCATGCTGGGAACGCGGCTGTCCAGCGAGTTGTCGCGGTTGTCGCCCATCATGAACAGGTGGTTCTCGGGCACCCTGTACAGCGGCGTGTCGTCCAGCGCACCGTGGTCGGTCTCCTCGATGATGCGGTGCTTCCGGCCGTTCGGCAGCGTCTCCATGTACTGCGCCGCCCGCGTCTCGCGGCCCAGGCCGTCCTTGGCGACGTAGTCCTCGATGCGGTCGCGCTGCACCGGCTTGCCGTTGATGTGCAGCACGCCGCCGACCATCTGCACCGTGTCGCCGGGCAGGCCGACGACGCGCTTGATGTAGTCGGTCTTGTTGTCGCGCGGCAGCTTGAACACCGCGACGTCGCCGCGCTCCGGCACCTTGCCCAGCACGCGCCCCTCGAACAGCGGCAGGCCGAAGGCCACCGTGTGCTTGCTGTAGCCGTACGAGAACTTCGACACGAACAGATAGTCGCCGATCAGCAGCGTCGGGATCATCGAGCCCGAGGGGATGTTGAACGGTTCGTAGGCGAAGGTGCGCACGCCGAACGCGATCAGCACCGCGTAGAACACCGTCTTCAGCGTTTCGCCGATGCTGCCGGCGTCCTTCTTCTTTTCGACCAAGGCCATGGGAACTCGATTCTGCGTGTCGGAGGTGATTATTCGGGTTCGGCGCTGATGACGACGAAGGCCTCGGCCAGCGGGTACTCGTCGGTCAGCGTGACGTGGATGCGGGCGACCATGCCCGCCGGCGTGATCGCCTTCAAGCGCTCCAGCGCGCCGCCGGACAGCGCCATGGTCGGCTGCCCCGACGGCAGGTTGACCACGCCCATGTCGCGCCAGAACACGCCGTTGCGGAATCCGGTGCCCAGCGCCTTGGCGCACGCCTCCTTGGCGGCGAAGCGCTTGGCGTAGGTACCGGCGCGCGCGTCGTACTTGCCGCCCTTGCCGACCCGGCGCTCCGCCTTGGCGCGCTCGGTCGGGGTGAAGCAGCGCTCGATGAAACGCTCGCCGAAGCGTTCCAGGGTCTGCTCGACGCGGCGGATGTCGGTGAGGTCGTTGCCGATGCCCAGGATCATCGCACCGCCGATCATCGCACTGCCCCAGGGCGCTCTTCGTCCATGCGCCGGCGCATGGCGCGGATGCTCTCGCCCAGGCCGACGAACAGCGCCTCGCCGACCAGGAAGTGGCCGATGTTCAGCTCGACGATGGTCTGGATGGCGGCGACCGGGCCGACGGTGCCGTAGTCCAGCCCATGTCCGGCGTGGCACTCCAGCCCGATGGCCTCGGCGTGCGCCGCCGCCTGCACCAGACGGGTCAGCTCCGATCCGCGGCCGGCCCCCGGGGGGGTGTCGCAGTAGGCGCCGGTGTGCAGCTCGACCACCGGGGCGCCCAGCTCGCGCGCGGCGTCCAGCTGGCGCACCTCCGGGTCGATGAACAGCGAGACGCGGATGCCGGCGGCGCCCAGCTCCGTGACGTAGCGCTTCAGGTGCTCGCGCCCGCCGTCGACATCCAGGCCGCCTTCCGTGGTCACCTCGGTGCGCTTCTCCGGCACCAGGCAGACGGCGTGCGGGCGGTGCCGCAACGCGATGCCCAGCATCTCGTCGGTGGCCGCCATCTCCAGGTTGAGCGGCAGCGTCAGCTCGGCCATCAGGCGCTCGATGTCGGCGTCGCGGATGTGGCGGCGGTCCTCGCGCAGGTGGGCGGTGATGCCGTCGGCGCCGGCCTCTGCGGCAAGGTGCGCGGCGCGCACGGGGTCGGGATGCCTGCCGCCGCGCGCGTTGCGCACGGTCGCCACGTGGTCGATGTTCACGCCCAGGCGCAGGTATCGGGTCATCGCGACGCTCCCGGAATCGGCCATGCGCCGGCCAGGAGGGCCGGCACGGGCACTCGGGACTATATAGCGATGCCGAGCCGCCGCGTCACGCCTCCTGCACGGCGCGCAGGAAGCGCTCCACCTCGCCGCGCAGCGAGCGGCTCTCGCCGTTCAGCCGGTCGGCGGCCGAGGCGACGACGCGCGCCATGCCGGTGGTGCGGCCGGCGCCCTCGCTGACCTCGGCGATGCTCTCGGACACCTGTCGGGAGCCGTGCGCCGCCTCCTCGACGTTGCTGACGATCTCGCTGGTGGCCGCCCCCTGCTGCTCGACCGCGCCGGCGATGGCGGTCGCCAGTTCGTTGAGGCGGCCGATCACCCCGGACACTTCGCGGATGGCGGCGACGGCGCCCTCGGTCTGGCCCTGCACGGCGGCGACTTGCTGGCTGATCTCCTCGGTGGCGTGCGCCGTCTGGTTGGCGAGGTTCTTCACCTCGGTGGCGACGACCGCGAAGCCCTTGCCGGCCTCGCCCGCACGGGCGGCCTCGATGGTGGCGTTCAGGGCCAGAAGGTTGGTCTGCGAGGCGATGGAGGTGATGAGCTGCACCACCTCGCCGATGCGGCGGCCGGAGTCCGACAGGTCGGCGATGCGGGCGTTCGCCGCCTCGGCCTGCGTCTGGGCGGCGCGCGAGATGTCTGCGGCCATGCGGACCTGGCGGTCGATCTCCCCGGTGGAGGCGACCAGCTCGCTGGCGGCGGCGGCCACCGTCTCGACGTTGGCGGTGGACTGCCGGGTGGCCTCCGACACCTCGCCGCTGCGCGCCTGGGTCTGCGCCGCGGTGGCGGCCAGCTCGCCCGACGCCGAGGTCAGCTTCTCCAGCGCGTCCTGCACCGCGCCCATCAGGTGCTGCACGGCGCCGTCGAAATCCTTCGACAGCCCGTCCAGCCGCTGCTGGCGGGCGAGGCGGCGGGCCGCCGCGGCGTCCGCCTCCTCGCGCAGGCGGCGGTGCTCGACGGCACGGTCCTTGAAGGTCTGCAGCGCCGCGGCCATGGCGCCGACCTCGTCGCCGCGGCCGACGTGGCCAACCTCCATCGACAGGTCGCCCTCGGCCAGCCGCCCCATGGTGCCGGACAGGCCGGACAACGGGTGCGTGATGTCGCGGGCGATCAGGTGCGCGGCGGCCAGCGACAGCAACACCAGCACCAGGCCGATGCCCATGATCTCCGTCGCGTTGCGGCGGAAGGCGGTGTCGACGTCGTCGGTGTAGACGCCGGTGCCGAGCATCCAGCCCCACGGCGCGAAGGGCGCGGCGTAGGACAGCTTCGGCTGCGGGTCGGTGAAGCCCTGGCGCGCCACCACGTAGGACACGAAACCGCCGCCGGCCCTCGCCGCCTCGATCATGGCGCGGATGTAGGGTTTGCCGGCCGCGTCCAGCGCGTCCAGGCGGGGCTTGCCCTCGTCCTGCGGGCGCGGGCCGATGACCAGCGAGGTGCCGTCCATCTGGTAGACGAAGACGTAGTCGTTGAGCGGCCCGTAGCGCAGCGGCCGCAGCGTGGCGAGCGCCTGGGCCTTGGCCTGCTCCTCGCTCATCTCGCCCTTGGCGGCGCGCTGCTGGTAGGAGGCGGCGACGGAGACCGCGGCCTGCACCATGTTGCGGACCTGGCTCTCCTTCTCCGCGACGATGGCCGCGCGCAGGTTGTACAGCGCCACGCCGGAGCCCAGCGCCATGCCGGTCAGCACCGCCGCGATCATCAGCAGGATCTTGGTGCGGATCTTCAGGTTGCTCAGCATGGCGTTCCATCCCCCGTGTTCTGCGTGGCGCGGATGGACGCGGTTCTGCCGAATTTCCTCGGCAGTTGAGAGAAATGCCGTGTATTCGGGTGCAGCGGCGCATCCATGGCGCGCAAATGCGGTGATACACCACACGGACCGATTTGCCCAGACAAACCGGATATGCCACTTGGTCGCACACGAAGGATGTGCGCGCTATTCCACGTGGATGCGGGCGGCGAGGTCCTTCAGCGTGTCGAGCGGCGGCCCCTTGCGCGGCCATTCCAGGCCGACGCCATCGCCTTCGTGGCGCGGCAGCACGTGCAGGTGGACGTGCGGCACCGTCTGCCAGCCGGCCGGCTTGTTGGCCTGGAGGATGGTGAGGCCGGCGGGGTTGAACGCCGCCTGCACGGCGCGGGCGACCTTATGCGCGGTGCGGAACAGCGCGGCCGCCTCGTCTTCGGTCAGGTCGAGGATGGTTTCGGCCGGGCGCTTCGAGGCCACCAGCACGTGGCCGGGGTTGACCTGCCCGGCGTCCATGAAGGCGAAGCTGTGCTCGTCCTCGTAGACCTTGGCGCAGGGGATCTCCCCGGCGATGATCCGGCTGAAGACGGTGTCGGCCATGGCGTTCTCCTCCCTTATTTGGTGAGGAAGAAATACACCGTCATGGCCGAGCCGACGAGGATGATGAATTTGCGCAGATACGGCGGCGGGATGCGCCGGGCGATGCGGGCGCCGGAATAGCCGCCGGCCACGCAGGCCACCAGCATGATCAGCGCCTCGTTCCAGTACACCGCGCCGCCGGCGACGAAGGCGACCACCGCGATGGCGTTCAGGCAGCCGGACAGCAGCGACTTCAGCCCGTTCATGGCGTGGATGTCGCGCAGCCCGAACACGCCGAAGGTCGCCAGCATCAGGATGCCGATGCCGCCGCCGAAATAGCCGCCGTAGACCGCGATGAAGAACTGCACGATCAGCACCCCGACCGTCCCCAGCTGCGCCTTCTTGCGGATGCACGCCGCCAGCTTCGGCCCGGCGGCGAACAGCGCGGTGGCGAACAGCAGCAGCCAGGGGATGAGGACGGCGAAGGTGGCGTCCGGCGTCCACAGCAGCAGCAACGCCCCCATCAGCCCGCCAACCAGGCTGACGCCGATGAAGGTCGGCAGGCTGATCTCGGTCAGCTTCCCCAACTCGTTGCGGTAGCCGTAGGCGCCGGCCAGCGCGCCGGGGCACACGGCGACGGTGCTGGTGGCGTTGGCGGCGACCGGCGGCACCCCGGCGAACACCAGCGCCGGAAAGGTCAGGAAGCTGCCGCCGCCGGCAACGGCGTTGACCACGCCGGCCGCGTACGCGGCGACGATCAGGAGCAGGGTGGAGAACATCGACGGGCCCGCAGCGATTGTGCGGCGCACTATGCCCCGAACGATAGAGGGGTTCAACGCCCCCGCGCGCGGTCCACCGCGTTGATCACCGGCGTGGCCCGCAGCGCCGCCATGATGTTGGTCAGGTGCTTGGCGTCCTTGACGTCGATGTCGATGATCAGCTCGAAGAAGTCGGTGTTGCGGTTGGTGATCTTCAAATTGGTGATGTTGCCACCGTTCTTGCCGATCACCGTGGACAGGCTGCCCAGGCTGCCCGGCTCGTTGGCGACCACCAGGTGGATGCGGCCGACGTGCTCCTCCGGGCTGTCGGGGCCGACGTCCCAGGCGACGTCGATCCAGCGCTCCGGCGAGTCGTTGAAGCTCTCCAGCGTCTCGCAGTCGATGGTGTGGATGGTGACGCCCTTGCCGGTGGTGACGATGCCGACGATGCGGTCGCCCGGCAGCGGGTGGCAGCAGCGCGCGTAGTGCACCGCCATGCCGGGGATCAGCCCGCGGATCGGCAGCGGCGCCTCGCGGCCCTTCTGCTTCGGCTTGGGCTTGGCGATCAGCGCCGCGCTCTTGTCGTCGCCGTCCTTGAGCTGCACCGTCTGCTGCGCCAGCGCGTGCGGCTTGTGGCCGGGGAAGACGGCGTGGAAGACCTCGCGCCCCGAATGCAGGCCCGAGCCGACGGCGGCCAGCAGATCGTCCACGCTGGGCTGCTGGAAGATCTTGAGGACGCCCTCCAGCGCCTTCTCGCCGTAGTCGTAGCCTTCCTGGCGGAATTGCCGCTGCAGGATGGCGCGGCCCAGCTCGATGTACTGCGAGCGCTGCTGCGTGCGCAGGAACTTGCGGATGCGGGCGCGCGCCTTGCCGGTGACGACGAAGCGCTCCCACCCCGGCACCGGCGTCTGCGCCTTGGAGGTGATGATGTCGACCTGGTCGCCGTTCTGCAACTGCGTGCGCAGCGGCAGCATGCGCCCGTTGATCTTGGCGCCGACGCAGTGGTCGCCGACCTCGGAGTGCACGGCGTAGGCGAAGTCCACCGGCGTCGCGCCGCGCGGCAGCGCGATCAGGTCGCCCTTGGGCGTGAAGCAGAACACCTGGTCCTGGAACAGCTCCAGCTTGGTGTGCTCCAGGAACTCCTCGGGCTTGGTGGCGTGCTCCAGGATGTCGAGCAGCTCGCGCAGCCAGCGGTACTCGCGCGCCCCGGCGCGCGGCTGCCCCTGCTTGTACGCCCAGTGCGCGGCGACGCCCAGTTCGCACACCTCGTGCATGTCCTTGGTGCGGATCTGCACCTCGATGCGGTTGCGCTGCGGGCCGATGACGCCGGTGTGCAGGCTCTTGTAGCCGTTCGGCTTCGGCGTCGAGATGTAGTCCTTGAACCGCCCCGGCACGACAGGATAGCGGCTGTGGATGATGCCCAGCGCCTGATAGCACTCGCCGACGTTGCCGACGATGATGCGGAAGGCCATGATGTCCGACAGCTGCTCGAAGCTGACGTTCTTCTGCTGGAGCTTGCGCCAGATCGAGTACGGCGTCTTCTCGCGCCCGCTGATCTGGGCGTCGGGCACGCCTTCCTCGGTCAGCACCTTGCCGAGCTCGTCGATGATGCGCTGGACGCGGTCCTCGCCCTCCGAGCGCAGCCGCGAGAGCTGCGCCAGGATCGAGTCGCGGGCCTCCGGGTTCAACTGGGCGAAGGCGAGGTCTTCCAACTCGTCCTTCACCTGGTGCATGCCGATGCGTTCGGCCAGCGGGGCGTAGATCTCCAGCGTTTCGCGGGCGATGCGCTTGCGCTTGTCCGGGTTCTTGATGTGGTGGAGCGTGCGCATGTTGTGCAGCCGGTCGGCCAGCTTGACCAGCAGCACGCGGATGTCCTCGGACATCGCCAGCACCAGCTTGCGGAAGTTCTCCGCCTGCTTGGCCTGTTCGCTCTGCATCTCCAGGCGCGACAGCTTCGTCACGCCGTCCACCAGCCGGCCGATCTCGCGGCCGAACAGGCGCTCGATGTCCTCCTGGGTGGCGACCGTGTCCTCGACCGTGTCGTGCAGCAGCGCCGTCACGATGGTGGCGGCGTCGAGCTTCAGGTTGGTGAGGATGCCGGCGACTTCCAGCGGGTGCGAGAAGTACGGGTCGCCCGACGCGCGGGTCTGCGACCCGTGCGCTTTCATGGAGAAGACGTAGGCGCGGTTCAGCAGGTCCTCGTCGGCCGACGGATCGTAGGCCCTTACCCGCTCAACGAGTTCATATTGCCGGATCATGCCACCCGACCCGGCGCCATCCGCGCCCTACCGGTTGAAATACAAGGAATATATGGATACGGGTGGCGCGGAACGCCACCCGTGCGCCCGTGCTGGATCAGAAGTCGCCCTCGGCGTCGCGGCCCACCACGTCGTCTTCGGTCATGCCGAAGGCCTTGGCCGGGTCGGCGTCCATGTCGGCGGCGATGTCGTCATCCTCGCCCAGTTCCTCGCCCTCGCTCATGGCGTCGTCGCCGTCCAGCGAGTTGTCGGCGCCGCGGGCCCAGTCGTGCTCGCCGGCCATCAGCTCGACGATCTCCTCCTCGGGCTCGTCGGGCTCGACGTGCTTCTGGTGGCCCTTGATCAGGGAATTCTTCAGGTGCTCCAGCACCACCGTCTCGTCGGCGATCTCGCGCAGCGCCACGACCGGGTTCTTGTCGTTGTCGCGGTCAATGGACAGCGGGGCGCCGGAGGCGACCTCGCGGGCGCGCTGGGCCGCCATCATCACCAGCTCGAACCGGTTGGGAACCTTGAGAACGCAATCTTCGACGGTAACGCGGGCCATGCCAAACCAACTCCGGAGTCCTGGGAGGGGTTCGAATATATTGACCAAGCTCCGCCCATGCAAGCGGCAAGACTCCCCTGCCCGCCCCGCCGCCCGCCGGACAAGCGGGTCACCCGTCCGCAGGACGTCCCGTTGCGCCCTTGCCGCACCTCGACAATCCGCCTATTTTACAGACTGCCGTATTGCATTACGGCGGACCCCTGAATATTTCCATCATTGCTTGTAGAAGGACCAGGACATTGGATCGCTCCGCCACATTGCCAAAGGAATTGAGCCGGCTGTTCTATAAAGAAGAACGCCTGGCTATGTTCATCGACGGTGCAAACCTCTACGCTGCCGCCCGAGCCCTCGGATTCGACATCGACTACAAGAGATTGCGGGACGGCTTTGCGGCGGAGGGCCGTCTGGTCCGCGCCTTCTACTACACGGCACTGGTCGAGGACCAGGAGTATTCGCCGATCCGGCCGCTGGTCGACTGGCTGGACTACAACGGCTACACGATGGTGACGAAGCCGACCAAGGAGTTCACCGACGCCTCCGGCCGCCGCAAGATCAAGGGCAACATGGACATCGAGCTGGCCATCGACGTGATGGAGATGGCCGAGCGGGTGGACCACATCCTGCTGTTCTCCGGCGACGGCGACTTCCGCCGGCTGGTCGAGGCGGTGCAGCGCAAGGGCGTGCGCGTCAGCGTGATCTCCACGGTGCGCTCGCAGCCGCCGATGGTGGCGGACGAGTTGCGCCGGCAGGCCGACAACTTCATCGAGCTGCAGGACCTCGCCGGATCGATCGCCCGCGTCCACCATCACCGCGAGCCGCCGCAGCACGGCGGCATGGGGGGCGGCCCCATCCAGCAGAGTCCGCAGGGCCAGAGCCCGGTCCAGGACTACGGCAACGGCGACGACCTGCTGTAACGAACCGGATCGCAACTGCGCGCGGTGCCCGCGTCTCGCGGCGTTCCGCGCGCAGAACCGCACGGCCTTCCCGGACTTCCACAACGCCCCGGTGCCGTCCGAGGGCGGCCTCCGTCCGCGTATTCTTGTGGTCGGCCTCGCGCCGGCCCTGAAGGGCGGCAACCGGACCGGCCTGCCGTTCCGCGGCGACGCCTCCGGCCGCTGGCTGCGCGCGGCGTTGGAGCGGCACGGGCTGAGCGAGGACGTGGTGCGCATCACCAACGCCGTGCGCTGCGTGCCGCCGGCGAACAAGCCGACAGTGGCCGAGGTGGCGGCGTGCCGGCCGTTCCTCGTGGGGGAATTGTCGAGCCCGGATCTGCGCGTGGCGCTGGCGCTCGGCCGGGTGGCGCACGACGCGGTGCTGGCGGCCCTGGATCTCCGCGGGTTCGTGTTCGGCCACGGCGCGGTGCACGCGCTGGGCCGATTGACGCTGGTGGACAGCTACCACCCCAGCCCGCAGAACACCAACACGCGGCGGCTGACGCCGGCGATGTTCGACGCGGTGTTCGAGACGTTGAAGGACGCTCTTTAGTCCCTTCCCCTGCCCAGGCGCTGCGGTATACTCGCCTGTTGCGGGGCGGTAAATTGCTGGAAGGCACATACTTTTCCGTCATCCCCGCCTTCGCGGAGACGACGGTTAAGTTATTGATATAGTAGAGGTTTTTGCACTAAAACATGCGCGAAGGCCGGAGGCGAGGAGGGACTTTTCCCTCAACTCCTCGCCCGCGCCGCCACCATCTCCGCGGCAATGCGCATAGCCGCAATCAGGCTGCTCGCGCTCGCCTTCCCGGTCCCGGCGAGGTCCAGCGCCGTCCCGTGGTCCGGCGAGGTCCGCACGAAGGGCAGCCCCAGCGTCACGTTCACCCCGGTGTCGAAGTCCACGGTCTTCAGCGGGATCAGCGCCTGGTCGTGGTACATGCACAGCACCGCGTCGTAGCGCGTGCGCGCCTGGGCGTGGAACAGCGTGTCGGCCGGCCAAGGGCCCGCGGCGTCGATGCCCTCGGCGCGCAGCGCGGCGATGGCCGGCGCGATCACGTCGATCTCCTCGCGCCCCATGGAGCCGCCCTCCCCCGCGTGCGGGTTGAGCGCCGCCACCGCCAGCCGCGGCCGGGCGATGCCGAAGTCGCGCGCCAGCGCCGCCGCGGTCACCCGGCCGCAATGCACGATGGCCTCCGCCGTGAGCATCTCGACCGCGTGGCGCACTGACACATGGATGGTCACCGGCACCACCCGCAGACCGCCGCCGGCCAGCATCATCACCGGTTCCTCGGTCATCCCGGCGAGGTGGGCGAGGTACTCGGTATGGCCGGGATGGCGGAAGCCGGCGGCGTAGAGCGCCGACTTCTGGATCGGGTTGGTCACCACCGCCGACGCCCGCCCGGCGCGGACCAGTTCCACCGCGCGGTCGATGCCGGCGATCACCGCCGCCCCGTTGGCCGGATCGGGCCGCCCGGGCTCGACCGGCGCCGCCAGGGCCAGCGGCAGCACCGGCAGCGCGGTGTCGAAGACGGCGCCCGCCGCCTCCGGCCCGGGAACGGCGCGCACCGGCACCTCCAGCCCGATCCGCGCGGCGAGGCGGGTCAGGCGGTCCGGATCGTCCAGAACGACGAAGGGCGGAACACCGCTGCTCCGGCGCTCCGCCCAGGCCTTCAGCACGATCTCGCCGCCGATCCCCGCCGGCTCACCCATGGTGACGGCCAGCGGAAGCGGGTTCATCAGACGCGGTACTCCACGAACGCGGCGCGGCGCAGGTCGCGCAGGTAGCGGCGGGCCACCAGTTCGGCGCGCTCCTGGATCAGCATGCCCTCGACCTCGTCGCGGGTCGGCAGGCGCGGCGCCTGGGCCTGCTTCGGCGGCGGGGGCGGCGGGGCGGCGACCTTCTCGGTCACCGTCTCGGTGATCATCGGCACGTCGCGCTTGCAGACGATCAGGATGAGCGAGCCGCCGGGGGTGTTGATCACCGGGCTCGGCTGGCCCAGCGGGATGCCCAGCGCCAGGTTCTGCAGGCCCGGCGCCAGGTCCTTGACGCGCAGCACGCCCATGTCGCCGCCGTCCGGCATGCCGATGGCGTTGGCCTTGGCCGTGAAGTCGGCGCAGCTCTTGATCGACTTGCGCACCTGCTCCATCTGCGCGGCCACCGCCTTGAGCTGCGACGGGTCGGTCGCCGGCATGGCGATCTGCCGCATGTTGACCTTGGCCTTGGTGACGTCGGGCTTCTGAACCCGCTGCACCACCGGCTGCGGCGCCGCCACCTCCTCCTCGCCGCCCACGGCGCGCTTCGAGCGCACCAGCAGGATGTGGTAGCCGGACGCGGTGCGCACCGGCTGCGACAGCTGGCCGGGGCGCAGCTGCGCCAGCGCCGCGTCGATCTGCGGGTCCAGCTCGCCCGGACGCACCCAGCCGAGGTCGCCACTGGAGGCGGCGGTCGTGGACTGCGAGAACTGGCGGGCCACGGCGGCGAAGTTGCCGCCCTTGCGGATCTCGTCGATCAGGCGCTCGCCGGCGCGGCGCACCTGCTCGTCCTGGTCGGGGTTGTCGACCGCCAGGAAGATCTCGGCGACCAGGTATTCCGGCTTGCCGATGCTCTCCTTGACGCGCTGCATGGCGGCATCGACGTCCTCGTCGGCGATGGCCACCTCCTGGCGGACGCGGCGCTGCATGACGCGCTGCCACGACAGCTGGGCGCGGATCTGCTCGGTCAGCGTCGACTGCGGAATGCCGGAGTCGGCGAGGAACTTGACGAGCTTCGCCTTGTCCATCCGGTTCTGCTGGGCGAGCTGCTCGACCGCCTTGTCCACGTCGGCCGGCGGCACCGTGATGCCCAGGCGCTTGGCCTCCTGGATCTGCAGGCGCTCGTCCACCAGCTGGCGCAGCACCTGCTGCATCAGGCGCTGGCGCGTCTCGGCGCTGTCGGGCATGCCGGCGCTGACCACCATCAGGCGCAGCCGGGCGTTGACGTCCGACACCGAGATCGCGTCCTCGTTGACCACCGCGGCGATGCGCTCGCCGACCTGGCCGGCCGACTGCCCGCCCTGCGCCGGCGGCTGCGCCTGCTGGCCCTTGGCCTTCTGCGCCGCGCTCTCGGCCGGGGCAAGCGCCACGACCGCGCACGCGCTTGCCACGGCAAGGGCAGTCCGGACGGCACGCAAACTGAACATGGACTTCTGCTCCCCAGATGAACGGCCCTTAATACGGCTCCGCCGTCCGAGTTGCAAACGGGATCGTTCGTTTGGCCGAGCTGCGACTCAGCCATCCTCCAGATGCAGCAGCGCGGAGATGCCGATCAGCAGCGCGATGCCCGCCGGCATCCAGGCCGCCATGGGCACGGGGATGGTCTCGGACAGGCCCAGCGTCTTGACGATGTCGGTCGCCATGAACAGCGCGAATCCGGTCAGCACGCCGCCCGCCACCATGATCATGGTGCCGCCGCGCCGCGGCAGGCGCAGCGAGAAGGCGGCGGCGAACAGCACCATGGCGCAGTACAAGAGCGGCTGCGACAGCAGCGAGGCGTAGTGCAGCCGGTGCCGGATCGCCGGGAAGCCGGTCAGCTCCAGCGTGTGGATGAAGCGCGGCAGGTCCCAGAACGAGATGGTCTCGGGCGCGGCGAAGCTGCTCTCGATCTGCTCCATGTCCAGTTCGGTGGGGATGGTGTAGCTCGGCAGGTTCTCGGGGTCGCGCTTGGGGCGGCTGAAGACCGCCTCGCGCAGTTCCCACCGGCGCTCCTTCAGCACCGCCGACGGGGCATCGATGCGGCCGATGTAGGTCTTCTCGTCCTGGAACAGGAAGACGATGACGTTGCTCAGCTCCAGCGTCGCCGGGTTCACCGTCTCGGCGTGGATGAAGTACTGCTCGCTGTCGAGTTGCTGGCGCAGCCACAGCCCGGAGCGCGAGATGTCGAAGCTGCTGGTGCGCTGCTTCAGGTAGCGCGTCTGCAGCTGGTCGTACTTGGCGATGAACACCGCGCCGACGGGGTTGATCAGCGTCACCTTGACGACGCCGATCAGCGCCGCGGCCAGCAGCACCGGCATCAGGAACTGCCACGCCGACACGCC
>Ga0196970_1001794_pt1 | contig 12819 bp, 15 predicted proteins | sample S1v_513CmetaG_FD_148672 | JGI IMG/M metagenome (GOLD analysis project Ga0196970, IMG submission 148672) | Soil microbial communities from Anza Borrego desert, Southern California, United States - S1+v_5-13C | ecosystem: Environmental > Terrestrial > Soil > Desert | place: USA: California... | reverse complement strand
TGAAAAGAATTCATCAGGCCAGTGAGGAGAATCTTATCCCCCGAGCGACGTATGGGGTGAGGCAAGGAGGTCGGCTTGATTGGGGCAGCTCGCTACCTGGACGGACCAGGCCCTGCTGGAGTCAGCGCTTGGCGGTTCTGAAGCCGCCTGGACAACTCTGGTAGACCGGTATCATCCCATGGGCCTGCGCTACGTCCGCCGCCAAATCGACGACCCGCACCTGGCCCAGGACATCATGCAAAACCTGTGGATCGCCCTGGTCGGCGCCGTCCGGCGGCAAATGCCCGACCAGTTCGCCGCCCTGTTCTGGACGCTGCTCAAGCGCCGCCTCATCGACGAACTGCGCCGCAAGGGGCGCACGAAGGAGGCCGCCACCCTGGACGCCCCCTACCCGGGAGACGAGTCGGAGGGCGGCTCCCTGCGGGAGCGGCAGGCCGGCACGGAGCCAGACCCACAGGAAGCCACCATTCGCACCGAAGAGCAGCAGTTGGTGCAGCGGGCGCTGGACCAGCTGCCTGACCACTACAGGGTGGTCATTGTCGCCCGGCAGTTCGAAGGCCGCTCCAACAAGGAGACAGCCCGCCTGCTGGTGGACGAAGGCCTCGTGACCGATGATGGCAACGTCGAAAAGCGGGTCGAAAACTACTATTACCGGGGTCTCAAAGAGCTGAAACGCCAGCTGGAGGCCCTGGGTTTCAACGGAGGAGGTGGCCCGGCATGACCAGGCCCATCGAGGCAGTGGTGGCGGAAGCCCAGCAGCGCCTGGCAACCACCGGCCGGCTTGACGTGGCCGCATACTGTTCCGCCTACCCCGAGCATGCCGCCGAGCTGCAGGAACTGCTGCCGGTCATGCTCGCCCTGCACCAGGAAAAGCGCTGGCAGGCGGCTGAGTCGGCCAGCCGTGGCTTTGCCGTGGGGCTCTTTGCACAGCTCACCGCTCCCGTTGCAGCGGAAGAGCCTGACACCGTGGGCGCTCTCTTCGGCCAGGAGCTGGAGGAGTCAGGCATCTCCCTGGAGGAGCAGGCCCGGCGTACCGGCCTGCCCGTAAAGGCCCTGGAAGCCATCCTCCAGGACAACACGCCCATCTCCACCCTGGACAACGCCGGCATTAAGAAGCTGGCCGAGCGGGTCGCCGCCCCGTTTGCAGCGCTGGCCAAGGAGTTCCGGCGGGTTAAGTCGCTCTGGTCGCTCTCCAGCCTGGAAGGCGGCATGGTCTTTACCCGCGACAAGGAGACCAGCACCTCGGAGGAACAGAAGGCCTTACGCGAGCAGGTTCGCAAGGCTACCCGCAAGCCGCCGGAGGGGCAGTAGCATGCCGCCGCTGCGCAGCCTGCCGGAAATGAAGGCGCTCGAAGTGCTGCAGCAGGCCCGGGCCGAGTTCGGGGCCCTCGGCGAGCCGTTTGACACGTATACGGTCGATATAGAACTTCTGGCTGCCATTCTGTTCGACCTGGGCGTACAGCAGGTACCGGAGCTGCGGGTGGGCGAGCGGGAGTATGCAGGATTTTTGGATGGCGACGCCCGGCTGGTCGTGGTGGAGGCAACCCACCACGAGCACCGGCGCCGCTTCTCCATTGCGCACGAGGTGGGGCACTTTGTGCTCCATTACCTGCCCCGCACGGCGCCCGGGGGCATTTTCGCGTGCACCAGTCAGGACATGGAGACAAACGCCGTGCCTGCTGGCGGCGGTTCGGCCGCCCGGCTGCGCCACTACCGGCAGGAAGTGGAGGCGAATCAGTTCGCCGGCGAACTGCTCATGCCCGAGCCCTCGGTGCGGGCCATGTACAAGGTGACAGGCGGCCAGGTGCTGAAGCTGGCCCGCCACTTCAACGTGTCGCCCAAGGCGATGGAGGTCCGGCTGGACCGGCTGGGGCTGCCCTTTGCACCCAGTCTCCGCTAGCAGACAACATTGCCTAAAAAAGTTGACGCCCCCGCGAGGAGAACTCGCGGGGGCGTTCGACTTGTTAACCAGAAAGACGGAATCACGAAGGAGGGCCTGAACATGAAGGATGCGCTGACTGCGGTTTCTCGGGTGATGGCGGTGGAGAACGGTGCCAGCTTTGCGGTAATGCCCGGTGTCGCTTACGACCTGACCGACGCTGCGCTCGGTAGCATGGCCCGGGCCCTGCTTGCGCAGTTCGAAGGCACCGGCATCGACCTGCTCTCCCTGTACCGGGAGGGTGATGGACTGGTCGCCAACATCAACGAAGATCTGGCCGAGGAGCCGCTCTGCCCCATGGCGTTTGACCGGGTGGTCCGCAAGCTCTCCTGGACCCTGCTGGGCCAGGTGTGGACGGGCAGGCTCAACATCGCAACTACACCGACGCCGGCGCCGCAGGAACTGGTGAGGGTCGCATAATGCTGGCGCCCCGGGGCCTTGAGCTCCCGGGGCGCTTTTTTTGTGTGCTTAAGCTTCCGGACGGGGGCCGGCTTCCATGCCGCTGGTGGCCACCGTCATGGCCGGACGGACCTTCAGGTCGCCGGTAACGCGAATCTGGCAGGAGAGCCGGAACTGCCCGGGCGTGTGGCCCTTCTTGTCCAGAGCGGCCTGCTCAGCTTCGCTGACCGGCGGAACGTTGCCTTCAAGGATTTCGACCCGGCACGAAGTGCACCGGGCGTTGCCGCCGCACCGGTGGAGAATGTCCACCCCGTTATCTTCCAGGGCCAGAACTAGCTTGGTGCCCGCCGGCACTTCATATGTACCGCGCCCCTCAACCTCTACCTTTGGCATTCCGTCACGCCTCCCTGAGCCTACTATTTCTGTACCCGTACTTTGGACGATGCGCGGGCTGATTTCGCAACGGTCGACTGGGCAGGGACACAATTTCTGCCACAGATGACACTGATACTGGGAACACCCCTGTGGGTCATCATTCTTGTGGCGACGGATTTCACGGAGGGCAAGCCAGGTCATCTGTGATATCTGTGTCATCTGTGGTCAATAAGGGTATTCCAAAAGCAAGGGGAGCGGCCGAAGCCGCCCCCAAGTACCAGACCTACTTCTTCTTCCCGCCCGCCTCGATGGTGTGGAGCAGCTTCTGCGCCGCCTCCAGGATGCCTTCTGACAGCGTCGGGTGATAGTGCGGCGTCAGGGCCACATCGGCCACCAGGGCGCCCATTTCGATGGCGTGGGTGATTTCACCGATCAGCTCCGAAACCTCCGGACCGGCCATTTGGGCGCCGAGCAGCACCCCGGTGGCCCGGTCGGCGACAAGCTTCACCAGGCCGTCCGTTTCGGCCATGGTCAAGGCCCTACCAATAGCCGTAAACGGGTGCTTGGCCACCACCACATCGATCCCCTGCTCTGTGGCCTCCTTCTCGGTCAGGCCGACGGTGGCGATTTCGGGGTCGGTGAAGATGACGGCGGGCACGGTCTTCCAGTCGGCGTGGCTCGGCTCGCCGGCAATCGCCTCAGCTGCGACCCGGCCCTGCATACTCGCCTTATGCGCCAGCATCACCGGGCTGACCACATCACCGATGGCGTAAATGTGCGGCACCTTGGTGCGCATCTGATCATCGACGTGAATGAAGCCCATTTCATCGATGGAGAGACCCGCATGCTCAAGCTCCAGGCCCTCGGTGTACGGCCGGCGCCCAATGGCGACCAGCACCTTGTCGGCGTCAATCTCCACGACTTTGCCGTCGGCCTCTTCCACCTTCACCTTGCCGTTCTGCAGCCCACCGCCGGCCTTGCTGTTCAACATGACGTTGACGTTGAGCCGGCGCAGCTTGCGCATGAGGACCTGCACCATGTCAGGATCGGTGGCGGGGAGCAACTGGCCCGCAGCTTCGACGATGGTGACGTTGGAGCCCAGCTTCGCATACGCGATGCCAAGTTCCACGCCGATGTACCCGCCGCCCACCACCACGAAGTTCTTCGGAATCTCCTTGAACGCCAGGGCGCCCCGGGCGCTCACCACGTTCTCCTGATCAATGGGAAAGAACTTCGGATTGACAGCCTTCGAGCCCGTCGCGATGATGCAGTTCTTGAAGGTATAGACAGCGTTGCCGCCTTCATTCAGGGCGATTTCGACTGTGTGCGGATCGATGAACTTCGCTTTGCCCCGTACGACTTCGACCTGGCCGGCCTTCATCATGGAGGCAACGCCTGAAGTGAGCCGCTTGATCACCTTGTTCTGCTTCCACTCCTGGGTCTTGGCGAAGTCGATTTCAATGGAGCCGTTCAGCTTCACGCCCCGCTCCTCGGCCTCCTTCACCTTGTTGACCAGGTCGCCCACGGAAATGAGCGCCTTGGAAGGAATGCAGCCGTGGTTGAGGCAGGTTCCACCGAGCTCTTCCGATTCCACAAGCACGACGTCCTTGCCGAGCTGGGCAGCACGCTCCGCCGCAATGTACCCGCCAGGACCGCCGCCGATGACCAGGACTTCTGTGCCGATTTTGATGGAACCCATGACCATGGCTACATCGCCTCCATCATCAGGAGCGTCGGGTTGCTGAGCAGTTCAATGACACGGCTGAGGAACCGGGTGCCAGGGGCGCCGTCGATCAGCCGGTGGTCGAAGGAGAGCGACAGGTACATCATGGGTGCGACCTTGATTTCGCCGTTGCGGACAACGGGCCGCTCAACGGTGGCACCGACGCCGAGGATCGCCACCTCGGGGTAGTTGATGACCGGGGTGAAGAAGAGGCCGCCCACCGAGCCCTGGTTGGAGACGGTGAAAGTGCTGCCCTTCAACTCATCAGGCGCCAGCTTGCCGGCCTTGCCCCGCTCGATTAAGTCCTGCATTTCGGCGGCAATCTGGAAGACGGACTTCTTGTCCACGTCCTTGATGACGGGCACGAGCAGGCCGGCCTCGGTGTCTAGCGCGAAGCCCATGTGGTACTGCTTGCGCAGCACGATTTCCTGCTTTTCGTCGTCAATCTGGGCGTTGAGGTAGGGGTGCTCCTTCAGGGCGGTGGTGAGCGCCTTGAAGAAGAAAGGCATGAAGGAGAGCTTGATGCCCTTCTTGGCGGCCAGTTCCTTCGCCTTGCCACGGAACTCGACCAGGGCCGTCATGTCGAGCTCGTCCACGACGGTTACGTGGGGAGCGGTGTAGACGGACTTAGCCATGCGCTCGGCGATGACCTTGCGGATGCCCTTGAGCGGAATGCGCTCGTCGCCAGCCACGGGGGCCACGGCGTTCGCAACGCCACGGGCGGCAGCGGCAACTTGCGTAGTGGCAGCTGCCGGCGCTACCGGAGCGGCCTCGGCAGCGGCAGAAGCGGGTGCAGCAGCCACGGCGGGCGCCGGTGTGGCAGCAGGGGCCGCAGTCTTGCCAGCCTTGAAGCTGCGCACGTCGTCGGATGTAACGCGGCCGGCAGGGCCGGAGCCGGGCACCTGGTTGATGTCGACGCCCAGTTCACGGGCCAGTTTGCGGGTCGCGGGAGAGGCCAGCGCCTTGCCGCCGGGCACCACCGTGAGCGGCGCCGCAGCAGCAGCCGCGGCCACCACGTCAGCCTGGGCCTTGGGCTCGGTACCGGCGGGTGCGGCAACGGCGACACCCGCCTCGGCCTTGTCCTGGGCGGGCAGGCCCGCGTTTGTACCGTCGTCGAAGACGACAACAACGCTGTGGACATGCAGAATTTCGCCGACCTTGCCAATCAGTTTGGCAACCTTTGCGTTTACCGGCGAAGTAATCTCAACAGCAGCCTTATCGGTCTGGACTTCCATAATGGGCTGGTCTTCGCGGACGTAGTCGCCCTCGTTGACCATCCACTTCAGCAGTTCGGCTTCGTGCAGGCCTTCGCCCACGTCAGGGAGCTTAAATTCAATGGCCATGGTGGTCCTCCTGTCAAGAAGTGCAGGCATAGAGCCATGGGGCGGAAGGCCGCACACCATGGCTCTTAGTATTGCCAGTTAGTACGACTTCACGCTCGTCATGGCTTCCACGACCCGGCCGGCGTCCGGCAGGTACAGGTCTTCGGAAAGCAGGTACGGCATGGGCACATCGAAGCCGGTGACCCGGGCGACGGGCGCCTCCAGGTACTCCAGGGCATGGTCGTTGATCAGCGCGATCAGTTCGCTGTGGAAGCCGCCCGTCCGGGGCGCCTCGGTGACGATGACGACACGGCCCGTCTTCTTGACGGAGGCGATGATGGTGTCCAGGTCGAGCGGGTTCAGGCTGCGCAGGTCGACGACCTCGGCCTGCCAGTTGTACTGGGCGGCGGCCTTTTCGGCTGCCTCCAGGGCGGTGTGCACATGGACCCCGTAGGTGAGGATGGTCATATCCTTGCCTTCGCGGGCGATGGCCGCCTTGCCGATGGGCACGGTGTAGTAATCCTCGGGGACTTCGCCGCGGAACGCCCGGTAGAGGCGCTTGGGCTCGAAGAACATGACGGGGTCGGGGTCGTCGATGGCGGCGAGCAACAGGCCCTTGGCGTCGTACGGGTTGGACGGCACGACGATCTTCAGACCGGGGTTGTTCACATACCAGTTTTCGATGGACTCGGAGTGGTGCTCCAGCGCCTTAATGCCGCCCCAGGACGGAATACGCAGCACCATGGGGCAGGTGAACCGGCCGCGGCTGCGATGCCGGATGCGGGCGATGTGGTTGACCACATGCTCCTGGGCCGGGGCGAGGAAGCCGTCAAACTGAATTTCGACCACGGGTTTCAGCCCGTTGATGGCCATGCCGGTAGCGGCGCCCACAAAGCCGGACTCGGCCAGCGGGGTGTCGATGGCGCGGGCTTCGCCGAACTCGGCGTGAATGCCGTCGGTCGCACGGAAGACGCCGCCGTTGACGCCTACGTCTTCACCCATAACCAGAACGCTGGGGTCGCGGCGCATGGCAACCTTGAGTGCATCGTTAATTGCCTGAATCAGTGTCATTTTAGCCATAATGCTTGGCCTCCCCCTAACCCTGCTTGCTGAGGTACGACTTCAGATACTCCTTCTGCCGGCGGAGTTCCGGAGTCAGATCAGCGTACAGGTAGTCAAATAGCTCGTCCACGCTGGGCTTGCCGATGTTTTCGGCTTCGGTGACTGCGGCGCTGACCTGGTCCTTGGCCCAGTTCCACAGGCCCTCGTCGTCGGCGTCGGACCAGAGGCCCTTGGCCACCAGGTACTTGCGCATACGCTCGATGGGATCCTTGGCCTGCCAGGCCTCGACTTCTTCCTGCGTCCGATACCGCTTGGGATCGTCGGACGTGGTGTGCGGGCCGTAGCGGAAGGTGAGCGCCTCGATGAGCGTCGGGCCGCCGCCGGCCCGGGCCCGGTCGATGGCCTCCTTGAAGACCTGCAGGACGGCGAAAATGTCCTGCCCGTCCACCCGGACGCCGGGAATGTCATAGGCCAGCGCCCGCTGGGCGAGCGTCTTGGTCTTGAACTGCTTGGTGTTCGGGGTCGAAATGGCGTACTTGTTGTTCTGCACGAAGAGAATGGATGCGGTGTTGAAGACGGCTGCGAAGTTCATGGCTTCGTGGAAGTCGCCCGGCGAGGTGCCGCCGTCGCCCACGTAGCCGACGGTGACCGTGTCCTCACCCTTGATCTTGGCGGCCCAGGCGGCGCCCACGGCGTGGACCAGCTGCGTCGCGATGGGAATGGAGATGGGGAAAGCGTTGACGCCTTCGGGGGCCCGGGAGCCCATTTCGTCGCCCATGTAGTAGCGCAGGGTATTGACGGAGGGCACGCCCAGGGTGTGCATGGCGCCGTGGTCACGGTAGGTCGGGAAAATCCAGTCCTTGCCCTTTTGGAGCAGGTAGGCGGAGCCAACCTGGCAGGCTTCCTGGCCGCTGAACGGAGCGAAGGTGCCCATACGGCCCTGCCGCTGCAGGTTGAGGCAGCGCTGGTCGAAGACCCGCAGGTAGACCATGAGGCGGTAGACTTCCTTCAGCTGTTCGGGCGTCAGGTCGGGCTCGGGACCGACAAGGGTGCCGTCGGGATTCAGAACCCGCCGGACCTCAAAAAGCTGTTCCATGTCCAGCTGGGTTTGGTTGGTCGGATTGGGTGCTGTCTGCATGGAGAGAAACCCCCTTTTTTGATGCGAAAACTGTTGCCGGGGCGGTTCGACATGTGGTGACGACACTTTGTTATCACCTTTGTACTGAAACTAATTGTAGCCCATCGGCGTTTTATGGTCAATAAGGATCATTTTCAGCATTTCGCCGGAAACTTGTTGACGCCCAACAAACATGCTCATATAATATGTGCTTTTTTCCCGGCAGAGCGATACGGGGTAACGAAGAAATTTTGTTCAAATTTATGGTTCGACAACGTTCGACCCCAATTGACAAATTCGGCCGTGCGGTTAATAATTGCTATATTAGAAGGTTTCTTTATGCACAGGAGGCGTTTAAACGATGGAGCAGGACAAGCGGATTTTTGAGTTTCAGGCGCGCCTGTGTCAGGTGCTCGCCAGCCCGAAGCGGTTGGAAATCCTGTACACGCTCAAAGAGACGGAGCTGACGGCGGGGGATCTGGCGAAGGCTGTCGATGTGACGATGCCCAATCTGTCTCAGCATTTGTCCCTCATGAAGCAGCACGGCCTTGTCGAATCGCGCAAGGAAGGCCTGAACATGTACTACCGGCTCTCGTCGGAGCACATTCTGGCCGTGTGCGATGCGGTTCGCCGGGTGCTGGCCGAACAGCTGGCCCGCCAGTCCGTTCTGCTGGACCATGTGACATCCATCGACAAGCGCTAAACTAAGTAATGTCGAAAGGCCGGGAGGTTGCCCTCCCGGCCTTTCTGCGTGCTATTTCAGGTCGATCGGAACCAGGGGCCCGGGAAATGATCGGTCTGCGTGCAGTTGGACCGCGGTGACTTCCTTTTCGGGCGGGATCCCCCGGCTGCGCAGTTCGTACCGAACCATATAGTCGACACGGTCGATTTCCCGGACTTCAGCGGGATAGGATTCGGTGCCGGCCACGAGGAACGCGAAGCTCCAGGGGGCTTCCATCGCCTTTGGAAAGTTGAAGGTTACCACGGTCTCGGAGCCGTTTTTCGTGACGACATCGGTATCAGGATTGAGGTTCGCACTGACGGACATGGCGCTATTGCCCAGCGCCCTCACCTCGAGCGTTTTGGCACCGGAAGGAACGGGGCCAAACACCAGCTCCTGACCGTCGGTCAGGTAGCGCATGGGCGCCAGCTCGCCGTAGGGTGCCAGCATTTCTCCACTTGCCCTGACCTCCAGCGTATCGGCTTTGGCGATGGCTCTGGTAGGTTGATACCGGAGAATGGTGTAATTGGCGCCCAGGACAACCTGCGTAATCGTTCCGACTGGCGTGCGCTGGTGGTCGAAGAGCGGGATCTCTTTCCAGATGACCCGGGCGTTGGGGTCGCTGACCCAGGTCAGGTCAAACTGCTCCGACATCCCGAGCGGGTCAAAGGTCCGGCGATCTTTCACTTGAAGGCGCGCATTGTCATGACCAGCGGTGATGATCTGATAGGTCGTGCTGCCCGTAACCGTTCCGTCGCTCTCTCGACGGGATTCGACAGAAGTCGCGTCAAATGTCGAATCGCCGAGGACGAGGGTCGGGGGATCGGCCTCGTCAGACCGGCCACCCGAATAGCTCCACCATACGGTAATGGCGCCCGGCGTCGCCTCCGCCCGGAGCACCTGCAGGCCGAAAGTCACAGGTGGCTTTACTTTTGCCTGCTCGGCCGCGAGGGATACGCCAGGCCGGGGAACCTGGGACAGCATACGGACTCCGGCCAGCACCAGAACCACGGTCAAAGCCGCCAGCACCAGGCGGGACTTCCTGCGGCGGTCACGCCTGCGGACCAGGTGCAGGCCATAGTCCCGCTGTTCCTCCGACAACTCGACGGGGAGCGGTGAGTCGGTAAGCGGCGGAAGCCCGTGCCGCTGACGCCACCCCGCCGCCAACCGGCGCAAATGCGCCTCATCACGTGCCGCCATGAAGAGGTCGCCGGCGTCGCTCTCATCGGGTACCAGGGCGAGGGCGAGTGCGTATAGCTGCAGCGTATGTGCGGAGTCAGGCATGGGTCTACCTCCTACCCCAGCGTGGTATCCAGCGCCATCATCACGATGAACCCGATCAGAATCAGATAGGTTGCGATCCGTTCGTTGCCGCGTTCATGCGTCTCCGGAATGATCTCGTCGCTGATGACGAACAGCATGGCGCCGCCGGCGAAGGCCAGGGCATAGGGCAAGAACGCATGGGCAAAGACGGCGCCGAGCAGGCCGAAGAGGGCGCCCACCGGCTCCACAAGGCCGGTCAGCAGGGTCACCCAGAACACGTACCCGGGCTTGTACTTCTCGCCAAGCAACGCCAGCGCCACGGCCAGCCCTTCGGGAATGTTCTGCAGGGCGATACCAATCGCCAGGCTGATCCCGTTGCCAAGGTCACCGCTGCCAACGCCAACGCCCACTGCCAGCCCTTCCGGGAAGTTATGAATCGTAATGGCGATGACAAACAGCCAGATTCTGGCCAGCGACGATGAGGTCACGTCGCCCTCCGGCCCTTTGATGAAATGCTGGTGCGGTGAGACCTTATCGATCAGATCCAAAAAGATGCCGCCGGCGATGATGCCGATGGAGGCCGCCAGAACGCCCTGGATGCCGCCACCGCCCTTTTCAATGGCCGGGATGATCAGGCTGAAGACCGTCGCTGCCAGCATGACGCCGGCGGCGAAGCCGAGCATGCCGTCCTGGGCCTTGGGGTGAATCTTGCGGGTGATGAACACCGGGAGGGCGCCCAGACTGGTGGCCAAACCGGCCGCCAGGCTGGCCAGCAGGCCTAACAGGAGCGGCGGAAATTGCTCAAGGTATGCGATGATACGCACCGCCTCCATTTCGCTTATCTAAGTATGTGCGTATCTTTTCTCCAGCGGGGCGCCGTAACCTGCTAAGCGCCCAGGTTCCGCTCCATCAAGATGATTTCCGTTGGCCCGTGGAGTAGCTCCATGTGGGCGGTGCTGAACCGGCGGAAACCCCGTGCCTCCCAGAAGCGTAAGGCGGGCTCATTCTGTGCGATGACGCCTAACCGCACGGTCTGCCAGCTTCGGTTGGCCTGCATGTGAGCCAGGAACGCTTCGAGCGACTCCGTGCCATATCCCTGACCGTGCAGGTCATGGCGGATGATGTACAGCCCAATGTGCGGCGTACCCAGCCGAGGGTGCGCCTGCAGGTAGTCGATGAACCCGACGGGCAACCCGTCCGACCGGCGGTAGATGCCCATGGCGCTCCAGGTCGGAAGCTTCGAGTCCTCATCCCACTCCTTTTCCATGCGCACCAGGTCGGTCGAGGCGTCCGGCTCGAAAAAGCTGAGGTAGTAACGGTTGCTGGCGTACACGTCTACGAAGGCCGGGAGCTCGGAGCGCTGTATGGTGCGAAAACCAAGCCGTTCCGAGGTGAACTGATACATGACAGCGGCACCTCCTTATAAGATATATAGACATATGTCGATGTATTGGTCAAGCGTATCGAAGAATGGCGGTCTGCCACATGTGGCAGACCGCCGCTTAGGTCAAGACAGGTTGATTTCCTTATACCCGTAGGTTTTCGTTTCGACCTTGGTCGTCACCAGGGGCTTGCCCAGGCGGGCAGCGAGCTTGTCGGCGCCCTTGAAGCCACGGCGGGCGGCCACCAGGGCCAGCCCGGCCACCGTACCCGTCAGCAGGGCAAGCAGCGTCGTGCGGCGGTTCATGTTCATGCTTTAACCGCTCCTTTCGCTTAGAACCACGGGCGACCCGTCAGGTAGTAGAGCGCCCGGCCGGCCAGTTCGCCCAGCGCTACCAGGGGCAAGCCCACGGCGATGAGCGTGTTGCACAGCTTGAGGCTGGCACCCTTTTTGTGCAAATACCAGAGCGCCACGGCCAGCAGGGCCGGCACCCCAATGCCCAGGGCGACCTGGGTCCCCAGCATCAGCCGATTCGCTTCCACAATCTGATGGCCCATCAGCAGCGCGGTTTTGACTGTTTCAGCGCCCACGGCCGCCTTGCCGGCCACAGCCGCGGACGGCTGATAGGCGCCGGCGCCCAGGAAGTGGAGCCGCCAGAGCAGCCCGACGGCGTAAACGACAGCGCCGGACAGCAGCGTGATGCCCAGGCGGCGGTGCGAGCGGCGCACGGTCGCCTCTCCCTGCTTCAGGTCGATAAACCGGCCCCAGGCAAAGCTGTAGACCACCGCCACCGCCAGCGGCCCGAGAATCAGGCCTGAGGCGCCAAAGAGCGGGAAGGTGGACAGGTGGTTCCAGGTCGGGCGCCCGGGAATCTGGTAGACCATGATCTGCGACACGATGGCCAAGACGCCCACGATGCCCGTCACAACGCCGATGTGGCGGCGCAGTTCCGCATCGTTGATGCGCTTCCACCAAAGGAACGTATAAAGGGCAACCAGGCCGAAGAAGAGGCCAAAGCCCCAGATTTCCCGGGAAAGCCAGGAGGAGTCGATGTGGCGCAGCGCCCGCCAGGCGTAAATCGGCCGGCCCAGGTGCGTGGTGGAGAAGAGCAGGCCCACCGCGGTCAGCGGCACGAGGATATAGGTGCCAATGCGGGTGAAGGCGTCCTGAATGGCATCCGGCGCCTTGCGCTTGAGGAAGTCGCTGACCAGCAGCACCCAGAAGGCACCGACGCTGGCTTGAGTAAAGAGGGTGAACAGGACCAGGCTGTACTGTGCATCATGCAGCCAGTGCATCATCTCCTACTTCCCCTCCTTGTGCGCCGGGTCAGCGGCCGGCGGAGCGATGCTGACCTGGTGATCAGGCCGCGGGCCCTTGAGCGGCCAGGCGAACCGAGTGCTCGGCCGGGTGATGGACGGGTCAGGGAAGCCCGGTGCCTCGGTCACGACCTGGCGCTGCGTGGCTGCGTGCAGGTCGGCGTTGCCGAACGTGAGGGCGCCGGTGAGGCAGGACTCCAC
>Ga0196970_1001793_pt1 | contig 12820 bp, 12 predicted proteins | sample S1v_513CmetaG_FD_148672 | JGI IMG/M metagenome (GOLD analysis project Ga0196970, IMG submission 148672) | Soil microbial communities from Anza Borrego desert, Southern California, United States - S1+v_5-13C | ecosystem: Environmental > Terrestrial > Soil > Desert | place: USA: California... | reverse complement strand
GCGACCGCCAGCAGCCCTATCCGTTCTTCCTTGCTTCGCCGCTGGAGAACGACCACGAAACGCTGGGCGATATCGCGCACTGGCTGCTGGAATGGAAGTGGGACGGCATTCGCCTGCAGCTGATCCGACGCGGCACGGAAGTGGCGCTATGGTCGCGCGGCGAGGAACGCCTGGATGGCCGCTTCCCGGAAATCGAACAAGCCGCGGCGGCCTTGCCGGCGGGCACGGTGATCGATGGCGAATTGCTGGCCTGGCGCCTCGGCGACGCGCAGCCGCTGGCGTTTGCCGCATTGCAGACGCGCATCCAGCGCCTGCGCCCTGGGCCGAAGACACTGGCCGATGCGCCGGCACGGGTGGTCGCCTACGACCTGCTGGAACTGGCCGGCGAAGACCTGCGCGAACGCCCGCTGCGCGAGCGCCGCGCATTGCTCGAAGGCGTGCTGGCGACGCTGGACGATCCGCGTCTGGTCGCCTCGCCATTGGTCGAGGCCGGTGACTGGAGCCACGCCGCCAGCCAGCGCCTGCAGGCACGCGAGCGCGGCGTGGAAGGGCTGATGCTCAAGCGCGCCGATTCCCCCTACCGCAGCGGCCGTCGCCGTGGCGACTGGTGGAAATGGAAGATCGACCCGCTGACCATCGACGCGGTGCTGATCTACGCGCAGTCCGGCCACGGCCGTCGCAGCACGCTGTATACCGACTACACCTTCGGCCTGTGGCACGAGGGCGCACTGGTGCCCGTGGCCAAGGCGTACTCGGGGCTGGACGACCGCGAGATCCTCGATCTGGACCGCTGGATCCGCGCGCACACCACCGAACGCTTCGGCCCGGTGCGCGCGGTCACGCCCGAGCACGTATTCGAGCTCGGCTTCGAGGCGGTCAATGCCAGCAAGCGGCACAAGTCCGGCATTGCCGTGCGCTTCCCGCGCATCCTGCGCTGGCGCCACGACAAGCGCCCCGCCGACGCCGATACCCTGGCCAGCCTGCAGGCGCTGGCGCGATGAGTACGCGCGAGGCTGCACAGCGCTGGCGGGCCTGGTTCGCCCAGCGCGGCTGGCGCCCGTCCGCGTTCCAGCGCGAGGTGTGGCGCCGCTATCTGGCCGGCGAATCCGGCCTGCTGCACACGCCCACCGGCAGTGGCAAGACCCTGGCGGCGCTGGGCGGGCCCTTGCTTGAAGCGCTCGCCGAAGCCCCCCCCGCGCCAACGCGCAGTGGACGCCGTCGCCCGCCGCGGCCGTTGCGCCTGCTGTGGATCACGCCGTTGCGCGCGCTTGCCACCGACACCGCGCGCGCCCTGCGCGAGCCCTGCGCCGAACTCGGACTGGATTGGGAAATAGGCCTGCGCACCGGCGATGCCAGTGCGCGCGAAAAGCGCATGGCGCGCGAGGGCCAGGTTGACGCGCTGGTGACCACCCCCGAATCGCTGGCGCTGCTGCTGTCCTATCCGGACAGCGCCGCGCGCCTGCAGGCGCTGCGCTGCGTGGTCGTGGACGAATGGCACGAACTGCTTGGCAACAAGCGTGGCGTGCTGCTGCAACTTGGGTTGGCACGGCTGCGCGCACTGGCCCCGGCACTGCGCGTGTGGGGGCTGTCGGCCACGCTCGGCAACCTGGAACAGGCGCGCGATGTGCTGCTGCCCGGGCAGGCACAGGCGGCCATCGTCAGCGGCGCGCGGCCACGCCGGTTGACCTTGCAGACACTGCTGCCGCCAGCGGGCGAACGCTTTCCATGGGCCGGCCACCTCGGGCTGTCACAGCTGCAACGCGTGCTGGAAACGCTGCTGGCCGCTCGCACCAGCCTACTGTTCACCAACACCCGCGCGCAGGCCGAGTTGTGGCATCAGGCCCTGGCTGCGGTATGGCCTGAAGGCCCCGCCACCCTCGCCCTGCACCACGGCTCGCTGGACCCGGGCCTGCGCACCGCGGTGGAGGCCGGCCTGCGCGAAGGCAGTGTGCGTTGCGTGGTCGCCACGTCCAGCCTCGACCTCGGCGTGGATTTCCCGGCGGTGGACCAGGTGCTGCAGCTGGGCAGTCCCAAGGGCATCGCCCGCTTGCTGCAGCGCGGCGGACGCGCGCGGCATCGCCCCGGCGAGTCCGGCCACGTGATCTGCATTCCCACGCACGCGCTGGAGCTGGCCGAGTACGCGGCCGCGCGCCGCGCGCTCGCGCATGGTCGCATCGAATCACGGCCACCGCCGCGGCTGTGTCTGGACGTGCTCGCGCAACACTGCATCAGCTGCGCGCTGGGCGGCGGCTTCCAGGCCGACGCCTTGTTCGCGCAGGTGCGCGGCACCGATGCTTTTGCCGCGCTGGATCCGGCGCACTGGCAAGCGGTGCTCGACTTCATCGTGCAGGGCGGCAGCGCACTGGCCAACTACCCGGACTATCACAAGGTGGTGCGCGACGAAGATGGCGTGTACCGCGTGGTGGATCGCCGCGTTGCCCTGCGCCATCGCCTGTCGATCGGCACCATCACCAGCGATGGCAGCGTGCGCGTGCGCTTTCTGCGCGGTGGCGACCTCGGCTCGGTGGAAGAACAGTTCGTCGGCCGCCTGCGTCGCGGCGACCGCTTCCAGTTCGCCGGCCGCCTGCTCGAACTGGCGCGACTGGAAGACATGACCGCCTACGTGCGCCTGGCCAAGGGCGGCGATGGCGCGGTGCCGCGCTGGATGGGTGGGCGCCTGCCGATGTCCTCCGCACTCGGCCAGGAAATGGAAGCGGTGCTCGGCGCGCCCGACGACTCCCCTGAACTGCAGGCCCTGGCGCCGTTGCTGCGTCTGCAGGCGCGGCTGTCCGCGCTGCCCGGCGCCGGCCGCCTGCTGGCCGAAACCCTGCGCACGCGCGAAGGCCGCCACCTGTTCCTGTATCCCTTCGCTGGCCGCCAGGTGCACGAAGGCCTGGCCGCGCTGCTGGCGCTGCGCTGGGGCCGGCGCCAGCCCAACAGTTTCGATTACGCCGCCAATGACTACGGCCTGGTGCTGTCGCTGGCGAACGAAGCCGTGCCCGATACCGACTTGCTCAGCGCGCTGCTGCAACCGGCCGGCCTGCTCGAAGACCTGCGCGAAAGCCTCAATCTCGCCGAACTGGCGCGGCGACAGTTCCGCGAGATCGCGCGCGTCTCCGGCCTGCTGGTGCCGCAGCTGCCGGGGCGCACGCCGCGCAGCCAGCGTCAGCTGCAGGCCTCATCCGGCCTGCTCTATGACGTGCTGCGCCGCTTCGACCCCGGCCATCTGCTGCTGGAACAGGCCGAACGCGAAGTGCTGAGCGGGCAGCTGGAACTGGCGCGGCTGGCGGCCACGCTGGAGGAATGCGCGCGCCGCAGCCTGCACCTGCAGACGCCGCGCAGCCTCACCCCGCTGTCGTTTCCGTTATGGGCCGAGCGCACGCGCGGCCAGCTCAGCACCGAGGACTGGAAGGCGCGCGTGCTGCGCGCCGCCGCTCAGCTGGAGCGCCGCCATGGCGCATGAGTGGGCTACCGAGCTGGGAGGTGAGCCGGTGCGCCTGTTGGGCGCGCGCGCGCTGTACCGGCCGGCGACGCAGGCGCTGTTGATCGCCGACCTGCATCTGGGCAAGGGCGATGTGTTTCGTCGCGCCGGCATCGGCCTGCCCGCGGGTGGCACCGCGCACGACCTGGAGCGCCTCGATGCTCTGCTCGCGTCCCATCCCACGCGCACACTGTGGGTGCTCGGTGACCTGCTGCACGGGCCCGTGCGTGATGCCGCGTGGTTGCAGCAATGGCGGCAATGGCGCCTGCGCCACGCCGCGCTCGATGTGGCCGTGGTCCGTGGCAACCACGACCATGCCTTGCAGGCCGACGCGCTGCACGTGCGCGATGCCGGCAGCGAGGTTCACGATGGCCGCTGGCTGTTGCGCCACGAACCTGTCGCCGTACCGGGCCAGCATGTGCTGTGCGGCCACGTGCATCCGCTGTGCGAACTGCCGGGCCTGGCGCGACGCTTTCCGGCGTTCTGGTTGCGCGAAGGAATGACGGTGCTGCCGGCGTTCTCGCAGTTCACCGCGGGCGTGGCGCCACGGGTGCGCAGCGGCGAACGTCTGGTGGCCTGCGTGGACGATGCGGTTGTCGCCTTGCCGCCCGCGCGTTGAATGCATCAGGCCGGCGCCCCCGCGGCAGCCGCGGCAACGCCAGCCGGCGGGGCGGCTTCGAGTGCCGAGAGGAATTCCTGCGCCAGCGCCAGTCGTCCGAGCCAGCCGTGTTGCGTGCCACTGAGTACGCGCAACATATGCCCGCGCCCGCCCGGCAGGCGCCCGAGCGGACGCATCCCGGCATCGCGCAGGCGCGCGCCGATGTCGCGCTCGGACTGGAACAACGGCGTCAGCCAGCGGCTCCAGAAGTGATAGATCGCCACATGCGCCTGGCGCTCGCGCTGATAGCGCGGCAGCGCGTCGGCCACTGACGCCTCTTCGCGCAGCGCGCGGCACAACGCCCAGGCGTCGAGCAGGGCCATGTTCACGCCTTGCCCCAGCTGCGGGCTCATCGCATGCGCGGCATCGCCGGCCAGTACCAGCCTCCCGTGGTGCCACTGCGACACCACCGCATCGCGATAGCTGGCCGTGGCCAGCTGCGCGCAGTGACCAATGCCGGCCAGGCAATCGTGTGCCTGCGGCCACAGCGCCGCCACCTCCGCCAACCACGGCACCACCCCACCCTCGCGCCAACGCTCGAAGTCCGCGCGCGGCAGGCTCCAGAAAAAACTCATGCGTGGCTGCGGATCGTCCGGCCGCGTACCGACTGGCAGCAGCCCGATCATCTTGCGCGCGCCGTGGTAACGCTGGCGCAGCTCGTCCGCGTGCGCCCAATCCCCACGCGGTACCAGGCACCACAGCGCGCCCCAGGGATACGGTCGATCCAGCCGCGGCGTTCCCGCGTGCGTGCGCAATACCGAAGCCGCGCCATCGGCCGCCACCACCAGGTCGAACCCCTCAAACCAGCGCCCATCCTGCGCCTGCACCCGGCCGCCCTCGGCATCCACCGCCACGATCCGCGTGCCCGCGTGCAACACCGGCGACTCCCACGCCTGCTGCAGCAGCAGGAACAACGCACCGCGCTGCAAGCCCAGCCCGAACAGCCGCCGATCAAGATCGCAATAGCGCATCTCCATCACCGCCCGGCCCTGCGGGTTATCCCCGAACAGCCGCTGCACCCGCGCCCCATGCGCCAGCACCTGCTCCAGCAATCCCATCTGCCACAGCACCTGCAAGCCACTGGGCTGCAGCAGGAACCCCGCCCCTACCGGCCCCGGTTCCTGTGCCTGCTCGAACACCTCCACCCGATGCCCATCGCGCTGCAACAACGCCGCCAGCGCCTGCCCGGCCGTCCCATACCCCACCACCGCGATCCGTCGCGCCTGTCCCCGCATCACCGCCCCCAATGAATCCATCACCCCGCACGCATCGTACCGCGCACCACTTAGCCAAGCCCCGCCCATCGAAGTGGGATCCCCGAGGCGCCCAGCCCCGACCCGGCCGTGCCGCAAGCCAACAAACCCACCGCATCAACGCACACAAAAACAAACACCCAAAAAAAAACCCCACCCGAAGGCAGGGTTCAATGCACAACCGGCTTGATCAGCCGACCGGCGTGATGTTGGAAGCCTGGGCGCCCTTCGGACCCTGGGTCACGTCGTACGTGACGCGCTGGCCTTCCTGCAGGCTGCGGAAGCCCTTGGAGTTGATCGCGGAGAAGTGCGCGAAGACGTCAGCGCTGCCGTCCTCCGGTGAAATGAAGCCAAATCCCTTGGCGTCGTTGAACCACTTGACGGTACCGTTCGGCATGGTGATGCGAGACCTTTGCAAATTGAATGGGTGGTGTGCGGCTCACGCACGCGCCGAGTATGCAAAGCTTATGCCCCGAAGACAATCACCCTCGCGCAAGTTCCCCGACCAGCTCCGGCAGCCCCGTCGAGGCCGCTTCCACATTGGCCAGCACCTCGGCCAGGGTGATCTCCCCCGCATCGCCACAACCGGCCGCCCAGTTCGCCACGATCGCCAGGCACGCATAGTCCAGGCCCAGCTCGCGCGCCAGCCCGGCCTCCGGCATCCCGGTCATGCCGACCAGGTCGCAGCCGTCGCGGCGCAGCCGCGCAATCTCCGCGATGGTCTCCAGCCGCGGCCCCTGGGTGGCGCCATAGCAGCCGCCGTCCACCAGCCTGACCCCCGTCACCCGCGCCGCCGCCAGCACCTTGCTGCGCAGCAGCGGCGAATACGGATGGCCGAAGTCCACATGCACCACCTCGCTGCCGGGCTCCTCGCAGATCGTCGACACCCGGCCCCAGGTGTAGTCGATCAACTGGTCCGGGCAGGCCAGCACGCGCGGCCCGTAGGCCTCGGTGATGCCGCCGACGGTGTTGAGCGCGAGCACCCGCTGCGCGCCGATTTGCTGCAACGCGGCAAGATTGGCGCGGTAATTGATCTTGTGTGGCGGCAGCGAATGGCCCTCGCCGTGCCGCGCCAGGAACGCCACGCGCTGCCCCAGCAGCGTGCCGACCCGCACCGGACCGGACGGGTTGCCGAAGCGGGTCTGCACTTCATGGGTCTGCACATCGTCCAGCTGCGCCAGCTTGTACACGCCGGTGCCGCCAATGACGGCCAGGGAAATCGGATTCATGCGCGGTCGCTTCCGTCAGTCCTTCATCGCGTAGATCGCCGGCGCGCCACGGTACAGCTCGTTGACGTCCATGCCGAAGCCAAACACGTAGCGGTCCTCGACCTCGACGCCGGCGTAGTCGGCGCGCACGCCAGGCACGCAGCGGTCGTGCCGCTTGATCGCCAGGGCGGCGATGCGCACGTCGGTGGCGCCCTGCTCCAGGCACCACTGGCGCACGCCCTGCAACGTGTAGCCCTCGTCGAGAATGTCGTCCACCAGCAGCACACGGCGGCCGAACAGCGCAGTGGCCGGGCGGTGTTTCCACACCAGCTCCCCGCCGGTGGTGGCGCCGCGGTAGCGGGTCGCGTGCAGGTAGTCGAACTGCAGATCCTGGCCGCGCGCGCCCAGTTCCAGCGCCAGCTGCCCGGAGAACGGCAGCGCGCCATGCATGATGGTCAGGTACACCGGCACTTCGCCCTGGTAGTCGCGGGCGATGGCGTCGGCGATGCGGCCGATGGCGGCGTCGAGGGTCGGGCGGTCGACCAGCAGGTCGGCCTGGGCCACGGCCTGTTGAAGGGTGAGATTGGACATCAGGCGGTTTTTCCGAGTTGTTCCAGCAAACGGGTTTGGGTGTGGGGGTGGCGGGCGTCGGCCAGCAGGCCGTCCCAGCCAAGTGCGCCGCGGCCGATCAGGCCGATCAGCGCGGCGGTGTTGAAACTGCGGCCGGCCACTGCCTGCAGCGATTCCTCGACCAGCTCCGGGTGGCAGACCAGCACCACATCGCAGCCGGCGTCCAGGTGCGCATCCACGCGCGCCTTGACTCCGCCGGCACTGAACGAGGCGGCCATGCCGATGTCGTCGGAGAAGACCACGCCGCGAAAGCCGAGCTCGCCGCGCAGGATCTCGCCGATCCAGCGCGGCGAATAACCGGCCGGTTCGGGCGCCACCTGCGGGTAGATCACGTGGGCCATCATCACCGCGTCGGCACCGGCCTCGATGCCGGCCGCGAACGGTAGCAGGTCCTCCGTGCGCAGCACGTCGAGTGCGCGCGGGTCCACCGCGGTATCGACATGGGTGTCTTCCAATACCGTGCCGTGGCCGGGGAAATGCTTGAGCGTGGCGGCCATGCCGGCCTCGTGCATCGCCGCGACATAGGCACGGGTGAAGGCTGCCACCACCTGCGGATCGGCACTGAAGGCACGGTCGCCGATGGCGCGGTTGCCGCGGCCCAGATCCACTACTGGCGCGAAGCTCAGGTCCACGCCGCTGGCGCGGATCTCGCTGGCCATCAGCCAGGCGTGCTCGCGAGCCAGGCCCAGCGCCGCGTCCGGGTCACGCGTGTACAGCTCGCCAAAGCCCTGCAACGGCGGCAATGCGCTGAACCCTTCGCGAAAGCGCTGCACGCGCCCGCCCTCCTGGTCCACGCAGATCAGCTGCGGACGCGGCGCCGCGGCGCGAATCGCCGCCGCCAGTTCGGTCACCTGCGCGCGCGAGGCGAAATTGCGCTTGAACAGCACCACCCCGGCGACCGCGTCGTGCTGCAGCCACTCACGCTCGCGCGCGGCAAGTTCGGTACCGGCAACGCCGATCAGGAGCATGCGGGGGGAACCTCCAGTCTGGGATGGGGCCAGCGCCGGATGGCGCACCGCCGCATTGTCGCAGATGCGCGCCCCGGCTTCAGACTTTGCCCCCGCCCCCGCCCTGCACCGGCCCCTCGGCCGCGATCTGCCGCAGCATCTGCGCAAAGGCCTCCGGCGGCTGCGCGCCCTGCACCAGGTAGCGGCCGTCAACGACGAAGCTCGGCACCGCGGTAATGCCCAGCGTCTGCGCCTGCGCCAGTTCGGCACGCACTTCGGCCAGACCTTCGTCGCTGTCCAGCATCGCCTGCACCCGTTCCGGCGCCAGCCCGCCGGCCGCGCCGGCCGCGATCAGCGTCGGCATGGCGGAAAGATCGCGCCCTTCGGCGAAATGCGCGCGGAACAGCGCCTCGGCCACCACCGCCGCATCGCCCTCGGCACTGGCCAGCCACATCAGGCGATGCGCTCGCAGCGTGTTCACCCGCACCTGTCCGCGCCCGAAATCGAACGGCAGCCCTTCCGCGCGCCCGGTCTGCTGCATCTGCGCGAGCCTGCGCTCCACGCCGGCCGCGTCGTCGCCGAATTTCGCCGCATAGGCCTCGCGCAACGGCACCGGATCGGGGCTGGCACCGGGATCCAGCTGAAACGCGTGGAAGTGGATTTCCAGCGGCGGTGCTTCTTCACCCAGCAGCGCGACCCCGCGCGCGAAGCGGTGCTTGCCGATCCAGCACCAGGGACAAACGATGTCCGACCAGATGTCGATGCGCATGAGGGGTTTTCCGGATGATCAGGGCTTTCCACTATGCCCCGAGCACGGATACGGTGCGGCCGGTGAGGGCGCAACGCAGTGTCCTCTGGCTCGCGCGCAATGGGCGCGCGATTGCCGTTGATGGGTGCCCGCCGTTGTAGGAGGGGCTTGAGCCCCCGACGAGCGAAGACGCGATCTGCCAGATGGCGGTCGCGGCTGAAGCCGCTCCTGCAGCGTCCGAGCGTCCGGTCGCGGGATTTGTCGGGCGCCCGGGGGCAGGCCACGAGCGTGCGCTACCAGCGGCTATAGGGCCGCGCCGCCAAGGCAAGATTGAAGTAGCGCACATCATCGGTCACTTCGGCACCCACCCATTCCGGCAACTCGAACGCCTCGTCCGCAGAACCCAACTCGATCTCCGCCACCACCAGCCCGGCGTTGTCGCCCAGAAACTCATCCACTTCCCACACATGCCGGCCGACCCGCACCAGGTGTCGGCGCTTCTCGATCACCCCGCCCACGCACAAGCGCAACAGCGCCCGTGCATCCTCCAGCGGAATCGCATAATTAAACTCCTGCCGCGTATGCCCCACATCACGCGACTTCAGATTGAGGAACCCCTCCTCACCCTGGATCCGCACCCGCACCGACGCCTGCTGCGTGCCCTGCTGCACCGCCGCTGCATCATTGATGTAGCCCTGCGCCATGGCGATCACTGCATGCGCCGCCTGCCGCCAACCCGCGTCCTTGACCAGGAACTTGCGCTCGATCTCGATGCCCATCGTCGCCCTCAGCGCTCGAACAACGCGATGCTTTCCACATGCGCCGTATGCGGGAACATGTCCATCGCCCCCGCCGCCTTCAACTTGAAACCCTGCTCGTTGACCAGATAGCCTGCATCGCGCGCCAGCGAGCCCGGGTGGCAGCTCACATAGACGATCCGCTCGAAATTCTTCAGCGGCAGCTGCCGCAGCACATCGATCGCACCCGAACGCGGCGGGTCCAGCAACAGCTTGTCGAAGCCCTGGCGCATCCACGGCGCGTTGCGCTGGTCCTGGGTCAGGTCCGCCGCGAAGAACTGCGCGTTGCCCAGACCGTTGCGCTGCGCATTTTCCTTAGCCCGCGCCACCAGCCCCGCATCGCCTTCCACGCCGACCACCTCACGCACCCCGCGCGCCAGCGGCAAGGTGAAATTGCCCAGACCGCAGAACAGGTCCAGCACGCGGTCGTCCGGCCGCGCATCGAGCAGGCGCAGCGCATGGTCGATCATCTTCTCGTTGAGCGTGGCATTGACCTGGATGAAATCCAGCGGCCGGAACGCCAGCTCCACGTCCCACTGCGGCAACCGGAACGACAGCGGCACCTCGCGCGGCCACAGCGCATGCACCGTCTCCAGCCCGCCGGGCTGCAGGAAGATCGCAAAGCCATGCTCGCTGCCGAACGCCGCCAGCGCCTGCTGGTCATGCTCGCTCAGCGGCTGCAGGTGGCGCACGGTGAGCACGATGGCCTCGTCGCCGGCAATGAACTCGATCTGCGGGATGTCGCGCTTGCCATCCAGCGTTTCCACCAGCGCGCCCAGCGCCGCGACCTTCTCGCCGATCTGCGGGATCACCGTGTAGCACACCGACAGGTCGGCGACGAAGCGCGGGTCCAGCTCGCGGAAACCGACCAGCGTCTTGTCCTTCTTCTCCACCCGGCGCACCGAGAAGCGGCCCTTGCGGCGATAGCCCCAGTTCTGCCCCACCAGCGCCGGCAGCACCCGCTCCGGGGTGACATGGCCGATGCGCTGCAGGTTGTCCAGCAGCACGCGCTGCTTGGCGACAATCTGCTCGTCCTCGTTCAGGTGCTGCAGCACGCAGCCGGCGCACACACCGAAGTGCGGGCAGCGCGGCGGCACGCGCTGCGGCGAGGCCTGCAAGACTTCCAGCGTGCGCGCTTCGTCGAAATGGCGGCTGCGCGCGGTCGGCTCGGCCACCACGACCTCGCCGGGCAGCGCACCGGTGATGAAGGTGACCTTGCCGCCCTCGCCATCGCGGCGGGCAACGCCGCGGCCGTCGTGGCTGAGGTCAAGGATGTCGGTCTGGAAGGGAGTACGGTCGAGGCGTCTGCCGGATCTGGCCACGTGGCGACAAGCTGCGGGCAAAAAGGGCGCGTATTGTCGCAGAAGCGCCCGGCCGTGGCCGGGTCCGTCCGTTCATTGTCGTTTGCTCCAAAGGCAGGCAAACTCCCTTTGCCGCAGGTAGTTGCTGCGGCGTGCTGACATGGAGGCAGCAAGATGATGGCTTCGCGAGAGCCCCCCCGTCCCCGCGTATTGCTGGTCGAAGACGACCCGATCAGCCTGGGTTTCTTCCAGGCCGCCCTGGAACCGCTGGCCATCCGGCTCGACTGCGCCGGCAGCATCTCCGCGGCATTGGCCCAGGCCCGGGACGCGCGCCATGACCTGTGGCTGATCGATGCCCACCTTCCCGATGGCGACGGCACCACCCTGCTCGCGCAACTGCGCGCGCTGCAACCGGCCACCCCGGCGCTGGCGCATACCGCCGACGCCAGCGCCAGCGCGCGGCTGCTGGCCGAAGGCTTCATCGACGTATTGATCAAACCCCTCCCGGCCAGCGAGTTGCAGCAGCATGTGCGACGCGCCCTGCCGCAACGCGCCACCCGCGAGCCGGCCAGCGGCGCCGCTGACAGCGCCCAGCATGACTGGGACGAGGCCGCGGCCCTGGCCGCGCTCAACGGCCAGCAGCACCATCTCAACGCGCTGCGCGAGTTGTTCCTGTCGGAGTTGCCGAGCACCCGCGATGCGGTGGACTCGGCTCTGCGCCAGGACGACGAACCGGCGCTGCGCAGCCAGCTGCACCGGCTGCAGGCCAGCTGCGGCTTTGTCGGCGCGGCGCGGCTGGCGCAGGCAGTGCGTGCGCTGCGTGGCGACCCGCGCTCGCCGGCGGCGCGCCATCTGTTCCACGACGCGGTGGCCTCGCTGCTGCATTGATGCCGGGCCTTGCCGAGGCGGCCGTCTCGGCGCCAGCACGGCGCGCGCTAGCGCGGCGAAAGCTCGCGCAGCATGTCCCAGGCCTTGAGCCCGCGCCCGCCCAGATGATGCAGCAGCACCGCGCGCAGGCTCAGCCGCAGTCCCGGCAGGTCGACCGGGTCCGGCATCTCGTCGCGCGCCAGGGCCAGCAGGCCACGGCCGGTGGCGGCGGCATTGCGCTCGCCAGCGCCGCGATCACTGAGCAGGCGCCGCGCGCCCTCGGAAGGGTCCAGCTGATAGCGCGCGGCCGGGTCGATGGGCTGGCCGTCGGCGTCGTGTTCCAGGTCAAAGCCCACGCCCAGCGCTTCGAGCAGGTCGCGCTCGAAGCGGCGCAAGCTCCAGGCCAGCGGTTCGCCCGCGCCCAGCCGCGCGCGCACCCGCGCGTAGGCCGCATGCAGTTCCGGTACCGGGTCATGGCGCGGCGCCAGGCGCAGCACCAGTTCGTTGAGATAGAACGCGGCCAGCATGGCCTCGCCGTGCAGCCGCGGCGCGGCGTCTTCGGCTTCGGCGCTGCGCAATTGCGCCAGTTCGCCGCGCTGCACCGCGCTGAAGCGGATGGATTGCAGCGGTTGCAGCGCGGCGCGCAACAGTTGCTTGCGTTCGCCCTGCACGCCGCGCGCCAGCAGGCCGATGCGGCCGTGGCCCAGGCTCAGCACCTCGACCAGCAGGCTGGTCTCACGCCAGTGCCGGGCATGCAGGACAAAACCGGTTTCGTCCTCGATGCGCATGCGGCCGCCTCAGCCGGCGCCGCGAGCCTGCGCGGCGGCGCTCATTCGTAACCGAAGGCCTTCAGCGCGGCCTCGTCGTCGGACCAGCCTTCGCGCACGCGCACCCAGGTTTCCAGGAAGACCTTGGCCCCGAACAGGCGCT